>Ga0116160_1000348_pt1 | contig 56468 bp, 51 predicted proteins | sample AD_JPNAS2_MetaG_FD_89879 | JGI IMG/M metagenome (GOLD analysis project Ga0116160, IMG submission 89879) | Active sludge microbial communities of municipal wastewater-treating anaerobic digesters from Japan - AD_JPNAS2_MetaG | ecosystem: Engineered > Bioreactor > Anaerobic > Digestate | place...
ATGGTGGAGGCGGGGGGAGTCGAACCCCCGTCCGAAAATATTCCACTACAGGTTCTCCGTGCGCAGCCTTCGTTTTGTTTTCGCGCCGGCGGCCTCCCAAAGGCCGGATGCCGCCGCGCTATCCTGTTGAAGTTTTCGCCCCGCCCCCGCCAGGAAAAGGGGTTCGGCTATCCTGCCTGGTCGACGCCCTCATCCGGTCCGGCAGGAGAGTCCGGGGAGGACGTTAGCCGTTCTTAGGCGGCTAAGGCGTAATCGTAGTTGTCTGCGATTATGGTTTTCCTACCTGTTTAACGAGGCCTGTAGGAACCTCGGCACGCTGCTGCAGCTTCAACTATCCCCGTCGAAACCGTGACGCCCCCATCTTTTTGGAGATCACCCTTGCAGTAATTCAAATATAGCGACCCCGCGCCCGGAAGTCAAGGGAACATACGGGCACGTAAAGGAGCCTCCGCCCCGGGCGGGTTCGGGGACGGCGTGTACGGTCGGGAGTGGCCCGCACGGGGCGGGCGGCCAGGTTTGCGGAAGCGCGGAGCCCACCGACCGCCCCCGGAACGCCTTTTTGCGGCGGGGCCGGTCATCCGCGGTCGCGGTGGCGGAAGCTCCGGGCCATGTCCCGCTCGTCCTCCCGCCGCTTGAGCGTTTCGCGCTTGTCGTAGAGCTTCTTACCCCGGCCGAGCCCGATCTCCACCTTGACCCGGCCGTGCTTGAAATACAGCCGGGTCGGCACGAGCGTGAAGCCCTTCTCCTGCGTCTTGCCGTACAGGCGGCGGATCTCCTGCTTGTGGAGGAGGAGTTTCCGCACCCGCAGGGGCTCGTGGTTGTAGCGGTTGCCGAAAGTGTAGGGGCTGATGTGCAGGTCGTAGAGGAAGACCTCCCCGTCGGTCACCTGGGCATAGCTGTCGCGCAGGTTGGCCCGCCCCTCGCGCAAGGCCTTGACCTCCGTCCCGGACAGGACGATCCCGGCCTCGAACGTGTCGTCGATGAAGTAGTTGAGCCGCGCGGTCTTGTTCGCGCAGATGAGCTTTTCCGGCAGATCCTTCTTCGCCATGCCTCAGGCCGTCCTCTCCGCTCCCGCGCGTCCGGCGTCTCCGCCGCTGTCCGTTCCGGCGCGGCGCGCTCCCACTTCGTCGATCCGTTTCTCCGCCCCGGCCCCACGGTTCCGGCACGCCCGTGCCGTCTTCAGCGGCCGCGGAGGCGCAAGCAGGTAATCCGGCTTGACGTGCCCCATCGCGCGGAAGATGTTGTCCCGCACCTCCGGGTTGTCCCGCTCCAGTCCGTCCAGGAGGTCCTTGACGGTCCGCCGCCGGGACGTCCGGCTCGTCGGGCAGCGCTCCTCCGCCGGTGCTATCCCCTGCTCCCGGCCGTACCTCTTCACGAGCGCCTCCGGGACGTAGGCGAGCGGCCGGATGATGTGGAGCTCCCCGCCGAAGAGGGGCTGGTTCGGCGTCATCGTGCTGATCTCCCGTCCGAAGAACAGGTTGATCAAGAGCGTCTCGATGATGTCGTCCCGGTGATGGGCGAGCGCGACTTTCGTGCATCCCTCGGCCGCCGCGATCTCGAAGAGGCGCCGCCGCCGCAGGCGCGAGCACAAGAAGCAGGGGTTCTTGCGGTTGACCTCGCTGTGGGCAAGCGGCCCAATATCCGTCCGTTCGGAAACGAGGGGGATCCCCGTCTCCGCCAGGCGGGCGGCGACCCGGGCCGCGCCCTCCCCCTTTGGGGCGAACCCCAGATCAATGTGCGCCGCGAGAATCGAAAAGGGCGGCGTGAAGATCATGGGCGAATTCAGGAGGCCCAGCAGGACGAAACTGTCGACGCCTCCGGAGACGCCAACGAGCACGCGGTCGCCCGCCGCGATCATGCCGTAGTCCCCGACGGCCTTTTCCAGCCACTTCTTCAGGTGGAGGTGGAGTCTCGTTCTTTTCTCTTCCACGATGCGTCCCGTCCGGAGGCCTTGGTGAAAAAGGCCCCGTTTCGAAGCGGTTCGTAACGGGGCCGGTTGCACGAAGTCCCGGCATCCCGCGCTGTGCCGACAGCTACTCCGTCGGCCCTCCGGGGACGGCCCCGAATCCTGTCTCGATCCTACCCGACTTCTCCCCGCCGATCAAGGGGAATCCGGCCGCCGCCTGCGATCTCAGATTGTAAATTGTACGAATTTACGCTAAGAGTCTCCAGGAAAGTCGCCCCCCGTGCGCACCGACAGGACCCCGCGAATTCCGGGTCCGGCGGAGACACGGCGGAACCGGGGCGGCGCCCTGTCGGCATCCGCGGACAAACGCCAATCGCCATGCAGGCACGAGGAGGGCATATGACGGACATCATCCAGGTACACGCTCGAGAAATCCTCGACTCCCGGGGCAACCCCACGATCGAGGCCGAGGTCACCCTGCTGTCGGGCATCGTCGGGCGGGCCTCCGTCCCGTCGGGCGCCTCCACCGGCGAACACGAGATGCTCGAATTGCGCGACGGCGTGAAGAAGCGCTACGGCGGCAAGGGCGTCCGGAAGGCCGTCCGGAACGTCGTCGAGAAGATCGGCCCTGAAATCATCGGCCTTGACTGCCTGCGGCAGCGGGAGATCGACCGGACGATGATCGCCCTGGACGGCACGCCCAACAAGGGGAATCTCGGCGCCAACGCCATCCTCGGCGTCTCCCTCGCCTGCGCCCGCGCGGCGGCCGAGGCCCTGGACCTGCCGCTGTACCGCTACATCGGCGGCGTCGGCGCGAAGGACATCCCGGTACCCATGTGCAACATCCTGAACGGCGGTCAGCACGCGGACAACAACGTCGACATCCAGGAGTTCATGGTCATGCCCGTGGGGGCGAAGAGCTTCGCGGAGGGCCTGCGCATGGCCGCCGAGACCTTCCACCGACTGAAGGCCGTCCTGAAGACCAGGGGCTACAACACCGCCGTCGGCGACGAGGGCGGCTTCGCCCCGAACCTGAAGTCCAACGAGGAGGCCCTGGAAGTGATCGTAGAGGCGATCGTCCAGGCCGGCTACCGGCCGGGAAAGGACGTCGCCATCGCCCTCGACGCCGCCGCCAGTTCCTTCTACGCCGGCGGCAAGTACCGCCTCGCCGCGGAGAAGAAGCCCGTCAAGACGGCCGAGGAGATGATCGCGTTCTACGCCGCCCTGGTGAAGAAGTACCCCATCGTCTCGATCGAGGACGGCCTGGCCGAGGACGACTGGGCCGGCTGGAAGCTCCTGACGGACGCCTTGGGCGGTCGGGTCCAGATCATGGGCGACGACCTCTTCGTGACGAACGCCCAGCGCCTGAAGCGCGGCATCGACGCGGGAATCGCCAACTCCATCCTCATCAAGCTCAACCAGATCGGGACGCTGACGGAAACCCTGGAAACCATCCAGATGGCAAAGGAGGCGGGCTACACGACCGTCGTATCGCACCGCTCGGGCGAGACGGAGGACAGCTTCATGGCCGACGTGGCCGTAGGGATGAACTGCGGGCAGATCAAGAGCGGTTCCCTGTCCCGGAGCGAGCGGCTCGCGAAATACAACCAGCTCCTCAGGATCGAGGAGGACCTTGGCGACGCGGCCATCTACCGCGGCCCCGCGGCCCTCTACTCCGTCCACAAAAAATAGGGACGTCGCCCTATTTTTAAACGCGCGGATTAACAAGGGGAAAAATAAGGAAAATGGGAAAATAGGGACGTCACCCGTTTTTTCCGGCGCCCTTCGCCTGCCGACCGGTTCCGGCAAAGACATAGGGCGACGTCCCTATTTTTTTACATGAACTGGAAGAGGCGGCGGCGGAGGGCCTCCAGCGGGGCGCGATCCTCGGCGAGCGACAGGTAGCGGGTTTCGCGCTTCTCACCCTTGTCCCGTCGCTCCTCCGCCACCAGGACGCCCCGCTCCCGGAGGAACCGGAGGGCGTTCTGGTAATTCGCCTGGGAGAGCGACTCCGCCCGGGTGATCTCCCCCTTCTTGAACATCTTGAGCCCCAGCGTCTGGAGACGCCGCAGAAATTCCCGCTCCGGAACCTCGCCGGCCTTCAGGTGGGCGCACCCGCGGACCACCACCCAGTACGACTCCAGATAGTTGTGGATGAGCCCGGCGTAGGCCCTCAGGTTCGTCCGCCCGCGTCCCTTGATCTCGATCAGCGCCTCCTCGCCCCGTTCCTCGCCGGCAATCATCCCCCGGTCATGCAGGTAGGTCAGAACCTCGTTGACCTCGTCCAGATCCGTCCGGTCGTCGTCGAAGATGAATTCATGGCGGAACAGGCGCTTGAAGAACCCGTAGTCCTCGAGGATCCGTGAAAAGGCGATCAGGTCCTCCCGGCTCGACAGGACCGAGACGGCGACGAAGGCGATCGGCAGGAAGTAGTGGAGGATGTTGTTCTTGTAATACTCCAGGTTCAGCCGCTTGTCGTCCTCGAGGGAGTAGACGACCTCCTCGATGTCCTCCACCGGGATCTCGTCCTCCAGGCCGAGCCGCGAAATCATCCCCGCCTGGACGAACAGCTCCAGGGCCTCGGCGACGGCGCGGTCGCGCCTCTCGAACGTGGAGGCCAGGCTCACCCCGCGGTTGCGGAGATACGCGTAGAACTCCTCGAGCGCCGCCGTCAGATCCGCGCGGTCGATCCCCCGGCGGTCGTGGCACAAAAGGCCCGCGGACACGAACGAAAAGGGCGTCACCACCGATACCCGGTCGATGGCGAGCACGATCTCGTAGCCGATCTTCCGGTAGAGGCGCTGGCGCTCCTCCACCGTCATCTCCGGCACGGCCTTCTCCTGGGCCGCGAGGTACTCCTTGAGCAGGATGGGCTCGCCGATGTTCACGTACACGCGGCCGTAGCGCTTCCTCAGCACGCCGCCGGACTTGATGATGTCGGTCGTCGATTCCGACTTCTTCGTCTCGCCGCCCAGCTCCTTCAGATAGGATTTCTCCTCGATCACGCGGTCGTAGCCGATGTAGACGGGGACGGCGGCCAGGTCCTGGCAGCAGCCCTCGATGAACGACTGCATGATGATGGACAGCAGCCCGTACTTCGGCATCACCATCTTGCCCGTCCGGCTGCGTCCGCCTTCAATGAAGAACTCGATCGGCAGGCCCTCCCGCAGCAGGGTCTTGACGTACTTGGCGAAAACCTCGGCGTACAGCGGGTTCCCCTTGAAGCTCCGCCGCAGGAAGAAGGCACCGGACTTGCGGAAGATCGCCCCCAGCGGCCAGAACATCAGGTTCGTCCCGGCCGCGATGAAGGGAAGCTGGATGTTGTTCTTGTAGAACACGTACGACAGCAACAGATAGTCGATGTGGCTCCGGTGGCAGGGGATGATGACGAAGGGCATCCGCCTCGAAATGTCGCGGAGGCGGGCCATCCCCTCCCGATCGACGACCACGCCGTCGTAGATGTCGTTCCACAGCCAGGTCAGGAACTTGTCCCAGATCTCCACGAACATTTCGCGGTAGTCGGACGAGATCTCCTTCAGGTAGCGCCGCGCCTCCTTCCGGACGGCGGCGAAGCCCTTCTCCGTTCGGCGGGCGTGCTCGTCCATGAAGTGGAGGAGGTCCTCATCCTTGAGGACGAGGTTGTTGATCTCCGCGCGGGACTTGAGGACGGGGCCGACCATGGTCGTCTTTTCCGCGTCGATCCGCTCGATGAGTTCCTGGCGCAGGCGGCGGCACTGCTCGGCCGCGGGCAGGCCCTCGTGCTCCGCCAGGAATTCGGCCACGTTCACCGGCTCGGCGGCGATCACCTGGGCCTTATTGGCGTAGCGGAGGAAGGTGATGACCCTGAGCCAAGGCCCCGTGTTTTCCGTTTGTCCGAAGAGGATGTTGAGAACGCTCTCGCGCTCCGTCTCCCGCCTCCGGCCGTAGGTCACCAGCTCCGGAACGATGTAGACGGGCACGTCAAGCCCCCTCTGGGCCTCCAGCACCTGGTTGAGGGCGTCCGCCGCCTCGGGGCTTTCGAGAAACTCGGCCCCGCCCAAGTGAATGATGGCGCTCCGGCGGTCCGTCACGAGGCGCTTCAGGTAGGCCGTCCGGTAGGGGTTCACGCGGTTCAGGAGCCCCTTGAGGGCGAACGCGTAGGGCTGCCAGAGGAGCATGTTCGCGCCGTAGCTCCAGGCCGGCAGCGGGAGGTTCTTGCGGAGGGAAAGCTCCCGCAGGATAAGGCTGTTGAGCTGGCTCTCGGTCTTGACGGCGTGGACAACGACCCCCTCGCGCGCGAGCCCGCGGATCGCGTCGGCCTGCTCGTCCGCAAAGGCGACCCGCGAGAGGGCCTTTCGCACAAGCCAGCCCAGCAGGATGTTTTCGCGGGGGTAAAGACTCCCCGGGTAATGCTCCTTCTCCGACATCTCGATTTCTCCCCCCTCGAGGAAACGCCCTTCTCCGGCGCCCCCGAAATCAGGCGCGCCGGGGCCATTCCCCGACGGGCGGGAACGTCCACCCGCCTAAACGCTATTTTGCATGCAGATCCATGTTCCCGTTGACGGCAAACTCGTCCGGAAAACGCGCCTTCATGAAGGCTTCGACATAGCCCCGGATCTCCCCGACCGAGGTGAAGGTCATGACCCGCTCGAGGAGTTCTCGGGATTCGGTCAGCATCGCCCCTCGGACGATCTTCTTCACCCGCGGGATCGCTTGGGGGTTCATGCTGAGCTCGTCGATTTGAAGGCCGAGCAGGATCATAACGTACAGCGGATCGGCGGCCATCTCGCCGCACATGGCCACGCGGATGCCGGCCTGATGCCCGACCTCCACCACTTGCCGGATCAGTCTGAGGACCGCCGGGTGAAGCGGTTCGTAGAGGTAGGTCACCCGCTCGTTGATCCGGTCGATCGCCAGGGCGTACTGGATCAGATCGTTCGTCCCGATGCTGAAGAAATCCACCTCCCGGGCAAGCTGATCGGCGATGATCACCGCTGACGGCACCTCGATCATGACGCCGATCTCCGGGTCCGGGCCGATATCCACCCGCTGGGCAACGAGATCCCGGCGGACCTCCGCGAGGATCCGTTTCGCCTCCCGGATCTCCTCGACACCGGAGATCATGGGGAAGAGGATGCGCACCTTGCCGAAGGCGCCCGCGCGCAGGATGGCCCGGAGCTGCACCTTGAAGAGGTCCACTTCCTTCAGGCAGAACCGGATGGCCCGCAAGCCCATCTGCGGGTTCATCTCCTTGGCAAGCCTCGGGTCGGAGAAGAACTTGTCGCCGCCGAGATCGAAGGTGCGGATCGTCGCCCCGTCCAGCCCCGGTACCGATACCACTTGGCGGTAACTGGCCAGGTGCTCCTCCTCGGTGGGGAGCTGTTCGCGGTTGATGTAGATGAACTCCGTCCGGTACAGCCCGATGCTGTCCGCCCCGTTGGCCAACGCCGCCGGAATCTCCTCGACAAACTCGATGTTCCCGCTGACCCGGACACGATAGCCGTCCGTCGTCACCGCGGGCAGCTCGGCATATTTCTGCGTATCGGCCTTGAGCTGGAGGTAGTGCCGCTTCTTCTCTTCGTAGCGCCGCAACAGCTCCGGATCGGGATTCACGATCACCAGCCCCGACGACCCGTCGATGATGATCTCGTCATTCGTCCGGCAGATCCGCGTGATCTTCTCCAGGGCCACGACCGCCGGGATCTGCATCGATCGCGCCACGATGGCGGTGTGCGACGTCTTGCCGCCGATGTCCGTGGCGAACCCGAAAATCTTGTCGATTTTCATCTGGGCGGTATCGGCGGGAGACAGGTCCTGGGCCACGATGATGACACCCCCGCCCAACCGGGTAAAGGACGGCTGCTGGCCCCCCGTCAGGTTCTGCAGGATCCGCTGCCCGACGTACTGGATGTCGCTGATCCGGTCGCGCAGGTAGTCGTCTTCGACCTTCGCGAAAATCTCCCGGTAGGTGTCGATGGTCATCCGGAGGGCCCACTCGGCGTTCACGCCTGCCTCCTTGATGTTCCGGACCGTGCGGTTCAGGAAGCTCCGATCCTTGAGAATCAGGATATGCACATCGATGATGTACAGGGCCTCCATGCCCTCCAGTTCCCCCATGCGACGCTGCAGGTCCTGCATTTGCCGGAGCGATTCCCGGACGGCACGACGGTAGCGGGTCACCTCGCGCGCGATCAGCTTCGGATTCTCCAACCGATAGAAGGAGATCTGCGAGTCCATCCTGTCGAAGAGGTAGGCCTTGCCGGTGACCACCCCCGGAGACACGCCGACGCCCTTCAGCACAAACGTTTTCTTCAACTCATCATCAGGGGACATACCGTTCTGAATGTCTACTCCTCTTCGTCGAATTTTCGCGCTACAAGCGCCGCAATCGCCTCGACCGCCACCCCGGCGTCCGCCCCGACCGCTCGGATCGTGATGTAACTTCCCCGGGTGCCGGCCAGGGTCAGAATCCCGAGCAGGCTTTTGGCGTCCACCGCCTCACCGTTCCGCTCGAGGAAGATCCTGGCCTGAAAGCCGTTCGCCATATGGACCAGCTTTGCCGCCGCCCGGGCATGGAGTCCGAGCCTGTTCACGATCCTGACCGTCCGGATGACTTCCTTCATCGGATTCCGTCACGCCCTCTCAAACAGCTGCCAGCAGGGTAAAGGCCGCGAGCAGAACCGCGAAGGCGCCGTACAGGAGCAGGAAGGGGGACAGCCCCTTCCGGATTCCCCAGTAGCTCGCTAGCATGACGAACAGGAGCGCGAGTTTCATCGTAAAGCCCGTCACCAGGGGAATCTGGCCCTCGACCCCCTCCGGAAGCAGGGCCGCGGCCGTGGCCAGAAACACGAGGGACCCCCAGCGGATCTGACGGGTCCGGCGTGGCAGATCCAGCGCCGCGATAAAGTCGGCCCCCCCGCGCCCCTTTCGAATTCCCTCCACATACCCCCGGGTCCGCACCCACAGGTGGGGCGGGTTGTAGAGCATGAGCAGCACCAGCGGGGCGGCCATGGACCCCATGATCGCAAGGGTCACGCAGATTAGACCACAGAAGGGCCGCCATGCCCCCCAGAAGAAGGCGTCGCCGATGGCGGCGTAAGGCCCCGTCAGGGCGTTCTTCAGCGCCGTGGCCGGCGCACCGTCGGCCGGCGCGTCCGGCCGCGATTCCGCGTGCAGGACCGCCCCCAGAACAGGCGCCATCAGATAGGGGTGCGTATTGAACGGCTGCAGGTGCCTCAGCAGGCGCCGCGTCATCTCCTCGCGGTCGCCGCCCGCCCGGCGGATCCAAGGCAGCAGGGCGTAGCAGAAGCCGAGATTCTGCATGCGCCATAAATTCAGGGACGCCTGCACGGTCAAGGAGCGGAACCATATTTCCCTGAGGAGCCAGCCATCCATACCAAACCCCAAAACCCTCGAACGCGACGGTCCCTTTTCATGGCAACGTAACATCGATTCCGGGCCCGCGCACACACGTAAAAAACGGTCGTTGCCTACCACGATTGCCCTGTGAAGTCAATTCATTCCCCGCGATTTACGCCCTCGCGTTTTCCGAATATCTTTTTTATTGACACGCCTTTTTTTTTCTGGTAGCTAGGCGCGCCCGCCAAGCAGGGAACCGCCCTGCCGGACGAAAGCAACATTTGCGACACGTTGAGAAAGAGGTATCGACCCATGCTTTGTCAAACCATCAAGACCGGTACGGAATGCGCCTTCATGACCAAGAAGGGCTGCGGCTTCAACGGCGGAAGCTGTCACGTCATCGTCGAGAAGTGCGAGGGCTGCAACAAGGTGATGGAGGTTGCATCCGGCAAGTACTGCCGCGTCTATCCCGATCCGGCCGCCAAATGGGGAATCCGGAGCTGCCCCACGGCCTCGCACCTGAAACTGGATGTCAAGGAATCGAACCAGAAGGTCAATCCCCTCAAGGCCTCCAAGCGGGCAAACAAGAAATAACCGCCCCTTCCCGTTTGCATTGAAAAGGCCGATGAAGTCTTTCCCTTCATCGGCCTTCACTGCATGATCCGCTTCAGTTCAAGGAGCCCGTCCTTGATCCGCCGGAGGCGTTCGTGCTCGTCCCCCCCTCCGGCCGGCGACGCCTCGCGTCTCAGACGGGCGAGCTGCCTCTTCGCCCCGTCGAGGGTGAAACGCTCCTCGTAAAGGAGGTTCCGGATGCGGAGCAGTTCCTCGACGTCCTGCCGGCGGTAGAGCCGCTGATCGGTCCGGGTCCGAACGGGCCGGACGGTCTTGAACTCCGACTCCCAGTACCGCAGGACGTGGGTCTCGACGTCCAGCAACCGGGCGACCTCGCCGATGCGGAAATACGTTTTATCGGGTATAGCCGGATCCACCGTGAGTCCCTCCCCCGGCACACGTCGAACGCGGGTTCGGAACCGGCGGAGCCGCTCATCCCGGGAAAACGAGGGGCGCCGGACGGACCCCGCGGGTCTTTTCTAATTGAGGGCCTTGCGCAGCACCTGGCTGGATTTGAAGGTCAGGACCCGGCGCGCGGAGATTTCGATCTCCTTCCCGGTCTGGGGGTTTCGACCGCGGCGGGACTTCTTTTCCTTGACGACAAAGTTGCCGAACCCGGAGATCTTGATCTTCTCCCCCTTGGCCAGGGTGTCCTTCATAATGTCGAAAACCGACTCCACGATCTGCGCCGAATCCTTCTTGGAGAAGCCCAATTTCTCGTATACTTCCTGAATGATATCGATCTTCGTCATCTCTCACCCTCCTGAAGCTGTCTGAATGCGACCCTGTCTAGGATTCACCCCTCACCCTGGCGCCGGTCCGCTCAACCACCCGGGCGACCAGCGCCGTGTGGACCTGCTGCACCTCTTCGTCCGTCAGGGTTTTGTCCGCCTTCCGGTAAGAGAACCGCAGGCCCAGGCTCTTGAAGCCCGGTTCGATCCGTTCGCCGTCATATACATCAAAAATTTGAACTTTTTCAAGTAATTCTTCACCTGTTTCGCGAATATGGCCCAACAGCGCTTCACTTTCCAGCTCCCGGGGCACCAGGAAGGCGACGTCCCGCGCCACCGCCGGAAAGCGGGAAACGCCCCGGAAGGCCGAGACGGCGCGCGTCGCGGCGGTCAGCGCGTCCAGGTCCAGTTCGCAGACCACCGTGCGCCCCTTGACGTCGATGCGCTCCAGCAGGTCCGGGTGCACCTCGCCCAGGATTCCGGCCGCCTGCCCGCCGACAAAAATCCGGCAGGCCCGCCCGGGATGGAGGAACGGCTCGGGGTTCGCCGAGTCGAAGCGGATGCCGTCGATCTTGAGCGCCCGGAACAGCCCCTCGAGCACGCCCTTGAGGTCGTAGAAATCCACCCGGACGTCCGGGTGGTGCCACTGGTCGTCGTACCGGAGCCCCGTCAGGAGGCAGGCGATGCTGTCGCGTTCGACGGGCAGCTCGCCCGCCGCCCCGGCGAAGAAGAGGCGCCCGATCTCGAAGAGCTTCAGATCGCCGGCGCCGGCGCGGACGTTGCGCGCCATCGTCTGGATCAGCCCCCAGATCAGCGTCGTCTGCATGACGGACTGATCCTCCGTGAGCGGGTTGGAGATCCGGACGAGCCGCCGCCGGGGATCGTCCGCGGCCAGCCCCAGCCAGTCGGGGGCGGTCTGGGAGATGAAGCTGTAGTTGACGAGTTCCGTGTAACCCGCGCCCGTCAGCACCTCGCGGATGCGGTCCGCCGCGTGCTCCTTCGGGGCCTTGCGGACGGGCGCGGCGGCCGCGGACGGCAGCGTGGTCGGCACGTGGTCGTAGCCCCAGAGGCGGGCGACCTCTTCGATGAGGTCGATTTCGCGCGTGACATCGACGCGGTACGTGGGCGGGGTCACCCGCCAGGTCCCGTCGGCCTCCCCGCGCACCTCCATCCCAAGCGCCTTCAGGATGCCGGCCGCCGCTTCGGCCGGGACCTCCGTCCCCAGGATGTCGTTGATGCGCTCAAGGCGCAGCGGGATGTCCTTCGCCACGGGCACCGTCTGCGGGTAGCAGTCGATGATCCCCTGGAGCACCTGCCCACCCCCCAGTTCGGCCATGAGCTGCGCCGCCCGGTCGGCCGCCCGGACCACCCCCTCGGGGTCGATCCCGCGCTCGAAGCGGAACGCGGCGTCCGTTCCCATCCCCAGCGTCCGCGAGGAACGCCGGATGGACGACGGCGCGAAATACGCGCTTTCCAGGAGGATCATCGCCGTGTCCTCCTTGACCTCGGAATTGAGGCCCCCCATGATTCCCGCGATGGCGACGGGTTTCCGGCCGTCGCAGATCATCAGGGTGTCGGCCTTGAGGATGCGCTCCTTCTCGTCGAGCGAGATGAACGGCTCTCCCTCGGTCGAACGGCGCACGACGATGCGCCCCTCCTCGAGAAACCGGAAGTCGAAGGCATGCAGGGGCTGGCCCAGCTCCATCATCACGAAGTTCGTGATGTCGACGATGTTGTTGATAGACCTCAACCCCACGGCCTCGAGGCGCTGGCGCATCCAACGCGGCGACGGCCCGATCGTCACGCCCTCGATGACGCGCGCCGTGTAGCGCGGGCATAGGTCGGGGTCGAGGATCGTGACCGAGGTGACGTCGGCCGCGGCCCTGGGCGCCTCCGCGATGCGGATCTCCGGATAGCGGAGCGGCCGGCCGGTGAGCGCGGCCACCTCCCGCGCGATCCCGACGATCGACAGGCAGTCGGCACGGTTGGGGGTGATGGAGATGTCGAGGACCGTGTCCTTCAGGTCCAGGGCGTCGGCCAGGTCCAGGCCCAGGGGCAGGTCCTCCGGCAGGACCAGGATGCCCGAGGTGTCCGGTCCGATGCCGAGTTCCTCCTCCGAGCAGAGCATCCCCTCGGAGCGCTCGCCCCGGATGACGGAGCTCTTGATCGTGTAGCCGCCGGGGATCGTCGCCCCCACGCGCGCCAGCGGAGACAGGATGCCGGCGCGGGTGTTCGGGGCGCCGCAGACGATCGGCCAGGTGGTCTCGCCGTCGGTGACGTCGCACAGAAAGAGCTTGTCCGCCCCCGGGTGCGGTTTGACCGCGAGGATCTTCGCGACGACGACGTTCGTGAACGCCGGCCCCGCCTGCGTCACCGCATCGACCTCGAGGCCCGCCATCGTCAGCCGCTCGGCCAACGCCTCCGGCCCCAGGTCCATCTCCACATAATCCTTAAGCCATCTTAAACTGACCAGCATATCCCACCGTCAATAAACAGGGACGTCACCCTGTTTTTCTTTCAGTCGATCAACCAGGACGTCGCTCTGTTCTCATTCATAAATCGGGACGTTGCCCCGTTTTTCAGAACTGATCGAGGAAACGGACGTCGTTCTCAAAGAAGAGGCGGATGTCGTTGATGCCGTACTTGAGCATGGCGATCCGCTCCACGCCGAGGCCGAAGGCGAACCCCGTCACCTCCTCCGGGTCGTAGCCCACGTTCTCGAAAACCGCCGGATCCACCATCCCGGAACCGAGGATCTCGAGCCACCCGCTCTGCCCGCAGACGCGGCAGCCTTTGCCGCCGCACATGACGCAGCGGATGTCCACTTCGGCGCTGGGCTCGGTGAAGGGGAAGAAGCTCGGTCGAAACCGGAGCACGGTTTCGTCGCCGAAGATCTGCTTGAGGAAAGCCGCCAGGAGCCCCTTCAGATCGCCGAAGGTGATGCCCCGGTCCACGAGGAGGCCTTCGACCTGATGGAACATCGGGGTGTGGGAAACGTCAGAATCGGGCCGGTACACGCGGCCGGGGGAAATGATCCTCACGGGCGGACGCTGCTTTTCCATCGTCCGGACCTGCACCGGCGACGTGTGCGTCCGGAGCACGACGCCCTCCTCGATATAGAAGGTGTCCTGCATGTCCCGCGCCGGGTGGTCCGGCGGCATGTTCAGGGCCTCGAAGTTGTAGTAGTCGCGCTCGACCTCCGGCCCCTCGGCCACGGAAAAACCGAAGCCGGCGAAGATCCGGCAGATCTCGCGGGTGGTCTGGGTGATGGGGTGGAGACGGCCGGGGCTCGTGCCCCGCCCCGGGAGGGTGACATCGATCCGCTCCGCGAGGAGAGCGGCTTCCTTGCGTCCGGCCGCGAGGTCTTGCAGGGCCGCCTCGATCCGCGCGGCCAGCATCTCCTTGATCTCGTTGGCCCGCCGGCCCAGCGCGGGCCGCTCTTCGGCCGGCGCCTGACTCACCTGGCGGAGCGCCGCCGTCAGGAGGCCTTTCCGGCCGAGGTACTTCGTCTTGACGGCGAGGAGGTCCGCTTCACCCGCCGCGGCTTTCAGCTCCGCTTCGGCCTGCCGGTAGAGCTCCTCCAGCGCTTCCTTCATGACGTCTGCTCACCCCGGGCGACCGCCACGACCTTCGTGAAGGCCTGGGGATCGTGGATGGCAAGATCGGACAGCACCTTGCGGTCGATCTCGACGCCCTGCTTCTTCATACCCTCGATGAGTCGGCTGTAGCTGATGCCGTTCGCGCGCGCGCCGGCATTGATCCGGGCGATCCATAACTGGCGGAACTCCCGCTTCCGTGCCCGCCGGTCGCGGTAGGCATACCGCATGGCCCGGTCGACCGCTTCCGTGGCCGTCCGGAGGAGGCGGCTGCGGGCCCCGAAAAAGCCCTTTGCCAGCTTCAGGATCTTGCGCCTCTTCTTCTTCGCCGTGATGCTACGTTTTACCCGTGACATGATGTGCTCCTTAGCTTTTAACCTTTAACCTTTGGCCTTTCGCCTAGAGATAAGGGATGAGCTTCCGGATCGCACGCACGTTGGCGGCGTCCACGATCACCCCTTTGCGCAGGTTCCGTTTGCGCTTCCGGGTCTTGCTGGTCAGGATGTGGCGGTGGTAGGCCTTGCCGCGCTTGATTTTACCCGTCCCCGTCAGGGAAAAACGCTTCGCCGCCCCCCGGTGCGTCTTGAATTTCGGCATGACTCTCGACTCCTTTTCAAAAATGACTTCACTTCTTCGGCGACAGGATCATCACCATGTTGCGCCCCTCGAGCTTCGGGTACTGGTCCACCTGGCTGATCTCCGCGAGCGATTCCTTGACGCTCTCCATAATCCGCCGGCCGTTCTCGGTATAGGCGATCTCCCGCCCCCGGAACATCATCGTGATCTTGACCTTGTCGCTCTGCTCCAGAAACTTCCGGATGTGCTTGATCTTCACCTCCAGATCGTGCGCCTCCGTCTTGGGCCGGATCCGCATCTCCTTGACCTGGATGGTACTCTGGCTCTTTTTGGCCAGCGCGAGCTTCTTGCTCTGCTGATACCGGAACTTCCCGTAGTCCATGATCTTGCAGACAGGAGGATTTGCCGCGGGCGCGACCTCGACCAGGTCCAGGTTCACCCGGCCGGCCTCCGCCAGCGCATCGGCCAGGGGAATCACGCCCAGTTGTTTTCCTTCCGCATCAATCACCCGGACCTGCGGGGCCCGGATTTCCCGATTGATATTCAGATCCTTAGCTATGGGTCACCTCCTGAAGTCTATTCGTAGTTCGCGCAGCGCTCGCGCACCAACGCGGCAAAGGCCCCGGGTGTCATGGCCCCCAGGTTCTTGCCCGACCGCTCCCGGGGCGACACCTGCCCGGAAGCCACCTCGCGGTCGCCGATGACGAGCATGTACGGCGTCTTCTGCACCTGAGCCTCGCGGATCTTGAAGCCCAGTTTCTCGTTCCGGAAATCGCGCTCCACGCGGATGTCCGCGTCCAGGAGCGTTTGGTAGACCGTCTCGCCGTAGGGGATCTGCGCGTCCGTCACCGTGACGAGGACCGCCTGGACGGGAGAGAGCCACAGCGGAAAGGCGCCTGCATAATGCTCGATGAGCACTCCCATGAAGCGCTCGATCGCCCCCAGGATCACCCGGTGCAGCATGACGGGCCGGTGCTTCTCCCCGTCGGCCCCGATATAGGTCAAATCGAAGCGCTCCGGCAGGGTGAAGTCGCACTGGATCGTGGCACATTGCCACTTGCGCTTGAGCGCGTCCTTCAGCTTGAAGTCGATCTTGGGCCCGTAGAAGGCCCCGTCGCCGACGTTGACCTCGTACGGAAGGCCCGTGTCCTTCAAGGCCTGCTCGAGCGCGGTCGTCGCCAGGTTCCAGTCGGCGTCGGAGCCGATCGAATCCGCCGGCCGGGTCGAGAGCTCGACCTCGTAGTCGAACCCGAAAATTCGCATCGCGTCGGCCACGAAGGCCGCGATCGCCCGGATCTCTTCGTTCAACTGGTCGGGCCGGCACAGGATGTGCGCGTCGTCCTGCGTAAACTGGCGCGCCCGCATCAGCCCGTGCAGCACGCCCGTCTTCTCGTGGCGGTGCACCGTCCCCAGTTCGAAGTACCGGATCGGCAGGTCGCGGTAGGACCGGATCTTCGAGCGGTAGATGAGCATGTGGGCCAGGCAGTTCATGGGCTTGATCCCGTAGGGCTGGCCTTCCACCTCGGTGTAGTACATGTTCTCGCGGTAGTGGTCGTAGTGGCCGGAGCGCTTCCACAGGTCCGCCTTGAGGATCTGCGGCCCCATGACGATGTCGTAGCCGCGCTTGAGGTGCTCCCGGCGCTCCCAGTCCTCGATGATCGTGCGCAGCAGCATCCCCTTCGGGTGGAAGATGATGAGCCCCGGCCCCGCCTCGTCGTTCATCTGGAAGAGGTCGAGTTCCCGGCCGATCCGGCGGTGGTCGCGCTTGCGCGCCTCCTCGACGAGTTTCAGGTGCTCCGCGAGCGCGTCGGCATCGGCGAAGGCCGTCCCGTAGATCCGCTGGAGCATCCGGTTGCGCTCGTCGCCCCGCCAGTAGGCCCCGGCGACGTTCAGAAGCTTGAAGGCGGCGATCCGCCCCGTGGACGGCAGGTGCGGCCCGCGGCACAGATCGACGTAGCCCCCCTGCGTGTAGAGACTGACGGTCTCGACATCCGCGGGCAGGTCGCGCAGGAGTTCGACCTTGTAGGTCTCGCCCATCGCGGCGAACTTTTCGCTCGCGGCCGCACGCGACATCTCCTCGCGCACGAAGGAATGGTCGGCGGCGATGATCTCGCGCATCCGCGCCTCGATCTTGTCCAGGTCCTCCGGCGTGAACGGTGTCTCGTAGTCGAAGTCGTAGTAGAACCCGTCCTCGATGGACGGTCCGATCGACACCTTCGCACCGGGAAACACGTCCTGGACGGCCTGGGCCATCACGTGGGACGTGCTGTGACGCAGCACCGACAGACCCTCCCTCGAATCGAGGTCGATCGGCTCAAGCCCGGTGTCTTGTTCGACAACGGCGTCGAGATCGACCGCACGCCCGTCCATCCGGGCCGCGACGGCCGCTGCGAGCGCCTGCGGCCGCCAGGCCGCCAGGATCTCCCGTATCGGCGTCCCTGCCGGGTGTTCCGCCGTCGCCCCGCCGGGCAACTGTATGTGGAGCATCTTTGTCATGAACGTATTGATATTGAAGGTATTTGGCGGATTCGACCGCCCCGCATTAAAGAAAGGGCATCATCACCTCGAGGCTGCTGATGCCCTCCGCAAAATCACCGGTTCCGCCGCCGTCATCAAAAATGGTAGGCACGCAGGGATTTGAACCCTGGACATCCACCGCGTCAGGATGGCGCTCTCCCCCTGAGCTACGTGCCTACGAAAGCCTTCCCTGCGGAAGGTTGGGTTAACTAACAACAAAATCCCCTTGTGTCAAGGCAAAATTTTCCCTTTTTCAGGCTACATGGTTCACCGCGCGGATCCCGCGGACGATGTAGACCGCCCCCGAGGCGATCGTGAAGAGCGCCGTCAACCCGTAGAGGGCTCCGAACGTGTCGGGAGGAAGCGAAACGTCCAGGCTCTTGACGGCAAGCGCCAGGAGCACCGTCACAATCTGGAGCGTGGTGGTGACCTTGCTCACGAAGGCCGGCTTCATGGCGAAATCGACCTCCATGAGCGTCATCACGAGGATGCCGGACAGGATGATCAGATCCCGGCTGATCACGATCACCGTGAGCCAACTCGGGATCACGCCGAAGATCGACAGGGTGATGAAGCAGGAGGCCAGCAGGGCCTTGTCGGCGGCGGGATCGAGGTAGGCGCCCAGAACCGTCTGCTGGTGCAGGAGCCGGGCGACCGCGCCGTCCAGGGCGTCCGTGATACCCGCCACGCCGAAGCAGACCAGCGCCTTGAAATAATCTCCCTGGATGAGCAGGATCACCACCGCCGGCACCAGGATGATCCGGAAGAGCGAGAGCAGGTTCGGGATGTTCATCTTTTAATTCAATTCTCGCATGGGACGCCGCCCCGGGGTTGGGGTGCGGCGTCCGCACCGCCCTCCCTGTCCGCCTCCTGATCCCGCGCCCTGTTCCAGTCGACCCAGGGATCGCGGTCCTCCTCGGGCGCGAAATCCTTCGGCTCGTCCGCCGACCCGTCCGGCCGCACCACGATCTGCTGCATGGATTTCAGGATGTACACCCATTCCTCCATCGACACCACGCGTGGTCCCGGGATGGACTTCGGGCCTTCGACCTTCGTCGGCGGGCCGATGACGGCCGGCGCCGGCGGCTTCGTCGGGGCCTCGGCGCTGCCCGACACGTGGACGGTTCCGTCGTAGACCCGGATCAGGTTGGACTTGTCCTCGTTCACGTCCACCCGGTACACCGTCCCGCGCACACCGGCGACGGAGTTCTCGGCGATCACCTCGAAGCGGCCCCGGGCGCCGATCGCCCGGGCCACCTTCGCCCAGACGCGCCCGACGATCACGTTCACGCGGATGCTCCGCACCCGGCGGTAGCTCCCCGGCTCCACCTCGAGCAGGGTAAAGCGCGTGTTCTCTGAAAAACGGATGCGCGAACCGTCCGGCAGCGCCATCTCGATGCGCGACCGGGAACCGGTGGCGACCTCGTCGGCGCCCGCCAGGTGCTCGCCCACGCGCAGGGCCCGCGGCGCGCCCTGCCCGCCGATCCGGACCTGGGCGCTCCCGTCGATGGCGGTCACCCGGGCGCCGCCCTTGCCCACCTGCATCGTCCGGATGCCCTGGGCCGTTACCGTCGTCACCCAGAACACGAGGCAGATGGCCAGAACCCCTCCGCCGATCCAATAGCCCTTCTTCATAATCGCCTCCTTGTGGGGGGTCAGGTCTTTAAAATTGATGTGCAACGTTCCAACCCTGGAAACGTTTCGGGTGCGGTTTCGCATCCGGGGTCATCCCAGGCGATCGGGACCGTCGGGCAGGGCGTAGAGAGCGCGATCCACGACCGTCTGCATCGCCGCTTCACATACCTCGGACGACTTCATCTCCAGTTCCTCGGACGTGAACCCAAAATTGCGCGCCGCCTCGCGGTCCTGCACGCGCCACAGCGTCTCCCCCGTCCTCGCGCTCCGAAGTTCGAGCCTGGCGGCCACCGTGGTCTGGGCATAGAGCGCCCGGTATGCCGTTCGGCATTCGACGAGGGAGATATACAGGACCGCGTCGATTCCGAGCAGTTCCCCGGCCACCCGGGGCGCCACGACACCCTGCGCCCCCGTCTGCGCCTGGTAGAACGTCGCGAGTTTTTCGTCGACCAGGGTCAGGGGAATCTTCGGGTAGCCCTTGAAATACAAGCCCATGAGCACCTTCTCCCTCAGGAGTCTCGCCAGCCGCGGGTCCATGTTCTCCCCCTGCACGGGCAGCACTGCGATCAGGCGGATGCCCGCATCCTTGTACTCGGGCTTGAGCGTGTGGGGGATTTTCCCGGCGCAGGCGCCTAGGAGGAGTACGGCGAGCGCAACCGCGAGGAGCCGCACGGCGACGCGGGCGAGTGCGGCTGCGCCTTCCGTCCTGCGGTGCCGGAGATCCATCGGCACGGCGACGTGGACGGTTGGGGGCGCGTCGTCCCGCCGATGCCGGAGGGCGCGTCCGCCCTGTTCAGCGAGCCTTCCGCTCAAGGTGCATCCTCCGTTTCGCTCTTCAGTTTCTCGATTTCTTCGCGGACGATCCGCGCGGCGATCTCCGGAAAACCCTCCCGGGCAATGCGCTCCGCGACGGCGGGCAGGATCTGACGGGCAATCGCCCCGGCGGCCGTCTCGACCCGGCGGATCATCTCCTCGCGGAAGGCCTCCGCCTCAGGCGGAAAGACCGGCCCCTCCTCGATCACCTCCGTCAGATCGAAGATGCGCCGCCCCCCCGCCCGATCAATCTCGGCCGCCGCAGGACCGACACGCCCCTCGACCCTCTCGGTCAGATCGTAAATTACCTCGCCGGGGCCGGGTCTCCGCCCGACCGGGGTTCCCCCGTCCGCCATCGCGCCCGGGAATCCACCGTCATTCTCGCCCATTGTCCCCCCTGTCCCGGCGCGTGTCTCCCGTCGCGCCGGCCGTACTGCCCCGCGTTAACACAACCGCGCCGACACTTCAACCGTATTTTTTGCCGCGTCGACGGGGGCCGGATCCCCCACGCAAGGCCTTTTGAGGCGGGTCCGGCCCCCCTAGGTTTCCAGGCCGATCTTCTGATAGACGAGACGCCGGGGCAGCCCCGTCTCCCGGGCGATGATCTCGACCCGGTCCCGTCGCGAAAGGCCCTCCCGCGCGAGGCGCGCCGCCATCTCCCGCAGATCCGCCGCGTCGACGGACGTCTCGGTGTTCACCCCGCCGCTGCCGGCGACAACCAGGGTGACCTCCCCCCGGACCGCCCCCGTCTCCAGTTTTGCGGCAAGCGCGCTCAGCGGCCCCCGCAGGACCTCCTCGAAGACCTTGGTCAGTTCCCGGCAGAGCACGGCCTCCCGGTCTCCGAACACGGCCGCCAGGTCCTTCAGCGTGGCCGTCAAACGCCGGGGCGATTCATAGAAGACGAGCGTCCGCGGCTCGCCTTTCAGGGCCGCAAGGACCAAACGCCGCGCGGCCGCCCGCGCCGGCAGGAACCCGGCGAAAAGGAAGGCGTCCGCGCTGAACCCCGAGACGCTCAGGGCCGACGCGACGGCGGAGGCCCCCGGCACGGGCACGACTCGGACCCCCGCGGCGAGAGCCGCTCGGACCAGGCGCGCACCCGGGTCGGAGATCGCCGGCGTCCCGGCGTCGGAAATGTAGGCCACGTCCTGCCCGGCCTGAAGCTTCCCGAGCAGGAGCCCAGCCCGGGCCGCCTCGTTGTGCTCGTGGAGGCTGATAAGCGGGGTCGTGATGCCGTGGGCCGCCAGAAGCTTCCGGCTGTGGCGCGTGTCCTCGGCGGCGACGAGGCGGACCTCCTTCAGCACCCGGATGGCCCTGAGCGTGATGTCCTCCAGATTCCCGATGGGCGTGCCGACGATGAACAGGCACCCGTTCTCCCGATTCCCTTGTGGATTCATCCCCTCCATCCACCCTCGACATTTCTTTTCTTCATAACAGAACGTCCCCCGCATTGCCACCGGCGAATTTTTCGGCCGTCGCGGTTTCAGGCCGCCGGATCGCCTCACCGTCAGGATCCTCATCTTCCCCCAAAATCGAAACGTTTCATATTGACAATCAAAAAAGATTGAATTAGCGTTCGCATTCCTGTTTACAGTCGCTCAAAAAACTGAGATGATAAACCTGATGTACGCTTTTAAGTATCGTGCCCGGCGCATACCGGCAAAATCCCGATCACGCCGCGTGCACCCCTCGCGTCGCGGACTTTTTTAAGACGCTCTCGTTTCCACGCCCGCCAAGGGGCGGGCGGAACCGGGAAAGCGGAGCCGAACCAAGAGGATTTCCCATCATGATCGATCTCCACAGCCACATCCTGCCCGGCCTGGACGACGGCGCACGTGACCTCGAGCGCAGCCTGGACATGGCTCGGGCCTCCGTTGCGGACGGCGTCACCGACATGGTCTGCACGCCGCACTGGGTCCTCGGGAAATACGAAAACACGCGCGTGGCGATCCTGGCCGCCTGCGCCGATCTGCGCGACCGCCTGGCGGAGTCGCAGATCCCGCTGACGCTCTGGCCCGGCGCCGAGTTGCACGTGGACACCGGCATCCCGGAGCGCATCCGGAGGGGCGAGCTGCTCACCCTGATCGACGGCGGGAAATACGTCTTGATCGAGCTCCCCGAGGAATCCCTGCCTTCCAACCTGGAAGACTTCTTCTGGGCGCTCCAACTCGACGGGATCAAGCCGATCCTGAGCCACGTCGAGCGCAACCCCGTCCTTCAGAGGGACCCCATGCGCCTGTTCCGCTGGGTCGAAATGGGCATCCTCGCGCAGATCACCGCGGCGAGCCTCGTCCAGGAGTTCTCCGAGGAAATCCTCGATTTTTCCCAGGAACTGATCGAGCACCGCCTCGTCCACATCCTGGTCTCGGACGCGCACGGGCTCAAGCGCCGCTCGCCTAAGCTTTCGGCCGCCCGCGACGTCGTCGCCTCGATCGCCGGCGAGCCGGCCGCCCGCCGCATGACGGAGGAGATCCCCCGACGCATCCTGGAGGGCAAGTTCGTCGAGCCCGACGATCCCCTGCCCTATCGCTCCGCCAAACGCGGCCTGCGGTCCTATTTCGACCGCTTCTTCAAATGACGGGGGGCGGACCCGGCAAGAGGTTTCCGCGCGGATTCACGACACGAGCGCGAATCGCGCGGTCAGACGCCATGGCGCATAACGATGAATTCAAGGACCTGATTCCCAAAGCCCGCGGAGGACCCGCATCATGACCGCACGCATTCTCGTCACCGGCGGCGCCGGATTCCTCGGCTCCCACCTGAGCGACCGCCTGCTCGCCCAGGGCCACGATGTCCTCTGCCTCGACAACCTTTTCACGGGCAGCAAGGACAACATCCGCCACCTGCTCGGCCACCCGCGCTTCGAGTTCATCCGCCACGACATCATCAACCCCATCTACCTGGAGGTCGATGAAATCTACAACCTCGCCTGTCCCGCCTCGCCGGTCCATTACCAGGTCAACCCCATCAAGACGATCAAGACGAGCGTCATGGGCGCGATCAACACCCTCGGGCTGGCCAAACGCGTGCATGCAAAAATCCTCCAGGCCTCGACCTCGGAGGTGTACGGCGATCCGGAAACGCACCCCCAGCCCGAGGCCTACTGGGGCCGCGTCAACCCCATCGGGATCCGGAGCTGCTACGACGAGGGCAAACGCGCCGCCGAGTGCCTGATGATGGACTACCACCGCCAGAACGGCGTGGCCATCAAGATCGTCCGGATCTTCAACACCTACGGTCCGCGCATGGCACCGGACGACGGCCGCGTTGTCAGCAACTTCATTGTCCAGGCCCTGCGGGGCGAGGACCTGACCCTCTACGGCGACGGGACGCAGACGCGCTCCTTCTGCTACGTGGACGATCTGATCGACGGCCTGATCCGGATGATGGATTCCCCGCCCGACTTCATCGGCCCGGTGAACATGGGCAATCCGACGGAATTCACGATCCGCGAACTGGCCGAGGCGGTGCTTCGGCTGACGGGCGCCCCGGGGAAGATCGTCCACCGCCCCCTCCCGCAGGACGACCCGACGCACCGCCAGCCGGACATCACGCTGGCCCGCTCCCGCTTGAACTGGGAGCCCAGCATCCCGCTCGAAGCGGGATTGCGGCAGACGATTCGTTATTTCGAATCCATCAACGACAAACGGGGACCGGGTCTTTAAAGGCGAAGGCCCCGCATGACAACCGGCAGGAAGAACACCCATGGGGGAAAAAACGGATTTTAACGATCTGACCGCCAGGAAGATTTTGTGCATCGGCGCCGGCTATGTCGGCGGGCCGACAATGGCCGTGATCGCCCACCAATGTCCGGACTGCCAGGTCACGGTCGTGGACGTCAACGCGGAGCGCATCGCGGCCTGGAACTCCGAGACGCTCCCCGTCTACGAGCCCGGCCTCGACGCCGTCGTCCGCGCCGCCCGCGGCCGCAACCTTTTCTTCAGCACCGACATCGCCGGCGGGATCCGCGCGAACGACATCATCTTCGTCAGCGTCAACACCCCGACGAAGACCTTCGGCGCCGGTGCCGGCATGGCGGCGGACCTCCAGTACTGGGAGAAGACGGCCCGCGAAATCCTGGAGTACGCCGAATCCCCGAAGATCGTGATCGAGAAGAGCACGCTCCCCGTCAAAACCGCCCTTGCCATGGAGCGCATCCTGAACTCCCGCGGCGGCGACGTCCGCTTCGACGTCCTGTCCAACCCGGAGTTCCTCGCCGAGGGCACGGCGATCCGCGACCTCGAAAATCCGGACCGCGTCCTCATCGGCTCGCGCGAGACCGGCACCGGCCTCGCCGCCCGCCACGTCCTCGAAGATATCTACGCCCGCTGGGTTCCCCGCGAACGCATCCTCACCTCGAACATCTGGAGCGCCGAACTCTCCAAACTCGTCTCGAACGCGTTCCTCGCCCAGCGCATCTCCTCCATCAACGCGGTCTCCGCCCTGTGCGAGAAAACCGAGGCGAACGTCACGGAGGTCGCCCGCGCCGTCGGCATGGACAGCCGCATCGGCCCCAAATTCCTGAACGCCTCAGTCGGCTTCGGCGGCTCCTGCTTCAAAAAGGACATTTTGAACCTCGTCTACCTCTGCCGCGCCTACGGGCTCGACGACGTCGCGGCGTACTGGGAGGGCGTCGTCGCCATCAACGAGTATCAGAAGGAGCGCTTCGTCCTGAACATGATGGCCGCGATGTTCAACAGCCTGGCCGGCAAGCGGATCGCGCTCTACGGGTTCGCGTTCAAGGCGGACACGGGCGACACGCGCGAGAGTCCGGCGATCTTCGTCGCGGAGCGCCTCCTCGCGGAGCGTGCCGAGGTCGTCATCACGGACCCGCAGGCCCTCTCCAACGCCAGGATCTGGGCGCAGGGACTGACGGACCGCGGCACCGGCTCCCTGTTCGAAACCGGCGCGGGTCCGAAGATCGCGTTCGCCACGGACCCCGTGGCGGCCGCGGCCGGCTGCCATGCCCTCACCGTCATGACGGAATGGCCGCTCTACCGCGGTCTCGACTACGAGCGCATCTTCCGCACGATGGTCCAGCCGGCCTTCGTCTTCGACGGCCGCAATATCCTCGACCACGAGCGGCTCCACGCCATCGGCTTCAACGTCTACCCGATCGGTCGCCCGCCGCTCACCCATTTTTGACACACACAACCCTCGGGAGGCGAATCTTGAAAATCAGGGTTATGTCCGATTCTTGAACGAACCACTCATATTAACAATCGACCTCTCGAACGTGCCGATCCCAAGACAAACCGGAAGGAAAGGAATACCGATCTGATGCCAGCGAAGCGAACGAAGCAAAGTCTGAACCCCAAAACGCGGAACGAGCGCGTTTCCCAGTCCCCCAACGGCGAGGTCTTCCCGCTCCCCAAACCCGAGGATTACGTCAAGGAATTCAGACGCCTCAAGAGGCTCGTCGCCCGGCACCGCCGGGCGGGCCGCGAGATCGTCGTCGTCATGGGCGTCGGGTTCGTCGGGGCGGTCATGGCCGGCATCGTCGCCGACGCCGTCCGGAAACCCGTGGTTCAACACGCGGACCCCAAGGCCCCGCGCCGGGGCACCGCGAGCGGAGGGCGCCGCCCCCCCAAAACCACCCAAAAGATAGATCCGGCCCTCACGCGCCCCGGGCAAAGCGCCCATGCCCCCGTCCCCGGCGAACCCGCTAAATTCGTCATCGGCATGCAGCGCCCCTCCCCGCGCTCCTACTGGAAGATCCCGTACTTAAACCGCGGCATCGCCCCCGTCGAGGCGGAGGACCCCGAGGTTGCCCCCCTCATTGCCCGTTGCGTCCTCGAGAAGAAGACCCTCACCGCCACCTACACCTACGACGCCTTGTCGCTCGCCGATTGCGTCGTCGTCGACGTCCAGTGCGACTACTTCAAGGAGACCCTGGGCAACTGTCGCCAGGGCCGCGCCGAGATCGCCGCCCTCGAGGAGAGCCTCCGCGTCATCGGCGAGCGCATCTCTCCGGACTGCCTCGTCCTGATCGAAACCACCGTCCCCCCCGGAACCACCGAATACGTCGCCTACCCGATCCTGAAGAAGGCCTTTGAGCGCCGCGGACTCGCCGCCGAGCCGCTGCTGGCCCACTCCTATGAGCGCGTCATGCCGGGCCGCGAGTACGTGGCCTCCATCCGCGACTTCTGGCGGGTCTGCAGCGGCGTAAACGCCGCCTCCCGCACCCGCGTCGCCACGTTTCTCTCGGAGGTCCTGAACGTCGAGACGTTCCCGCTGACCGTGCTGGACCGCCCCATCGAGAGCGAGACCTGCAAGATCGTCGAGAACTCCTACCGCGCCACGATCCTCGCCTTCCTCGACGAGTGGAGCCTCTTCGCGGAGCGCAACGGTGTCGACCTCATGAAGGTGATCCAGGCGATCAAGGTCCGCCCGACGCACTCGAACATGATCTTCCCCGGCCCGGGAATCGGCGGCTACTGCCTGCCGAAGGACGGCGGCTTGGGCGTCTGGTCCTACCGCCACCTGATGGGCTTCGAGGACGATATCTTCAAGATCACGCCGATGGCGATCGACATCAACGACACACGCGCCCTGCACGCCGCCGAACTCGTCCGCGACGCCCTGCGCAACATGGGCAAGATCGTCGCCGCGGCGAAGGTCGTCATCCTCGGCGCCTCCTACCGCGAGGACGTGGGCGACACGCGCTACAGCGGAAGCGAGGCCCTCGTGCGCAAGCTCACCGAGATGGGCGCGGAGATCGGCGTCCACGACCCGTATGTGAAGCACTGGTGGGAGCTGGAGAAGCAGGACACCTACCCCGCCCCCGGCCATTCCTGGGCGCGCTTCTTCCGGAACCAGGAGAGCCTGACGGACCTCCGGATCGAGCCCGATCTCTCGGCCGCGCTCAAGGGCGCCGACGCCGTCGTCCTAGCCGTCCGCCACGCGGCCTACCGCACGCTCGACCCCGCAAAGATCGTGGAAATGGCCGGCCGCCCCGTCGCCGTGATCGACTGCTTCGGCCTCCTCGACGACGCCGCCATCCGCCGCTACTTCGAGCTCGGCTGCGAGGTGAAGGGCCTCGGCCGCGGCCACGTCAAGCGCATCAAAGACCAGACGTCCTCCGGAAGAGCGGATTGATGGAAAGAACGGCATTCGGGATATATGTGTTCGTGCTGGTGGCAAGCATCGTTTTTTTCGGGGCGGTGCACACCTGGGCGTACGCGACGGTTTTCCTGCTGATCCTGGCGGCGAGCCTGCTGCTGATCGCGCGGGACTGGATTCCCGCCTTCAAGAGAAACCGGGCGGTCCCGCTGACCATTACGGGGGCGGAGGCGCTGTTCGTCCTGATGGTCCTCCTGCTCGTTGTGCAGATGACACCGCTCCCCGGATGGCTGCTGACGAAGCTGTCGGCAGAGGCAAAAGCTGCGGGACTGAGCGCCCTCCCCGCCACCGCGTCCGTCGCGGATCCCTCGCTAAAGAACGCGTGGTTCACGCTGGCCCCCTACGCCTACCCCGTCCGCATGTCCCTCATCCGCTGGACCGCCTACGGCCTGCTCTTCTTTGGCCTCTGCCGCACCCTGAATTCCCGGCGGCGCATCGAGTTTTTGGTCGTCGCCCTGCTCGCCACCGCGGTCGCCAACGCCCTGTACGGCATCGCCCAGACCTATTCCGGCTCCCCCTACATTCTTTGGTGGAAGAAGTTCTCCCAGGGCGCGAAGGACGTCAGCGGCACCTACATCAACCGAAACCATTTTGCCGGCTTCATGGAGATGGGGATCGCGCTGGCCATCGCCTACGCCGGCGCAATCGTCGCCGGCGGGCGGCGCCGGATCGTCCACGCCCGCGGCGCATGGACCTTCAAGGACCGCTTCATCCTCCTCTTCTCCGTCGAGAGCAAGGCCCTCCGCCAGATCCTCGTCATCTTCTCCGGCGTCATCATGGGCGTCGCGCTCATCCTGTCCGCCTCACGTGCCGGGATCGTCTCCGCGCTGGCTGGTCTCTTCGTCATGGGGGTCTTCTTCCTCGCACGGCGGGATCACCGGGCGAAGGGCGGGATCGTCCTGGCGCTCTTCGGCGTAACCGTCCTGTACGCCGCATTCGCCGGGATGGACTACACGATCGAACGCTTCCAGAAGCTGGACTTCGACCAGGCAGGGCGACCGCGCTATGTCGAACGCGCGGTCCTGCTGCACGACGACTATCCGCTCGTGGGCGTCGGCGTCGGCAACTTCCGCCACGCCTACCCCAAGTACCAGGCGCCGGAGGACAAGGGCCGCTTCATCGACTTTCTGCACAGCGACTGGGTGCAGTTCTTCACGGAGGCGGGATACACCGGGATGCTCGCACTGATCGCGGGGCTGGGGTGGTTCGTGTACCGCCTCGTTCGGACGTGGTCGATCCGCGGGGACCCCTTCGCCGTCTGCCTGGGCCTTGCGCCGGTGGGGGCGCTCTCATCCATCGGGACGCACTCGCTTTTTGACTTCAACCTGCACATCCCGGCGAACTTCATGATGCTCGCCGCCGTGTGCGCGATCGGCCTGAGCGCGCTGCACCTGGAGCGGCAGCGGCGTGAGGACGTGATGCGCTGGAGGCGCATACACCTTCGGATGGCGGGAGCGGGCGGGATCGCGGCCGCGTTCGTGATCGTCCTCATCGTGTGGACGGGTCTTTGGACGGTCCGGCACGCCGTCGCCGAGGCCCACTGCGCCACCGTCGGCAATCTCACGATGAACCTGGAGGAGCACCAATCGCTGGACAACATCCGGTCGGCCATCGCCTGGGACGGGGCAAACGCGGAATACCGTTCGAAACTCGCGCGGGAACTGATGGACCGGCGGGACCGCTTGATGCAGGCGGCATACGCGGTCCGGGAAGCGGCAACGTCTGAAACAACCGGGCCGCGGGCGACTCCGGCCAAACCCGCCGCAGGGGCCGTCGGCCATGAAGGTGCGACCGCACCGGATGCGGCCCCGGCAAAGACAAGACCCGCCGCGCCGTCGCTCACAACGGCGCAGGCCGCTTGGCGCGCCTCGCACGGACCGGTCATCGCCGCGCTCGAGGACGCGATCCGCCGTAACCCGCTCAACGCCGAAACCCATGTGCGCCTCGCCTGGGAGTACACCTACCTGTGGGACCGCCACGACTACATGACCCGCTGGATGCGCGGCGCCGATGCGAGCATGGAGCGGGCGGCGTACTACGCCGGCACGGGGTCGATCAACCCTCACCTCCACGTGGACATGGGCAACTACTGGGCCGTCCGGTCGAAGAACACGGGACCGTCCTCGCCCCCGCCGGAGCTCTCCTGGCTCAAGGCGTCGTGGCATTACGGCCAGGCCCTGTCGCTGACCGGACGGAAGACAAAGGACGGAATGAAGCCGGACAGGAATTTCGTGGCCGAGATCACGAACTTCGTCCGCAACCTCTATCCCGACGACCCCGCCCGCCTGGCCGAGGCCCTGGGCGGTGAAGCAGGGGGTGCGCGGGAATGAACCTCCGGACGCAGGCCCGTCGCCTCTGGATCATCTGTATCGTGGTCGTGGCACTCGGAACGCCCGGGGCGGCACGGACGGAGGAGGTGTGCATCAGGCCGCCGGCCTATCCCGGGGCAACAGCGCCCGACGACGGGGTTTGGACGACGCCCCTGCCCGCCTGCGAGGCGGGCCGGACCTACCATTTCTCCGGAGAGTTCAGGCGCGACACATGGGACGACCGGACGTATCCGTGGATCTCCCTGTGGGGACAAAAATTCCACCTGAACGCGCACTGCAGGACGGGCGCCCCGCAGACGTTCCGCATCCGCGTGACCTGTCCGGAGCGGATCGCCGATCCGACCTTCCGCTTCGGCGCGCAACCCGCGTCCGCCGGCGGCGTCCCGCAGCGGTTTTGCCTGGGCACGCACGGCCTCGCGGCGGCGCCGACGGAGATGGCCCCAAACGCCGCCCTCTGGACGCCACCGCCCTCGATCGCCGGATTCTTCCCGATCGGGGTTTACGGGGCGGATCCGTCTCGCCTGGCCGAGGTCCGCGCAATCGCGTTCAACACGGTCATCCTCGGCGGCGAGGGGGAGCCTCTCGCGAAGGCGATCGCGTCGGCCCGGAACGAGCGGCTCCGCTATGTCCTGTCCACACCCGGCGACCCGGAGCACCTGAAGGTTTACCTGGATCGTCTCGACGCCGTGCCGCGCGTCCGCGGGGGCGGCCTGCTCGGCTTCTACGTCGCGGACGAGCCGGAACTGCGCTCCGTACCCGCCACCCGCGCCGAGGACGTCCGCCGCCTGCTCGCGGACCGCTTTCCCGGCGTCGCCACGGCGATGGCGATCGTCCGGCCGCAGCACGCCCGGGATTACCTCGGGGCGGCGGACTACTTCATGATGGACCAGTACCCCTTTCCCCACCGCCCCATGACGTGGCTTTCCGACGCCATGGACGAGGCGGCCGCGGACACGGGGCGCGACCGCCTCATGTCGGTCATCCAGGCCTTCGCCAAGGGGGAGGCCTGGCCCTCCCTGCCCGGCTGGCGTCAGATGGACTGCCTGGCGTTTCTCTCCATCGTGCACGGGAGCCGCGGGATCTTCTTCTATACCTGGTCGGTGATGGGCCGGACGGAGGAGGGGCGCGCGCGCCTCGGACGCGTCGTCGGCCGCCTGAACCGCGTGTATCCGTGGCTCCTCGTGAAGAATGCGGAGCGGGCGGTGGACGTGGAGATGCGCTCGGAGAACCGGGTGGACCCACGTGGGCGGCCGGCCGTCCACGCCTGCGTCAAGGAGCGGGAGGAGGGTCTGCTCCTCATCGCCGTCAACACGATCGGGGCGAACGTTTCGGCCCGCCTGAAGATCGGGGCGGTCGGCGAGACCGTCGAGATCTTCAGCGGCCGGGTCCATCCCGTCGTCGACGGCGCGATCCTCGCGGACCTCGACGCCCACGAAACCAAGGCCTTCCTGATCAAATCGGGGAGGGAATGAACGGACGAGAACCGGGCACACGCCCGGATGATGGAGGGAGAATCATGAAGTTTGCACGCAGAATCGCGATCCTTGTCGCCGCAATCGCCCTACTGGCGGCCCCGGCGACCGCGGAGATCCGTACGATCGTCACCGCGACGGCGTCGATCCTGTCCACGGGCGAGACGACGGTGTCCTACGACATCCTGAACGCGGGCAACGAGGAGGTCCTGCACGTTCGGGTGGCCACGTTCCTCGGCCTCATTGCGGACCGGTCCGATCCGCTGGGCGACAACGCACCCGGCAAGACGGTCCGCTGCACGCGCACCCTCGACACGCGCGCGCTTGTACCGGGCCATTACATCCTGGCGGCGCGCGTGAACTTCGAAGACCGGGCGGGCGCCACGCACGCCGTCCACCACTTCATCCCCCTGGCCTTCGGGGCGGCGGCACCCGGGGTGCAAACGGCCTCGCCGCTGACCGTTGCCGTCAGCGACGCCGAATTCAACGCCAAGAGCCCCCTCAACACGAAGGACGATATCACGCTGATCCTGAAGAACACGGGCGGCGCGCCGCTCGAACCCGTCGTCTCCTTCTTCCTGCCGGACGGCGTGACCACGGCGGAGCCGGAGAAGGCCTACCCGGTGGCCGCGGGCGAAACGAAAACCGTCAAACTCCCGCTGAACTTCGCCCCGACGGTGGCGCGGGATCTCCCTTACCGGGCGGTCGTCTGGTACGAGGCGCAGGGCCGCCACGATGCGCGCCTGCTGGAGGGGACGATCCGCGTCACGCAGAAGCCCGTCCTGTTCAAGGCGTTCCTGATCGGCGCCGGCGCCGTCCTCGTGATCGTCGTCGCCTCCGTCGTCGTGATCCGGCGTCGCAAACAGGCGTGATGCGTCGCGGTGAGCCTATCAGACCCCGGCTCGCTTCGATACGCTCAGGGTGACTGAAAGACAGGGCGTCGGCCTCCCGATCATCGGGGAATGGCGCCCTATCTTTTGATTTGATACAGGGCGTAGCGGTGGTTCCGCTCGGTGAAGGCGGCGACCTCGCGCAGGTCGTACTTCGCCCGGATCGCCCGGCACATTTCCTGGTTCGCGCCCGGCACGGTGCACCAGTAGTTCTCGTGGAAGTATACGTGGCCCGGGTATTTTTTCATCAGGAAGGCGACGACGTCCGGGTTGTCAAGCCCGGCGCCCGCCTGGATCGCCCCCTGCCCCCACAGCAGGAACATCGTGGGGTTGTGCGTGAGCACGATGGAGCGCTCCGGGATCATCTTTGCGAAGCGCCCGGCGTACAGGTGATCGTAGCGCGCCGCCCACGCCTCCTGGCCGACCGTCCGGATCAGCGGAAGGAAGGGGAGCCAGCAGAAGAGGATGACCAGCACGAGCAGGGCCGCAACCCCCGTCCTTCCGAACCGCCGCCGGCCGCCGGCATCCCGTGCCGCGCACTGGGCCTCGCCTCTCCCGACCGTTCCCCCGTCGTTCCCGCCTCCGGCAGGCCCGTCCGGCGCGTGGCTGCGGCGCGAATCCAGGTCCTTCGGAAACAACCGGCCGGCCACTCCCAGAATCCCGCCCGCGCCGAGTCCGGCGAGGACGGCGAGCGGCATGAACGAGACAAGGGCAAAGCGCACGTCCGCCCCGTAACCGTAGCTCCCCGCGTAAAAAAAGAGGAAGATCCCCCAGAACGGCAGGAACCACAGGAGCGTCGCGAGCCGCGCACGCCATGGGGCGGAGCCGCACGCGAGCCCGGCAAGCGCGAGCAGCGTGAGGATCGCGGGGAACTTCGCGTTGACGAGGTAGTACAGGCCGTTGACGGCGAGGTTCGGCCGGAAGAACGATCCCGCGAACTTCGCGCCCTCCGCGCCCCAGGACTGGCCCTTCATGACGAACAGGTGCAGGGCGTGGGGCACGAGGAGCACGCCGCACAACAGCCCCGCGATCCAGACCTCGCGACGGGCGAAGACCCCGAGGCGCCGCTCCCAGGCGCTCGCCGGGGCGCCGCCCTCCGCGTCCCCCGCGCCCTCCGCGCCCGCGGCCGGGCCGGGCTTCAGGAGGAAGGCCGCCGCGACGAGCCAGAAGAGGATCAGCGCCGACTCCGCGCGCATCTGGCAAGCCAAGGGGATCGCGCAGGCAAGGACGAACAGGTGGCGCATCCTTCCCGTCTGCAGGTAGACGATCAGGAGCAGGACGACGAGGCCCGTGAAGAATGCCGCGGACGGCTCCACGGCGGCGGTGTTCGACCAGAGCAGATTGTGGGGAATGATGGCATAGGCGAGCGCCGCGAAGAAGGCCGCAAAAAACGGTATGTCGAGGTCGTTTCCGTACGGGCGGGAACCCACGCCCTCCCCGATGGCCTGGCGCGCCGTTTGGGACGGCGATGAAGATGGAGCGCGGGCCCCGCCCCTCGCCAACCGGTACGCGATGAAGAAGGCGAGGAGGATGCCGCCCAGGTACAGGGCGTTGTTGAGGCCGAAGGCGTAGCGCTCGTCCACGCCAAAGCCCTGGAACACGAGGCTCATCAGGAACGGCCAGCCGGTCGGCTCCTTATTCATCAGGAGCCAGTGGGGAAAGTATTCGCCGTACTCGAACGTGCCGTAGTTGCACATCGCGGCCTGGTGCGTCAGCGCGATGTTCTGGCCGATGTTGGCGTAGATGTCCTCGTCGTAGTAGATCCGGTGAACGCGGGGGGCGGCGAAGATCACGAGCACGGCCGCGGCGACGAGGAGGAGCGCGAGGGCCGAGGCGCGGGCGTTGGGGCGCCGCGAGGGCCGCGACGACGGCGGCGACGGCGGCGACGGACGCCGGGGAAAGATCTCCCGGCGGAAGGCCGCGACGTCCGGCCAGCACCAGAGCGCCCCCGCGACCAGCAAAAGCATGTTCGCCCGGAGGACCCAGGGCATTGTCTTCACGAGGGCCGTTTCGATCCGCGGCGGGGCCGCGTAGTCCAAGACATAGAGGAAGGCGCCGATCAGGGCGGCATACAGGATCAGGACGGCCGCCGGGACGGCCCGGGTTTCAGTCCATTTTCGCATGCAGATTCTCCATGAGCCAGTCGTCGAGGAAGAGGTAGCGGATGCCGCTGTCCACGAGCATCCGGACGGCCTCGTCGGGCGAACAGACGAGGGGCTCGCCGTGGATGTTGAAGCTCGTGTTGAGGATGACGCCGTAGCCCAGCGCCGCGCGGACATGGCGCAGCAGGTCGCGGTAGGCGGGGTTCTCGTCGCCGACGAACTGGGGGCGGCAGGTGCCGTCGATGTTGATCACGCCCGCCATGAGGGGCAGGCGCTCGGGTCTGACGCGGAAGGCCATCGTCATGAAGGGGTTGTCGGCAATCGCGGCGGGGGTCGCCTCGATGAGCGCCGGGGCGTCCTCCGCCAGCATGCTCGGACAGAAGGGCTGGTACCAGACGCGCTTCTTCAGGACGACGTTCAGCCGGTCCTTGATGTCGCGGGAGTCCGGCCGGGCCAGGATGCCGCGGTTGCCGAGGGCGCGCGGGCCGATCTCCATCCGGCCGCGGAACCACAGGACGATCTCGCCGGCGAGGATCAGGCGGGCCGCCTCGGCCGGCGCGTCCGCACTTCTCCGCCAGCGCAGGCCGTCGGCCAGGACCCAGGAAACGGCGGCCGCTTCTTGGCCGCCGGACAACGGGGAAACGCCCCCGCCCGGTTGCATCCCTTCGGGAGACGCCTCTCGCCTGTCGTTGCCCTGCCCCCCCTTGTCCTTCCTGCGGAGGCGGGAATCCAGGGCGGCGGCGATGTCGGCCGGCGAAAAGTCCGGGCCGAGGTAGAGATGAGGGAGGGCGTAGGCGGAAACGCCGTTTCGCTCCAGGTTCGCCGCCATCGCCGCGCCGATCGCGAGGCCGCCGTCGCCCATGTGGGGGAAGATGTAGACGTTCTCCACACCGGGGAGCCCGGCGAGGCGCATGTTGAGCTTGATGTTCGAGAAGACGCCGCCCGCCGCGGCGATCTTCTTCAGGCCGGTCCGGCGGAGGGCCTCGGCGACGAGGGCGGCGGCGCCTCGCTCGAGCACGCGCTGGGCCATGTAGGCGAACTGCTCCGAGGGGTAGCGCCAGAGGATCTTCTTGAGCTCCCGGAACATCGCCGTCGAGGTGTGCGGCGAGACGACGTCCAGGCCGTCCGCGCCGATCACGGCGAACAGCGGGTTTTCCTCGTCCGGGATCGGGTAGGCGTAGTTGGCCAGGGCCATGACCTTGCCCTCGTCCTCGAGTTCGCGCATGTTCATGAGGTTTGTCACGTGCTCGAAGAAGATGCCGAACGAGGCGCGGGCGGGCAGGGCCCGGATGAGCGCCAGGCGGCCGTCCGCGAACCGCCACAGGCTGCCGCAGCGCCCGTCGCCGACACCGTCGAGGGTGACGACCAGGGCCTCGGCGAAACCGCTGCAGCAGGCCGCGGCGGCGGCGTGGGCAAAGTGGTGATCGACCCACGCGACGGGGGCGGCGCCCAGGCCCAGCGGTCCCAGCCGACGCTTCAGCCAGGCGCGGCTTAGGGCGCGCGAGGCGGCGTTCGGGGCCAGCTCCGTGAAGCGGTACTTGAAGGCCTTCTTGAAGGGGTCCGCACCGCGGGGCGCCAGCTTGCGCCGCCGGATGAGGTAGTACTCCTCCTTGAGTCGTGGGACGAGGCGCGTCAGGGTCTTGGCCGGGTCCGTCGTCGAGGCGGCCACGAGATCCACTCGGGCGGGATTCAGCCCGGCAAAGTCGAGGCAGGCCTGTATGGCGCACGCGGGGAAGCCGACCTCGAGCTTACGGCGCGTCAGGCGCTCCTCGTTGATGGCGAACAGGAGCCGGTCGCCCGTAACGAGGGCCGCCCCCGCGTCATGCCCATCCCAGATCCCCAGCACCGTGCGCTTTTGCATGTCCTCCTCTCACGAAAAATAGGGGCGTCGCCCTACTTTTCTCCCCGCAGGGCCCCGACATCGGGGTTGTCCCCGTGGATGGGAACCGTGATCTGCCTCCCGGTATCGCGGCCGAACCAGGCGAAGGCGGCGGCCAGCAGGTAGTCGATGTCGTACCGCAGGTCCGACGACGTCTCGGTGCTCAGCGTGTCCCCGATCCAGACGACCCGCTCCGGCCCGCCCGCCCTCAGGGGGCTTGCATCGACGACCTTGAGCGTCAGGCGCCGGGTGAAGGTTTCCGTCACGGTGGGCCTGGTGGTGACGGCGCCCGGCACCGTGATGGCGCGGAAGGTTCGTCCGCCCCGGCCGTCCGACACGGCGACGATCTGCGTCCGCGGCGGGCCGTAGGAGGTCATCGTCCCGATGCGCAACCCGGCGCTCATGTCGTAGCTGAACGTGAGCAGGTAATCCGCCCGGTCCTGGGCGGCGATCTTGTAGCCGTGCTTCGTGAGCAGGATTTCGATCTTTCCACGGATTTCCCGGTCGAAAATGGGGTTCGGGACCTCGGCGTTTTCCAGGACGGCAAAGGACGCCCCGGCCGGCGGCGCGGACGTCCCGGCGGCCGGGTCCAGAAACCCGGTCGTGCGGACGTTCATGGCGCAGCCGCCCAGCAGGAGCGCGAGGGCGACCCAAAGAAGGGCTCTGTTCATCGCGGCACCTCCCCGATGCGTATCACGAGACCTTTACAGCCGTTTTGTCATTTCGACCGAAGGGAGAAGTCTTTTAGAAACGGCCACCATGAAGATTTCTCGTCGCTCACGCTCCTCGAAATGAAACGATGCAAATGTCTCATCACGGATCGATTCCTTCCGTCGCGGGTGCGTGTTGCCTTCCGCGCCGGCGGACGTTCCCCTTCTTTTTAACCCACCTCGCCGGATAAATCCAGCCATTCGGCGTCCGACCGCCCGCCCCGGCCACCTTTTCGACCGGCCTCCCCGCCGCGACGGGCCCGACAGCCCGGCGCCCGGGATCTTCAAATCCAGCGGAGGAAACGTTGGGCGCCGATCACCGCCTGGAACGCCGCCCGGGGCTCCAGCATCGAGAGCGTCCGCCGGATCGCCCGCGGCCGCAGGTAGAAACGGCGGTACGCCTCGCGCCGGAAGGCGTCGACGCGCGCGGCCGGCAGGTCCGGCAACTCGAGGACCGCCGCGCTCTGGGAAAAGGATGAGCCCGTCCCCGCGTCGCTCCGCAGCCAGCCGTTGCGGACGGCCTCGTCGTAGAGGCGCGTGCCGGGAAACGGCGCCGCCGCGTAGAACTGCGCGACGTCGAGGGGGAGCGCCAGCGCGAGGGCCAGCGTCTCCGCCAGGCTCTCCTCCGTCTCGCCGGGCAGGCCGAAGATGAAATGCCCCGCCGTGCGGATCCCCAGGTCGTGGGCCGTCGTGACGGCGGTCGCCGCCTGCACGGCGGTCGTGTTCTTCCCGCAGGCCGCCAGCACCCGGTCGCTGCCCGACTCGATGCCGAAGCTGACCATCCAGAGGCCGGCCTGTTTCATCAGGGTGAAGGTCTCGCGGTCCACCGTGTCCACGCGGCTGTTGCACGTCCAGGTGATATCGAGACGGTGCGTGATCACCGCCTCGCAGAAGGCGCGCACGTAGCGGCGGTCCGCCGTGAAGGTGTCCGCCCAGAGGAAGAATTCGTGGATGCCGAAGCGGGCGACGTTGTCCCCGATCTCGGCGACGACCGCCTCGACCGGGCGGCGGCGGAGCTTCGACCCGTAGTACAGCGGGGCCGTGCAGAAACTGCATACGTAAGGGCAGCCCCGGACCGGGGCCACGATGAGAAAGGGTCGGCCCTTGAGCGGCAGCCGGTAGGGGGTGAGGTCGAGGCCGTCCCAGGCCGGGGCGGGGATGGCCTCCGCCGGCAGGGGGTCGGCCTCGGGGTTGTGGCGGATATCCGACCCGTGGCCCCCGCGCCAGGACAGGCCGCGGACGGAGGCCAAGGCGTCCGGAGGGGCGTCCGGTTCGTTCTCTCCGCGGGAAGCGGAATCCGCGTCGTCGCCCGAAACCGGGGATGGGCGCCCCTGCATCGACGCGCACGCCCTCCGGCGTTCGAGCGCCCGGCAGAGATCCCGCAAGACGCCCTCCGGCTCGCCGCGAAGCACCGCATCGATCCCGGCATGCGCCAGGGCGGCCTCGGACCGGACGGACACGTGGGTCCCCAGAACGGCGGTAAAGGCGTCGGGCGCCGCTTCCCGCACAGAGGCCCCGAGGCCGAGATCGAACGACAGGGTGGGCGTGCCGGTGCTCCAAACCGCCAGGTCGGGCGGCTCGGCCAGGAGGAGCTGCGCGAGGTCGGCCTTACCGAGACCGGCCGCGGGAAAGTCGACGACCCGGACGTGGTGGCCGTCCGCCCGCAGGAGGGCGGCGGCGGTGGTGAGGGTCACGGGCGGCCACAGGACCGCCCAGGCCCCGGCCTCCTGGGTGCAGCGCCCCTCGCGGATGAAGGCCCGGTCGTCCGGACCGGGCGGGTTGAACAGCAGCACGCGCATCCTGAAGCCTGGACCCTCCGGTAAATAAGCTTTGTGAAGCAGGCGTTTTTCGGCCGCTCCCGCACATTTTTGGGGGCGTTACCCAACATAGGGCGACGTCCCGACTTACCCCATTTTTTCTCTATTCGTTTTCCCCGCTCGCGCGCCGGCCCGGGCGAATCAAAATAGGGCAACGTCCCTAATTTTTTGTTTAGAAGTAGAGGTATTTCACCATGCTGTAGACGTAGCGGAAGGCAACCTTGCGGACGGTGATCTTGGAATAGCCCGCCTTGCGCCGGTGCTCGTGCGTGGGGACCTCGCCCATCCGGTAGCCCTTCTTCAGCGTCTTGATGATCATCTCCTGTTCGATCGTCGTGATGTCCTCCCCGAGGCCCAGGTCGCGCAGGACCTCCGTCCGGATCGCCCGGAAGCCGTTCTGGCTCTCGGACAGGACGACGCCGAACCGGTGGTTGATGCAGGCCGTGATGAAGGAGCTGCCCATCAGGCGGAAGCACTCGTCGAAGCCGCCGTGCAGCTCGCTCGAGCCGCCGACCAGGCGGGACCCGGAGACGTGGTCCGCCTCTCCCGCGAGGATGGGGGCGACGAGCGCGGGGATGTCGGCCGGATCGTGGGAGCCGTCGGCGTCGATGAAGACGACGATATCCCTCTCGAGGTGGCCGATCACGGTGCGGATCGCCTCGCCCTTCCCGCGGCCGTGATCGTAAACGACCCGGGCGCCCAGAGAACGGGCCACGTCGGCCGTGCCGTCCGGGGAGCGGCCGTCGACGACGAGGATGTCGTCCGTGTGCGGCCGGACGCCGGCGATGACCTCGGGCAGGGTGGCGGCCTCGTTGAGGGTGGGAATGACGACGGTCAGGGACGGAATCGGACTAACAGCTTTTCCCTGAGGGTTCTTCATAAAAAAATCCTTGACAAAAAGTTTCGGCCCTTATAGCGTACCCTCCAACGTTTGTAAATCGATATTCGTATCCGGTACGCGTGATTCCCGATTTCCTGTGTGACGAACTTCACACAAGATACGGCAGAAACTGCTTGACACGCGCGTGTACGTTGGCTATTGACTGGAATCAACGGGTCAATTCAATCGGGTTTACGGGACCGCTCTTCGGGGCGGCCTTTTCGCCATTTTCATCATCGAACAGAAGGGGGTGCGCCGTGAAGAAGTACCTATTGAGCGTTGTGGTATCCGCATTCGTTTTTCTGATCCTGTCTCCGTCGGCCCTGCAGGCGGAGGGACGGATCCGGTTCGGAAACCTGACCATCGTTCCCAGTATCACCGCCCAGACCATCTACGACGACAACATCTACCTGGGAAACGGGAAAAGCACGGGTGGATTGGCCGAAGATGATGTGAGGGACTGGATCACGCACGTCAAGCCCGGAATCCTCTTCAACTACAATTTCCCGGAGCGGGGCAACCTCGCCCTGGGCTACCAGGGCGACTGGGCGTTCTACGCGGACAGGAGCGAAAACGACTGGAACAGCCAGCAGGGCAAGCTCGATTTCAACTATAACGCCCCGGCGGGCCTGATCCTCGGCGTGACCGACACGTTCATCCGGTCAGAGGACCCCTACGGCGACGCCAACCAGTACGCGCTGGGCCAGGTCACGAAGCGCTGGACGAACGACCTCCGGACGAAGGCCGGCTGGGAGTTCGGCAAGACCTTCCGCACGATCCTTTTCTTCAACCACTACAAGCAGGACTACAAGTATCGGAAGGACGACCCGCAGGACTACGAGGACATGGAAGGCGGGATCGGCATGGGGGCGAAATTCCTCCCCAAGACCTGGGGATTCGTCCGCTACTTCTACGGACAGCGGGAATACACCGAGGACAACGCGACCCTGAAGCTCAACGACGACACCAACTCCGATTTTTCCTGGCACCGGGTGTCGGCCGGTCTGACCTGGGACCCCGCCGCCAAGCTCCAGGGTGAACTGAACGTCGGCTATCAGTGGAACTCCTTCGACAATGACCGCACACCAACGGGGGCGCTCCGCGACGACCGCGACACCTGGGTCGCCGAGACCTCCCTCAACTACAAGCCTATCGAGTCGACCACCCTGTCGCTCACGCTCGCGCGCGCCGTGCGCGTCACCGGGGCGGACACGAACGAGTATTTCGACGATACCGCCGTCGGGTTCAACCTGCGCCAGGAATTCCTGCGGAAGTTCGTCTTCAGCGCGGGCGTCAGCTACAGCCTGAACGAATACGAGAACGCCTTTGCCGACAACGGCAAGGACGACCGCGAGGACGACAACTTCACCGCCACGGCGGGGCTCGACTACAACATCCAGGACTGGCTGTCGGTCGGTGTCGGCTACAAGTACCAGATGAAGAACTCCAATGCGGACGCCAACGATTTTACCGACAACCAGGTTATGGCCACGCTTAAACTGAGCTATTGATGAGGAGGACTTAAACGATGAAGACAAGATCGAACATCATGAAAGGGGCGCTGCTCTCGGGACTGATCGGGCTCTTCCTTCTCTGTCCTCTGAGCGGGGCCTATGCCAGCATCGCCCGGGTGACGGCGTTCACCGGGGACGTGGTGATCCTGTCCGGGGCGAACACGATCAAATTGTCGAAGCTGGGACAGGCGGTCAACACCGGCGACAAGATCCAGACGAAACAGGGCACGGCACAGCTCGCCTTCACCGACGGCGCCGTGCTCAAGATCAACCCCCATACAACCACGATGGTCCAGGAGCGCATGGAGGAGAGAGGCGCCTGGATGTTCAAGTCGAAGAAGATGGCGCGCCGCATCACCGTCTTCGTCGGCAAGCTCTGGTTCAAGTCCGGCGTCTCCGACCGGAGCAACTACCTGCAGAGCCCGACGGCCGTCTGCGGTCTGCGCGGCTCCGACGGGGATTTCGGCTACGACAACCTGAACACCTACATCAACATGTACAGCGGCGAGGCGTCCATCACCGGCCGCGTCCTGCAGCAGTTCTTCCAAGACCCCGGCGTCACCGCGGCTCAGCGAAACGAAGTCTACCAGAAGCTGTCCCAGGCCTATGAGCAGACGCGCTCCGCCGAGGCCACGGGACAGGCCCTCAACATCAACGAGGCCCGCCTGGCGTCGTTGGACGTCGTGAAGACGGCGGCAACCGTGCTTTCGCAGAACCCCGACGCCAACGTGAAAAACGACGCGGCCCTGGCCACGAACGTCGCGAACGCCAACATCGCGGCAACTGCCGCCGCGGTAAACCTGGAGAAGAACAAAAACGTCGCGTCGGAAGCACAGGCCGCGGCACAGACGGCACCACCTGAACTGTCGGCAATGGCGCAAGCGGCGGCGAAAGCCGCGGCAGACGAGTTGGCGGCGGCACAGAAACAGGTCGAGGCGGCGGCCGCGGCAGCCGCCAAGGTCAACCAGGCCGCCAACGACGCCACGAAGACCAGTGCAGCCCTCCTTGCCCAGACGTCGAAATGGTCCAGCGAAGCGCAGGCAGCGTCATCGGCGACCAACGCGGCCATCAGCGCCGCCAAGGCGCAAAGGGACAAGGCAGCGGCCACGGGCTTGTCGGAGGAAGCCTTTAAGGACGCGGATAGGGCGGCGGCGGCGGCGGCCAGGGCTGCAGAACAGGCAGCGGCCGCGGCAGCCAGAGCTGAGGCCGCGGCGACGGCGGCGGCGGCGGCGGCGGCGGCCGAACAGGCCGCCCGGGATGCGGCCCGCGCGGAAGCAGAAGCGGCGGCCGCGGAGGAGGCCGCGGAAGATCTGGGCGTCACGACGACGATCGCCGCTCCGGAGCCGACAACGGTGGAACCGACTACAGAGGAGCCGGCAACGGAGGAACCGGCCGCGGAGGGACCGACAACCATCCCGACGACGATCCAGACCACGACCTCCACGTCGACGACGTCGACCGTCGAGGCGGCGAGCCCGTCGGGGACCTGATTCACGGGCCGAATGGAACCTTTGATCCACGGCGAACGTGGGCATTGACGTCTGAACGTTGAACCCATTTGCAGGGCGGGCCCCAGTGACGCCCTGCAACTTTTTTATGAGGCGGACGAAACGAGAACGATGGCAACAAAAGCGAGAAGCGCCTTCCGGCGCCTGCTCCCGTGGGGACTGGTTCTCCTCCTCGTCGCCTGCGCGGGGGCGGGCGACGTCGTCAAGGTGACCCAGGTCAGCGACGACCCCCTCAAGGGGCTCAAACAGGAAGACCGCGCCGAACTGGAGAAACTGAAGAAAAGCCTTTCGACCGGCAAGACGGGAGACGAACTGAGCGATCTTCTGCAGAAGACGCCCAGCTTCACCGTCTCGGAGTACCTCGCCCGACATCCCGACGTGCGCAGCCAGCTGGACTACAAGGTGGGGGGGTACGACATCCTCAACATCCTCGTCTATGAGGAGAAGGATCTTTCCCGAGAAGGCATCCCGGTCTCCGCCGACGGCTTCATCACCTTCCCCCTGATCGACCGCGTTCGCGTGGCGGACCTGACCCCGTCGGAGATCGAGAAACTCATCGCGACCAAGCTCGCCGAAGGCCAGTTTCTCCACAACGCGCATGTCTCGGTCATCGTCACCAAGTACGAGAGCCGCAAGTACTCCGTCCTGGGAGCCGTAAAGAACCCGGGACAACTCAGCCTCCAGGCCCATGACCGCGTGCTCGACGGGATCTCGCGCGCCGGCGGCATCGAGGTCGCGGAAGGCGAAAAGCAGGAGGCGATGATCATCCGGACCCAGAACCCCGGCACGCCTCAGGAGCAGAAGATCGTCGTCACGATCGACCTGCCCGGCCTTCTTAAAGGACGGGACCAGATCTCGAACATCCTCCTCGCCGATCTCGACGTGCTCTACATCCCGAAGGCGGACTACTTCTACATCATGGGCGAGGTCAAGTCCCCCGGCCAGTACGCCTTCAGCAAGAAGGACATGACGATCGTCGAGGCGATCAGCATGGCGGGCGGCTTCACGCCGATCGCCGCGAGCGGCAAGACCCGGATCGTCCGGATCGAGGGCGGCGCCGAGAAGATCTACCAGGTGAACGTCGACGCCATCACGAAGGGCGGCAAGATGATCCAGTCCGTCCCCATCAAACCCAACGACCTGATTGTCGTACCGGAGAGCTTCTTCTGATGCAGCTTGAAATGAAAGACGTCAACCCGCAGGACTACCTGCGCGTCGTGCTGAAGCACCGCTGGACGATCGCGACGGTGTTCGCCGTCGTCTTCGTCTCCGTGCTGATCTTCACCTTCACCGCCACGCCCATCTACATGGGAACGGCCCGGGTCATCATCGAAAAGGAAAACCCCAAGGTCGTCTCCATGCAGGAGGTCATGACGGTGGACTCCTCGGGCCTGGACTACTACCAGACCCAGTACAAGATCATCGAGTCCCGCACCGTCGCCCGGGAGGTCGTGCGGCGGCTCAAGCTCGACCGGCACGAGGAGTTCGTCCCGAAACCGAAGGAAGGCCTGTTCTACGACATCGTGTACTTCGTCCCGAACACGATCGGCTATATTCGTTCGCTCTTCAAGACGGATGAGCAGCAGGAGAAATCCGACTCCGCCATCGTGGATGCCTTCATCAGCCGGATCAAGGTCACGCCGATCCGCAACAGCCGCCTGGTGGATATCGGCTTCGAGGCCAAAAGCCCGTTCATGTCGGCGAAAATCGCCAATACCCTGGCCAAGTCCTACATCGACAACAACCTGGAGACCAAACTGCGGGCCACCCAGGACGCCGTGGCCTGGCTCGAAGGCCAGATCGTCACCGAGCGGAAAAAGGTGGAGGAGGCGGAACAGGCCCTCCTGCGCTACAAGGAGCAGAAGGGGATCGTGACGGACTTCTCCACGGACGTGGAGACGATCACCGCCCAGAAGCTCGCCGAGATCAACAAGCAGGTCGTCGAGGCCACCTCCCGCCGCGTGGAGGCGGAAACCCGCTACCGACAGGCGGCGGACATCCGCCACAGCCCGGAGAAGCTCGACTCCGTGCCGGACGTCATCCGGGACGAGCTCATCCGCGACATTAAGAAGCAGGAGGTGGAGATCCAGAAACGGATGTCCGAGCTATCGAAGAAGTACGGCGCGCGCCACCCCCAGATCCTGGCCCTCCAGGAGGAGCTCAACTCCCTGCAATCGCGCAAGGCCAACGAGATCGGCCGGATCGTCGACTCCCTCTACAACGAATACAAGGTCGCCCTGGCCAAGGAGCATTCCCTGAAGAACGCCCTGAACCAGCAGAAGGGCGAGAGCCTCGCCATGAACGTGAAGGCGATCGACTACAACGTGCTGAAGCGCCAGGCGGAAAGCAGCCGGGAGATGTACGACATCCTCGTCAAGCGCTTCAAGGAGACCTCCATCACCGAGGACATCAAGACCGGGAACATCCGTATCGTGGATCTGGCGGAGATCCCCAAGTCGCCCGTCAAGCCCAAGAAGGCCCAGAACCTGCTCCTGGGGCTGATCGTGGGGCTCGCCCTCGGCGTGGGGCTCGCGTTCTTCCTCGAATACCTGGACAACACGATCAAGGTCCCCGACGACATCAAGAACATCCTGAAGCTGCCGTATCTGGGGCCCGTTCCCGCCATTGCCGCCGCCGAGGGCGGCGCCGTCAACGGCGAGAGAAATCCGGCGGACGACCTCATCTCGCACCTCTCGCCCAAATCGACGGCCAGCGAGGCCTATCGGGGCATCCGAACGAGCATCCTCTTCTCGTCCGCGGAGCAGGCGCCGCAGGTCCTGATCATTTCGAGCTCGGGGCCGCGCGAAGGGAAGACGATCACCTCCGCCAACATCGCGATCACCATGGCCCAGGCCGGCAACCGCGTCGTTATCCTCGACTGCGACATGCGTCGGCCGCGCGTCCACAAGATCTTCTCCCTGTCAAGGGACCGCGGGATGTCGAACCTGCTGGTCGGCAACGACGAGCTGGACAACATCGTCATCCACACGGACATCCCCAATCTTGACGTTATCCCCTCCGGGCCGATTCCGCCCAATCCGTCGGAGGTCCTGAGTTCGCAGCGGATGGCGGATCTCATCGAGGTCCTGCGCGGGCGCTATGACCGGATCATCATCGATACGCCGCCCATCACGGCGGTGACGGATGCCGTCATCCTCTCCAAGGTTGTCGACGGCGTCGTCCTGATCGTGAGGGCGGGCGTGGCCCACCGCGAACTCGTCCGGAACGCCGTCGAACAGCTCCGGCAGGTCAACGCCCACATCCTGGGCGCGGTCCTGAACGGCGTGGACATGGGCCGCGACAGCTACTACTATTATCAGTACTACTATTACTACTACGGCGAGGACGGCGAGCGGAAGAAGAAGACGCGGTCGCGCAAGAAGATGCGAAGCCGCTACTACGGCGCGGACAAGGAAGGCCGGAAAAAGGAGGCGGACGGCGGCGACGCCTGAGCCGCGGGTAAGCGCCGCCACCCCGATTCCGGGGCGACGATGGGGGTGTGATCAAAAGCGGATTTTAAAGACCTGCCCCGGCTGTGCGCCCGGCGGCGTGGGGAATTATCCGGGGACAACGACGGCGCCTGAGCCATCAGGCGCCGTTTTCTTTCAGGGCTTGAGTTCGAAGGCGTTCCGGATCAGCTCTACCGTGCCGGCGCCGTCCGGCGACAGGCGGATGGCCGCGACGTCGAAGCGGGCGGGCCGGTCCTCCAGGCCGCGGCCGGCCAGGTAGTGCCGGGCCGTCCGGATCATCTTTTCCTGTTTCCTTCGGGTGACGGCCAGTTGCGGGTCTCCGTAGCGCGCCGAACGGCGGCTTTTCACCTCGACGAAACAGATCGCGGCCCCGTCTCGGGCGACGATGTCGATCTCTCCGAAGACACAGCGGTAGTTCCGCTCCAGGACGACATAGCCCATCCGCTCGAGGTAGGCCGCGGCGATCGTCTCGCCCCCCTTCCCCGTATCGATGCGCCGCCGGTCCTTCAGCCTTCCCTCCGGCCGGTCCTTTGGACGACCCCTTGGCTGTTCCTCCAGCCGGTCCTTCGGCCGACCCTCCGACGGGCTTTCCGGATCACCCCTGACCATTCCGCCCCCTTCCTCCTTTGCTGCAAAGCTACCACGATGCCTTTGGTGTTGACCATTTCCTGTAGAATGATTGCATCATGTCATTTCAAGGAGCGCCAGCGACGAGAAATCTTAAAGATTTCTCCCTTCGGTCGAAATGAAAAAGGCACCGTCGAAATCACAAAACAGTCTGTCGTGCCTCACCACGGAAGCACGGTTTGTTTGGTCGTTTTGCCCGCCTCCCTCTCCTTCAAGTGAAAGGATTTGCGGTGGATCTTGGACAGGCCGAAGGCGGCGATGGCCCGGCGGTGCTCGGCCGTGCCGTAGCCCTTATTCTTGAGAAAGTTGTACTGCGGGTACTGGCGGTGGTAGATCTCCATGATCCGGTCCCGGGAAACCTTGGCGACGATGGAGGCCGCCGCGATGGAGATGCTGAGGGCGTCGCCCTTGACGATGGTCTTCTGGGGCGTGTCGATCCGGATGGGGCAGTTGCCGTCCACGAGGATAAAATCGACGGCGCAGTCCAGGTCGAGGACCGCCTCGCGCATGGCCAGACGCGTGGCCTGGAGGATGTTCAGGGCGTCGATGACGTCCGGCTCGACAACCCCCAGGCCGACGGCCACGGCCGCCGACCGGATAACGTCATGGAGCGCCGACCGCCTCGCGGGGGAGAGTTGCTTGGAATCATTGATGTCGGGGTGATGGTAATCGCGGGGAAGGACAACGGCGGCGGCTACGACCGGCCCGGCCAGGGGCCCTCGTCCGGCCTCGTCGACGCCGGCAATGACCGTGTAACCCTCCCCGTAGGCAAGATTTTCAAAGTCATTCATCGCCAAGAGGCCTTTGCATCACGTCATTTCGAGGGAGTATCGCACCCCTCATGTGTCATTTCGAAGGAGCGCCAGCGACTGAGAAATCTTAAAGATTTCTCCCTTCGGTCGAAATGACAAAGGCACGATCGAAAGGACATGTGGGACGGTCGACATGACAAAACAGGCTGTGGCGCAAGCGAAACCGGCCTGATGGAATCCCGGGGTCTGGCTTCCGCCCCCGACATGCCGCGGCGGGGGCGGGCTTGAGCGGGAATCCGGCGCTTGCGAAAGCCTCACGGAATCCCGTCCGGGAGGATCGACGGGCATGGGCGCAAGGGGCGCCGGAGGGGCGCCCGTCAGGATTTTCCCACTTCCTTGATCCGGGCCTTCTTGCCGCGCAGGGCCCGCAGGTAGTACAGGCGGGAGCGGCGCACGCGGCCCCGGTTGACCACTTCGATCCGGTCGATAACCGGGGAGTGGAGCGGGAAGGTCCGCTCCACGCCTACGCCGTAGGAAACCTTCCGCACGGTGAAGGTGGAGCGGTTCAGGCCGTTGCGCCGCCGGATAACGACGCCCTCGTAGGCCTGGATCCGCTGTTTCTGCCCTTCCACGATCCGGACATACACACGGACGGTGTCTCCGGATTTGAACACGGGGATATCCCCACGCATCTGTTCTTTTTCAAGCATTTCGATGATGTTCATCGCACCTTCCTCCTCTTCACAACCTCGCTTCGGATATCGGAAACAGGAGCATCGCCCCGTTTGCACTCATTTTTTGCCGCCCAACCTCCGTCTTTCCACCTGACGCAACGTGCGGGCATTCCGCAATCTCGATCCCGCCGGCGCGCCCCGGCGTTTTTCCTCAACCTAATCCCTCTTTTTTTCCAGCAGATCCGGGCGGCGCGCCAGGGTCCGCTTCAGGGCCTCCGTCCGCCGCCAGGCATCGATCTCGGCGTGGTTTCCCGACAGCAGGACCTCCGGCACCGGCCAGCCCCGGTACGTCGCGGGGCGGGTGTAGTGGGGATACTCCAGGATCCCCGTGGAAAACGAATCTTCCGCGGCCGAGGCGTCATTTCCGAGCACCCCGGGAATCAACCGTGAAACGGCGTCGACCACAACCATCGCCGCGAGTTCCCCACCCGTCAGTACGTAGTCGCCGATGGAGAGTTCGCGGTCGACCAGGTGCTCGCGCACCCGTTCGTCCACCCCTTCGTAATGACCGCACAGCAGCACCAGGCGCGGGTGGGACGCCAGTTCCTCCGCCCGCCGCTGGGAGAAGGACTCGCCCTGGGGACTCAACAGGATGACCAGCCCCTCCGAGCGGTCCGGCAGGATCGCCGCGAGCGCCCGGTCGATGGGCTCCACCTTCATGACCATCCCACCGCCCCCGCCGTACGGGGCGTCGTCGGTCATGCGGTGCCGGTCCGTCGCATAGTCCCGGATATCGTGGAGGCGGATGTCGACCCGGCCCTTGTCCCGCGCCTTCCCGATCAGGCTTTCGGCCAACGGAGAGGCGAACATCCCGGGAAAGACCGAGAGGATGTCGAAACGGATCATGTCCCCTCCTACAGCCCTTCCAGCAGGCGAACCACCATGACCTTCCGGGCGCAATCGACCTCGCGGACGACCTCGGCGATGGCCGGCAGGAGGATCTCCCGCTCCGGCCCGGTGCAGACGTACACGTCGTTGCTCCCCGTGGGGAAGATGGCGGTGATGCTGCCCAGTTCCTCGCCCGCCTCCGTCCGGACGGTCATGTCCAGAAGGTCGCGCCAGTAGTATTCGTCTGGCGCGAGCGGCGGCGCCTGGTCTTCCGGCAGCAGAAGGAATTGTCCCGCCAGCGCGCCGGCGGCGTCGCGGTCCGCCACCCCCTCGAGATCGAGGAATAACGCCCCGCCCCGTGATTCGAGCGCGCGGATCCGGTAGCTCCGGGCGGCCCCTTCCGGCCCGACAGCGATGAAAATCTCATCGAGGGACGAAAGCAGCCCCTCATCGTCGAGGAAATGGACGGCCTTCATGCGTCCCTGTACGCCGTGGGCCTTCACGATCCGGCCTATTTCAATGAACCGCATCTCTTTATTCGATTTATTCGATAATTTCGAGCACCGTCCGCTTGTGCAATTTCGTCGAGGCGGCGCTCAGGATGGTCCGCATGGCCTTGGCGGTCCGGCCCTGCTTGCCGATGACCTTGCCCAGGTCCTCCTTCGCTACCCTGAGTTCGATGACGGATGTCTGCTCGCCGACAACCTCGGAAACTTGAACCAGATCAGGTTGATCCACCAGCGCCTGAGCCATGTATCTGATCAATTCCTTCATCGCCTCCACCTCCACGGATTGTTGACGTTCATCCACTCGCTGTCGACGCCTGCGTTCATCGTTCGCGGAAACGGACTCGGCTCCGGGCGCACTCCGGGAAGGCTACACCTTCGCGGCGATCCCCTTTTTCTGCAGCAGCTGGGAGACCGTCAGGGTCGGCTTCGCCCCCTTGGCCAGCCATTCGGCGACGCGGCCTTCCGCGAGCGTAATGGCGGCCGGTTCCTGATTGGGGTCGTACGTCCCGACGATCTCCAGAAACTTCCCGTCCCGGGGGGATTCGGAATTCGCCACGACGATGCGATAGAAGGGTTTCCCCTTGGCGCCGATCCGCGTTAATCTGATTTTTGTTGCCATCCGTCTCTGTCCTAACCTCCTGAAGTGTTCTATGGCGATTCAAAACGAACGCGCTATCTAACACACTTTTTCCGGAATTAAAAGGGGAAATTACCACGCCGGAGGGCCTTCAGCCCCCCCTTCCCCGTCATCCGCTTCATCATCTTGCGCATCTCGATGTAGTTCTTGATCAGGCGGTTGACGTCCTGGACGGACGTGCCGCTGCCCCGGGCGATGCGCTTGCGCCGGGAGCCGTCGAGGAGCAGGTAGTTGAGGCGCTCGGCGCGGGTCATGGAGTCAATGATGGCCCCCACGCGGACCAGTTCCCGCTCGTCGGGGGTCACGTCCTTCAGGCCCTTGACCTTGCTCAGACCGGGGATCATCCCGAGGATGTCCGTGAGCGACCCCATCTTCTTGATCTGCCGGAGCTGGTCGCGGAAGTCCTCCAGGGTGAACTCGTTTTTGCGGATTTTCCGTTCGAGCTCGCGGGCCTCCTTTTCGTCCACCGTCGCCTGGGCCTTCTCCACCAGGGTGACGATGTCCCCCATCCCCAGGATGCGCGAGGCCATGCGGTCCGGGTGGAAGACCTCGAGGGCGTCGATCTTCTCGCCCACGCCGACGAACTTGATGGGCTTGCCGATGACGGCCTTGAGCGACAGCGCCGCGCCGCCCCGGGCGTCGCCGTCCATCTTCGTCATGATGACGCCGTCGATGCCGAGCAGTTCGTCGAAGGTCTTCGCGACGTTGACGGCTTCCTGACCCGTCATGGCGTCGGCGACGAAGAGGATCTCCGAGGGGGTGACGATCTCCCGGATCCGCTTCAGTTCGTCCATCATCGCCGCGTCGATGTGGAGGCGCCCCGCCGTATCGACGATGACCGCCTCGTAGCCCTGGCGGCGGGCCTCCTCGACGGCCTGCACGCAGATTCTCACCGGGTCGCGTTCTTCTCCGGCGGCGAAGATCCCGGCGCCGATCTTCTCTCCCATCACCCGGAGCTGCTCCATGGCGGCGGGCCGGTACACGTCCGCGGAGACCAGGTAGGTGCGCTTGCCCTGCGCGGCGAGCAGGCGCGCCAACTTCACGGCCGTCGTGGTCTTGCCGCAGCCCTGGAGGCCGACGAGCATGATCGGGGCGGGAATCCGGTTGCCGAAGCGGAGCTGGCTCGTACCGCCGCCCATGAGCTCGATCAATCGGTCGTGGACGATCTTGACGACCTGCTGGCCGGGGGTGATGCTGTCCACGACCTCCTGGCCGACGGCCCGCGCACGGACCTCCTCGATGAAATCCTTGACGACCTTGAAGTTGACATCCGCTTCGAGCAGGGCCATGCGGATCTCCTTCAGGGCGGACTGGATGTTCTCCTCGTCCAGCCGTCCGCGGCCCTTGAGCTTCTTGAAGATGCCGTCCAGTTTTTCCGAAAGACTCTCGAACATACCACCCCGTCAATTCTCGTTGTCCCGCCCCCGGCGGCGAACCCGGTATTCCCGAGCCCTCCCGGGGACGGCGACCCGCGTCTCTTATTTTTCCCGGCGGACGACGCCCTTGACGCCGGGGATCTTGGCCGACACGGCGTCGGCCGCCTTTTTCCCACTCTCGACGCTGTCGAACCCACTCAGGACCACGCGGTACCAAGTCCCCTTACCGGGCACCTCGACCGCCTCCACGCGGGGCAGGTACCCCAGGGCCGCCACCTTCTTGTTCAACTGCTCCGCCTTGGCCTTCTCCTGGTAGGAGACGAGCTGCACAAGGAACTTTTCCTTTCCCGCAACCGGCTTTTCCGCAAGCCCCGCCGGTGCCGGTTTGCCCGCACCGGGAACGGCCGCCGCGGCCGGCGGCTGCGTTTGGCCCGCCGTCGCGGGGGCCTTGGCGGTGGGAGTCGCGGGCAATCGGGCCGCGGGAAGGGAAGCCGACGGCGCCGACGGTGCGTCCTTGGCCGATGGCCTCGGGGCGACGGGACGCTGGAGGATGATGTCGCCCTCCTTTTTCTTGCTCAGGGTATCGTAAAACGTCAGATCGAATTCGTCCTCTTCCGGGGGGGCGGTCTCCTTCTTCGCCTCGCCGAGAACGACCGGCGCCGCCGGCGCCTTCCATCCCATCCATTCCCCCAGGACGCCGGGAAGATAGCCGGCGATGGCCGCGGGATAGGTATCGATGTTCTTCCCGACCGTCACCCCGAAGAGGAAGGTTGCGAATAGCCCGGCCGCCATGCCGAAAACCAGGAGCGAGATCCCCGTCTTCCCCAGTTTGACTTCAAATTGCTTCCGGTTTTTCGCGACCATGCGCCACCGCCGTTCGGAAACAATCAGGCACGGGGCCCCGCCTTTCATGGAAAACAGGGTGCAATCCCCGCCCTGCTCTACATGCGCTCCGGCGCCGATACCCCCAGGAGCCCCAGGACGTTCGCCAGGACGGTTTGGACCGCCCGGACGAGAAAGAGGCGCGCCCCAGTGAGGTCCCCGTCCTCGGAGACCACCTTGTTCTTGTTGTAGTAGCTGTGAAACAGGCCCGCCAGCTCGTTGAGATAGAAGGTCAGGCGGTGGGGTTCCAGGTTCCGCGCCGCCCCCTCGATCACCTCCGGCAGGCGGATCAGGGTCTTGATCAGGGCCGCCTCCTCCGGGAGCGTCAGGCGCTCCAGGGCCGCCTGTCCATAGGCCGGCACGGCCACGCCTTTTTCGGCGGCCGTCTTCAGGATGCCGCAGATCCGCGCGTGGGCGTACTGGACGTAATAGACCGGGTTGTCGTTCGACTGGCGCTTCGCCACCTCGAGGTCGAAGTCCAGGTGGCTGTCGGAGCGCCGCATGAGGAAGTTGTACCGCGCCGCGTCCCGTCCGACCTCGTCGACCACCTGACGCAGGGTGACGAACTCGCCCGAGCGGGTGGACATGGCCACGGGCTTGCCGTCCCTGAGGAGGTTGACGAGCTGGACGAGGATGACCCGCAGGGCCTCCTTCGGATACCCCAGGGCCTGGACGCCCGCGTGCATGCGGGGGATATAGCCGTGGTGGTCCGCGCCCCAGACGTCGATCACGGTGTCGAAACCACGCTCGAACTTGTTTTTGTGGTAGGCGATGTCGGCGGCGAAGTACGTGGGCTCCCCGTTCTGGCGGATGACGACCCGGTCCTTCTCGTCGCCGAAGGCCGTCGTCCTGAACCACAGGGTGCCGTCCTCGCGGTAGATGAAGCCCTGGGCCTCGAGCGCCGCCAGAAGCCTGGCCACGCCGTCGTTCTCGTAGAGGGTCCGCTCGCTGAAATAGCGGTCGAAAATCACTCCGAAGGCCTTTAGGTCCTCCTTGATCCCGTCGAGGATGACCCCGCCGGCATGGTCCGTCAGGCGGGGGATGGCCTCCCCTTCCGCCTCGTCGAGACAGCGCCGGTCCTCCCGCGCGAGGACCTCCCGCGCCAGTTCCCGGATGTACTCGCCCTGGTAGCCGTTTTCCGGAAACGGCGCGCCGCCGCCGGCCAGCTCCCGGCAGCGGGCGAGGACCGACCGGCCCAGGTTGTGCATCTGGTTGCCCGCGTCGTTGATGTAGTATTCCCGCTCGACCGCATAGCCGCAGGCGGCGAGGATCGCGGCGACGGCGTCGCCCACCACCGCCCCCCGGGCGTGACCGATGTGCAGGGGGCCCGTGGGGTTGGCGCTGACGAACTCCACCTGGACTCGCCTTCCGGCACCGAAGTCGAGCCGGCCGTAGCCCGCGCCCTCGCGCTCCACGGCCTCCAGGAGCGTCGCCCAGAACCCCTCGCGGATGAAGAAATTGATGAAGCCGGGGCCTGCGATTTCCGTCCGGGCGACAACACCCCCGGGATCGGCCAGCTCCGCGATCAAGGCCTCGGCGATCCGCCGCGGGTTCATCTTCAGGCGCGAGGCCAGCATCATCGCCGCGTTCGTGGCGTAATCGCCGTGCGCGGCGTCCTTCGTGAGTTCGATCTCCACCGCGGGGAGTTCCGCCGCCGCGAGCGTGCCCTTCTCCATGCACGCCGCGAGGGCCTCCCCGACCATCCGTTCCAGCCGTTTCTTCATATCCTTAAGCTCTTACCGGTTTGCTCCACGGTCCCGTGGCCCCGGGTCTGCCGAAGGGGGCCGGCCGCGACCCGCCTCGCCCCGTTTCGATCAAAAAAAAGTGACAAGTAACCCTCCAATCCCGGCTGTTACTTGTCACCTCGCTGTCTTACGGTGCTGAGGGCGGACGGGCTATCCCTCACGTTCCTTTTTCACCGCCTCTTCGATATCCTTGTCCTTGATGGCAAGGTCCCGGGAGTAATCGGCGCAGTGGACCTGCCCGGTCGCATCCGTGGACACGCTGAATTTTTTCTGACAGGTCCCTCTCCAGGCGCAGATGGCGCAGTACCTTCGATCCATGGCCATGATGCAATACCCCCTTCTTGAATATTCCCCCGACGGGCGGCGCAACCCTAATACGAATGCCCCTTTCAAGTCAAGGATTTTTGCACGCAGGGGCGCTTCTCCGGGGCCTCTCGCCGCGTCCGCAAACGCGCCGATAAACCGTTGAAAAACGGTTTGACATTCGGGGAGGGTTTTCTTTAAGATGCCGGTAAAGTCCTCATTCAAAAAGGAAGGCCCGCCATGAGAAAATATCTCCTCTGGATGTCCGTCGTCATTTCGGTCCTGTTCCTCCCCGTCGTCACCGACGCCGCCTGCCTGATCCGTCTCGAGAGCGGCGGCCGGATCTGGACGCCCCACTGCTGGGAGGAAGGTGGGGAGCTGAAGTTCTGCGTGGGCGAGGGTGTTGCGGGAGTCGAGAAAAACATGGTGCGTCACATCGAAAAAACCGCCATGACCTCGGGCGTCGTCTATGAAGCGCCGTCACCGGCGCGGGCCCCCGCCGATACCGCGGAGAAGGCCGAAAAAAGCCCCTCGTCTCCGGCCAACGTTGAGAGCGGCGCAGCGCTCCCAAAACCTCCGGCAAAGCAAGTCGATGTGAAGGCCTACCAGGACCGGATGGCCAAGCTCAAGACGGACCTGAACCGAACGCTCGCGCGGATGAAGAAGGCCACTGCAAATAACGATCCTGGCGACAAGGAGGAGGCCACGGCGGAAAACCGCCGGATCTCCGATGAAATGTACCGTCTGACCGATGAACTGAAGGAAGGCAACAACGGCGTTCTGCCCGCCGACTGGTGGGAAGGCATCGGGAAGGAAGAGCCGGCGGAACCGTAAAACTGGGCAGACGGGCCGTATCCGCCCCTTTAGAAGACATCCCGCCAGGCCGTCCGCTGGAGCGTGGTAATCGAATTGATGTTCTGCAGGTTGCTCAGGGCCGAAGAACTGTAAAACAGGTTGATGCTGCCGGTCAGGTCGATCAGCTTGCTCTCGTGGCCGATCGTGATCATGCTCCCGAAGATATTGCCGGTCCCGGCGCCGAAGACCCGGCCGGTCCCCCTCAGGATGACCAGCCCTTCGAACTCGAAATTGCCGACGATGTTGAGCTCACCCCCGTTGTCGACGATGATGATGCCCGCACCGTTCCCGGTGCCGTTTAACGTGGCTCCGTTGGGAATGACCGTGATGGCCGGAATGTCCCGCGTGCCCAGCGTGGTCTGATACAGGTTGTTCGTCAGGACATTGTTGACGAAATTGTTGTACTCCGTCTCCCGGCTGGGCCCCAGGGTCTGCGTGGGGCTCCCGCCCAGGTGGGCGGAAACATTTCCCGTTACGGTCGGGGTCATGACGGTGTAGAGGCCCGGCTTGGCCGGCAGCGAACTGTCCGCCGTCGTGTCGCAGGCGCTGCCGTTGCAATTCGGATCGGCCGGCACCGGGTAATCATGGCCGTCGACCGCGTAGCCCCCGCCCCCGCCTTTCTTGAAGTCGACCGCCGGCCCGCCGCCGTACATGGCGACCGCGCCGTCCGCGCTCGTGGTGGACGGGGGAATCTTCCGGATGCGGGCCTCGATCGTCTTCGAGGTGTTGTTGGTCCCGATGCCGGTCATCTGGAACCGGTACCGGTAGGGCGCCACATAGTGGAGCGTCACCGCGGGGTTGAAGCTGAAGCCAGCCGGACAGGTTACGGTAACCGTCGTGGGGGACCCGGCCGTGGGATAGACGACCGGATTGTTCCGCAGGTAATAAATGACCTGCTCCACCCCCGCCTCGGCCTCGTAAAAGGCCTGGGTGCCGGCCTTGTAGTTCGCGCTGATCTTCATGTCCGTCGTGCTCATGATCACAGCCGTCGAACCGAGCAGCACCAGGACAGCCGTCAGGAGCAGGACGACCACGAGGACCATGCCCCGTTCGTCGGAATGCCGAACTTCCTTGCGGGGTTCGATGAGCTGCGCCATGCTGACACCTCCCCTGCCTTTCAGATGGCAAGATTTCTGGCCGTCACGACGGACGTCAGCGTGTACGTCCGGTAACCTCCATTGGTGGCATAGGCCGGATCGGGCTTGGCCGTCCTGCCGGTGATCGTGATTCTAATCGCGCGGACATCCGCGGCATTGGCCGTGACGGCCCCGGTTGCGTCCAAGTAGGCGAACGTGAAGGCCTGGACGTTTTCGACAAAGGGCTGGGCGCCGCCGCCGGTGTTTCGCGTAATCCGGTTGTTATCGAACATGTAAACGATGTTCTCGTTCGATCCGCCGATGGCCCCGTTGCCGTCCAGGTCCGCCCGGATCTCGAGTTGCGTGTCGCTGAAGACCACCCCGACGAAGTCATTATCCGTATTCGTATCGGAATTCACCCCGGACGGATCGTACCGCGCCATTCGGATCTCCCGGGTCATCATGTCCATGCCCGCCCTGACGCTCTGCTGCATGGCCACGATCTCCTCCTGGTTCCCGAAGGTCTTGTACTGGATGGTGAAGACGCTGTAGGCGGCGCCCAGGACCACGAGGCCGATCGCCAAGGCGATCATCATCTCGATCAGGGTGAACCCGCGCACGTCTTCCCCCGCTCCGGGCTTCCCACGGGAGACGATCTTCGCCAATCGACGTCCGATGGTGCTTCGAGAGCGCAAGGCAAGACTCCTACTCACTGACGATGCTCCTGAG
>Ga0116160_1000379_pt1 | contig 53534 bp, 51 predicted proteins | sample AD_JPNAS2_MetaG_FD_89879 | JGI IMG/M metagenome (GOLD analysis project Ga0116160, IMG submission 89879) | Active sludge microbial communities of municipal wastewater-treating anaerobic digesters from Japan - AD_JPNAS2_MetaG | ecosystem: Engineered > Bioreactor > Anaerobic > Digestate | place...
AACAACACTGAAGAAAAATACAGCAACCGATGGTCCGTCCACGGCTTTTTATTTTCAGCGTCTGCGTGTCAATGCAGGTCTGATCGTTGTCCCCGGCCTCTCTCTGATCACCCGTTTTGATGTCATGGAAAGAACGTGGGGGGCATCCAGATCGGTTCCGGTGACCGCACTCGATACTCTGTCTGCGGGTACAAGGGCAGAAAATGAAAACATCGCCTTTGACTGGCTATTCATCATGTATGATTCACCCGTTGGACGATGGAGGGTGGGTTACATGACCGATGGCGCATGGGGCACCGTGTTTATGGATACTTCAACGCCCCGGGGGAAAATCGCCTGGAGTTATCATGCGCCCAACTGGATGTACACCATCCAGGTTGTCAAAATGGCTGAAAACAGCCGTACGGCTGTTAATCCTGCAACCGCTTCTGACCTGGACGGCGACAAATACTGCATGGCCTTCCGCTATAACTGGAAAAACGTTGAAGCCGGCATTCTGCTCGGCCTGGGAAGGGATGCCATCAAAAGACCGGGTATGGCGCCGGACAATGGCTATCGTGCGCTTTATAATAACTTCATGCCTTACTTCAAAGCTCAGATCGGACCTGTAAAATTACAATCGGAAGTGGTTTACTTTATGGGAAAGCTCAGGGATTATGAAGAAGACGCCCTGGGCCGGGATGTACAGCTTTCCACCCTGACCGCGTGGCTGGATGCGCAGGCGGACCTGGGAAGATTTTATATGGGGGGAACGTTTGCCTATACTTCAGGGGATGATCCCGGAACGACGGAGAAAGCCGAAGGGGATGTGATTCGCAACAATGGCGGGCGAGACTGGAATCCCTGCCTCATTATGTGGAATCAGGACCTCAACTACTGGGTGGGCGCTGTTGCCGGTCACAATGCTGCTGCACAGTCGGGGCCGATGTACAATGCGTGGTTCTTTCAGGTCAGGGGAGGCGTGAAGCCCATCGACAAATTGGATATTATGGCGTCTGTTTCGTACGCCAATGCTGACAAGAAACCAACCGCAAACTGGATTTATAATGATTACGGCTATGAAGTTGACTTAACGGCAACCTACAAGATTACGAACAATCTGTCCTACATGCTGGGTGCAGGTTATCTCTTCACTGGAAAGTACTACAGGGGCGAATCGGACAGCAATTCCGTGTCCAATGATTTCCTTGTGCTCAATAAACTGACGCTGACGTTTTAGGAAAAAGGAAAAAGGCTAAAGGCTCAAGGAACAAGGATCAAGGTTCAAGGCGAAAGATAAAGCTCCGCAATGTCCTCCGCCGGCGGAGGTGGCGTGAAACGCCGGATGTGGTTGTTTATTTCGCCGGCGGTAAAAGATCAAAGTCCATGGTTGAAAGCAAGGTGCCGGTGGGTTTAACCTGCCGGGCCTTGCTTTTTTATGATTCATGAACCCTTAATCTTCTCCCTTCATTTTTCTTCATGCCGAGACCGGGTTGAAAAATCCGGACCGGCAATATCTGCTCATAGACGGGTTCATGACCAACTGATGATTGAAATTGATATTTGGGGTATAATATTGTAAACATGTCATCATGAAAAAATCAGATTTGCCTTCCAGATCCTATGCCGGGATGGCATTGATTGCCGATCCGATCCATTCGTATGCCTTCTTTACGGTACCACTGGAAAACGGCCCCGCGGAAAAGACGGAAAAGGACATTATCGATTCCCCCTGGATGCAGAGGCTTCGCCGCATTTATCAGCTGCAAAGCGCGCGATGGGTGTACCCTGCGGCCGAACATACCCGCTTTCAGCATTCCCTGGGAACTATGCATGTGGCGGGTGAGTTTGCCCGCCACCTTTATCCAAGCCTCAAAGACACCTGCAAGGATGTGCCGTCGAGCAATTATGTGGAAGAATTGCTGCGCCTGGCGGGACTGCTCCACGATGTCGGCCATGGCCCGTTCGGGCATTTTTTTGATGAACATTACCTGGGCCGCTGGGGGCTGACCCATGAAGATATTGGCCGGCGGATCATCGTCAGGAAGCTGGGTGCGGTGATTGCTCGGATTTCCCGGGGCCCTTCCGGAGCATTTGCCCGGGGCGAGAAGATGGATCCGCGGCAGGTCGCTTATCTCATCAAGATGCCCGGCGGGTATGATGAAGATCGGCAGCAGCCCCGCTGGCTTGTCTGGCTCCGGCAGCTTTTCTCCGGCATTTATACGGTGGACAATCTCGACTACGTTCAGCGGGATGCATACATGACAGGCTTTTCCCTGGATATGGTCGACATGCCGCGCCTGCGCTACTACACTTTTTTTACCAAAGACGGCCTTGCTCTGCATCAATCTGGCATTTCGGCCCTCAGGCGTTTTCTCAATGCGCGGCTCAATTTGTACAGCAATGTTTACTTCCATCGTACCACGCGCGCACTTGATCTGCACCTTCAGGAAATTTTTTCCGAAACTCTCCGCCAGATGTATCCGGGCAATCCGATGGAGAATCTTGATGCCTATCTGCTCTGCGATGAGTGGTCCCTTTTTAGTGAAGTGCAGCAATGGCTTTCCCATGGGAACTCGCAGAAAAGAAAGCTCGCGCAGGAATGGCAAAAAATCTACGCCCGTCAACTGAAATGGAAAATGTCTTTTGCCGCGGAAATTTCCGTTGATCAGATTCAGCGGGGAACGGAATTCCCCGGTGCTGAGAACTACGAGGTGAAAGTCAGAAGCTGTCTGCCTGCAAAGCTCAGAAAGCTGCCGTTTCGGGTGGATGTGGCCACCCAGGATCCGCGACCCCTCAATCCGATTGCCGAACCGGGCAAGCAAATCAACATATTTAACCCGGTGACCGGTATGACGTCGCCCGAACCGCTGGGTGAAATTTACCGTTTTATTCCCGCTCGTGTCAGACATTTCCGTGTCTTTGCGCTCAACCACGACCATGATGAAGAACTGGCGGCGGCAGCGGAAGCAGCGCTGGGCAATATTGAAAAAACCATACCGACAAACGTGTGATATGGCAGATTTATCCGAAACAACAGATTTGACCTTGTTTGTTCGTACGTCCGGCGAAGAGATCGCGCCGTGGAACCGCCAACGCATTGTGGATGCGCTTTTACGGGAGGCGGACATTGATTATCTGCTGGCGGCCGAAATCTCCAGGGATGTCGAACAGCAGATTGCGGCATCAGGCATCGGTCTTTTAACGACGCCGCTGATTCGCGAGCTGGTTAACGCGAGGCTGATTGAAAAAGGCCTGGAAAAGGAAAGACGGCTGCATGGCCGCCTGGGATTCCCGCTCTATGATGTCCGCCGCCTGATCCTGCATCAGAACAAGGAAAACGCCAATACGCCTCATTCTCCCGAAGGCACGAACCTGCTTTTTGCCGAGGGGATTAAAAGAGAATTTTCGCTCTATGATGTTTTTTCCATCGATGTGGGCGCCAGGCACACGGCGGGTGATTTCCACATTCACGGACTGGGTTATATCGACCGTCCCTACAGCTGCTGCCAGTCTCTGGAGTACCTGAAACTTTTCGGCCTGAAACTGCCGCACGCGCTCAATTCCGCCAAACCCGCCAAACATGCCGAGGTGCTTCTGGCGCACATGGTGCGGTTCAGTGCCATCCTGCAGGGGCATTATACCGGCACCATCAGCTGGGACGTGGTGAATATTTCTTTTGCGCCTTACTTGTGCCAAAAAAGCGACAAGGAAGTCCGGCAGTTTGCCCAGATGCTGGTTTATGAATTTTCACAACTGGCCGCCACGCGCGGTGGGCAGGCTCTCTACACCGATATTCATCTGTATTACGATATGCCGGATGCGTGGGCAGAACTTCCCGCCATCGGGCCCGAGGGACTTCACACCGGTAAAACCTATCGCGAATATGCTTCCGAAGCGCGGCGTTTTACCCGGGCAATCTTTGAAGTCTTCAAAAAAGGGGATGCGGCAGGCAAACCTTTTATTTTACCCCGTCCGCTTCTGCACATCACCGAAGGATTTTGGGGTGAGCCCGGAGCCGATGAAATGCTGAATCTGGCGTGCGATGTGGCGGGCTGCCAGGGCAATACCTGTTTTGTCTTTGAACGCCCGGACGAGGCCCTGACCACCGGTTGTTTCAACAATGTTTTTATGAAAGACGCGTCCGCCAGAGGAGAGCGGGATAAGCCATGGTTGATGCGTCAGGCGGCCATCCAGAGCGTGACCCTGAATTTGCCCCGTCTGGGCTATAAGGCGGAAGGTCATGAAACAAAATTGTTTGAACAATTGAAAAAAATGATGGCTACCGCGGTTCAGGCACATATTCAGAAGAAAGATTTCCTGGAGAAACTGCTGTCTTTCGCGGAGCAGGGGCCATTGGCGGTTCTGGCGATGAACGCCGACGGAAGTCCTCTTCTGAGAATGAACCGGGCCTATTATATCATCGGTCTTGTCGGACTGAACGAGCTGGCGAGGATTTGCAAGGGCAGCGAGATGCATGAGTCTCAGGAGGCGACGGATTTCGGCCTGAAGGTTGTTGGTTTTCTTCATCGGGAAGCCGGGCGGTTAAGCTCGGAGTTTGGGATGAAGTTTGTCCTCGAACAATCGCCTGCAGAGACCACGGCCTATCGGTTTGCAAGGCTTGATCTGAAATATTTTTCACCCGGGGCCGGACGTTATGTCCTGGGGGATATTGCCGAGGGATCCATTTACTACACAAATTCCACCTGCCTGAATACCGCAGCGGATATCACACCGCTTCTAAAAGTGCAGGAAGAAGGGAAATTTCACCGGTATCTGGCCGGTGAGGTCATCACCCATTTGCAACTGGGCGATGTTCATCCGGGTGTGGAGGTGCTGGGTCGTTTTGTGAAGAGAGTCTTTAAAGAGTCTGCCAGCCGGCAGATCGACTTCACTCCGGAATTCACATCATGTCTGGCCTGCGGGAAAACCACCCGGGGGCTGAAGGGAAAATGCGTTTATTGCGGTTCGTCTGATGTCGAAGGCATCGCGAAGCTCACCAAATATTTAAGCAGGATCTCAGGATGGAACAGGGGTAAGCTTGCGGAACTTCGCAACAGAAAAATCAGCAGGGATTTTTAAATGGATAGGTCTAAAAGACCGGCTTTAGACAAAAGGAGGTTACAATGTTTCGGCACAGATTCTTGATCATTTGTCTCGTGCTTCTGGGAGTGTTTTTGCTAAACACGGTGGCTGATGCGCAAAAAAGTATGACTGTCCAGGTTCAGGAAGGGCAGTTGAGAGCCACCCCGTCACATTTTGGCAAAATCACGGCTAAAATCTTTTACGGGGACGGGGTGACCGTACTTGAAGAAAAAGGCGACTGGAAACGGGTGTCTGTCGCCGACGGGAAGGGACAGGGATGGCTGCATGGCAGTGCTCTGACCAGTAAGCGGACCATCCTGAAGGCAGGACGGAGTCAGGCGGGGACCTCGGTTTCCCAGGATGAGATCGCCCTTGCCGGCAAGGGATTCAGCGAAGAAGTTGAAAAAGAGTACCGCAAGAGCAACGCGAATCTTGATTATGCCTGGATCAATCGCATGGAAACCATCCGGATCTCTCCCAGGCAGATGGAGAATTTTATTGAAGACGGCCGCCTGGTGCTGCGTGGCGAAGGAGGCAGACCATGAAAAAACATTTCTGTCAATGCTTGATGATTCTAATGATGCTCGCGGTGATGATCGGATGTGCCGCTATGGAACAGGCAACAACGGTAGCCACGGTGGTGGGTGAGGCAACCGGAACGATCAGCAGACAGCAGGGTGAATCAATTCGCAGGAGCACGAAGGCCGTTGCGAAAAGCCTGGAAGATTTTACGCCTGAACAGGAATACTACATCGGACGGACCGTCGGAGCGGTGGTCCTTACAAAATACAGGCCGTTGAATGATGACAGGGCCAATACGTATCTGAACACGATGGGACAGACGCTGGCGAGGGTTTCGGATATGCCTGAGCTTTTTGCCGGTTATCATTTCCTGGTGCTTGACTCCGATGACATTAACGCTTTTGCCACGCCCGGCGGGCATGTGTTTATCACCCGCGGGCTCATACGCTGTTGCAGGACGGAAGATGAACTGGCCGCGGTAGTCGCACATGAGATCGGACATATTCAGTTGAAACATGGCATGAGTGCTATCAAAAAGGCGCGCCGGACGGAAGCCCTATCCGTTTTGGTTCGGGAAGGGGCGAAATCATTCGGAACAAATGAAATCGCTCAATTAAGCGACGCTTTTGGCGGTGTGATCACCGACATCACCAATACGATGATCAACAACGGTTATTCCCGATCTTATGAATATCAGGCAGACGCCGCAGCATTGTCCATCATGAAACGTTTGAATTATAATCCCCATGCACTGATCGATATGCTGGGTGTCATGGCCAAGCAGATCAAACCCGGTGGGACTGATTTTGCAAAAACGCATCCTTCCCCTCAGAAGAGGATTGCTGCGTTAAAGAATAATGTTCAGTCTGCCGGTGAAACTGAAACGCCGGACGTTCGAAAAAGCAGATTTACAAAAGCGATGGGACACCTCTTATAAATGATTTTCAGGCCGGGGGCCGGCAAATGAATGTAAATAAAATGCTGCAGGGCCGGGGAACGAAAGTTTATCATGGTCTTGCAGCCGGTGCTCTTGGAGTGATGATTGCCCTCGTATTTTTCGTTCCCGGCTGGCTGGATCGCTGGGAGGCGAAGACCTGGGACTGGCGGGTCAACCTCATGGCAAAACCGTCACCTGCCACACAAGAGATCCGTGTGATTCTGCTGGATCAGGGTAGCCTGGACTGGGCCAGGCAGGAGAACGCTCTTTCCTGGCCATGGCCCCGTGAAGTTTACGGAACGATTATCCGTTTTTGCAAGCGCGCCGGCGCAAAGTCGTTGTCCTTTGATGTGCTCTTTACCGAACCTTCCAAATATGGTGTGGCGGACGACCGGTCCCTGGCTTCCGAAATTCAAAAATTTGACAATTTTGTCGGCGCTGTCTTTCTCAGCCGGAAATCAGGCAGTGAGAAAAAATGGCCCGAGGCTGTTCCCGTGCCGTCCTTGACGATTCAGGGACTCGATGAATGGCTCGCCCGGACTGGCCACGAAGCGTTTCCACGTGCCTCGTTTCCGGTGCAGGAAATAGCAAAAGCCGCAGGCAGTCTGGCCAATGTCCATTTGAATCCCGATTTCGACAGCGTCTATCGCAGGATAGCGCTCTTTGAAGTATTTGATGGAAAGGTTCTGCCGTCCCTGGCGCTGGCCGGGTATCTGGGTGGTGGGCGCGATACGCCTTTAAAAATTACTGATAGAAGTTTCACCCTGGGTGTAAGGGAAATCCCCATAGATTCTGCGGGCAGGGCCGTTCTCAATTTTCGTGGTCCTTCGGGTACCCATAAATCCTACAGTGCGGCGTCAATCATGCAGAGTGAACTGCACCTGCAGAATAACGAAGCTCCGTCCGTCTCGCCGGATGAGTTCAGGGGTGCCCACGTTCTGTTCGGTTTTTCCGCGCCCGGCCTTTATGATCTTCGCCCCACGCCGGTTTCCGGCGTCTATCCGGGCGTGGAGATATCCGCCACGATGCTCGACAATCTGCTGGCCGATGACTTTATCCACTCTGTTCCAACGGTTTATGTTGTTGTCATTACCCTGATCATGGTTCTTCTGGCCGGAGTGGCGACATCCAGGGTATCCGGGTTTTTTCCGAGCGTCCTTGTCTATATTTTATTCATCGGTGCGCCGGTTGTTCTTTGTCTGATCGCTTACCGGTGGGGATTCTGGATGCCGCTGGTGGTGCAGGAAACGGGTGTTGCCGTTACGCTTTTCACGGCGGGGCTGATCTATTACACCACCGAAGGGCGGCAGAAGATGTTCATCAAGAATGCCTTCAAGCAGTATTTGAGTCCTGATGTCATTGAACAGATCATCGAGCATCCCGACCGCCTGAAGCTGGGCGGTGAGCGAAAAATGCTTTCCATCTTTTTTTCCGATATTGAAGGATTCACGGGGATATCCGAAGGGCTCGATCCCGAGGCGCTTACCCATTTGCTAAACGTCTACCTTACTGCCATGACCGATATTATTCATGAGGAGGGGGGTACGGTGGACAAGTATGAGGGAGACGCCATTATTGCCTTCTGGAATGCACCGCTGACACAGCCCGATCATGCCGTCCGTTGTGTCCGGGCGGCCCTTCGCTGCCAGGCAAAGCTTGCCCAAATGCGTCCCTCGTTTCGTGAGAGCCTGGGGAAGGATTTGAAAATGCGCATCGGCATCAATACAGGATATGCCGTGGTGGGCAACATGGGGTCTCACTCCCGGTTTGATTATACCATGATCGGAGACGCCGTGAATCTGGCTTCGCGCCTGGAAGGAATCAACAAGCAGTTCGGCACCTACACGCTGATTTCGCAGACGACAAAAGAGGAGATGGCGGATGCCTTTCCCGCCCGTGAAGTTTCGCGCGTCGCCGTTGTTGGTCGGAAAGAACCCGTCGTTATCCACGAACCGCTGCTTCCGGAAGACATGAATGAGCAAAAACAAAAGACGCTGGCCATCTTTTCAAAGGCGCTGAATTTGTATTATGGGGGAGATTTTGACCAGGCCAGGTCGGTCTTTGCAAACATTGCCGGTCATGATCCGGTGGCACAGATTTATGTTGAAAAATGCACAGAACTTCTTGCCCGCCCGCCCGAAGACTGGCAGGGTGTCTGGGTGGTTACTACAAAATAGGCCGTTAGGCTGTAGACTGTTAGACTGTTAGGTGAAAAGGAATAGGCGCAAAGCGCCTTACAAATTATCCTAATAGCCTACAGTCTAATAGTCTAACAGCCTATTTTTTCTTCTTTCCAATGTGGAGCCATGTGATGCCGAAGGTTAGCGGGTATTTTTCCACATGGACCATTCCGGCTTGTTCCAGGATTTTTGAAAACTCATCGGGGGAGGGAAAGTTCATGATAGAGTCGGCCAGATAATGATAAGCGGCGGGGTTCTTCGAAAAGACTTTTGCAAAAGCAGGGAGCAGGTAGTTCAGATAGACATAATAAACAAATTTAAAGAAACGATTTTCTACAAATGTCATTTCCAGCACCAATACCTGCCCGCCGGGAACGGTGACGCGCAGCATTTCAGAAAGGGCGCGGTTCCGGTCGGGAATGTTGCGGATTCCGAAGGCAATTCCTGTAACGTCAAAATGATTATCTCCAAAAGGAAGATGCAATGCGTCGCCCTGCATGATCTGGATTCGACCGGAAAGTTTTTTCTTTTGAACTTTGTTTCTGGCCGCCTCAACCATTTCGTCAACAAAGTCCAGACCGGTCACGGAAATGTCGGGGTGCCTTTCGGCCGCGGCGATCGAAAGATCACCTGTTCCGCAGGCAACATCCAGGTAGCGGTTGGTTTGAAAAAACTGCATTTTTTTTGCGGCAAAATTGCGCCAGGCCACATCACGCCGCAGGCTTAAAAACCGGTTTAAAAAATCGTATTTGCTGGTGATCGTTGAAAATATTTCCTTCACCATGCGGATCCGCTCCTGGTCCGTGATGTCTCTTACAGAGGGATACTTGTCCTTGGCTGGTTTTTCCATGATGTTCTTTCCCGGCAGTTTCGTAGCTGCGGCTTTATCAGTGATGGGGAGTAATTGCAATGGAATTCGCTGTTGACTCGAGCTTGTTCATGCAGTTGGTCGCCAGTTCTTTCAAGGCGGGCAGGGTATCCGCATTTTTGGCGGCGGCTACCAGATTCTTAATGCCGTTGGGAATATGTTTGAGAAAATCCGGCTTGTTTTTTTTATGTCCCAGGAAACCGAAGGCGCCCAGGGCCTGCATCAGCCGCTGGGCTGCGCTTTCCCAGAAAAAATCTGTGAACTGATCCAGACTGTAGTTTGGCTGCATGATCCGATAGTAAAAGGCAATCAGCTCATTTCGCTCATCGGGAGAGAAAGTCACATACGGATCACAGATCAGCGACCCCAGATCATAGAAGAGGTTCCCATGCCTTGTGCCCTGGAAATCAATGAAAACGGGCCGGTCATTTTTAATCATAATGTTCTGGGACTGAAAGTCCCTGTGGATCAGGCATGGAGGGATCTTTTGCAGGCGGTTGATCAGATCGTCCGATTCTTCCATCCAGTCACGCATCAATGAACCGTCTACATTCAGGTGACAGACCGCTTCAACAAAATTTTCCATGAAGTAATTGTGTTCCCACTGGTACAACGAACGGTCGTATCCATTGGCCAGTTTCAGATCAGCCGGTACATCCTCAATCGGTATGCGGTGTAGTCTGTGGATTTCCGAGAGCGCCCGGAGGTAAAAGTAACGCCTTTTGTGCCAGCCGAAAGCGGCCTGTGAGTATAAATCGGTGCTGCCCAGATCTTCAATGAGCAAAAAGTGCTGCCGGTAGTCAAATGCAATAATCAGGGGCACCGGGACGTTGATGTTGGTCATGAAACGGTTGATTCCCGCCCAGTGCGCATTTTCTTCGACCTCGTTGCCGTAATTCATGAAAATGAAGGTTTTCCCGTCGGGCAGAAGCACGCGGTAAAAGCTGCGGTCTGATCCGCCTTTCTTAATGGATTCATATTGAAAATCCACTACACCCAAATGGTGATTCAGAAATGTTCGTATTTGCCGGTTCATCAGAAAACTTTCTTCCAGAAAAATGTGATCTTTTAAGGACCTTTTTTTGTCAACCTTTCAAATTCTGCGAGCGATCCTACATCGTACCAGTGGCCTTCATCCAGCAGTGCGCTGCCGACCGATCTGGGATTTTCCTGAATCATGGACAAAAGGGGGATCACAATGGATTCTATGCGTCCGGGAACAAGCCTGCCCAGGAATGCTTTCTCCACGATGTAAACTCCGGCGAAAAGGCAGCTCTGAATGCCCGGATGATTCAGTGCATTTCTCATATCGCAGATAAAGCCTTCGGAGTCAATATTGACGTTGAGAAGCGGTCCGCTGCTGCGAAGCGCAAGGGTGACTTCTGTCTGCTGTGTAAAGTGCCGGTCGATGAGTTTCAGGATGGGCAGATTCGTGATGATGTCGCCGTTGTATACAATAATGCGTTCGTCATGAACGATCAGGTCTTCAATGTTCTTGATGCCGCCTGCCGTGTCCAGAAGGACCGGTTCATGCCGGAATGTGATCGGAATGCCCTGCCAGCTGCCTTCAGGGAACGCTTCGGCGTATTTTTGTGCGCAGTGATGTGTGTTGACGATAAATCTTTTCACTCCGGCCTCACGAAGATGCTCCATAGCGTATGTGATGATCGGTCGCCCGCCGATCGGTAAAAGCGGCTTGGGGGTGTTTTCAGTGAGCGGACGGAGCCTTGTGCCCAATCCCGCACCCAGGATGAAGGCGGTGTTAATTTGCATTGTTTCCTTTCCCTGCCTGTGCCTTAAGGAGACATTTCAGGCGGACAATTGTGCAAGCCATTTGCCGGCACTCACAATGGAGATGTTGTCTTTTCGCTTTTCTTGCCGGAGATTTTGAACCAGTTGCAGAGCGACCGCTCCGGGCAGTTTCTTTGCTATCATATTCAGTGATGCTGAAGCTGAATCATCGGATGCCTTTACTTCAATAAGATGGGTCGCCTTACCCTTTTTACTGAGGGAGAAGTCAACTTCTTTACCTTCTTTGGTTTTAATGTAATTCAGTTCAATATCCTCGCCGTCGATATCCTGCTTATACTGAACATGCTTTAACAGACAGACGGCGCAGGTATTTTCCAGCTTGCGTCCTTCGCCGCCCAGAACAAAGCCGCTGTCATAAAAATACAGTTTAGGTTCTTTCAAAATTGCTCTGGCCACATTGGTATGAAAGGGACGCACGGTAAATACAATGCAAAGACTCTCCAGAATATCAATATATCGGCGCACCGTATTGGGCGCAATCTGCAGATCCTGAGCAATCGATGTATAAGAAAGAGGAGAGCCGACCCGAGAGCGCAACAGTTCCAGTAGCAGCCGCATTGAACGCACTTCCTGCAGTCTGCCGAATTCCAGAATATCCTCCCGGATCAAATCGGTATAATATTGATTGCGCCAGCGAGCCGCTTCTGTATCAGAAGCGGATAAGAAAGGCTCCGGGAAACCGCCCAACCGGTTCAAAAGCGCCAGCGATTCATCAGGCTTTACGGAATCCTTAAGTTCGCGAACAGAAATCGGGTTGAGGCGCATGGGAAAATAACGGCCGGCAAGCGACTCGCCTCCCCGCCGGAACGTGTCAAGTCTGGCACTCCCGGTGATTAGTATGGCCTGGTTTTTAACGCGGGTGTCATAAACTCCTTTAATGAATTTCTTCCATTGAGGCTTTTTGTGGATTTCATCCAGGATGAGAAAATCGCTTTTGATAGGCCACGACTGGTTGTTAATGATTGCGGCGTCGGCAATATTGTCAAAATTCAGATACTGCGGCGATGTAAACTCCGGTATGAGTGCTTTGGCCAGCCATGTTTTACCGACTTGCCGCGGTCCTGTCACAATGACCATCTTCTTTTGCAGATCTTTCTTTATCGAATTGTAAAGATATCGGTTCATGGCTGACTATCTAGCAGGACTTTGCACAAAAGTCAAGACTATTATGCAAACCGTTGCACGATAGTCATAGTGCTTCCGGTGCCGGAAAACGACTTTCCCGATCATCACCTCCATCTTTGCCCAGGATTCATCACGCAAATAATTGCTTCAGTTTTTCCTATTGATATCGTTATGTCCGTTAGCGTGTTTTTTCCCAACTGAAAAGTTTACTACGAAATCACCCGGAGCGCAGCGGTCGAGTGTATTGATTTTGATGTTATGCTAAAATATCTTCAATGGGCAGGATCTGTTTTCCATGCCTGATGGTAAGAATTGATAATTGCTTTTTTTCAATGCGATAGACGATGCGATAATTTCCGTAAATCATCTCTCTGAATTGTTGATCTCCAATTTCAGGAACAACCCGGCCAATTTTGGGTGAAGATGACAGCTTTTCAACTTTTGCAAATAATGTTGAAATCCATTTCCTTGCTGCTGACGGCTTGTCTAAGGCTATATATTCAGCGATTTCTGCAGCTCTGTCGACAGCCAACGGTGACCAAATTATTTTCATTTATTGACTTTTCTCAAGACTTTATTTTTTGCATCTACATGGGTAATGCCATGACCGCTTGCGAGTTGGCCAAGAGATGTCTGAACATCTGTAAGAAGTTCAATCCTCTCCTGCATGTTTTCATATTCAGAAGCATCCAGTAATACCGCAACTCCTTTACCATGTTGCGTAATGACCACAGGCCTTTTTGTATCACGAACCTGCTTAATATAGCCTGCAATACCTATCCTGACCTCAGATAATGGCTTAATATCTTGATCGATTTTTAACCGCTGCATTTTACACCTCACATATTCATTGGATAACACTCTATTTGTTGTACATTATAACGCACATTATTTAGTACAGGCAAGAACTATTATTGGACATAACGATTATTAGACAACCTTGATCCTAGACCCTTGTGCCTTTATCCTCGGTTCTTTTTCCCATAATCCGGATCAATCTTCACCATCGCCGTCACAATAAATCCGGGGATCGTCGTCAGCAGAATCCAGTAGTAAAAATTAATATACCCTAGTTTTTCCTGGATCCAGCCGCTGGACATGGCGGGCAGCATCATGCCCAGGGCCATGATGCCGGTGCCCATCGCGTAAAAGACCGTTTTATATTCGCCCTGCGAAACCATGATCATGTACATCGTGTAGGCGGTAAAGCCGAAACCGTAGCCGAACTGCTCGAAAGCAACCGCAGAACCGATCAGCCAGATATTTTGGGGCTGCGCGTGTGAGAGATACACAAAAATCAAATCCGGCAGGTGCATAATGATCACCATCGGCCAGAGCCAGAATTTCAGACCGTTTCGGTAAATGACATACCCTCCCAGCAGTCCGCCCAGCATTAGTGCCACTACACCCACCGTGCCGTAAATCCAGCCGACTTCGGCGGTTGTCAGTCCCAGGCCGCCTTTTGCGCGGGAATCCAGCAGGAACGGTGCGACCATCTTGACCAGCTGCGCTTCGGCAAAACGGTAAAACAAAAAGAAACAGATAATGATGATGATGTCTTTCTGGCGGAAAAACAGGGTGATGATCCGGAAGTACTCAGTCACCAGGCTTTTGCCTTTATCCAGCGGCGCGCTGTGATCGGTTTCGGGATAAGGTAAAATTAACAGGTGATAGATGCAAAGGGCCAGGAAAAAAGCGGCCACGACCACGAATGTGACGGACCAGGCGGAAGCCACCGGGTAGCCGTATTTTTGCAGGGTGCCGGCCAGAATGACCAGACCGCCTTTGGAAGCGATGGTGGCCACCCGGTAGAAAACCGTGCGCACGCCGACGAAGGCGGCCTGCTCCGGTGTGGTCAGCCCCAGCATGTAAAAACCGTCGGCGGCGATGTCATGGGTGGCGGAGGAAAACGCCATGATCCAGAGGATGGCCAGCGTGTAGCGGACGAAGTCCGCAGCGGGTAAGGTAAGCGCAACGCAGGCAAACGATCCGCCGATAGCCAGCTGCGTGACCACAATCCAGAAGCGTTTGGTGCGGAACAGATCAACAAACGGGCTCCACAGCGGTTTGATCACCCACGGCAGATACAGCCAGCTCGTATAAAGAGCAATGTCGGTGTTGGATAGCCCCAGATTCTTGTACATGACCACGCTGACGGTCATGACGATCATGTAGGGAATGCCTTCGGCGATGTAGGTGGAAGGCACCCAGAGCCAGGGGTTGCGTTTTGTTTTCATTCGCCCGCTTTTACCGTCGCTGCCTGCTTCTGACGGGCAAGCGTCATTTTTATTTGCATGGGACATGAAATTCCTTTAGCCGGATATGAGGTATTGGTTCCAGTTATTTTATTTCGGGTGCCCTGTTCAGTAAAGTTTTTTCAAAACCGCACCCCTGAAGTAATGTGTCAGAATTTTCTCCGCAGGATAACCCTGGGATGCCATCACCGCCGCGCCGATCTGACACAGGCCCACGCCGTGTCCCCATCCGCCGCCATGGAAGATAAAGCGCCTGATCCGGCCGTCCGGATCATGTTCAGCAGCGACAATAAAGGCGCTGGAGAGTAAATGACTTTCCGAAAGCCAGCGGCGGATTTCCAACTCTTTTCCCACGACGACGGCTCTTTTTGACCCGATGATTTTCAGTTTGCTGATTCTGCCGGAAGGGCCTCTTTCCAACGGGATGATATGCTGCAGATTGCCAAAATCAAGGCCGGATTTTTTGCAGAGAATGGTTTCCAGTTCCTCCCGTGTATAGGCCGTCTGCCAGCGGTAGAAATGTGTCGTTTCCCGGTCAAAGGCTGGCAGGATCCTGCCCAGCAATTCTGCATCCGCTGTGTTGCAATATGCGGGCGGCCGGGAGGTCAGCCAGTCTGCCGCGTCCTTCTCCGATTGAACCGGCGGATGTTCGCGGTCACTGTCGGTGACGCTCTGGAGATAGGCAGGAGACCGGTTTTCCCATGCGGATGAAAAAATCTCTGTTTGTCCGCCACAGCATTTATAATAGCGTGCATCGCAAACTTCGCCGCTATAAACAAGAAACAAACCCCTTGTGGCATCAATGGCGCGCGCGACATTTTCGGAGATGATTCTGGTGATGCCCTGATACCGCTGGCAGTGGTCGTCGGCGCAGACGTCAAATCCTTCATGATCGTTGACATCCTGCCAGGCGATGATTTCGTTTTCGGCGTTCATCGCCGGTGGTGTTTGCCGGGGGGCTTTCTTTTTGGCCAGCATGGCGATCAGCCAGCTGCGGGCCGTTACAGCCTGTGTTTTAAGAAATTCCAGAGGCGCTTCGGCGGACATTTCCGACGAGATGACAGAGGCTAGATAGTCTTCCAGGGGGACGACATTGATAAGATGAAAGTCATTTTGGCCGGACATCGAAAGCAGCAGGGCGCCGCGGAAAGATTGCTCCTGGGTCCTCTGCCAGTGAAAGTCAATGCCGATTTTTACATCCCCAACGGAAAAAAACGCGTCTGATGATGCGCCGGGGGTTAGATAGATTTCTTTTTGGCGGATGACTTCCCGTCCGTCGGAATCGGCAAGAACGATTTGCCCGTTTTCAGCGCGGGCGGATAATTTTCCGGTTAAGGCGCGGTTGTCCGGCAGAAAAAAATTGCCTTCCAGTTTCATTCGGGATTCCGGACATTTTTGCAGGAGAGCCACTTTAATTTTCGGTTCGCTATCGATCATTCATTTGTCCGACCGGTTTTTTTGGATATCGCTTGTTTTTTTAAAGGCAATATGATGATAAGTCAAGCAGGTTGTCACCAGAGATTTTTATACGGTTTAATGCCTTCGATTTTCGGCAGACCTGACGGGGCAGCAGACTTCCATGACAGCTTTTTGTTAAGTTCAAGACAGCGGGCCGATTGCACTTATGGCTTGAATATTATTGATTAATCGTATATAAAAAACGCAAGACAAATCAATCGGCGGATGGCTTATGGCGCATGTTTGGCCCATTGGCGGGGGGAAGGGCGGTTCCGGCAAGAGTTTTATTACCAGTTCGCTGGGGCGGTTGTCGGCTGAGCTGGGCAAGAAAACTCTGATCATCGATCTTGATCTGGGGGCGGCAAATTTGCATACCCTTGTCGGTGTGCCTGAGCCCAAAAAAGGGTTTTCCGACTTTATTCGCAAGAAAATTCCCCTTCTGCAAGACACGGTTGTGGAGACACCGTCTGAAAACCTCTTTCTGATCAGCGGCGCTCATGATAATTTCGATGTCGCCAATTTGCCCTACGAGCAGAAACTCAAGACCCTGCGCGCAATCGCGAAACTGGACTTTGATCGGATTCTGCTGGATTTAGGTGCCGGAACGTCGTTCAATACGCTTGATTTCTTTCTTATTTCTCAAAACGGCATTTTTATCACCACGCCGGAGCCGACTTCTGTTGAAAATGTTTACCGGTTGATCCGCTCCATTTATTTCCGGCGGATCCGTTATTGTTTCAATATAACCGATTTCAAAGAGATGGAAGTGGAGGCGGACCGGCAATTTGGTGAGGGTTCCTATAACAAACCTGACTGTTTGATGAAGGTGATTGCCCGGACGGATCCGGAAAAATATGTACAGCTCAAGAATGAATTCAGTGCATTCCGCTTCAAGCTCATTATCAATCAGGTTCGCAAGCATGACAACATTTCTCTCGGACTGCAGATGAGCCGGATGGTCGAAAAACATCTGGGATTGAATATGGAGTTTTGGGGGAACGTGGCCTATGATGATCATGTTCATGACGCGATTTGTCAGCAGGTCTCGTTTATGGAACGCTATCCCTACACGAAAACAGCCTCGGATCTGCGGGAGCTGGGAAAACATATTGTTGAGTCGGCGGGCAAACAACTGACGTTGCACTACATGTGACGGGAAAAATAAAATCTTTGGCGCAAAGGATGCCACTGGAGTTTAATCATGCGGAAAGATTTTAACCAGTTAAATTATTACGAAATGCTGGACCTTCAGCCAAACGCGGTTCCGTATGAAATACGACACGCCTATAACGCGGCGATGCAGTTGTATCAACCCGGTTCCCTGGTGAGTTATTCTTTCTTTTCGGAAAAAGAGAGGAGAGAGATTCTGGCTCTTATCGAAAAAGCATACCAGACCCTGATCAACGACCAGTTAAGAAAGGAATACGATGACGAACTGGTTCGCCGCGGAGAGATCGAAGCAAAAGAAGAAACCGCGCCGGAAGTGAAAAAACCTGTCAGTGTTTTTCATATCAGCCGCGGCCCCACCGCCAGAACGGTTTTTGTCAGCTCTGACGCGCTCAAGGACAGGATCAGTCAAAGCCAGGTGATCAAGGATATCCTGGCGCAAAGTGTATTGTCCGGCCAGGATTTGAAGCAGATCCGAACCGAACTGGGGCTGACCATTGAACAAATAGCCGAAGAAACGAAAATACGGGTAAATCATATCCAGAGTATTGAAGAAGGTCAGGCACAGAATCTTCCACCGGCTGTTTTTCTCAAGGGATTTGTCAAGTCATATCTGAAGTGCCTGGGGCTGGAATCAGTGGATGAACTGAGTGCCCGGTATATGAACACGGTTTCTTGTCTGAAATGAAAAATTGATCGGAAAGGAGAGGATAATGGAGTCGGATATTATCAAAACACCGGAAGGTGACCTGGTCATCAGTTTTCTGGGGCATGCTTCGTTGATGTTGTCCTGGAACGATAAGATTATTCATGTGGATCCTGTTTCGTGTGAAGCAAATTACAAGATGCTGCCCGGGGCGGATATGATTCTGATTACCCATGATCATGATGACCACATGGATTTGAATGCTGTGCAATGTGTTAAAACTGCCGCTACAAAAATTGTCGGTACTCCCGGTGTGGAAAAGCACCTTCATGGAATTGTTGTCATGGAAAACGGTGAGACCCGGGTGGTGGACGGCTTGAAAATTGAGGCTGTTGCAGCATACAATATCAAACATATGAGGGCTCCGGGGATGCCCTTTCATCCCAAAGGCATTGGAAACGGCTATGTGGTCACTTTAGGGGATAAGCGGGTTTATTTTGCGGGGGACACGGAAAATATTCCGGAAATGAAAGAGCTCAAAGACATCGACATCGCGTTTCTGCCGATGAATCTTCCCTATACTATGACGCCCGAAATGGTTGCCGACGCGGCGAGGGCTTTCTATCCGAAAATCCTGTATCCCTATCATCAGGGAAAAACGGACACGGCAAAACTTGTCGGCCTGCTGAAAGAGGAGAAGGGCATCGAAGTGCGCATCCGGAAAATGAAATAGAAGTTTGGCAGCAAAAGCCGGCAGAACCATTGCTGTTGGCTTTATTCCATGGAGAATCCCCCCTGTCCTTGCGGCAGAACCATTTGAATCATTGATGAAATTATGTTAAACATCATTTCATTAGTTAAATCATGAATTTTCAGTGTGGAGTATGGTCACATGAGTGTCTTTGAATATGTGGCGTTGGACAGCAGGGGACGCGAGCGAAAAGGCTTTGTGGACGCTCCCGGTGTTACGGCGGCCAGGCAGGCACTTCGGGATGGAGGGATTTATCCCGTAGAGATCCGTCAGGCGAAAGAGAAAAAAAGTTCCGCGCTCTCCAGTGCGCTGGAAATCAATTTTCTGCAAAAGATTTCAGCCAAAGAGGTTTCGATTTTTACCCGTCAACTCTCCACGCTTCTGGGTGCCGGGATTCCGCTGGTGCCTTCCTTTACGGTTTTGCTGGCACAAACAAGGAATCCGCTGCTGCAGAAAATCCTGGCCCAGATCCGCGCTGATCTCAATGAAGGAAAAAGCCTGACGGCCAGCATGGAAAACTTTCCACGCATCTTTCCGCCTTTTTACATCAACATGGTCAAGGCCGGTGAAGCCTCCGGCACGATCAATCTGGTCCTGGAGCGTCTGGCCGACTTCAGCGAAGGCCAGCAGGAACTGGTCAGTAAAATCCGCTCTGCGCTGGCCTACCCGCTGATCATGCTCCTGGTCGGTTCACTGGTCATTCTTCTGCTCATGACTTTTGTCGTGCCGAAGATTACAGGAATCTTTGCTGATATGGAGCAAACGCTTCCGATGATCACCATCGTCCTGATTGCCGTCAGTAATTTCCTGAAATCTTTTTGGTGGCTGATTTTACTGATCCTCTTCGCCGGGATTGCCGCTTTCAAATATTTTACGACAGGAACTCAGGCCGGGCGTGCTTTCTGGGATTCATTTCGCCTCAAAGCGCCTGTCTGGGGGGCGGTGAATATGAAAATCGCCATTGCGCGTTTTTCACGGACGCTGGCAACGCTTCTGCAAAGCGGCGTGCCGCTGCTTTCGGCCATGGAAATTGTGCGCAATGTCGTCAATAATGTTTATATCGGAGAGGCGATTAACCGGGCAGCCAAAGAAGTGGAAGAAGGGCAGAGCCTGGCCGCTCCGCTGGCGGCAAGTGGTCTTTTCCCGCCGATGGTAACGGAAATGATCGCCATCGGGGAACAGACCGGTTCTCTGGAAAAAATGCTCAATCGCATTGCCGTTGCATATGAAACAGAAGCCCAGTCGGATGTCATGGTCATGACATCCCTTTTGGAACCGGTGATGATCCTGCTGATGGGCTTGATTGTCGGCTTTATTGTTTTTTCGATATTATTGCCGATTTTTGAAATGAACCAGCTCGTCAGGTGACGGCTTTGTTAAAGCACCATATGCATCATTATGCTTCGTCTTTCGTCATTGCGGCGTACAGAAAAAGTACGCCTCATTCCTCAGACCTCGCATGCCTTGCCTATGGCGTTTTTACAAAGCCTTGAAAATTTGGTTGTTAAAAAGGGGTTGATTATGAAAAAACACAGAGAAGACCATAACAGGGAAGCCGGTTTCACACTCATTGAGCTGATGGTGGTCATCGTCATTTTAGGGTTGCTGGCCGGTATTATTCTTCCTCGTTTCATGGGTGAATCAGACAAGGCCAAGCAGCAGACGGCAAAAATGCAGATTGTCGGAATCGAAACGGCGCTGAAAATGTACAAGCTGGATAATGGCAGTTATCCCACTACTGAACAGGGCCTGAAAGCCCTGGTTGAAGCTCCCACCTCGGGCAAACTTCCGAAAAACTGGCGCAAGGGAGGCTATCTGGAAAAAGGGAAGGTTCCCAAAGATCCCTGGAAAAATGAATTTGTTTATGTATGTCCCGGAAGCCACGGAGACTTTGATATTACCAGTTACGGTGCTGACGGGGAACCGGGTGGAGAAGACTTTGATAAGGACATCAATAACTGGGAAATTGAATAAACGGGGTTTTACACTCATAGAGCTGATTGTGGTGGTCGGGCTGATCGGTGTGATTCTGGCCCTCGCGGTGCCCACGACTCGCGATATCCTGACGGTGAACAACCTCAAAAAAGTATCGCGGCAGATCATCGGCCTGGAACGGCAGCTGCGCGTGGAAGCGGTCCGTGATCAGATGGATTATCTTCTTGTGCTGGACATCCCCGGGGCAGGTTATTATGTAATCACTTCCGATATGACCCCGGAGAAGAAGGATGAAATGAAAAAGAATGCAAAAAAGTTTCCGGCCGGTGTGGCCGTTCTGGACATTATTAATCAGAAAGGTGAAAAGATTTCAGAAGGCACAGTAAAAATCAAGTTTGGCCGGAATAATATCTGCTCTCCGCGGATCATTCACCTCGGAGAGAATGAAGAGAGGATGACGCTTGTTCTGAATCCCTTTCTGGGAGTCGCCGCTGTTTATGATCAATATGTTGAGATTTCGCCGGATGACGGTTTTGGTCAGGATATCGCAATAGAGGGGGACGGTAGTGCTTTATAGGAAAGCCGGCTTTACGCTCCTGGAAGTCATGGTTGCCATGTCCATCCTGGCGATGGCCCTTGTCGCGGTTTTTTACATGCAGTCGCAGAGCATCTCCATGGCCGGCGAGGCGCGTTTTCTTACCACGGCATCGCTTTTGGCCCAGCATAAAATGACGGAAATTGAAGCGGACACATCCATGGACAATAAAAAACAGGAAGGGGATTTTGCACCGGACTATCCTGCTTACGGCTGGACAACCGAGGTGACGGACACGAAAATTGCCAAACTGAAAAAAATTGAAGTGAACGTCTTCAATAAAGTTTTAACAAAAGGTGGAAACTACCAACTTGTTCTTTACCGGACAGGCGGGAATTGAGTCATGTCAGTCAGGCCGCCCGCTCATCATTCCTGTCCCCGTGGGTTTACTCTTCTGGAGCTTCTGATTGCCATTACGATCCTGGGCATAGTCCTGACGACGATCTATGCCGCATACAGCGGAGTGTTGACGAACATCAGGGAGCTGGGCGACGATTCCCGCATCTATCAGATGGCGCGCGTCACGCTGGACAGAATGAGCAGAGATTTGACATCGCTGCAGCGTTCCAAAGACGCCTTTGTGCTGCAGTCGGAAGATGGCAGTATTGGCAAACGCAGCTTCGAAGCGATTACTTTCTGGTCTGCAGCCCATCTCGTTTTCGATGAGGGGGAGGTCCCCGGCTCTCCGGCGGCGATCAGCTATTTTGTCCGGGAGGATAAAAACGGTGATTTTTCGCTCTGGCGTTCCGATGTTGTCCAGGCCAAACCGGATCTGAATAAGAAAGCCGAGGAGGGGATCATTATATGCCAGAAGCTTCAGTCCCTGAACTTTAAATTTTACAATGCAAGCGGAGACGAACAGGAGTCCTGGGATACGGAATCTTCTTCGGAATCGCAAAAAGGCAGGCCGCCTGCCCTGGTTCAAATTGAGCTCACGCTGGCCAACCCCAGGGACGCCGATAAACCCTATAGATTTGTGACGAAAGTGTTTATCCCGGTGAGAAAATGAAGTATTTTAAAAAAATCTTTCACAGTCATTCCGGCATTGCGCTGATCACGGTCATTCTGATTCTCAGCATCCTGGTGGCTGCCGCCCTGGAATTGAACCGGTCGTCGCGCTCCGATATCTATAACGCGGCCAATATCGGAGACGGTCTCAAACTCGTTTATACGGCTAAATCGGGTTTTTACGCCGCCGCCGCCCTGCTGGCCGATTCGAAAAGCGAATATGAAACCCTGCGCGATGACTGGGCGCAGGCAGAAATTTTGTCCGCCCAGTCCAAGTCATTGTTCGACGAGGGGTCCTTTATTGTAAGAATTGAAGATGAAAAAGGGAAAATTCCGCTCAACAAGCTGGTGACGGGCGGTACGGTGAATAGCGACATCAAAGAGGTCCTGTTGCGGCTTTTGAAACAGAAGGAATTTGGACTGGAGGAAGCAAAAGCGGTGGAAATTGTGGACGCCATCATTGACTGGATGGATGACAATGAGGAAATCACCGGTATGGGAGCGGAAAGCTCCTACTACTTGTCGTTGTCTGTGCCCTATGCCGCGAAAAACGCCCCGCTGGATTGCATTGAAGAATTGCTTATGGTAAAAGGCATGACAAATGAACTTTTTGGCGGAACAGCAAAAACACCCGCTCTGGCGCAGTTTTTGACCATTTACGGCACAGGAGTCATCAGCATCAATACCGCTCCCAAAATGGTTTTGCGGGCTCTTTCTCCGGAGATCACGGATGAATTAGCTGATCGAATAGATGAGTACCGGAAAACGGATAACCATGATCTGTCCTTTGCGGACTGGTATAAAAACGTTTCCGGGATGGGGGGCATCACGATCAAAACGGGTTTGATTGACGTGGCGAAAAGCAATTATTTCAGGATTTACACAACCGGTGTGAGAGATAAAATGAAACAGAACATTATGGGCGTTCTGCAGCGTTCACCAATGAAAATCATGAGCTGGAGGCAGGATTAATGCCCGAAATGATTCTCGGTGTGGACATTGGAACGGATGCCGTAAAAGCCGTGCTGGCCGTTCCCGGAAGCCGTTCGGCCATCCATGTGATTGCCGCCGAAACGGTGCGTCTGGAAGAAGGCGTTGATCTGGACGCGGCAATGGAAAAAATGGCAGGGGTCATCCTGCCTGCCGTGCCTTCAAGGATTCGCTGTGTTGTTTCACTGCCGCCTTCTGACATCATGTTTCGGCAAGTCCATCTGCCTTTTCACGATGACGGAAAAATCAAAAAGACCCTGCCTTTTGAACTGGAACCGTTACTGCCCCTGCCCGTGGAGAAGATGGTTGTCGATTATCTTCCCCTGCCTGATGAAGGGTTGCTGGTGGCCGCCGTGGAAAAAGAAAAAATACGGAAAATTCTTTTGGCGGTTGAAGGGCGTTTCGGTGATGTGGCCGTCATCGATATTTCCTCAGCGACGCTCGTTCTGCCATTTCTGGAGCAAAAAGCCTTAACCGGCGTGGGCATCGTGCTCGATATCGGGGCTTCGTCCACCTTCGCGGCATTTTATGAAAAAAATTCCCTCATCCAGATACGCTCCTTTGCCTTTGGCGGCAACACCGTTACGGCCGCTCTGGCGCAGGATTTGTCCTGCAGCACTGTTGAAGCTGAATCCGCGAAAATCGATGCCAGCTATGGAACAAACATTCCAAAGGCAACCGCTGTGTGCCGCCAGTTCTGCGTGTCCCTGAAGAGCACCGTCGAATTTATGCTGCTCAACGAGACCCTGCACAGTTCCCCGGCCCAGATTATGGTCACGGGAAGCGGAGCTTTGTTTGAGCCGCTCACTGATGAGCTCGAGAAGAATTTTCGCGCGCCCGTAGCCGTTCTGGATACCAACAGAATCGGGCAGATAGTAATTGACAGGAAATTGCAGGATCATTATCAGCCGTCCATTATGAATACCGCACTATTCAATGTGAAAAGGGCCTTTGCATCGCGCAAATCCTTTAATTTCATCCAGGGCGAATTTGTCCGCAAAAGCATCGGCTTCAGTTTGAAAAAGGGATTGCGTTGGGGAGCTGCCGTTCTGGGGATCATGCTTTTCGTTTTGACGGTTGATATGGTTCTTGATTATCAGGTACAGGCTAAGCAGGCCAATACACTCAAAAACAGGATCAGTCGAATCTTTCAGAAATATTATCCGCCGCCTGCCGTGATGGTTGATCCGGTGCAGCAGTTAAAAACAAAACTCGCAGAAGACAAAAAGATTTACGGAGCGGGCGATGGCCATTCAGGGGGCAGCGTCCTGGAAATATTGAAAGACATGTCCACGCTGATTTCACCCCCGCTGGATGTTCAAATTACTCATTTTCATTATGAAAACGATGTTGTTTTGGTCAAGGGGGAGGCAAAAAAAATCGATGATGTGACCTCTGTCAAAGACGACCTTTTAAAATCGAAGTACTTTAAAAACGTAATCATTAATTCCACCAGCCTTGCCCAAGAAGGCGCCAAGGTGAATTTTGATTTGAGGATAGAGCTGCTATGATCAGGGAATACTGGACAAAGCTGGATACCAGGCAGCGTTACCTTATGATCGCCTGTGCCGCCGTGGTGATTTTCACTCTGTTGCTTAAGTTTGCTGTTTTCCCGCTCTGGGATTCTCGGGCGAAAATGAAAAAATCCATCACCAGCAATTCAAAAAAACTGGATGAACTGGTAAAGATTGATGCCGAGCTGGCTGTGCAGAATGCAAAAATGTCGCGGATCAAGAATACTCTCGGTTCACGGCGTTCCAATTTCACCCTTTTTTCCTACCTGGAGAAAAAAGCAAATTTGGCCAATGTCCGGGGATCGATCACTCACATGAATTCCATGCAGGGGGGTAAGTCCACGTCTGTTGAAGAGACACTTACGGATCTGAAGCTTGAAAAAATAACGATCAAGCAGCTTGCGGATTTTATCTATCAAATCGAATCACCTGATGAACTGATTCGAATCAAAAGGCTCACGGTCGAAAAAATGAAGGAAAGTCCGGATTACGTAAGCGCCCAGTTTATCATTGCCTCTTATGCGCCTGCTCCCCAAGGGTCAGGAGGTCAATAAACGTCATGCGCTTCTTGAAAAACAGAATTCTATTGCTGGCGATTTACACGGTTTGCGTTACCGTTTTGTTTTTGTACTTTCTGTTTCCTTCGCAACTGGTCCAGCAAAAACTGGAGTCCACTGTGAATTCCGCAGGTTACCTTTTAGAAACCGGTTCGCTACGGCCCTCCCTGCCTCTGGGGATCAAGTTGAAAGAGGTAACGTTGCATCCCGTGCAGGCACCTTCTGACTTGCTGTTTCAAAGTGAGTTTGTGGATCTGCAATTCAATCCGTTGAGTATTTTCCGAAAAAACAAAACCATTCGTTTCCGAAGCCGTGCATACGGCGGAAGCCTGGAGGGCCGCGCGGACTTCCTTTCTTTTGAGCAGGTGAATCCGCCCGCCGCCGGGGAAATTTATTTACAGGATATTGATCTGGCGCGCTGCCCCCCGGCTGTTTTCCCCCTGATCAGAGGAATGACGGGCCGTGTGAAGGGTTCGGCGTTTTATGTTCTCGATAATCCCGCAAACCGGATTTCCACAGGCAAAATGCTTCTTTTTCTGACCCATGGCAGTTACGCGCTGCCGGAACCGTTTTTGGGGGTCAGCCGTATTGAGTATGACCGCGGTGAAGTGAAGGCCAAATGGCAAAAAGGTATTGTAACGCTTGAGAAATTTGAAATTTTCGGATCGCGGATGAAATGTTCTCTACAGGGCGATATTCAGCTGGCCCCCCGTTTTGAGGAAAGCAGGCTTAATTTAAAGGGTATGCTGGAGATGTCCGGCAACAACCAGGTCAAATTGAACATTACCGTGGGTGGAACGATCGCCAGTCCGTCATTTCGCTATATTTAATGAACGGAAGGCATTTACAGGATAAGATGACATGAAGGATATCTGGGCAAATATGATCCGTTCAATGAGAAGCGGATGGGACCGGATCACAGCGGTTGGAGCGGACTATTCGCTGCTGGCAGATTATGTGAAGCCCTTCATTATTGTTATGGTCGTTACAATTTTCTCTTTTTTTCTGGTGGACATCTTTTATAATGTGTTGAGCTTGAAAATGGTTTATGGCTCGAAAGACGGAAATATTGCACCTGCAGCGGCGGTGGAATTCATAATGCAGGGGCGTAGTGCCGAACAGTTTAAAATCATTACAGAAAGAAACTTGTTTTCAACAACGCTTCAGCCTGTTGCCAATGAGAACGCGGTCGGGGAATTTTTACCCAGCGAGGAATATACAGCCTTTGATTTGAAAGGGACGGTTGCCATAAATGAATCCATAGGATATGTTATTGTTGAGGAAAAAGGCAAAGGCAAACAAAAACTTTACAAACTGGGAGAGATGATTGGCTCAGCCAAACTGATTCGCATTACGCGCAATACGGCTGTTCTGGAAGACGGAGGAAAAGAGTTTGTGATGAAGGTCAAGGAAGCCGATAAAGGCGCCTTGACGGGAGGACCTGCTGTTATGGGAAGCGAACCTGTCGGGATCAGCAGGCAGGAATCGGCGCAGGCTTTGGGTGATATGAAATCCGTCATGAGCCAGGCGATTGTCAGGCCTTTCCTTTCCGCGGGCGTTCCACAGGGCTTTATCGTTTCCAATATTGTCCCCGGCAGTGTATATCAGCGTCTGGGGATACAAAACGGGGATGTTATCGTAGATGTTAATAATAAAAAGCTGGAGAACGCTGACGACATTATCAATTTATTTAACGCCATGCAGGCTGGCGGAAGCGTATCGGTCAACCTGATACGCGGCGGGAAGAAAGAGACGGTTAACTATACTTTTCAATAAGCCGCCTTATCTGGAGAATGTACTGCCCATGTACACAGAGTTTTATGGTTTGAAAGAAAATCCATTCAAATTGTCCCCTGAACCGGGTTATCTGTTCTTGAGCGAACAGCATCGGGATGCTCTCAATTATATGATTTACGGAATCGTGGAGAAAAAAGGCTTCATGATGATTTCCGGCGATATCGGCACCGGTAAAACGACGATATGCCGGGCTCTTCTGGCGGTGCTTGACGGGCTGGTGGAAACTGCTCTGATCTTCAACACCGCCATTTCGGAAATGGACCTGCTGGAAACCATTTGCCGGGAATTCGGCATCCCCTTTTCGGATGAGCCCATGACAAAGAAAGCGTATGTGGATGCTTTAAATGGTTTTCTGCTGGTCAACTTTTCCGAGGGACGAAACGCGGTTTTGCTCATTGATGAAGCACAGAACCTTTCCCATGGTGTGCTCGAACAGATCCGGATGCTCTCCAATCTGGAAACGGAGAAGGAAAAGCTTTTGAACATCATCCTCGTCGGCCAGCCGGAGCTCAAAACGACGCTGGCCCTTCCGGCGCTCAGACAACTCAACGAACGCATCACTGTGCGCTGCGAACTTCGGTCTCTTTCTCCCGACGATGTCCGGCGATATATCGTACACCGTTTGCGGGTGGCCGGCGGCCCCGGAAATATCCAGATCACTTCCGGAGCATACCATTTAATCTATCATTTTTCCGAGGGGATCCCCAGACGGATCAATGCCATTTGTGACCGGGCGTTGCTGATTGCCTACACAAAAAATGCAATGAAGATTGAACGCGGTATCATTCGCAAGGCCGTGCAAGACATCGGAATGGATTACTTTCAGAAAACGTCGAGTTCCGCAAGGAGACTCTGGATGCGTCTGACGGCCTGACCGGCGCCGGAAGTGCTTGACCGCGGGGGTATTATGAGCTACATAAACGACGCTTTACGCAAGGCGCGAAAGGAAAACGGTGATGATGACTGGCAGTTGATCGATGCGTTTTCCACCGCGAAGACGGAAGCGTCCGGATCGAACCGGCGGTTTTGGGCCGTTGGGATTTTGGCTGTCTTGTTGTCGGCAGTCGCGGTAACCGCTTTACTGTATTGGCCGCGGGAAAAACAGAGCCCGCCGGTTCAGCCAAAGACGGTGATAGCAGCCGTTCAGCCTTCTGCAGAAAAGCAGGTGAACAAAACGCCTGAAGCTGCGATGCTGGAAGAGATGCTCAAAGAAACGCCTGAAAACAGGCAGGGTGCTCGTCCACAGGCGTCGTCTCATGGGCCGGCGCAGGCCGCATCCGGCGTAGAGCCGGGCCGGGCGGAAGGCGAGGGAACACGAGAGAGCGCTTTTGACAGAAATGAGATTGATGTGCGCTATGCGCAGGCCCTCAAAAGGCAGAACGAAGGGCAGCTTGATCAGGCCCAGGCTCTGTACACAAAAGTGCTGGAGATGGATCCGCATCACGTGGCAAGCCTCAACAATCTGGGTGTGATTTACATGCAGCAGAACAAATACAGGGAAGCCCTTGACTGTTTTAATGACGCTCTTGACAGACAAAGCAATTATGTTGATGCGCATTATAATCTGGCCTGTCTTTATGCACGAAAAAATGATACAAAAAACAGCATATATTTTCTAAAAAAGGCGGTTGGTTTCAATCCGGAAGCCGGTCAATGGGCGATTCGGGACAACGATTTAAAAATTCTGGTAAATTTGCCGGAGTTCAAAAAACTGGTGCAGGTGCCGAAAAAGTAAAATGTTTGTTGTGAAGAGACATATGTGGGAATTCCTGCTTAGTCTGGCAGCGGCCGTGATATTCATGGCGGGTGCTGCTGTGCCCTGCTGTGCTGCCCGGATTGACGAGGGGAGATTTGCCGGTTCGTCATCATCGAGGCCTGCTGTGTCCTCGACTGGTATGAAACAACCACCTTCCCGTACAGTTAACCAGGACAGCCCGTCGAAAGTCAGGCCGGGAAACGGAAGTTTAGAAGACGAATCGGATCCGGCCATGACCGTCCGGATGCAGGAAACCATTTTGCGCAAGGCGGAAGATACTCCGTCCGCGAAGAAAACGTTCATGGAATCCGCTCAGAAAACGGACGCCGGCAAGTACGTGATGCTGGATTTTGACAATGTGAACATTGAAGTCTTTGTGAAGTTTATCAGTGAGCTGACCGGAAAGAATTTCATTATTGATGAAAAAGTGAAAGGCAAGGTCACGATTGTTTCCCCCAAAAAGATCCCGGTTGAGGATGTCTATAAAGTTTTTTTGTCAGTTCTGGAAATCAACGGCTTCGCGACGGTTCCGGTGGGGGATATGATTAAGATCGTTCCTTCCTCCATCGCGCGTGAAAAGGGATTGGAAACACGTTATAAAAAAGATGGTTCCGGAGCGGATGACCGAATGGTCACCCAGATTATCACACTGGAGAGGTCCAACCCCGATGAAGTCAAGAGAGTGCTTGATCCGATTATTCCCAAAACCAGTTCGGTGCTGTCTTATGCGCCGGCGAACCTGCTGATCATCACTGATTATCTGTCCAATGTTCGTCGTATGCAGGAGATTGTCAAAGCCCTCGATGTGGAAGGTGCGGGCGAGCAGATTACCTATGTCCCCCTGAAAAATGCTTCTGCGTCGGAAGTGACCAAATCCCTGACAGGTGTCTTTCAGCAGCGCCGTGCCAATGCGTCGCCCGTGAAGATTGTCGCCGATCCCAGAACCAACTCGGTCATCATTTTTGCCAGTGTCGCGGATACGGCGAACGTCCGTAAACTGGTGGCGATGATGGATAAAGATGTGCCGCGCGGCGAGTCCAATATCCAGATCTTTCGTCTTCAGAACAGTGTTGCGGAAGACCTCGCCAAGGTGCTCAATAACATTGTGAAAGAAACAGGTGGGGCTTCCGCTGCAGCCGCAACCGGAACGGCCGCAGCCGGACAGAAAGTTTCCGCGCCTGCTGTTTCCAGGAATGTTCAGGTTGTTCCCGATAAGGCCACTAATACTCTGATCATCATGGCCGAACGGGAGGATTATAAAATTCTCGAAAATATTATTAAACAGCTCGATGTGCCCAGACCGATGGTTTATATCGAAGCCCTGATTATGGAAGTCAAGGCCAACAAGGATTTCAAACTGGGAGTCGAATGGAGCGGTGTGAAAGATACCGGTTCAATAAGCGGGATTGACGGATCCAAATCAGCGGCGTTTGTCGGTTCTGGAACCGGTGTTCTGTCGGGCCTGACCTCCACTGTCATCGACACCGCGACAACCGCGCTTGGCCTTCCCAGCGGTTTTTCCATGGGCATTATCGGTGCAGGAATTAGAATTGGAGATGTCCTGTTTCCCTCGATCGGCGCAATGGTACAAGCCTACAAGAACGACACGGATGTGTCGATTCTTTCTACGCCGCAGTTATTGACGTTGGATAATGAGGAGGCGGAAATTAACGTTGGCGAGAATGTGCCGTATCTGACCAGGCAGGATTCCACTTCAACGACTTCCGCTTATCCGGTAAATTACAACACATATGAATACAAGGACGTCGGGGTGATTCTGACCATCACGCCAAACATCAACCAGGAGAACTTTATCAGGCTGAAGATCTCTCAACAGGTAACAAAAGTGATTGCCGGCGTGTCCACCGATACCACCAAGCCATCCATACCGACAACCTTAAAAAGAACAGCCAAAACCACCGTGGTTGTCAAAGACAACGAAACAGTTGTCATTGGTGGCCTGGTAGGCGACAGCACGGATGACAGCACCAACAAAGTTCCCTTTTTGGGGGAAATTCCTATCATGGGGTGGCTGTTTAAGGCGAAAACGGTGGCACGGGAAAAAACCAATCTGTATATTTTTCTCACTCCGCATATTGTTCGAACACAGAAGGACGCCAGCCAACTCTATGTAGAAAAAAGAGGTTCGATGGGTGAAGTGGTTGAAGGAATCATCAAGCTCAATGAAAGAAGCAACGATGCGTATCCTTCCGGACCCAGAAAGCCTGCCACCGGCGGCAGGCCGGTAACCCCTTAGCCTCTAAAAAAGGCGGTGTTGACTATGTCCACAATTCTGACAGCGCTGAATGCTTCCTCCGGTCATGACAAAAAAGATGCCGCTCCCGGGACCCAAAAGGCTTTATCCCTGAATGAAAAACTGGTGGACTCAGGTGTGTTGCCCGAATATCTGGCCGAAGCTGAAGCGGGGCATAAACGCAAAGGCGACACGGGATTCTTTGAGTTGCTGATTCGCAAGAAAGCCATCGATGAAATCCGTTTGCTGAAGATTTTGTCTGAGCATTTCAGCATCCCCTTCTGGCCGCAGCTGCCGATGGAGAGCATCAATATCGATTTTACGCAAAACGTTCCAATCCATTACTTAAAAAAGCACAGGATGGTTCCGATCATCACCACGGATTTTCAGGTGATCGCTGTCAATGATCCCGTAAATTTTCAACCGGCCGATGATTTGCGGCTGCTTTTACAAATGCAGGACATGCCGGTTGTCCTTGCTTCGCAGGACGCGATCACCGCAGCCATTAATCTGGCCTACGATATGAGCCGCTCTTCCGCCAAAGATTATTTTGAAGAAATCAGTGAAGAGACGGCGGACGATCTGATCTCGGAAATCAATGAAACTGCCGACCTGCTTGACGAAACCAGCGACGCCCCGATCATCAAACTGGTCAACCTGCTGGTTTCCGGCGCCATTAAAGACCGTGCCAGCGACATTCACGTTGAACCCTATTCCGGAACGTTGAAAATCCGCTACCGGATTGATGGAATTCTCTATGACATCCTGAATCTGCCGCGGCGGATTCAGTCGCCCCTCACTTCCCGTCTGAAGATCATGGCCAAGCTCAACATTGCTGAAAAGCGTCTTCCTCAGGACGGCCGGATTGAACTGAAGATTGCCGACCGCCTGGTGGATGTGCGCGTATCCGTGATCCCCACGGCTTTTGGTGAAAGAGTAGTGCTGCGTCTTTTGGACAAATCGGCCAATATTCTGATGCTTTCGGATCTGGGCATGCACGACGAGCGAATCAAGCTGCTCGACAGTCTGATCAAGTCACCTTACGGAATTATCCTGGTGACGGGGCCTACCGGCAGCGGGAAAACCACAACGTTGTATGCGGCGCTTTCCACCATCAACCGGCCGGAAATCAACATCATTACCATTGAAGACCCGATTGAATATCAGATGGACGGTGTGGGGCAGATTCAGGTCAATCCCAAAATCGATCTGACCTTTGCCGCCGGTCTTCGTTCCATTGTTCGGCAGGACCCGGATGTCATTCTGGTCGGTGAAATCCGCGACCGGGAAACCGCGGAAATCGCTATCCAGTCATCGCTCACCGGCCACCTGGTCTTTTCGACGCTTCACACCAATGACGCGGCCAGTGCCGTAACGCGTCTGATTGACATGGGGATTGAACCGTTTCTGGTGACATCATCCATTGTGGCGATCATTGCCCAGCGCCTTGTTCGCGTGCTTTGTCCGCATTGCAAGGAAGTCTACACGCCGGATAAAGAAACCCTGGCCAATCTGGGGCTGACTGCATTGATATTGGAAAACAACACCTTCTATCGGAAAAAAGGCTGCAATCTCTGCATGCATACCGGATTCCGCGGTCGGACAGCGATCTTTGAAATTCTGGTGGTGGATGATGATATCAAAAGACTGGTTCTCAAAACATCGGATGCCAATCAGATCAACGAACAGGCTATCAAGCAGGGCATGATTACGCTTCAGCAGGACGGCATACACAAGGTGCTCGCCGGCATCACCACGACTGAGGAAGTTTTGCGTGTAACCCGGTCGCTTGCCCGCAAGGAAGATATTGTTCAGGAGACCTGACGGGAGAATCATGAAATCTTTTAAAAGTTATACGGACCGCAGTTGCCGCTACTTTGAAAGGCCGGGAGCCGTAAACACACGACAGGTTCTGGAAATGGTCTCCCAGAGGGCCGCCCTGCAGGATATCTCCAGAATTGTGATTCCGACCTATTCCGGGAAAAGCGCGCTTGCCGCGGCTAAAATGATCGACCCCGCGAAACTTGTCGCGGTCACTACGGTATACGGCTTCAAAAAGCCCAATGAGCAGCTGATGACGGAAGCCACTCGCCGCAGGCTGCTGGCTATGGGAATCCAGGTGGTCACCGCCGCGCACGCGTTTGGCGGAGTGGGACGCTCGGTGCGCAGAAAGCTGGAAACTTATCAGGTGGATGAAATCATCGCCTACACGCTGCGGATTTTTGGCCAGGGAACGAAAGTGGCGGTGGAAGCCGCTCTGATGGCAACGGATGCCGGATGCGTGCGGGTGGATGAAAATATCATTTCCACCGGGGGATCGTCTTCCGGGCTCGATACGGCACTGGTTTTGCAGCCGGCCAATACGCATTCGTTTCTGGATGTTAAAATTCGGGAAGTCCTCTGCAAGCCCGCGAACTTTTGAGCTGCAGAAACGGGTTTTGCAGAGTTTCAACGGGTAAAAATATGAAGGTTGACGAGTCACGTTTCATCGAATTTTATAAAATGAGCGGTAGCGGCAATGACTTTATCATCATTGACAACCGCGATCTTTCTTTACAAATCATTGATCTGCCGGTTTTTGTTCGCCGGATTTGTCAGAGAAAGATTTCCGTCGGCGCGGACGGTCTTTTTCTGATCGAACCGTCTGAAGTTGCAGATTTCAAGTGGCGTTTTTTTAATTCAGACGGCAGCGTGGCGGAAATGTGCGGCAATGGCAGCCGCTGTGCGGCACGTTTTGCATATTTAAACAGTATTGCCGGACAAAAAATGTCCATAGAAACGGAAGCCGGCATTGTTACCGCCGAGGTTTTTGACGATAACGTGAAGGTCCGCCTGACGGACCCATCGTCCCTGGAAATTGCCCGGGAAATCATGCTGGACGGCAGTCCGTATCGTCTGGATTTTATCGATACCGGCGTGCCGCATACCGTTTCATTTGTGGATGATCTGGATACCTTTGATGTTGTAGGAATGGGAAGGCAGATCCGCCGGCATGATGCTTTTCATCCTAAAGGCACGAATGCCAATTTCGCCAGGGTGAGAGACCGGCAGACAATGAAAGTCCGCACCTATGAGCGGGGTGTGGAAGATGAAACACTCGCCTGCGGCACCGGTGTTGTCGCTTCCATTCTGGCTGCCGCCGGACGAGGGCTTGTGGATTCACCGGTAGATGTCACCGTGCAAAGCGGCGAAATCCTGCGAGTGTATTTCACCCGCCGTGATGACCGTTTTGAGGAAATTTACCTTGAAGGAAAAGTGAAAATAGTTTATCAAGGACTCCTTTTTGAAGAGGCCTACAAGTAGCATCATTCTCTTTTCCCAGGCGGGACAAGAGGTTTTGTCCTCGCGGCCTTTTCATCATTCCATGCGGGCATGGCGTAGAATCCGGAAAGATTTCAAGTTGCATTTTTTCGCGGGTTCAATCATTTTATTACCTGTGCAATCATATCAATCGGAGGTTTGAACAGTGCAGACTGCGGAGAGGTTAAAAAAAATCCCCCCCTATTTATTTATGGAATTGAGGAAAAAAATCAATCAGGCCAAAGCTGCGGGCGTGGATGTAATATCGCTTGCGATCGGAGACCCGGTGGAAGCCACTCCTAAGTCCGTCGTTGATGCATTGTGCCGCAGTGCAAATGACCCTCAAAATCATCGCTATCCCACCGATGAGGAAAAGGGGATGCTTGCTTTCCGAAAAGAAATTGCCCGCTGGTACGGGGAGCGGTACGGTGTAAGCCTGAATCCCGAAAATGAAATTCTTGGACTTATCGGTTCCAAGGAGGGCTGTCATCATTTTGTGCTGGCGCGCGTCAATCCCGGGGACATTGTGCTGATGACCGACCCCGGCTATCCGGCGTATCGGTCCAGCATCCTGATGGGAGAAGGAGTTCCATTCAACGTTCCCATCCTCCCGCAGAACCATTATTTGCCGGTGCTGGAAGATATCCCCACGGACGTAGCCAGAAAAGCCACTGCGATGTTCCTGAATTATCCGAACAACCCGACCGGCGCCTGTGCCACAATGGTTTTTTTGAACAAGCTGGTGGCCTTTGCGGGTGAGTTTGATATCGCTGTCTGTTATGACAACCCCTACAGTGAGATCGTATTTTCTGGTCAGGAACACCTGAGTTTCCTGATGGCGCCGGGGGCCAAAGATGTCGGCGTGGAGCTGAATTCCCTCTCGAAGCCGTTTAATATGTGCGGCTGGCGACTGGGAATGGCGTGCGGCAATCCAGATCTGATTGCCGGCATCAGCAAAGTGAAGGAAAACACAGATTCCGGGATCTTTAACGCGGTGCAGTATGCCGGGATTCAAGCCCTGCATAATGAGGCAGGCTTCATTGAGGAGATGCTCTCCATTTACGGAAGAAGACGTGAACTGGTTTTAAAAACACTGAAAAAAATCGGTATTCACTTCAATCCCCCCAAGGGAACTTTCTATTTATGGGTTCCTGTACCCGAGGGGATGTCTTCACTGGAATTCACCAACCGTCTGTTTGATAAAACCGCTGTCGTCGTAGCGTCCGGAACGGCTTACGGTCAGTACGGAGAAGGTTTTGTGCGCATCTCGCTGACCGTGCCGGATGAGCGGTTGAAAGAGGCGATGGGCCGCATCGAAAAAGAATTCACAAAATAACGCCGGAAAAGGTCTGTATGCTGCGTTGCGCTGCATCTTCAGTCACTGCGGCGTATGAAAAATACGCCTCGCTCCTTCAGCTTTGCGCGCCTTGCTTCCAGAGCCTTTTGCGACGTTATTGAACATGTAAGGAACAGGTAGTCAACAATGGAAATGGGTATTTTGGGGCTTCCCCAGAGCGGGAAAAGCACCCTGTTTGAAATCATGACGGGAGTAAAAAGCGGCCAGTCGCACGAGGCGGTGGTGCGCGGACAGGCTTCCGTTCCCGACGAACGTTTCGACAAGCTTGTCGAAATCTACAAACCGGTAAAAGTATCTCCGGCCAAAGTCCCGTTCAGCGATGTCCACGCCGTAGGGGATCATCCGTGGGAAGCGATCCGCCAGAACCTGAGCGGCGCGGATGGCATCCTGCATGTGATCGACGGCTTTTCGCTGCCGGATGTTTCCCTGAGTCTCGATGCCTATCACAAGCTGGAAGATGAGCTGGTGCTTTCCGACCTGCTGATTATCGAAAAGAAACTGGAGCGGCTGGTAAAAATGTCCAGGAAGGCGGTTTCACCGCAGGAAGCTGCGCAAAACGACCTGTTGCCCAAGTTAAAAGACTGCCTGGAAGCGGGGAAGCCTTTGCGCGCGGCAGGGCTGACTCCCGCCGAGGTGTTTACACTCAGAAGTTTTTCTTTCTGGACGATCAAACCCGAGCTGGTTGTTGTCAATGTGGCCGAAGACAATCTTTCCTTTGCCGAATCTTTCGCCCGGGAGGCGAACCTGCCGGAACCGGTCTTGGGCATCTGCTGTAAAATCGAGGCGGAATTGACCGGATTGGATGCTGCCGAACAGAAAGAGTTCCTGGATTCCATGGGGATTGCGGAACCGGCGTTCGGCCGCATTATCCGAACTGCTTTTTCTCTTCTGGGAAGGATATCTTTTTTTACCGTGGGAGAAGATGAAGTCAAGGCATGGGTGATTCCCGTTGACACGAAAGCACCGAAAGCCGCCGGCGCCATTCACAACGATTTTGAAAGGGGCTTTATCAAGGCGGAGGTCATGTCCTATGAGGACTTCACCGCTCACGGCGGGTCCGCCGCACGGGTAAAATCAGCCGGCCGCCTGCGCCTCGAGGGCAAAGAATACATCGTCCAGGACGGCGATATCATCAACTTCCGCTTCAACGTCTGATCAATCTGGTGTTATTTGTTTTTCTTGCCTTTGTCTGCGGGCGGATTTTGTTCCTGCCGGTCGTATTGAGCAATGATGTCTTTTAGCTCCATATTATGATCTTCCAGGATGACGTACGATTGTCCCTCGTCTCCCTTGTGCGTAAATTCCGGCGCTTTGTATGCGTCGTTTACGGAAGCCATATAAACGACGTCCTGGACGGCATTGGGATCGATCAGGGAAGAAACGCGGTCTTCCTCTCTGGAGGACTCCGCACCCATGCCAAAGCTTCTGTGCGGATGGTTAAAAGATGCCCGATTGTTGATAAACTCTTTCTGGTAGAGTTCCATCGTGAACATGCCTTCGTTTTTGCCGCCGAGCATAATATTTTCAAGCTGGGTCAGTTTATTGTCCCGTATGCTGCTTCTGACAGATGACGACCCGCGGGTGATGGATAGAATCGGCACACGGAAACCCGCTTTTTCGATATAAGTCAACTGCTGGACCAGAAGCCAGGAAAGAGTGGAGGCAAACTGATAGCGAATAACTTCCTGGTTGTCGCCGGATACGCAATTATTAATGCGGTAAATAGCGTCTTCCGCGTCAGTGGCATGAAGAGTCGCAAAAACAAGATGCCCGGACTCGGCGGCGTTCAGGGTAAGGCGGATGGTGTCCGGTTCCCTGAGCTCACCTACAAAAATCACATCCGGACTTTCACGCAGAACATCGAGTAGACCTTGGTTAAAAGAAGGTACATGTACACCAACTTCTCGCTGCTCAATGAATGCTTTTTTGGGTTTAAACCTGTATTCAATGGGATCTTCGATTGTTATGATATGCAAGGGTTTGGTGCGATTGATTTCTTCAATGATGGCCGCAACTGTGGTCGATTTGCCGGATCCCGTGCTTCCGCAGACAAGAATCAATCCGGACCGAAGATCGCGGATCTGGTTAAGAGAAGGATGCAGGTTCAAAGAAGTAATGTCCGGGATGGTTTCAGGCAGAAGGCGGATGGCCAGGCTTAATCCCCGCGTCGTGTAGAACGTATTGATCCGCACCCGAACGTGGTTGAACGACATTGCAAAATCGACAGACCATTTTTTTCTCAGGGTCAGGAGCTGACGTTCACTGAGCATCTCCTTGACCATTGCGTCAATTTCCGTAGACGTCCACTTGACGTTTTTATCGAAGTGAATAATGCCGTCGCTGCGGAAAATCAACGGGAAACCACCGGTGATGTGGAGGTCGGAAATTCTCTGTTTGATGGCGGCAAGAATCAGGTCTGAAAAACGCTTGTTCATATTTTATGTCCGACGGTCTATCGGCATGCTTATTCAATTAACCAAACAACTTATCGAAAATGACCCGTCTGAAACAGCCTTTGATGAACAGGCTGTTTCTTAATAAAAATTAATACGATAAAAGTATTCCGGCGTCAAGCTGAAAATGTTGTTATCCTAGACGATAAAGAACGGTTAATAATGGAAGCTGAACTTCTCTGAAGTGGTTTATAACTGGCGGAGAGAGCGGGATTCGAACCCGCGGTACACCTTTAAAGGGCGTACAATCGCTTAGCAGGCGATCGCTTTCGGCCACTCAGCCATCTCTCCGCTGATTATTTCAGGCCTCTCAGAATGCGGTGCCATAAAGATCGTGACGCCGCCTTTTTATTTCCGGCGGAGGGATCAGGGATTTCCCGAAACGCCCGGGGTGCCCGTCTACCATCGGCCAAACCCGGCTTAAGTCCTGATCACACCGCAATGATGCTGGCGGAGGGAGCAGGATTCGAACCCGCGAGACTTTCGTCCAACGGTTTTCAAGACCGCCGCCATCGACCACTCGGCCATCCCTCCATCATGATGTTTGTCTGTTTCCCCCGGTTTCTCTCACGGAGTAATCCGTTCAAGGCCTCTCATATAGGGACGCAGGACTTCCGGTATGATGATGCTGCCGTCAGCCTGCTGATAGTTTTCCATTACGGCCACAACCGTTCTGCCGACGGCCAGGCCTGAACCGTTCAACGTGTGGACAAATTCGACCTTGCCGCTGTCTTTCCTTCTGAATCGAATCGCCGCGCGACGGGCCTGAAAATCTTCAAAGTTGCTGCAGGAAGAAATTTCCCGATACGTATTTTGCCCGGGCAGCCAGGCTTCCACGTCGTAAGTTTTTGCCGATGAAAAACCCAGATCGGCTGTGCACAGGCATACCGTCCGGAAAGGAATATTCAGCCTTTTGAGGACTTCTTCCGCGTTGGCGGTCAGCTTTTCCAGTTCATCATAAGAGTTTTCAGGTTTGGTAAACTTCACCATTTCCACTTTGTTGAACTGGTGCTGGCGGATCAGTCCCCGGGTGTCTTTGCCGTAGGAACCGGCTTCCGCACGGAAACAGGCTGAATATGCCACAAAATAAATCGGCAGTTTTTCCTCTTCCAGGATTTCATCCCGGTGAATATTCGTTACGGGAACTTCCGCCGTCGGAATCAGGTAATATTCCATACCTTCAATTTTAAAAAGATCTTCCTTGAACTTGGGCAGCTGTCCGGTGCCGGTCATGCTTTCGGCGTTGACCATAAAAGGTGTGAATACTTCCGTGTAACCGTGGTTTCCCGTATGCAGGTCCAGCATGAAGTTTGTAATCGCCCGTTCCAGTTGAGCGGCAGCGCCGCGGTAAAGTGTAAAGCGCGCTCCGGTAATTTTGGCGCCGCGGGCAAAATCAAGGATATTCAGGTTTTCGCCCAGATCGAAATGTTGTTTCGGTTCGAAGCTGAAAACCGGTTTTTCACCCCAGGTGCGCACGACCGTATTGTCTTCGGAACCCGCGCCCTGCGGTACGGATTCATGCTGGATGTTCGGCACGATCATGACAAAAGCCTTCAGTTCTTCTTCCGTTACCCGGAGGTTTTCGTCATATTCTTTGATTCTGGTCGATACATCGGCCATTTTTTCGATCAGCGCGGATGCGTCCTCTTTTTTCTTTTTGAGTTCGCCGACCTGTTTGGACACGCTGTTGCGTTCATTGCGCAGGCTTTCCACCGCCTGCAGAATGTCCCGCCTTTTTGCTTCCAGATCTAAAAAGCGGTCAAAATCAATTTTTTGTCCCCGCTCGTCCATTTTTTGCCGGACGAGATCAATGTTTTGCCGTAAGTATTTGATATCCAGCATAATTTTCCTTCATTTCCTTTTGCTGATCCGCTTTGCAAAAGACGGAAACTACTATCACTTTGAATTATTGAAGTCAATGTTTTTGTCGGCTCAAGAGAGGCTATGAGCGGGTTAGTCTTTTTTGGATCATGCTGATGAAAGCATGAATTTCCGGGCTTTTCAGGAGGTAGGCCGAGATAAAGAATACGCAGGCACCTGCGGTGACAGTGCTTGCCAGGAAAACCAACCTTGATTGAAGACCGGCGGAAGTGTTCCAGGGCATGAAATATTCAATCAGCCCGATGGCTCCGAGCATTATCACGGACGCAGCAACGATTTTCAGCAATGAAGTATAGAAAGCGCGGTCAAGAAACGCACCGATTTTCTTTTTCAGGACAAAGGCCAGAATCAATACGTTGACAGAGGCGGAGATGGAACCCGCGAGGGCAATTCCGTTGTGTTTTAAAGGGTACATCAAGGCCAGGCTGCACAGCACATTTACAATCAGGGTGATCACTGCTGCCTTAAACGGCCATTTGGAATCCTGAAGGGAATAAAAAGAGGAAACAAAAACGCGGAGAAGAGAATAAGCCCAAAGGCCCATCGCATAGCAGAACAGGGCCTGGCCGGTATAGATCGCGTCCTGAACATCAAAGGCGCCTCGCTGAAATAAAACGGAGATGATGGGAAGATTCAGGGCCATCAGGGCGACCATGGAAGGGACAGTTAGAAACAGCATCAGCCTCAGGGAAAAGGAAATGCTTGATTTTAACTCGTCGATTTGTCCCTGGGCGACATGTTTTGAAAAGCTGGGCAGAGCAGCCGTTCCGATGGCGATGGCAAAAATACCCAGCGGAAATTCCATGATGCGGTCGGCGTAAAAAAGGTACGTTACGGAGCCGCCTGGCAGCAGGGAAGCCAGGATTGTTCCTACAAAAACATTAATGGTGCCCACACCCGCGCCCAGGATCGCGGGAAGCATGAGCAGGCCGATCTGCTCAATTCCCGGATGGCGGAGGTTGAATCGAAATCTGAATCTGACACCGAATTTCAGCAGGGCCGGCCATTGCATGGCCAGCTGAAGCACGCCGCCGATGAGCACACCTGCGGCCAGCGCGGTAATCGGCTGGGCAAAGCAGTTGCGCAATGTGAACGCGGCCGTGATCATTGCAATATTTAACATGACCGGCGACAGGGCCGGTGAGGTAAAATGCCGGAAGGAATTGAGAATACCCATGCACAGGGCCACCAGGGCGATGAAAAAGATGTAGGGAAACATCAGGCGGTTCAAGAAAACCGTGAGAGCGAATTGTTCCGGATTCGTAATAAAACCGGGTGCAATCAATCCGACGATCACAGGCGACAGGAGAATGCCCAGCACGGACACGGCGGCCAGAATGACAGATAGAATGGTAAAGGCGTTGGAGGCCAGCTCCAGTGCCTCCTCCCTGGTTTTCTTTTGCAGGTATTCGGTAAAAACGGGTACAAAGGAAATGGTCAGGGAGCCTTCGCCCAAAAGGCGCCTGAGCATATTGGGGATACGAAAGGCAACCCAGAAAGCGTCGGTCATCCAACTTGCGCCGAACAGGGCGGCGATCACCATGTCCCGGACGACCCCGAAAACACGGCTGACCATGGTTGCCGCACCCACAATCCCTGCGGCCCTGGCAACCCTGGCGTTTTCTGATTTTTCTGTTGGATTAACCATTTCCCGGTTTTTTAGCTCCCGCATATGATGTTCAGGCGTCGATGCGAACCGAATTGCTATGATGAATGCCCGGTTTCCAGTTGGTGGATTTTCCGTTCCAGATCGGTTTTACCGATTTCACTGACCAGAATGGTTTTTTTTCGTCCCTTTGCGCCGGTGGATATTTTCATCTGGCTTTTCCGAAGTTTCAATGATTTGGCCAGCAGGTCAATGCAGGCCTCATTGGCTGCCCCTTCCACCGGCGGTGCGGTAACCTTCAACTTTAACATGCCTTCCGATATGCCCGAAATGCCGGACCGGGACGCATGAGGATTTACATGGATATCAAAAGCCAGACCGTTTTTCGTTTCACGAATAAGTATTGAAGAGCACATTTTGCAGACCTTTCTAAAAACCTGTGGCCATTTGAAGCATGGTTTTTACCAGGAAAGACTGTAAAAAAATGATGATCAGTAAAACGACCAGAGGAGCAAAATCGATCGGGAGGCTGTGCCGCGGAATAATTCTTCGTATCGGTCGCAGGACAGGTTCGGTAACCCGGTAAAGAAAAATAACAATTTTATTGTAAGGATCAGGATTGACCCAGGAGATCAGGGCACGGGCGATGATGATCCACATGTAAACGGTTAATATAATATCGATTACCCGGGCAATCGCGATGATGAAATTATTCAGTACAAACATCATGGCCTCACAGGAACGGTTTTACCGGATTGTCTCACAGAAATCTTTCACGGCCCGATTGAAATCTTCCGGTTTCTCCATCATGGCCATGTGCCCCGCGCCCTCGATCAACACGAGCTTTGCGCCCGGAATTTCCGCGGCGATCTTTTCCGATGAAGCAGGAGGGGTCATTTTGTCTTCCGTGCCGCAAACCACCAGCAACGGGGTTTTGATTTTGTTCACATCTCCTGTCAGATCGAATTTGCTGCAGGCCGTCATGTCCCCGGCCATCACTTCCACACGGGCCTCGGCGAGGCTTGCTCTTATGGCATCATAGAACACCGGCCGGTTTGCCTTGGCCAGGGAAATTTTACAGATGATGTCCATGATGATATCCGGCTGACTCAGAAAGCCTTTGATAATGTCGGGATTTACCGGCATGGTCAACCCGCCGCCCGCAGCCACGACGCCGCTGATTTCTTCCGGATGGACTGCCGCAAAACCAAGGGCGATTGCGGCTCCCAGCGAATGGCCGATCAGCACGGGCCGCTTCAATTTCAAGGTGTCAAGAATCGCTTCCAATATGCCAACATAAGCCCCGATGTCCTGTTCTCCGTCGCCTTCCGATTGGCCGTGACCGGGAAGGTCCACCGCGACAATGTTGAAATCCTGGTGAAGATTTGCATACTGGAAAGACCATACGGTGGAATTGCTTCCTGATCCATGAATAAAGACAAGGCTCTGTCCGTGTGAGCCGAAATTGTCCGGATTCACCCAGCAGGCCAAACTTTTCCCTTTTACCGTGAATTGCTTCAGCATCGCACCATTCCTCCCTGCGAAAGTGACTACCACAAAAGCAAATTTTTATGCAATCAAAGAATCGGCAAGGCACAGGATTTATATTGACAGGATGCCTGGAAAAAGTGCATGTAATTACATTCCCATGGAGGTTGGACAGATTATGTTTATAGGCAAGACAGTGGCCATTATCGGAGGCGGAAAGATGGGCAGTATTCTTGCCCGGGGTATGATTGACCGCAAAATTTTTCCCGCGAAGAATGTGATCGTGACGGATATTGATCCCGCCAGACTCAATGATTTGCGATCTTCCCTGAAAGTTCAGGTCAGTGCCGACAACAAACAGGCCGTAAAAGATGCGGACATTGTCATTCTGGCGGTCAAACCGCAGAATATTCAGGAAACCCTGAAAGGAATCCGCTCTGTCGTGAATCCATCGAAGCTGTTTATCTCAATCGTGGCAGGAGTTCCCTCGGATGTTATCGAAAAGGCCTTGTCCAAACGCCCGCGCGTTTTAAGGGTGATGCCGAATGTCAACGCCATGGCGGGAGAAGGCGCGGCTGCCGTGGCAAGCGGACATTTTACAAAAAAAGACGATGTCCAGTATGCGCTTGCGATTTTAAATGCCGTGGGTCTGGCTGTGGAAGTGGATGAAAAACTCATGGATGCCGTGACCGCCTTGAGCGGCAGCGGCCCGGCATATTGTTTTGTGATCATTGAGTCCCTGACCGATGCCGGTGTTCATCTCGGACTCGCGCGCGATCTGGCCGAGAAACTTGCCATACAGACGGTGTTGGGGTCAGCCAGGCTTTGTCTTGAAGGCAGGCAGCACCCGGCGCAGCTGAAGAATATGGTCACCTCGCCGGGCGGAACCACGGCCGCAGGATTAAAAGTGCTGGAGGAGCGAAATATCCGCGCGACACTGATGGCTGCCGTGGAAGCAGCGGCAAAACGATCTCAGGAACTGGCCGGAGTTAAATAAGCTGCACAGTTGTTCCGGTTTGAAATGGCCGGAAATGAAAGTCAGGATTGGTTATGGAAGTCACGGGAAAGGTCATTGTTGTCACGGGAGCGGCATCCGGTATTGGCCGTGGATTGTGCCTGCGGTTTTTCAGGGAAGGCGCAAAGGCAATTGTTGCGGCGGATGTCAACGAGGCGGGTGCGAAAACTGTGGCAGATGAGATCAGAGGCGAGGCAGTGTTGTGCGATGTCAGCAGGGAAGAAGACATCATCCGCCTGGTGAAGTTTGCCCAAGACCGGTATGGCCGGATTGATATTTTTTGTTCTAACGCGGGAATTCTCGCCCTGGGTGGTTATGAAGTGGATAATAAAACCTGGCAGAGGATATGGGAAATTAATGTGCTGTCCCACGTTTTTGCGGCGCGTGCTGTTTTACCCGGCATGATCAGACAAGGCGGGGGCGCCTTTATGGTCACGGCCTCCGCCGCAGGGCTTCTCAGCCAGATCGGTTCCCTGCCTTATTCCGTTACCAAGCACGCTGCGGTGGGGCTGGCGGAGAATCTGGCAATTACTTACGGCGATCAGGGTATTTCCGTATTTGCCCTGTGTCCGCAGGCGGTGGATACGGAAATGACGCGTCAGGGAGGCGGCGTGGCGGCGGTGGACGGTATGATGAAACCCGAACAGTTGGCAGACGCCGTGATAGAAGCCTTTCGGGTCGATGAATTTCTGATCCTGCCTCACCCGGAAGTCAAAACCTACATGCAGAGAAAAACATCCGACTATACAAGGTGGCTCAAGGGGATGCGCAAGCTGCAGGAAAGATTTGTTGCGGGAGCCCCTTTGAAAAAATAATTATATCATCGTCAGCAAGGAGGAAAATCTCTATGGGCACAAGTGAGAAATGCGCCTCCGTGGACAATCTCGAAGACCTTCAACAGACTCTCAATGACCATGATCACGTCATCGCCATGGTTTATGTCTCCTGGTGTCCGTTTTGCAGAAAGGCCCTCCCTGTATTTGAAAAGCAGGCGATGACAGAGCAACGGCACCTTCTTCTGGTTGCCGACGATGAGGAGCGCATTGCCGATTTATACGACATTGACATTTTCCCTACGTTGATCCTTTTTGACAAAGGCCGGGCCGTCAAACGCCTGGACGGCAAGCCGGGTACTGGTTTGAGTGACAAACAGATAAAGGATTTTATCAAATCCTGCGTCCTGGCTTAAAGTCAGAAAAAACCGGAGCTCGAACCATTTGGATATAGTTGTCAAATACTGCGGCGGCTGCAACTGCCAGATCGACAGATTAAAAATCATCCGTGATGTAGAAAGTTCTCTTGCAAGTGGTTATCAGTTCACAGACCAATCAACCGGAAAGATTTTTGACGCCGGTATTTTGCTATGCGGTTGCCCAACGGCCTGTGCCAGGAAGCCCGAGCTTGAGGAGTTGACCGGAAACTGGATTGTTGTTGCCGGTCAATCCGTTGATTTCCAGGAGATGCCGGAAGGGGGACTCTCTGAAGCCATCATTCAGAAAATAAAAGCATTGAAAAATGGAGGCAAACTTATGGATCTGAAATATCTGCTGTTGCACGTAGACGCAAAAGTGGCGACCGTAACGATCAACAGGCCGGACAAAGGCAATGCTCTTGCACCTCAGGTCCTCGATGAAATAGCAGCCCTGTTCGCAGCCATTGCCGACCGCAGGGACATAAACGTTGTGGTTTTTACAGGCGGCGAGAAATATTTTTCGGCAGGATTTGATCTGAATGAAATCCGCAAACTCGAAAAAGTTTCCAATGAGACATACATTGACCTGTTTCATCGTGCATACCGGTCGATTTTGTTTTGTCCGCAACCGGTGATCTGTGCGGTTGGCGGTGCGGCCATTGCGGGCGGGTTTGACCTGACCATGATGTGTGACATTCGCTACGCTTCCGAGCGGGCCAAATTCGGACAGCGTGAAATCGTTTTGTCCCTCACGCCCATTATGGATCCGCTGTGGCGCATCATCGGCTTGGGACGGGCTAAAGAAGTAGCGTTGACCGGAAGGATCTATGACGCTTATGAGGCGGAAAAGATGGGCTACATAAGCAAGATTTTTCCGGAAGGCAAACTGCTGGAATCCGTTGGCGAAATTGCCCGTGAAATGGCCGCTTATGATCACGCCTGTCTTAAAGAAACCAAGGCAATTGCCAATAAAGTGCTCAATGAAGACCTTGACGGGGCCCTGCGCATCCAGGAATGGCTTTTCAGGACCTACATCGGTTCAGAGGATAATCATAAGAGAATCGACGAGCTTCAGGCCAAACTCGCGGCAGCGAGGAGAAAATAAAAAAGAGGCTTAAAGGCTGTAGGCTATAGGCTGATAGTTATTTGGAGAGCTGCTTCGCAGATAATCCTTTTTTATAAATTTCTAAAAATTTTTTCTGTGCTGAAGAAAAGGCCTTGCCATCTGTTGAGATGGTAAGGCCTTTTGTGTTTGTGGCAAAGCCTGCAAAAAGCTTGGCCGGATGAGCAGTCCTGCGATGTGTAAGCGGATATAGCGCTGGTTCGTTCAGCATACGCATAAGTAATTTTTGCGAGTTGTCCATCATTTGTCGCATGAATAATTCATTATTTTATTCCTTGAACCTTGGTCCTTGATCCTTGATCCTTTTGCCTCTCTTCCGCGTCTATCCCTGAGTAAAAACAGATATATAGGCTTATTTGTCGACCAACGGCTATAAATATCATTAAAAAATCATAGTTTCACTATGAAATAAAATAATACTTGACAGTACGACTATGATGCTATAGGTTAAACCAAACTTGAAAAAGGATTTGTTATGGCCAGCCATTCCAGAACGAAAAGCCGAAAAGACCGGATTATGGATGCGGCTTTGCGCATATTTGCCGAAAAGAGTTTTCAGGAGGCGACGATTTCTGAAATCAGCAAAGAAGCCGGGGTTTCCGAGGCCACCATCTATGAATACTTTGGCACAAAGGAAGATCTCCTGTTCGCCATCCCTGAAAAAATTTCCAATGACACGGCCAAAGAATCCCAGGCAGTATTGCCGTTCATCAAGGATGTCGAAGGAAGGATGCGGGCCATCCTTTTCAGCTACGTTCAGCTCTATCAGAATAATCCGCACTATTCCGCGCTGGTTCTGCTTCAGCTCATGTCCAACAAGCGCTTTCGTCAGACAGCCGCCCATGAGGCCATTCGCCGTTCAGCCCACAGTCTGCTGGAGATCATTCGCGAAGGCATCGCCGACGGAACCTTCCGCTCCGATGCAGACGCTTACCTGATTCGTTCCATGCTGATGGGCACCATTGAACATCTATTCATTCACTGGCACATGCAGGGGATGCCCAGGCGTGAAAAAAGCATCATGGACATGCTTGATCCGTTTCTGGAAATTGTCCTCAACGGTATACGGGCGAAAAAAGAACAACAGGGTCTCACCCTGCATTTGAATCTGGAAGATGCCCGTGCACTTGGGCATCTTCTGCAAAACGAACAGACGGCGAAATTACCGGGAAGCGGTGCAAGCGCTCCCCGGAGAACCAAACATAAAATGGATAAAACGTATAAAAGAAAGGAGCACCACTCATGAGAACAAAACAGGATTTTATCAATGGATTGGCCAAAATGAAACGAAATATTTATTATGACGGCCAATTGATAGACCGTACAGATGAACTTCAGATGGATTGTATCAATACGATAGGCACAACGTATGATGAAGCAGCCAAGCCGGAGTTTGAAGATCTGATGACAGCCACGTCTCATCTGACGGGAGAGAAGATCAACCGCTTTACCCACATTCATCAGAACACAACCGATTTGCACCGCAAGCAGGATATGACACGTATGCTCTGCCAGAAAGTCGGCGGCTGCATTCAGCGCTGTATGGGCATCGACGGCACAAATGCCGTTTACAACGTATCATACGAAGCGGACAAGGTGAAACCCGGCGAAACCAATTATCATGAAAACTTCAAAAAATGGCTTACCCGGTTCCAGAGAGAAGATCTGGTTGCTGCCTGTGCGCAGACGGATACAAAAGGAGACCGGATGCTGCGTCCCGCCGAGCAACCCAATCCTGGCGCCTATGTGCGGATCAAGGAAAGGTTGAAGGACGGAATTGTTGTTGAAGGCTGCAAACTGCACATTTCTGAAGCCTCGGTATCCGATGAAATCATTGTTTTGCCGACCCGTGCCCTGCGGGCAGATGATTCCGACTATGCTGTGGCCTTTGCGGTGCCGGGTGACTGGGACGGAATGACACAGGTGGTCACGATTCACAATTTTCGCACCAGAGAGCATTACAAACGTGGTTTTATGCCGGGATACACAGACTCCTATCTGATTTTTGATAACTGTTTCATCCCATGGGAAAGAGTCTTTTTGGCCGGCGAACATATGCACGGCGGAATTCTGGCGCTTCTTTTCGCCCTGTTTCATCGTCATTCCTATTCCGGTTGCAAACCGGCTATTGGCGATGTGATTCTGGGACAAGCGGCGCTGGCTGCCGAGGTCAACAATATCTACAAGACGGAACATGTGCGTGAAAAACTGGCCGAAATTATCATGACCATCGAATTGGGTTACGCCGCAGGCTACACGGCCTCCGATCTTGGTAAACCGGAGGTTTACATTCCCGGAATGGGATTTGTTCCTTTCGGCCCCGGATCTTACATTCCGCATTCCATTTATTGCAACGTCGGTCGCTGTCTCTCCGGTGAAGCGGTTTATCGTGAAGCGGAAATTCTGTGTGATATTTCCGGTGGTGTCACGGCGACCTTCCCCCATGAGAAGGACTTTGCCAATCCGGTAACGGGTGAGCCGCTTTTGAAATACACCAAGCGCAATCCGAAGATAAGTGCAGAAGACCAGGCACAGTTCTGGCGATACCTGGGTGACTATCTGTGCTCAGCCTCGGGCGGCATCATGAACATAGGCAACTACCATGGCGGCGGTTCTCCCATCATGGAACAGATTGCCATTACAACCCAGTACGACATTGAATCCCGCAAGAAACTGGTGAGATTCATTGCCGGAATGAGCGGCGGTGACCGTGAAGCACTGGCTCCCAAGCCCCCTAAAAAATAAATGTCCCCTGTCCCGGATGCCAGGCAGGTAAAACGGCTGGCATCCGGGATTGCTTTCCTAAGAGGTTAGCAAATCCCTTTTAAAATTATTTTTGAACAACTAAAGATAAAGGAGCCCTGCTATGTTTGATCTTTCTCAATTTTCTTTAAAAGGTAAAGTGGCAATTGTCACCGGCGGCAGCAGAGGCATTGGCCAGGCAATCGCCTACGGTTTTGCGAAGGCCGGAGCCAAAGTCGCTATCACGAGCCGCAAGGCTCAGGATCTGGAAGCAACGGCCTGTGAGATGACCGGTATCGGCTGTGATGTTCTGGTTGTGCCCGCACACCTGGGCAAGTTTGAAGAAATCCAGAGGGTGGTGGATACAGTGCTCGAGAAATTCGGACGGATTGATATTCTGGTCAACAATGCAGGCGCCAGTCCCGCCATGGCTTCGGTGCTCGATACCGATGAACGTCTCTGGGACACCATCATGAACCTCAATCTCAAGGGGGTCTACTTCATGAGCCAGGCCGTGGCGAAAGTCATGAAGAAACAGGGCGGCGGAAAAATCATTAACATTGCGTCAATCGACGGTTTCAATCCGGAACCCTTTGTCAGTGTATACTCCATCTCCAAGGCCGGCGTTCGTCATATTACGCGCACATTTGCCATGGAACTGGCAAGGGACAACATTCAGGTCAATACCATTTGTCCGGGACCCATCAGCACCAAGATGATGAATTCTCACTGGGCGCATCTGCCCCCGGAAGAGGCAAAAAAACAAAAGGATGAAATGTGCCAGCATCTGCCGACCTGCCGGATCGGAGAGCCGGATGAAATTGCCGGAGCGGCGATTTACCTGGCGTCCGACGCCTCGAGTTATACGACAGGCGCGGAAATTGTCATTGACGGAGCATTTCTGCTGGGATTGCATTAATCCGGTGGATGAACGTTTTACGTCTGTTTGCAGATTTTTTTTGCCGTTGTCCGTTAATGGCCGGCGGCAAAGGCCCGATGCCTTAATCGAACCAACTCTTTTGTTAAAGGAGATTGCCGATGAAAACCCTTCAGCACTTATTATCACCCATTAAAATCCGTTCCCTTGAACTGTCCAACCGCCTGGTCATGCCGGCCATGGGAACGGCCCTGGGCAATCCGGACAGTACCGTCAGCGAGGCAAATCTGGCCTATATGAAGCGTCGCGCACAAAGCGGTGCAGGTCTGATCATAACGGAAATTACGGAAGTGCATCCCCTGGGTTCAGCTGCACCCCGATGCATCGCCGTCTGGGATGACAAGTTTATTCCCGGATTGAGCAAACTTGCCGATGTGGTCCATTCTCAGGGAAGTAAAATCGCTCTGCAGCTGCATCATACCGGACGGGAAAATTATCTGCTGCAAAAGAAGAACAAAGCTGTCGGGCCGTCGGCCATCCCCAGTTACATTTTCGGTTTTCTGGGCGCTCCGCGCGAAATGACGCTGGACGATATTCAGGAAACCATTGCCGCTTTCGGTTCAGGCGCACGGCGGGCAAGGGAAGCAGGGTTCGACGCCATCGAGCTTCACGGAGCGCATGGTTACCTGCTCATGCAGTTTCTTTCTGCCAACTGTAACCATCGCACGGATCAATATGGAGGCGACTTCCGCGGGCGGACCCGTTTTATGGTCGAATGTCTTCGGGAAGCACGCCGCCAGGTTGGTGATGATTTTCCCATATCCATCCGCATATCCGGAGAAGAGTGCATCAAAAACGGTTACACGATTTCCGACATCCAGACCATCATCCCCGATCTGGTTGGAGCAGGCGCAGATATCATCAATGTGTCTTTCGGCACGCACGGCAGTCCCGAAGTGAACATTGATACTCCGAATCCCAGCGCGCCGGTTGAATACGCTCCGGGCTTCAAGGCGTATCTGGCCCGCAAAATCAAGGATGTGACGGATATTCCCGTCATTTCCGTCGGACGGTATGTTGATCCTTATGTAATGGATGAAGTCATTGCACGTGGCGATGCGGATATGATCGCCGTGGCGCGCCAGCATCTTGCCGACCCCGATTTTTTGAAAAATGTCCGGGAAGGCCATCCCGAAGATACCCTCGAATGCCTTGCCTGCAACCAGGGATGCATTGAACGCCTGTCGCTGGAGCAGCTTCCGATCCGTTGTGCAATCAACCCTCAAACCGGACAGGAACTCCTTTACCCCGAAGGGCCGGCTGCCGTCAGCCGCAGGGTCTGGATTATAGGTGGTGGACCGGGCGGTCTCACGGCCGCTTACGAGGCCGCTAGACTGGGGCACCAGGTTGTCCTTTTCGAGAAGGAAAAAGAAACCGGTGGAAATGTCCTTTACGCCGCAAAAGCCCCTCACAAAGAAGTATACGAAAGGTATATTAAAACCCTTACGGCAAAGTGCATAAAAAAAGGCGTGACGATTAAAACGAATACAGAGGTTACAGAGGCGATGATTGAGGACGGTAAACCTGATGCCGTCGTTCTGGCCATTGGGGCCGGAAAATCCACCTGTCCGGCCGAAGGCACCAACTCGTCCACCGTTTGCGATGCCTGGCAGATTCTGGACGGTACAGTAAAACCGGTCGATCACGTCGTCGTGATCGGCGGGGGCTTAGTAGGAATGGAAACGGCTGACTTTCTGCGCGAAAAAGGCATCAAGGATATTACGCTGGTTGAGATGCTGCCATCTTCCCCCGTTCTGCCTTTGGCCGCTCACGGATACATGCTGCACAAGCGTCTTCGGCTGGCAGGAGTCAGGCTGATGTTCGGAACAACTGTTAAAAAGATTGAGGAAGGATCGGTTGTTGTCACCAAAAAAGGCGAAGACCGCAAACTGGAGCCTGTAAACCAGGTTGTCATTGCCGTCGGGGTGACGCCGCGCAATACGCTGAAAGACATGCTGGTTAAAAAAGGCATCCGCCATTTCATTGTCGGTGATGCTGCCGCGCCGCGCCGGATTATTGAGGCGACGACGGATGGGGCCAAAGCAGCCTGGGACATTTAGAAAGGCCCAAGGATAAAGGCTCAAGGTTCAAGGTAAAGGCTTAAGGATCAAGGTTCAAGTGGGTGGATGTGAAATGCCCGATAAATGAAAAGAATAGCCTGACAGGCTACAGCCTATCAACCTGTCTGAGGGGAATATGATGGATTTACGCGAACGCTTTGTTGAGACCAACGGGATTAAACTTCATGTGATGGAAGCCGGGCCTGCCGATGGCCCGATGCTTCTTTTCCTTCATGGTTTTCCCGAGTTCTGGTATGCCTGGCGAAAGCAGCTTTCGTATTTCGCTAAGAAGGGTTATCTGGTCGTTGCCCCCGATCAGCGGGGGTATAACCTGAGCGACAAACCACAGGAGATTACCGCCTATAAAATTGATGAACTGGCCAAAGATATTGTCGGTCTGATCGACGCTTACCAGCGCGAACGGATTTTTCTGGTCGGACATGACTGGGGAGCATCCGTGTCCTGGTGGGTTGCGCTGAAATATCCTGAGCGGATAGCAAAACTGGTTATCATGAACGTACCCCACCCGAAAGTAATGGCCAAAACCCTGTTTACCAATCCCAGACAGATGCAGAAAAGCTGGTATATTTTTTATTTTCAACTGCCGGGGGCGGTTGAAAAATTTGCTTCGGCCAACCGTTACGCCTGGCCGGTAAACCTTCTGGCCGCCACAAGCCGGCCGGGGGCGTTTCAACCGGAAGAACTTGAAGAATACAGAAAAGCTTACATGCAGCCGGGAGCTTTTTCGGCGATGGTGAACTGGTATCGTGCGATGATTCAAACGCAGCAGGAGCCGCCGAAAAGTTTTGACGCGACCATGCCCATGATTCTGGTCTGGGGCATGAAAGACGTCGCGCTGCTTTCCGAAATGGCCGACGAGAGTATGGCTTTCTGCAAGCAGGGCAGGCTTGTTACTTTTCCTGACGCTTCACACTGGATCCAGCATGAAGAGGCGGATCGGGTGAACGCTTTGATTGCCGAATTTATCGGCAATCCATAATCGCGTAAGTCTGTGATACACGGAAAGCAAATACCATCGCCGGATTTGCGGTGATACGGTTCATTAAACCCAGATTCCGCAATAGGGCAGATTTCTATTGCGTAGCAATAGGGATTGGGTTAAAAATGCGTAAGGAAATTGATAGCATTGATTCATTCAACCTCTGTAGAAACAGGAGTAAGACTTTCT
>Ga0116160_1000388_pt1 | contig 53070 bp, 37 predicted proteins | sample AD_JPNAS2_MetaG_FD_89879 | JGI IMG/M metagenome (GOLD analysis project Ga0116160, IMG submission 89879) | Active sludge microbial communities of municipal wastewater-treating anaerobic digesters from Japan - AD_JPNAS2_MetaG | ecosystem: Engineered > Bioreactor > Anaerobic > Digestate | place...
TACTGGTCATCGTTTGCTCTCCTTTTGGTTAGGCTCATAGGCCGTTTTTTTGTGTTCACCAAGAGTGAACCAAACGATGACCCCGTTTGTCCAAATAATTTACAGAAACTATGGTACGTTATCATAATGCTCTATTTACCATGACAAGATGAAAAGCAGTTCGCCCGCAAAGCGAAGCCGTGGGTGAACACACAGACACAGGAGGAACACTCATGATACAGCTTGTATTGATTATGGTCCTGGCACCATTTGGTGCACCGGAAATCGTTGTTGATCAGGATGGCTTGGTAACGCTTATTGAATCGCCGGAAGAACGTGCGAACGAGGAAGCCTTTTCCGGGGCGGTGCGTGCTTACAACGACTATCGCAATAACGGAAAAGGCGATCTGGAGGAGCTGATTGCCCAACACGAAAGGATACTGGAATCCGATAGGGAGCTTGTCCCGAAAGGGCGGCAAATGATTGGTAACCAGCTCGCCGATTTGCGGCGTGAACGCGACGGGGCATCTATCGCCATAAGCCCGGAACGTTATTACGAAATTAAAGAACATATGAACCCCTTTTTCTCCGATAACTTCAAAGATAAAGAGGAGGAGATTGCGTGGCTGCAGTACAAAGAGATTGATCTTGAATATGAGGAACAACGCATAGAGAACCTGCCGGAAGAGGATGCAATCGAAAAGGCCCGGCGGTTCTATAAGCTGGCGCTGACCGCGGCCAATACCCGGGATGCAAAGAGCAGGCAGCAATGTGCCCGCTATCAAGGCCGGTCCCGGCAGAAGGCACTGGAAGCCGCTCAAAAGGAGGATATGTGGCAACGTGAGGCTCTGGCGCTGGTGGAAACCGCCGGGGACTTTCTGCTCTCGGAGTTGAAGAGTCTGAAGAATGCAGCACTCTGTCGCGAATTCATAGCGGCCTATCCCGACGACAAAGAACTGGTGGAGAGGATAGAGAAACTGCTGGGTGAGCTGGAATCCAATTAAAACGAAGGGATATTCAGAATGAAACAGGAAATTCGTATCACAAAGTGGAGCATGTGTTTGCGCCTCGTGCTCTTTATGTGTGTCTGCATGATCACTGCAGATGCCTTTTCCGTGAATGCACCGGTTACGCCGGAGTTGTTGCTCTCCTTACGCGCCAGTCAGGGCATGGACGTTTCGAGAGATCCTTTGAATGTAACGCCAATTATGCAAGAAGGTCAGCTTGTGTCTGTGGAGCGTAAATGGGACAAAGCGGCCCTGGATTCTGCAATGTTCTTTTTGACGCAGGCATTTGACATCCATATTTCCTATGAAAAAGCGGTGGATCAGGAGTTTTCTGCTGAGAAACGCAGTTTTGAGTACAGCGTAGGGGTGAACGAACGGCTTGTGGACGCCCTTGAAAAGCTTGTGGAAGCGTCGGAGGGATATATTCGCTGGCGGCTTCTGGATGGTCGTATTGTGCTGACGGCAATGCCCGATGATGACCGCATTACAGCAGGCGACAGAACGCTGCAAGTAGACATTGATACTGCAACCATGGGAGAGGCATTGTTTCAACTGGAAAAGGCGTACAATGAGCAGCACACAGACGTGCCCCTTGCTTTTTATACGCGGGATTATGGCATGTTTCATTCCAGGGCGGTGAAGGACGACCGTTTTCGTGTAAAAGGTCAGGACACGCTGCGGAACATTATCATATCGCTCATGAATCAATGGGACCCGGCTAAAGCTTATTATAGCTTGAATATTCATAGGTCTGTTCACAAGAAATATGCACGCCAATATTTTAATGACAATTCTCTTTATTATTACAGATTGGAAATCATGGATATGGAGGCGTGCAGAGAAGAGGAAAAACGTATCAGGCAAGGTGTGCCGGATGAAGGCTTTGAAGAGGGCTATCACTGGGCGAATGCACAATTTCCCGAAATGAGCCAAAGGCTCATGGGCTATTTTGATCGCATCTATCCTGACTGGGCGGCCGGGGAAGATGCAGCATCCGCGCAGGAGAAATAGGCACAGGTATGATTGAGATACCCTTCCCATGGCGGATAAAAGAAGTGAAGGTCGGGCAGTCAAAATGCTTGACTTCTAACGACCTTTGTGCTAGCATGGAATCAGATGATCAGCACTGCATATATATAGTAAGGGAAATCATCATGAGCATGCAGCAACAACATCATTCAAATGTCCGGGGGGGGGGGGCGGATTCCCTTTCTGTTGATCGATCATTTTCGTGCCTTGCACCATCCTTTCTTACGGCATAATACAATCCGACAGGATCAGTATCCGCAAAGAGAACATGCAGCCGGACAGGTGGCTGTGAATGAAGTGAACTTCAGGAAAGGAGCTCAACCATGAAAACCACACTCTCCATGAAAGGCATCGGCATTCTCGTTTTTGCGCTGATGGTTCTGAGCGTGCCTGCATCCTTTGCAGCGGACTATGACGCTGAAAGCGTGCTGCAGGCCTACCGCGATTCCTACAACTGGCTCAACAGCGCCACCATGAAAGTGCAATCCGCCAGCGAATCTCTGGATCGTCCTGTTCTTACCAAAGACGAAGCAAAGCGCCTGCGTCTGGAAGAGAACAGCAAATACTACTGGGAGCAAACCCGGGAGGAAACAGAAGCGACCTTCCACAGCAACGGACGTGACCGCTGGCAGTACATCGGTGATCATTCCACCATCGACCTGCATACCGGAAAAGTACTGATCAACCAATATGGTAAGGACATGTATCACATAGAGCAGCTTGTATCTCCTGAACTGGGATTCTATGCTTTTCAATGGTGTGGTCCTCTCTCCGAATGGGGCTCCGTAGAATTCCGGGAACTCGACGATTTCAGCTATAATTCCCGGTCCAGAGAGCATCGGGAACTGCTGCCCGCTGTCGGATACTTCGAAGAATTTAGAGATCAGCGCATCCCCGACATGCTCACGACGGAGAATATGACCCTCCGTGACGAAGTGGCAAATGGCAAGCACTATTGTATTGTGGAAGCGACTGTGCCCAACGGTGCAGTAACCCTCTGGCTCGATCCGGATCTGAACTTTGCCCTGCACAGGAGCATTGCCTTGTGGGAGTTTCCGCGCGAACAGAGTCTTGCAGACGAAAGCCTGCCTCCCTTGCCGCCGCGACCCTATCAGGCCGGTTATGTGACCGAGACGACCATTTTGAAACATGAAATGATGGACGGTTACAGCATTCCTCTGGAAGCGGAAGTGCTGACCTACAGCAAATATGGTGATACCACACGATACAGAACAAAAAGAAAGATTGTCCTCTCCGACGTGCAGCTTAATCCGGATTTCGCAGCCCTTCACGCTTTTGTTCTGACTGTGGCGGAAGGAACCCGTGTAGGCTTTACCTATCCTTCCATTCCGGACGACAACCGTGTGTACCGCATTGGTTCGACCTGGGAAAAAGGGAAAGTCGTCTTTAAATCAGAAGAAGATGCCGCATTGGGCGCACGACTGGATAAAGCCATGGCAGGCGCCACCATTAAAACGGGTATTATGCCCAGCAAACTGCGCATGAAGCTTGTCAAACTGCGCTATAAGATAGCTCAAAAAAGCTTCCTCGGCTGGTATTATTTCAAGAATGCCCTGGCCTTCGACTGGGGCACAGTGCTGCTTAGTCTGACGGCAATTGTTGGCTGTTTCTACGTTGCCGGTCGGATCATCTACCGTAAAGGAGCCGCCTCACGGGATCAGGGAACACAGGCGGAAGTATAGAAGGATAAAGAGAATCTGAAACAGGCACTGCTTGCGGTGACAGAAGAAAGGAGCTCAACCATGAAAACCACACTCTCCATGAAAGGCATCGGCATTCTCGTTCTTGCACTGATGGTTCTGAGCGTGCCTGTATCCTTTGCAGCGGACTATGATGCTGAAAGCGTGCTGCAGGCCTACCGCGATTCCTACAACTGGCTCAACAGCGCCACCATGAAAGTAAACTCCGCCCGGCAAATGCTTGACCGCCCCGTTCTGACCAGAGACGAAGCGATTAAAATGCGCATGGAAAATGACCATGCCTATTCCTGGAAGCAGACGCGTAATGTTTCGGAAGCGACCTTCCACAGCAACGGCCGTGATCGTTGGCAGTACGATGCCACACAATCTTCCATCGACCTGTATACAGGGAAAATTCTGGTGACAGAAGACGGAAAAGATATCAGGCGTATACAGCAACTCGTATCCCCGGAGTTGGGGTTTTACTGCTTCCAGTATAGCGTACCCAACTATCCTGACAAATGGATAGATCTGTACAACATTGATGATTTCAGCAGAGGCAGCCGAGCGATGTGGCACAGCGAATTGCAGCCAGTACTCGGATATTTCCGGGATTACCGGGAGACACGCATTCCTGATACGCTCTCTGTGAAGAATATGACTGTTCGCGAAGAAATACAGGGAACCAAGAGCATCTGTGTTGTCGAGGCTGTAGTTCCAGAAGGTAATATAACCCTCTGGCTCGACCCGGATCTGGGCTTTGCCTTGCAAAGAAGTATTACTGTCTACAACTACAAACGCGACCACATGCCCGTCGATGAAAGTCTGCCGCCCCTGCCGGAGCGGCCCTACACAGTCGCATTTGTGACCCAGACAACGGTTACCAAACGGGAGATGATCGATGGCCAGAGCATACCCGTTGAATTTGATGTCCTGAGCTACCGACAATACGAAGACAGCAAAGAAGACAGATCAGAGAGCAAAGTTGTCCTCTCCGATGTAAAGCTGAACCCAGACTTTAAAGCGCTTCATGCTTTCGCCCTCACCATTCCACACGGAGCCGATGTCGATTATACCTATCCCAGAGATCCCGATAGCAATACGGTGAGATCCATTTCTTCGACCTGGGAAGGTGACAAGATCGTCTTCGACTCCGACGATCAAGAGATGGTTGCAAAACTAGACAAGTTTGTGGCAGGAGCCACCATTGAAAAAGGGTTTCTGCCCGGAAAAATGCGCATGAAGCTTGCCAAATTGCGCTATAAGATTGCTAAAACAAGCTTCCTCACCTGGTATTACATGAAGAATTCCATGACGCTGGACTGGAGCACGCTGTTGCTGAGCCTGATGGCGATTGGCGGCTGTTTCTTTGTCGCCGGTCGGATCATCTACCGTAAAGGAGCCGCCTCGAGAGATAAGGACAAGCCGGCAGTGATATAGACGGTCTCTGAGATAAAAAACAGTGGCCGCTGTGCTCTTCAACAGGCACAGCGGTCACTTTGTATTTAAGCAGTTTTTGGATCAGAAGTGAGAATCGGTTCGTGTCGCTTCGCCGTTATCCTTGCACATCCACGATCTGCTCCAGAGCTTTTTGAAAAATCCGGAAGATGGTATCATTGAAAAGCACGAAACGAACCAGTTCGATGTCCTCGGAGTTTTTCAGAAAAGCGGCGGTTGTTTCCAGAGCGATCTGCGCCGCTTTTTCCAGAGGGTAGCCGTATACGCCGCAGCTGACGGCAGGGAAGGCGATGGTTCTGACGCCGTTTTCTACCGCTACTTCCAGGCTGCGCCTGTAGCATGATGCCAGCAGTTCCGCTTCGTTGCGGGTGCCGTCTTTGTAGATGGGCCCTACTGTGTGAATCACGTATTTGGCTTTGAGATTGCCCCCGGTGGTGATCTTCGCATCCCCTGTGTTGCAGCCCTTGAGAGCGCGGCATTCTTCCAGAATCGCCGGACCGCCGGCACGGTGGATGGCACCGTCCACGCCACCGCCGCCCAGCAGCGTATTGTTTGCCGCATTTACAATGGCATCCACCTTTTCCTGTGTAATATCGCCCTGTACAATTTCGATACGTTTTTTGCAGTCTGTATCTTGCATGGGCAGTTTCCTCCTGTACGGATGATTCTCTGTGTAATACACAATTTTGATGTGAAAAGACAATTTTTTGTTAAAAGGGTGTTAACGCCATAGCAGATTTTGTGTGAATCGCCAGCGGGACAGCATGGGCGGTGCAGAACAGAGAGATTTTTTGAGCATCAGCGTTCCTTTATGATTTCAGGAGGCCTCGTGTCGCTTCAATGACCTTGCCAAAGAAACCTTTCCCAATGCACCTTTGTGCCCTCTTTGCCCTCTGTGGTTGATCTTCTTCGTGAACCTTCGTGCCGCTTCGTTCCTTCGTGGCTCAAAAGATGTTTGCTTGTGCCATATAGTGTGGTGTCCGCTCCGCCCGTGACGTTTACTCCTTCGTTTTTTTGTTTTTTTTCAGTGCATCTGTTATAACAGACCCATGCGAAAAACAGCCCGGTCTGCAGCAGGAGGCAGTGCGCCTCTGCTTTTTTGTTTTTATGGATCGGGCGGAAAGGATTCCGATGCAGCGTTATTTTCAAACAGCATTTTTCCTATTTATTGCCGCCGCCCTTTTTTGTGCCCCGACATTTTCTGAAAAAATTGTGATTGCTCATCGCGGTGCCAGTGGCTATGTGAACGAACACACCTTGGCTGCCTATGCCATGGCGTACGGGATGGGAGCCGATTACATTGAGCAGGATCTCGGGATGACCAAAGATGGCGTGTTGATTTGCATGCACGACCGCACGTTGGATCGCACCAGCAATGTGGCGGACATGTTTCCTGAGCGGAAGCGGGAAGACGGCAAATATTACCCCGAAGATTTTACTCTGGAAGAGATTAAAACGCTCCGTTGTGTGGAGAGTGTTCCGAAACGTTTCCCACGGGAAGCACGCCTGCTTCAGATGGTGACTTTTGAGGAGGCAATTCAGCTGGTGCAGGGGTTGAACCGGAGCACAGGGCGCACCGTGGGAATTTATCCGGAACTGAAAGATGCGGCCGCATATGAAAACGCCGGACTGCCTTATTTAAAAACGTTTATGGAGACGCTGGCGCGTTACGGTTATGAGGGTGCAGATGCCACTGTCTATGTGCAATGTTTTTCTTCAGGCATCCTAAAACGACTGAAAGAGGAGTATAAGTGTTCCGTACCGATGATTCAGCTCATGTCCAGCGACATGGTTGAAGAGGCGGATATGAAAGAAGTGGCGACTTATGCGCGGGGGATCGGCCCGGATAAAAAAGCGATTGCCCGGGATCCGTCCGTGGTGAGTCGGGCACATGAAGCCGGACTGAAAGTACATCCCTACACCTTCCGCTCCGATGCTTTCCCGTCCAAATTCAAAGATGCGGCTGAAGAGATGCATCTGTTTCTTTTTGAATATGATATAGACGGTGGTTTTACTGATCACCCCGATGTGATGCGTCGTGTCATTGATGCCGGCAACTGAATCAGTACCTTCCCATAAGGATTTTACATTATGATGCTGAAAGACAATACAGCGGTCAGTTACGCCCGCGCCTGGGCGCTTTTTCTCGTATCCTATGCCGTCTTTTTCGGGATTACCCTTTTCATGGGCAAATTTATAGAAGCGGACTGGGACATCAGACTGCTTCTTTTTATGAACCCGGATCATTATGTGCCGATACTGGATCAGCTGGTCATTTTCCAGACTGACTGGGGTGCGTTCTATATGGGACTACTGACCATCGCCTGGCTTGTCGGGTATTATGCGAGCCGGAGCAGCGCGGAGGCACAGACAAGAACAAAATATGTCTATTATGTGCTTGCGGTACTGTTCGGCCTGTGGTACGGAGCCGGTATGTTTGTTCAGAAAAAAGGTATTTTCTGGTGGGGTAAAGCTGAGTATACCAGCGTATTTCTTCTTTTGGGACTGGTGCTGTTCGGCGGACTCATGATGATCGGAACGCTCTTCACACGGCTGAGCGACGATGATCAGCGCAAAATAACCCAGGCATGCTGGTTGGTGCTGCTGTGCGTCTTTTTTGTCAATGCCGTCGGAGAAGACACGATTAAAGCCCTTATCAAGCGACCCCGCCCGCTGCATGAGGCAAACAATGCGTGGAATGGTGCGATCCGTGTGCTTCCCGATGAAGTGGTGAAGGGAAGTTATTCCTATATATCAGGACACACTTCCAGCTTCTGGGCGCAGACAGTGGTCTTTTTCTGGCTGATTAAGTCGTGGCGAATTCGTATTCCGCTGCTGGCACTGGGTATATTTCACGGATATACCCGCATCTATACTACCGCCCATTTTCCTTATTGCGTGATCATGGCAACCTTTTTCGGTTTCGGTGTGAGCTCCATGGTCTATTATTGTTTCTGGAATCATCGCCATCTTCCGCTGCTGGCGATGTTGTCCGTTGGTGCCTCGCTTTTGATGGTAGCCAAAGCGTCACAGCGTCCCGTTGCCCTGGGTGTTATTGTAATCAGTCTGGTATGGTTTGCTGTATGGCACTTAATAAACCGCGGTAACGCCCCGGCACCTGCAGTGAGCGATGCGCTGTATCCCTTCGGAGAGCCGGAAAAGAGAAAGAAGATTTCCGCCTGAGGCGGATTGAATGTGACTGTGCTTTATTCTGCCGGATACAGGTAATAGCGGCGTGCTATTTTCTCGAGTGCGCGAATCTGGCTTTCCTTCCATGCCGCATCTCTGCCCAGTTCCGCCGCCATAAGTTCTGCAACTTTCGGTGCCATATCAATGGCAGCCCGGGCATTGAGAAAGAGTGCCCGGGATCGGCGTCCGAGAAAATCTTCAACAGTACGCGCCGCCTCGTTGCGCACTGCCCAGATCACTTCTCCCGCCTGAATATTCAGATCGGGATGAAGAAGGTGCTCCCAGGCGTTATTTGTCCGGATCAGCTCCAGAAGCCTGCAGGCATCAGCGCCGTAGACGGCAAGGTTGCCCTCATACTGGGAATTGAGCAGATGTCCGTGTATCGGGAGGTTGCGGGTGACGCAGGGCCTGTCCTCGAGCTCCGCCACAAGCGCAGCCTGATTGACGGTATCTTCCGCCATCTTTCTGTATGTGGTCCATTTTCCGCCTGTAATGGTGATCAGCCCTGAATTGGAAATATGCAGGGTATGGTCTCTGGAGAGGGATGCCGTTTTACTTTCGCCCTGTGCGGCGACAAGAGGCCGGATTCCGGTGAATGCGCTCAGCACATCCGTTTCAGAAGGATCTTTGGTCAGATACCGTGCGGCATGGGTCAGCAGAAAATCCATTTCCTCCGCCATGACCGACGGTTCTTCCACCACTTCGGGAATGCTCGTGTCCGTAGTACCGATCAGGGTATGGTTATGCCAGGGGATCGCAAAGAGGACTCGGCCGTCGTCGGTATGAGGCACCATGACAGCAGTATCACCGGGCAGAAAGGAGCGATCCAGGGAGATGTGCACGCCCTGGCTCGGGCTGATCATGGCAGGAGCATCGGGCGTATCCATGTGCCTGACCGCATCGGCAAAGGGGCCTGTCGCATTGATGACAGCCCGGGCATGGAGCGTATATTCCTGCCCGCTTTCATGATCCACGGCGACAACACCTTTTACAAGATCATCCTCTTTAATCAGGCTGATGACTTTCATATAGTTCAGCAGCGTGGCACCATGTTCTTCTGCCGTCTGCGCCATGTTTATGAGGAGCCGGGCATCGTCAAACTGACCGTCATAATAAATAACGCCTCCGCGCAAGCCTTCGGTTTCCAGGGTGGGGATGTGTTCAATGGTTTTTTCGTAGGAGAGATTCCGGGAACGTCCGAATCCAAGTTTGCCCGCCATGAAATCATAAACACGCAGGCCGATACCGTAGAAAGGTGCTTCCCACCAGGAGTAGTTGGGCACGATAAAAGCGAGATCGTGCACGAGATGCGGGGCATTCTGACGCATGAGCCCTCTTTCACGGAGCGCATCCAGCACCAGGGATACATTTCCCTGCTGCAGGTAGCGTACACCGCCGTGTACCAGCTTGGTACTTCTGCTGGAGGTGCCTTTGCCGAAGTCGGACGCTTCCAGAAGCAGACAGCGGTAGCCCCGTGTTGCCGCGTCAATGGCAACGCCTACGCCCGTGGCACCGCCGCCAATGATGATAAAGTCCCATACTAAGCCCCGATCATCCAGAGCCGACATCATCGTTTCTCTTTTCAGCATGATCTGAAAACCTCCCGGCTGTATATGTACTGATGCAGCATCTATGCTTTATCCGCATTTTCTTTATTGTAACGAATAAGAAAAAGAAAGCCAAGCCAAGCGGAGAAGAAGAAGCACGCTTGTGTGCCAATACGGAGATTGGCGTTCCCAGGGGAAGCCGCTTTCAGTCTATGGTGTGGAACGGACTATTACCCGCTTTTGTGGTCAATAGTAAAATTACCTTTAGAGGAGCATATTTTTCTTTTAATTACCTGAGATTTATATGGGCTCCATACCAAAATGCTCTGACTTAAAACATAAAATCCGCCAGCCTGAAGAACTGCCTTTCTCCGGCACCACTCCTGCACGCACCGCCATCACCGCACTCGTCGCTGCCCCTGCACTCCCCGTCATTCCTGCGAAGGCAGGAATCTTAATCAGGATATGGACGCCTTGACTTACACACCGCCCTGATCCACACCAAAGCCTTCAAGCCGTACAAACACGAAATAATCCTTACTTCAAAAGACTTTTCCGCGTAGTTGGCAACAATGGTACGGCCCTTAGAAATAGCACCTCGTGTTAAGATTCCTGCCTGCGCAGGAATGACGAGGGGGGAGGCATGTATGACGGGAGAAAACAGCAATGGCGCCGGGGGGGGGTGGACATAACGTCGGAAGGGAGCAATGACAGCGTCGTGTGTCGGACTGATGGAGGAGGCATGCCGCGGGAAGTATTTCCGCAGCGAATCCGAGTGACAGTTATCGTCATGGCCCGCTTGTGTGCCAATACGGAGACGGGCGTTCCCAGGGGAGCCGCTTTCAGTCTTTGGTGTGGAATGGACTATTACCCGCTTTTGTGATCAATAGTGAAATTTCCTTTAGAGACGCATATTTTTCCTCTAATTACCTGAGACTTATATGGGTCCCATACCAAAATACTCTGGCTTAAAACATAAAATCCGCCAGCCTGGGAACGCCAATCTCCGTATTGGCAGGGGCTTTTGTGGTCTGTGTTTATGGGAGTATATCGCAGGACATAAACCCGTGGCGAATCCGAGTGACTGTCATCCCGGATATTTTGTTTTTTACCTCATTTGTCTGTACTATAATTCATTCACTGCCGGCTTTGCTGGAAAATAAATTTGTTCTATGCATATAAGTTCCATTTTAACAGCCTGAAAGTAGTAAAGGGCGGGGCTGCAAAAAGAAAGGAAAGAGCATGCAAAACAATCCGCAGAATGAGGAACGGCTGTCGCCCTGGTGGAAAAACGGTGTTTTTCTTGTGCTCATCGCCGGTTTCAGCGTCCTGATCTGGCTGGCAGTCAAGTCCTATCAGGACGCGCCGCCTATACCCGACCAGATCAGAAATGAGCAGGGGGATATTCTTTTTACCGGCGATGATATCCGTTCCGGTCAGGAGATCTTTCTGCGCCAGGGACTGATGAACAACGGGACTGTTTGGGGGCACGGTGCGTATCTGGGCCCGGATTTTTCCACCAGTTACCTGTACCATCAGACCAATGATGCCTATGAGCTCCTGGCAAAGCAGAAATATCAGAAGAGCTGGTCGGATCTTAATGAGGAACAGAAGGAAGGCATCCGTGAAAATGTGGCAAAGGATTCCAGAGTCAACCGCTATGATCCTTCCACCGGCGTGCTCACGCTGAGCGCTGCCGAAGCCTACAGCTACGAGCAGCAGCAGGCGGTATGGCGCAAATTTTTCTCCGAGCCGCACCAGAATTTTGGACTTCCCGAAAAGTATATTGATGACGCCGAAGAACTCCGCCTGCTCACGGCATTTTTCTTCTGGACATCCTGGGCGTCCGTGACCAACCGGCCCGGAAAAGAATTTTCCTATACCAATAACTTCCCTTATGCTCCGGCGGTGAATAATGTGCCGACACACGGTACACTGCTCTGGAGCGCATTGAGTCTAATCGCACTGCTGGGCGGCACAGGTCTTGCCCTTTTTGTTTTCGGCCGTTTTGATTTTCTCGGCTGGCAGCAGAAAGATCATCTTCATCCCCAGCTGCTTCCGGGTGAAGCCTCCACAGGACAGAAGGCTGTCCTGAAATATTTCGTTATTGCCGCACTGCTCTTTCTTGTGCAGGCAACGATTGGAGGAGGGCTCGCCCACTACCGTGCTGAGCCCGGCGATTTCTACGGTTTTGACCTTTCATCGCTGCTGCCCAGCAACATTCTGCGTACCTGGCATCTGCAGCTTGCCATTTTCTGGGTGGCCACCAGTTTTGTTGCCGGTGGTCTCTTTCTTGCCGGCGCCGTCAACCGCAATGAACCGAAAAAGCAGGCGCTGGGTATTCATGTCCTTTTCTGGGCGCTGGTTGCCATCGTGGTCGGCAGTCTCGGCGGCGAATGGCTGGGCATCAAACGCCTGCTCGGCAGTCTCTGGTTCTGGTTCGGCCATCAGGGCTGGGAGTATCTGGAGCTGGGCCGTGCCTGGCAGGTGCTGCTAGCGGTGGGGCTTGTAATCTGGCTGGTACTGATTGCCCGCTGCATTCTTCCTGTGCGCAAAGATCCCGAACGGGGTCAAATTGCGTCGCTGTTTCTTTATGCAGCTATTGCCATTCCGCTTTTTTATCTGCCTGCCATGTTCTTTGGCAGCCGCTCCCACTTTACCGTTGTGGATATGTGGCGTTTCTGGATTATTCATCTCTGGGTGGAAGGTTTCTTTGAACTTTTTGCCACGACTATGGTCGCCCTTATGTTTTTCCTTCTGGGTATGGTATCCAAAAAGACAGCGCTCCGTGTGGTTTATATGGATGCGATTCTGTATCTGGGTGCTGGTATTATCGGCACCGGGCACCACTGGTACTGGACCGGCCAGGGTCACATCACCATGGCGCTTTCAGCCGTTTTCTCCGCACTGGAAGTTGTGCCGCTGACGCTGCTTACGCTGGACGCCTGGGATTTCATATCCTTGTCCCGCAATGACTGCGACGAGTGTGGCAAAAAAGTTCCCATTCCGCATCGCTGGACTTTCTACTTTCTCATGGCGGTGGGCTTCTGGAATTTCCTGGGTGCCGGTGTCTTCGGCTTCCTTATCAATCTGCCGGTGGTGAGTTATTTTGAAGTAGGCACGCTGCTGACGCCCAACCATGGTCATGCCGCCATGATGGGTGTATTCGGCATGCTGGCTGTGGCGCTCATGGTATTCGCCTTCCGCGAGTCATCTACGGATGCGGAATGGAAGAAACTGGAGAAACTGGTAGGCCTTTCCTTCTTCGGACTTAACATTGGCCTGGTGCTGATGGTTGTGATGAATCTTTTCCCGGGCGGTGTGTTTCAGCTTTACGATGTCCTCGCCAACGGCTACTGGCATGCCCGGAGTCCGGAATTCCTGACGCAGGGGCTGATGCGCACCATCGAATGGCTGCGTATGCCCGGCGACGTTGTATTTCTCGGTCTTGGCTGTGCGCCTCTGGCCCTGGCAGGGGTACTTACCTATGTGAACAGCTGGCGCCGCTCTTCAGCTGAATAAATGCCAGCGTGGCCCGGACTGCTGTCCGGGTGTCCGGTTTGGAAACAGAATTACGGGCGCTTACCCGCACACTGCGGGTAAGCTGTCCGTATTTCTGCGCAGGCTGTCGGAATGCCGCTGAAATCAGGCGTGTTTCGCGGAGTGGGGCAGCTGTTTTTCAAGGAACTGTATGGATTTTTCTGAGCTCAATCCAAAACGGAAAGTAGTTGTAATCGGTGCCGGTTCAGTTGGCGCCACTTTCTGTTATGCCCTGGCGCAGAGCGGGCTTGCCGATGAAATTGTCCTGATTGATCACAATAAAGACCTTGCCCGCGGGCAGGTGCTGGATCTGGCTCATGGCCAGTCATTTTTCCCGCCCGTTACGATCCGGGTAGGGGATCAGCAGGACTATGCCGATGCGACCCTTCTGGTAATGACAGCAGGGGCAAGGCAGCAGCCCGGGGAAACGCGCCTGCAATTGCTCCGGCGCAATGCTTCCATTGTGCGGCAGGTCGCGCGGGATATTGCGCTTGCGAATTCGCCGGGCATGCTGGTGATTGTGAGCAATCCTGTGGACATCCTGACCAAGGTGGCGGCAGAAGAAACGGGATGGCGGCGAGGCCGTGTTCTGGGCTCGGGCACGGTGCTGGACAGCGCCCGGTTCCGGAGTCTGCTCAGCCATAACTGCGGTATCGATATCCACAATATCCATGCCTATATACTGGGCGAGCACGGCGACAGTGAATTTGCCGCCTGGTCGATGACGCATGTCGCGGGCATTCCCATCGATGAATACTGCACATCCTGCAGGATGTGCACACCTACAGGCAAACAGGACGAGTGGCTTGGTGTCCGGAAGAGCATTGAAGAGCAGGTGCGCAATTCCGCTTACCACATTATTGATTACAAGGGTTCCACTTATTTCGCCATCGGTCTGGCATTGGTGCGAATTGCCGGAGCCATTCTCCGCAACGAGAACAGCGTGCTCACGGTTTCCACATTGCTTGAAGGTGAATACGGGGTGTCAGGGCTTTGCCTCAGTGTGCCTGCTGTCGTGTCGGGACGCGGCGTTGAGCGGATCATGGAGGCAAGGCTGAATCCGGAGGAACAGAAGGCGTTAGCCCGCTCGGCGGCGGTATTGCGCGCTTCGCTGAACGAATTGGAAGGCAACGAGTAGAAGAGGAGTGATATGAAAACTGTATTGTGCGGACTGTCCGCGTTGCTCCTGGTTTTGTGCTGTTCTTTAGCTCCGGCGGATATTACCGGCCGTGTTACCGACGAGGAGAGTGCCGGTCTGGCGAAGGCACGGGTGTTCGCTGAGCCGGGCGTGGAAAAAGAGGTCATCGAAGGAGTTGTTTCCGCCGACGGCACCTTTGTCATTCCCGGAGACTTTTTCGGCAGTGTCGGCATCTTCGCCTGGGCGCCCGGGCATGCTTTCAGCGGTACGCACCTGACACTGGCGGCGGGTGATGATCCGGGGCATCTACAGATTCGTCTGGGGCAGGAAGTGCGGCTCAGCGGAAAAACGGTGGATGAAAAAGGGCATGCTATTGCCGGCGCCCGTCTTATCACGCTGGCGATTACAGCTCCTGTCAAGGTGGGTATTCCTCTATCAAAACTCGAGCCCTTCGGTTTTCCTCTTTCCCGTTCCGATGACAATGGACTCTTCCATCTGTCCGGTCTTCCGAAGAACGGACAGGTCGCTCTGAAATTTGAGCACCCGCTGTATGCACGCGAAGCCGTGACCGGGCTTGCTTCAGGCAGCGGTGATGTGCGCGTCGTGCTGCACCGGGGGGTTGCATTGCGGGGAACTGTGCTGATTACCGGGACAGACCGGCCCGTCTCCGGTGCGGTTGTAATTGCGCATAACACCCAGCCTCCCCATGATACGGCGGCAACGGCAACAGACAGCACCGGAAGTTTCCGGCTGCTTCTTAAGCCGGGTGTATATCTGCTGCAGGCGCACAGTGCGGGACGCATCAGCCCGGGCATGCAGCGGGTGGATCTTACGGGCGAACTTCCTGAAGTTTCCCTGCGTTTGCCCCTTTCCGAAACAGGCATCATCACCGGATCGGCGCATGATGCAAAAACGGGGCAGCCTCTTGCAGGGGTGAGATTTTTTCTGGAAACCCGGGGACAGGCGGGCGGCGTGGCGCGTACCGGCAGACAGGGTCAGTTTCAGCTGAATGCCCCGGAAGGCAGCAATACAATCCGGCTCGATCCTGTGCCCGGCTATCAGGCACCGGAGCCCGCCGCGCTGCAGGTGATGGTACCGCCCTCGGGTACGCTGAAACTGCCCGGCTTCTGGCTTGCGCCGACGCCTGATTACAGGGTGCAGGTGCTGCAATCGGATACTGCGACTCCGGTGCCCGGCGCCTGCGCAGCACTACTGCAGCCACGGCAGTTCGGCTGGCAGTATGCCGATGCCCGCGGCTCCCTCTTCCTTCAGTTTGGCGCACAGCCGAAAGACGGACGGCTCATCGGTTTTGTCGAGCATCCGCAGGAAGATGCCGGCGCTCTCTTTTCGCTTGTACCGCCCTTGAAGGCTGATGCGTCGGTGGCGCTGCATGCCTTCGGCAGGGTGACGGGCCGGGTGGTGAACAGCAAAGGACAGGCGCTGCCGGGAGTGGTGGTCGGTTCGCTCTATGCCGATGACAGCCTCGAAGAACCCCTGACGCTTTGGCGCCAGGTTACGGATAAAGACGGATATTTCGACTGGCGCTGGGCGCCTGCAGGGGTACCTCAACGCTGTGTGGCTGTTCTGGGAAGCCTTTCCGCCGAGGCGGCGAAAGATTTTAATCCGGCGCCGGGGGAAAAGATTGATCTGGGAGAGATCGCTGTCCCGTCCACGCAGGGATCGGCACTGAAAAAGCCCGTACACTGGACAGAGCTTCCCTGGCAGAGCGGCCCGGCGCTATCGTCCCGGCCCGATCGTGCAGCTGTCGCTTTTTTCTGCACGGTTGCGGAGGCGCCGCTTTTTATGGAGGCGCTTTCTGGCTTTGTGGAAAAGCTGTCCGGTATCGGCGTGGATACCCTTCTTGCCGTGTCCGGCGATTATCAGCCGGAACGTGCCGCAGTGCCTGTGTACCGGTCGGAAACACCGGAAACGGTGACACGTTTGTACACCCCTTCCGGAGCACTTTTTCTGGAAACACCCGGTATCCCTCCGTTCAGCGCTTTCCGTGCAGCTGTGAAAGAATAGCCCTATGATCGCTTCCTTTTTACGTTCTTACATTACCGTTTTCTGCCTGGTCTGTCTTTTTCCCGCAGCTGCCTTTTCTTTTTCCGTAAAAGGTTTCACACTTGATGCTCATGGCAATGCCGTGTCGGGCGCAGCAGTATTCTGCACCCAGGATCGGGAAGCACGCAAAGCAGTGAGCGGTGCAGACGGCAGTTATCGTTTTGACAACATTTCCGTGCGCATGATGGCGCTGGCAGTTTATAAAGAGGGCTACGCTCTGGGTGGTCAGACCTGTCTGCCCATAGGTGACCTGGAATTGAATCTGATCCTGCCGCCTCCCGGTGAGGTTCTGATCCGGGTAATCAACAACAATTTTCTGCCCATTGCCGGTGCCCGTGTCACTTCCATGCGGGTGAATGATCTTTTCCATGTGCCTGTCGACGAATTGGTTGAGGCGGGTTTCCCTTTCCTGCGCAGCGATGACAAAGGGCTGCTCAACCTGTCATGCATTCCGGCAGGCGGGTATGTGAAGCTGACGCTGGCACATCACCATTACGCCGATTCCAGTGTCGCCTATCTGCCGGTGGATTCACGCAGAAGAGATATTGTTTTATATGAAGGCGTACGCCTCCGTGGCAGGATTACAGCGTCGGGAAAAGCCGTTGCCCGTGCCCGGGTTACCTTGTTTCAACAGGGGGTGGGCGAACAGAAAGTATTTGCCGAGGCGCTCAGTGATCCGGAAGGCTATTATCATCTCCGGGCCCCTGAAGACAGTTACTTGCTTGTTGCGCATCACCGGGAGTATGCATCACCCCAGCCACAGCCGGTGCAGCTTCGTTCAGGCGAGGAAGCGGCGTCTGCGGATATTGTCCTGACGCAGCCCCATGTGATCCGTGGTACGATTCTTTACCCGGATGGGAAGCCCTGTCCCGGAGCAGGCGTCCTGTTTCGTGTGGCAGAAACTGTTTTTGAAGAGGCTGTTTCAGACAGTACAGGCACCTTTGAATTACGTATCGGCAGACCGGACGGTATTGTGCGGGTTGTACCGCCGCCCGGATTCATGACAGAGATTCTTGCGGATATTCCTGTTCAGATGGGAGAAGCCATGAAAACGACCCTGCCTCCCATAAAACTGAAAGCGCTGCCGGTTATCCGTGGAAAGACGAAATTTCCCGACGGAGTCGAACCGGAAAAGCTTTATCTGCATTCTCTGGATCTGCCCGCGCCCATTCATCTGATCACAGAAAAGGACGGCAGTTTCGAAATTCATTTTCTTTATCAGCCGGAACAGAAAAACATAGCCTTCAGGCTGGAGCATCCCTTCCGTTTTTTACGGTGTGACTTTTCTGTTGCCCTCGATCAGTCCGCTGTGACCGAAGCTGTGCTTGAAACCTTTGAGCCGGATCTGGAGCGGCGCCCGCCGGAACAGGCCCGGAATGATATGGAGCGGCTTCTTGGAAAAGAAGCCCCGGCTTTTGCCTGCACCGACTGGTTCAACAGCCATCCGATGACACTGGAACAGTTGAAGGGGAAAGTAGTCGTACTGACTTTCTGGGGCGGCTTTGACAACAGCGTTTTTGCGATGAACCGGCTCCAGGAGATGCAGGCGGCGTGGGAACTGTACAAAGATCAGGGAGACGTGGTAGTGCTCGGTATTCATGATGCCAGTAACGAAGCAGACGAAATTGCCGAATATGTGCGCAGTTACGGGCTGACTTTTCCCGTCGGGAAAGATGACGATCCCTTCTTCAGTTTTGTCAACTACGGGATTAACTACATCCCTCAGACAGTAATGATTGATAAACAGGGCAAAGTTCAATATACTCAAGTGGAAAACCGGTTGTTTGAACTTATTAAAGCACTGCGGCGACGCTCATGATGTACATCCTGAAAGATCGGTTCCTTGTATGAGATCAGGGAGTTTTGAAATATGATGCGATGCTTTTTCCAGAAGAGGACACGCCTGACTGCCCTCGCTCTTTGTCTGATCTTGTCTGTCGGATGCGGGCAAATGACGGATAAAGACCGTATCCGGGTGGCAAAAGTGGGGGAGCGGTACATTACCCGGGGTGACCTTTTTAAAATTATCCGGGAAATGCCGGACAATGTCCGCCCCATGATCCGCAACAGAAGCGATCTTGTACGCATTCTCAACCAGCATATTGACAACAGCATCAAAAGAAAACTGGGCATACAGTTTGCCAAAGAAGGAAGAGTTGCTGTAGACAGAGAACTGGCGCGGGAAATGTTTTTCCGGGACAGCGGCGATGAGGAAGAAAGCCTTCGCAACATGTGGTCTATGGAGGTTCCGCCACCCGGTGTAATTACCCCGCTGATGAGTGTATACGGACTGACGCCCGAACTGCTCCAGTTCAACAAGGATCAGGTCGAAGAAGGAACCGACCGCATGATCATCAAACTGCAGGGTGAGCAGGCAGTCGAAGTACTTGCTGCCGAGGCGTTTAAAGACGGCCGCATAACGCTTGATGAAGGGGAGGTCGAACGGGAGTACGGGTTTATGAAGGAACAGTTCATTGTTCCCGAGTATCTGGAGTTCAAAGGTATCCGTTTTGTGGATGCGCCCGATGCGGCCGCCCGTGCTTCGGCACTTCGTGAACGCCTGCAGGCGGGGGAAAGTTTTGATAGCCTTCTTGAGGAATATATGGAAAAAGAGAAGGAAGACAATACCGATTACGTAATCACGGCAGGCATTATTAATGACCCGCAGAAAGTACATCTTCGTGCTTTCTGGGAAGCTGCGTCGGGGGCTCAGCCCGGCGATATTGTCGGTCCGGTATTTTTGCGCGCCTCCCAGCAGCGTACCGAAGACTCTTCCGGAAAAACAGTGATTACGGAACAGCCGCCCTATTATCTCATCTGTAAAGTGATCGCCAGCCGTCCTCAGTCATTGCTGCCTTATGAGCAGGCGCGCCCGCAGGTTATCGTGCCGCTTATTAAAGCGAAGATGATGCACCTGTTGCGCGAAGATAATAAAGTGGAGATATACGAGGATAAACTGCCGGATCCTTCACATATGCAGGGGCCTGCTGCTGTTTAGTGGTTGCTGGCGTCCGACTGCCTGATCTTAAGTTTTCAGATTGTATAGCACAAGGAGAAAATAAAATGCGTCGTTTGATTACCATGTCATTGCTGCTGCTCGTCTGCGTCGGATCGGCTCAAGCGGATCTGATTCTTCCCCATTTCGAGACCAATGTCGAAATTTACAGACTCTTCGGTGAAGAGCATCCCGGACCCTACAAACATCCGGCATCGATCACCCAGTTGAAAAACGGGGATTATTATGTCGCCTATTACGGCGGTGAAAATGAATATTCTGCAGAAACAGCGGTGTACGGATCCCGCTGCAAGCAGGGAAAAAAGAAATGGTCGGCTCCGAAAATCATTGCCAAAACACCCTTTCAGGGCGTGGGCAACCCCGTGGTCTGGCAGGCGCCGGATGGCGTTGTATGGCTGTTCTACAACAATCAGTACGGCGATACCTGGTCCAATGCAAGGGTGAAAGCAAAAATTTCCCTGGACGGCGCAAAAAGCTGGTCTGATTCATTCATGCTCTGCATGGAGGAAGGGTCCATGGTGCGGGGGCAGCCCATCGTTCTGGATACAGGGGAATATCTGCTGCCCCTTTACAATGAAAAAGGGGACGACCGGGAATTCACAGATTCCAGTTCCGTGAGTTATTTTCTGCGCTACAATCCAAAAACGCAGGAATGGACGGAATCCAAAAACAGAATCCGCTCCCCTGAGGGTAATTTGCAGGCTCAGGTCGTGCAGATCAATGCGACCGACCTCTTCTGCTTCATGCGGCGCGGCGGCGGATACGGCCCCACAGAAGACGGCTGGATGCTGCGTTCAGATTCAAAAGACGGTGGATTTAGCTGGACTGATGCCGTGCGTACTGACTTTCCCAACCCCAACTCCGCTGTGGAACTGATTAAACTGAAGAATGGTCACCTGCTCCTGGTTTACAATGACAGCATGTCCGACCGTACGCCGCTTACTCTGGCGGTCAGCACGGATAACGGGGAAACCTGGCCTTTCCGACGGATGATTGCCGGAGGGGACAATGACTTTGCTTATCCCTATGCCATCCAGGGTTCGGATGATAAAATTTATCTGATTTATACAACCAATAGCCGCACTTCCATCATGCTTGCCGTATTTGATGAAAGAGCAGTTACGGAATATGAGCCTTGAAAAAACTGGAGAAGAGGCTCATTTTCTGTTGTTTTCTTCACTAAAAGAGGCTTTTGTGTGCCGTTGCTGATTTACTTGCTTTTTTGAAAAAATCTGTTATACTGTTTATAGTATTTTCTTTATACATATTGTTCCAACCAAAAAAGGAATGCTGGCATGAAACGAAAAGGATTTACGTTGATTGAGCTGCTGGTCGTTATTGCTATTATCGGTATTCTGGCAGCGATACTCCTGCCGGCGCTGGCACGTGCCCGTGAAGCGGCACGCCGCTCCAGCTGCGCCAACAACCTGAAGCAATTCGGTTTGTCCTTCAAGATGTATGCCAATGAAGCACCGGGTGAAAAATACCCGCCTGTCCAGCATCAGACCTATTGCTCTCCCTGCTTTGGTGTACTGCTGACACCTCTTTGTGTGGCAGTGTATCCGGAATACATTTCTGACCCGAACATTTATGTATGTCCCTCCAGTGCTTCCCATAAAATACAGGATATGTACTACGATAACGGGACAACAATCCTCCAGTTTATCGGCCAGGACGGCGACACTTCCTACAACGACTGGTACAAGGCAAACTTTTCCTACTCCTATTTCGGATTTGCCTATGACCTTTGCGACAGCGTCCCTGCCAATCTCGTAGATATTGATCCGGCGCTGATCTCCATACTTCAGATTACCAGCCCGGGTTTTACAGTGCCTGCCAATACGAAGGCACCGGCACAGCTGCAGAGACAGTGGCTGAAGATTTTCCAGGAAAACAATATGGGAGCCATGCCCTATAACCGCCGCGGTCCCTGGCCTCCCTTTGAAGAAGATACAAAAGGCGTGTCGCCTGTGGGCAATGGCGGAAGCGATGTGGTTTACCGTCTCCGTGAAGGTATAGAACGCTTCCTCATCACGGATATCAACAACCCGGCGGCAAGCAATATGGCACAGAGCGATGTCGCCATCATGTGGGATCTTGTCTCTTCCAAGGTGGATCGGTTCAACCATATCCCGGGCGGCGCCAATGTGCTTTATATGGATGGTCATGTTTCCTTCCTGAAATATCCCAGTGAAAAAGCGCCGGTTACCAAGGAAGTCGCTCTCGTTTCCTCCATCTTCTGATTGGATTTTTCCCGGCTGATTTTTCCGGCTTCGGGCTCCTGTCGGATCCCGGAGCCGGTACTATTTTTCAGCAGCCGAAAGGGACTTAAATGCCGGGGGCTTGTAAAAACAAGAAAACGATTCCGGCAAAAGAAGGATGAAAGATCCGGAATATGCCTGAGCAGGACGATCAGTTTAAAGGAATAGTGGAAGGGAACAGGCGTACCCGGCTTTCCTGCTGCGGGTTCAGCGATCGCTTCGACCCTTTTCGCATGAGCGCGCTTCCTCATGTCGCCGCATTCTATCAGGATGTTTTTTCGGAATTGACAAAAGGGGCCCCATACAACCGCATTCTGGATGTCGGATGCGGCACGGGTTTGTATTTTGAATGGCTGTGTGCGTTGACGAAGCGGCTTGACGGCGTCGAACCTTCGCAGGAAATGCTTGCTGTCGCCCGGAAATTCGTCCTTGCCCGGGAACTGCAGGGTGTTTATCTGCAGGAAGGAACGGCAGAATCACTTCCTTTTGATGACGAGACTTTCGATGCCGTTGTTGTGCTGGATGCGCTTCATCACACAGGAGACCGGGAAGGGGCGATAGAGGAAATACGGCGTGTTCTTAAACCGGGGGGGCTCCTGCTTGTTCTGGAACCTAATATCCGCAGCCCGCTCATCGCCGTGATGCATTTTTTTCATCGTGAAGAGCGCGCGGCGCTGAGAGCAAATAAGCCTCGCCGGCTGCGCGCCTTTCTTGCTTCCCGTTTCAGTGAGCGAAGCTGGCGCGGCGCCTGCCAGATTGTTGCGGAGCTCCGGGGGATTCGGGGACTGCTGGCAAAAATATATCTTTTTTTTGTCCGGCATAGCCTTTCCGAGACCTGGTATCCCCGTCAGATCTGGCTGGGAATGAAACCGCCCCTTCGCAAGGCATTGGCGTCACGCCGGAAAAAGAAACGGAACCGGTAAACTGCTTTGTGTACGACATCCTTTTTCGACAGATGAATTCAAGGTTTCTGTCTGCCGAGCAGACGCCCGATATTGCCCGGCGTTTTTTCCCATTGCGTGGCCGCTTCATAGTCGGGTGATTTCCGTTCCAATGCCCGGAATTCTTTTGAGTGGATACTGTTTCTGCCGCTTGCCGTCTTCTGGCGTGGAAAAATGGAATGCAGCATTTCATGATAGATAACATGCCGGATAAAAAAGAGAGGTACAAATTTCTGATCGAGCCGGGGATTGATGCGTATCAGATGACAACAGGAACGATACGAACCGAGTCTGATGGAACGGGCTTTCCCTTTTGTATGGCGGCTCCAGGTAATCGTCGCTGTGACCTCGTTATTGAAAGAAGACTGATTAACCTGTTTAAAGATCTCACCCAGATTAAAGAATCGCCCCTGATGAATTATCTTGTAGCGGTGTGTTGCCCCCTGATTTTGCCGGGCAATGATTTCGTACTTTCTGATGTGTTCCTGCAGAAAAGAGCAAGACCTTTTTGAATTGGGGTTGAGCAGCCACTTCGCTATATGATTAATCACGTCTTCTGATGCACAAAGAAACATAGAGTGCATATGAACCAGCACTTTCTTTTTTTCTTCGATTATGCGAAAGGCGAGCATAAGTTGACTGCATTCGGTAATAGACAAATCGATCTGCAGCCCGGTTTGGTGTTCAAGCCTGGCTTTTATCTCGGTGGAAGGGCAGGCATGCAACTCCGGCGGGCAAAGAAAAGTGGGATCTTCCTGCCCCCAGTCAAATTCTAACTGCTGAGGCCGTCCGCTGTTATTCATGTTCACTCGCTTCCGTACTTTCTCCGGGGTCACCTTCTTCAGCATCCGCTTCTGTTTCTTCAGGGGGTTCGGATGCTGCTCCTTCTTCCAGCCCGGTCTCCTCTGCCGGTACAGCCTCAGGCTCACCGTAAATTAATTCCTGAAAGTAAGGGTTGTCGCGCAGCGCGCTGAAGCAGGGGTCGCTTGCAGCATCCAGGCGGGCATCGGAGCTGAGTGTGATGGCGAAGGCAAGATAGTCCAGCGCCTCTTCATCAAGTCCCCGTGCACAATACAGGCAGGCAAGGTTATACGGTGGCTTGGAGTTCTCCGGAGCGTTTTCCATGGCATAGCGGTAATGCTCCTCTGCTTCTTCATACCTGCCCATCACCGCCAGCAGGTTGGCGTAGTTGTTGTGCGCCGCAACATCCTGTGGTTCGAGTGTGATCGCTGCAATCGCCATTGCCTCCGCTTCTTCCAGCCTGCCGAGGCTGCGTAGCACCACGCTCAAGCTGTTGTAGGGACGAACCCAGTCGGGTTGCAGTGCAATCGCTGCAGTCAGAAGTTCTGCCGCTTCTTCCAGCCTGCCCGCATCGGTGCGCGCGAGTAATATTCCCAGATTCACATAAGGCCAGCTCCAGCCAGGCGCCAGCCGGATTACCTCGCGAAACCACAGTTCAGCGTTTTCCGTCGAGTTCTCCCGCTCGTACTGCAGCGCAAGAATATAAAGAGCCTCCGGAGTATTCAGCCAGCTCGCTTCGGCGCTGGCAGCCACCAGCCGCACGCACGCACGGGTCTCGGGAAGCTGCACGGTCGGGTCATTTTCCAGCAGTTCCAACGTATAGGAAACCATGCGCTTTGTGTAAATCCGAAAACCTTGATTGGGCGGATCCAGATAACGCCAGCCGACAACAAGCAGCGCAATGAAAGCCACTGTTGCAACGACAAGCCAATAGGAATACCGCTTCATAAAGATGCCCCTGTGAAAAGAAAGACGGCACTGCTCCGGATAACCACAAAAACGAGCCGCTTTAAGTGTACCCTGAGGACATGCTTTCTGGCAACTGTTTTATTCCGTTTCTCCGGCTTTTGCATGCCTTTCCAAAGAGAGGCTATACTGAATCGAACAACGGGATGCCGGTTTTTCTTCAGAAGATCCGGTGCAATACAAGGAGTCTTAGATGTCTGACAGAAAAAACACCAGCCGACGCGGTTTTTTAAAAGCGGCCGGCGGATCAGGAATGGCGGCGGGCTACAGTCTTTTTATTCGGGCAGACCGGGCGGAGGGCGCCGATGCACCGCTGCCGCCGGGGGTGGAAAAGGCTGTTGCTGCCGTGCCGACCTCTCCCGGTGCGCCGCCTCCCCATGAGCCGAACATGGTGCAGGTGGATTTGCACTGCGATTTTCTTGTTGCCGGAGGGGGAATGGCAGGTGTGTGTGCTGCCCTTTCTGCTGCACGGACGGGCGCACGGGTGGTACTTGTGCAGAATCGCTCACGCCTGGGCGGCAATGCCAGCAGCGAGGTGCGTATGCACATAGTCGGTGCCAGCTGTCACCGGAGCAGACTGGGCTGGCGGGAAAGCGGCATTCTGGAAGAGCTGCGTCTGGAAGATGCGAAACATAATCCTCAGTGGTCTTTTGAACTTTGGGATCTGCTGCTTTACGACAAAGTGGTCAGTGAGCCGAATATTACATTGCTTCTGGACACCTCCGTATTCCGCGCAGTGGTATCGGACAATCGTATCCGGGAAGTCTGGGCGCGCAGCGATCTTACCGAAACGCTTTATCGTATTGAAGCGCCTCTTTTTGCCGACTGTACCGGTGACTGCAGACTGGGAGTGGAGGCAGGTGCTGCCTATGTAGTAGGGCATGAATCCAAAGATAAATATAATGAAGTCCGCGCTCCGAAAACAGCAGGCACAGAAACGCTGGGCAGCAGCATTCTTTTCATGGCAAAAGACTACGGGTACCCCATTCCCTTTACGCCACCGCCCTGGGCGCGCAAAGTGCAGGCGGAGCAGCTGCGTTTGCGCAAAATCAGATCCTGGGAATATGGATACTGGTGGATTGAGTGGGGCGGTGAAGATGATGCCATCCGCAATAATGAAGCCATTCGCAAGGAACTGCTGTCCATTGTGCTCGGTGTCTGGGACTACATCAAAAATTCAGGAGACCATCCCGACAGTGCCAATTGGGGCATGGATTGGATAGGAATGATTCCGGGAAAACGTGCGAGCCGTCGTTTTGTCGGGCCGCATGTGCTTACGGAACAGGATCTGCTCGGAATGAACGGTTCTTTCGAAGATGCCGTCGCTGTAGGCGGCTGGCCTTTTGATGATCATCCGCCGGGCGGCTTTGATGCAGTTGATCTGGTTCCGAGCGATTCGCAGAATATCAAAAATGTCTATGGTATTCCGCTGCGCGCCCTTTATTCCGTGAATATCGCGAATCTTTTTATGGCCGGACGCAATATCAGTGCTTCACACGTTGCCTTTACTTCTACCCGGGTTATGGGTACCTGTGCGGTTGAGGGTCAGGCAATCGGCACCGCCGCCGCCTTCTGTGCCGCCCGGAACATGACGCCTCAGGCGCTTTATGAAGACAAGGAGCTTCTGAAACAGTATCAGCAGCAGCTGCTTCGGGATGACCAAACCATTCCCGGGCTTGCCAATGAAGATGCTGCCGATTTGGCTCGCCGTGCTTCCTATGTCTGTGCCTCTCATACGGTGGAAGGCAGCCGCCCGGAGAATATAATTAACGGTCTGGTGCGTGATATGGGCGAAGAGTGGAACAACCGGTGGGGCGCTGAACTGCAGGCAGGAACCGCCTGGATCGAACTTGGTTGGGAAAGTCCTCACACCATTTCTCTGATACAGCTGACCCATGACTCCGGTTTCAGTCGTGAGCTGACGCTGTCCGGGGAGCAGAGTGTGCGCACGCCTCAGAAGCGCTCGGCACAACCGGAAACTTCCAGAGATTACCGCCTGCTCTACAGGGAAACAGAGGGCGGTGAATGGAAAGAGCTTGTTCAGGTTGAAGGGAATTATCAGCGACTGCGCCGCCATGCGTTCTCGCCGGTCCAGGCACAGGCGGTGCGCCTGGAGGTGACTGCCACCAACGGCTGTGATATCGTGCGGCTCTATGAAATGCGCTGCTACGCCTGACGCGGATTAAGACGATGAGACGACACGATCAGATTTTACTGAAGCAGGGACTGCAACATCCTGCCGGGGTCGCCCTCGCCAAGTGAGAGAATCTGTCTGTTGCTATAGCCATGTCGCCGGAGTGGCTCGATAATGTCTGCCGTCGCATCGGGCACATAAAAACACAGAAAAGAGCCGGTACCCGACGCTTCCCACCAGGGAAGCCAGGCAGGAACGAGTGCTGCCTCTCCTGGCTGGAGCGAAGCGGTGCCGAATTGGTCTTCCAGAACCAGTTGCTGCTGTAGCGCCAGAATGATTCTGAAAGAGCTTCCGGTCATGGTGAAACGTGTTTTGTGATACAGGGTAATCCGTTGTCCCGCAAAAAAGCGGCAGGCGCAGAGATATTCGCTTACGCAGGTTTCTCCGGTACAGCGGAGAGGTGCCATCCGGCCGCTCGTGTCCTCGCCAAAACGGGCAACTTGTAACCCCTTGTCCACATGCAGCTCCCGGGGAATTCCCCGGACATCGACCCGACCCCAGTCGTAAAGCCGGTAGGTGATATCGCTGTTCTGCTGAATTTCCGCAAGCAGGATACCGGCACCTATGGCATGTACCGCCCCGGCGGGGACAAAGATGGAATCACCCGGAGAAACAGGAAATTCGCGGAGCAGTTTTCCGCAGCCGCCTTCAGGTAGAGAGGTGCGGAAGCTGTCGGCGGTGACACCGTGTCTGGTGCCTGAGATTATCCGGCTGTCCGGTGCCGCATTCAGAATGTGCCACATTTCTGTCTTGCCGCCGTCAGGCTCGTGGAGTGCCTTTGCCGCCGCGTCGTCAGGATGCACCTGCACGGAAAGCATATCCCCGGCATCGATCAGTTTCAGGAGCAGCGGGAAGCGGTGGTTTGCCGCCGGGTGTGCTGCAGTGCCCAGCAGCCTGTCGCCCCATTCTTCCATAAGCGTGCGCAGCGTGTCGCCTTTTCGTTCGCCTGAAATAACCCGGCTTTCGCATTGCGGATGATCAGCAATCAGCCACGCTTCGCCGATGCATTGATCTGCCGGCAGCATTTTGCCCAGGGCTGCAAGTCTGCTTCCGCCCCATAATCGGGGGGCATACTGTTCAGAAAATTGTAGAATACCGAAGTTCATACCGTTTATTCCTGCTCCATAGTGCCGCAATGATGAGAGCATGGTACAGCAAAAGGAGGGCATCAGAAAACTTTGCAGCGGACGGACCGGGAAAAAGAAATGGTCCGGGCAGTGCGTTTGTTCATGCTTTCAGTTCTCCTGTATAGTGATGCCTCTCCGCACCGGACATCCCCGGTGGCAGGTTGATGAGTCCCGCTATTCCGGAACGAATGGCGGGTCTTCATCAGTAATCAAGGAATCCGGAAATGAATCAGCATATTATTTGGGTATTGTCCCTTTGTTTTATCGCTTCCGTATCGGACGGAAAGGAACTTTTTGAAGACGCGTTCCTCCGCCACGGCTTTGAATTGTCCGCTGTGGCATCCACGAAAAAGCCGCTCACTGTATCCCAAATTTTTGTGACCCATCCTTCCTTTAAAGGACCCCGATGGCGGCTTGCCCAATGGGGGACCCGTTATAGTCTGGTCACGGCGGAGGAAGAAAAACTGCCGGACGGTACCCGCAGTCTGTCAAACGCCGGAAAAACAGTCCTGCTTCATCCAGGCGGGTTGGCGGGCGAAGGCGTGACGCTTCGTGTGAACGGCGGTGCGGAATATCCTGACCGGCTGCGGCGCTTTGGAGAGCCCTGGCCTCATTTGCTGGTGGAGCAGCGTTTGCGCGCTGTTGCCTGTTCTGACTGGCAATCGCTCACATTTCATCTGGAGTTTTTTGTTGAGCAGTGTATTCCGGTGCGGGACACAGCTCAGGACCCGTCCCTTCATACGGCACAGGTAGGTGTATTTTTTACAGTTCATAACTTGAATAAGAAAAGTGCTGATTTCAGAGACATGATATGGTTCGGGCTGCCCGTGTATGATGTGCGTTTTGGCATTTCGCCGGGGCATCAGGCGTTGGACATCGGCAAAAATGACGCAACAGGTAAATTTATCTGCACATTGTCGGGCGATCGTTTTTATTCGGAGCCGGTTCTTCCGGGGAAATGGCATACCCTCAGTGCTGATCTGCTTCCCTTGCTGCAGGATGCGCTCGATGCTTCGAAGGAGCATGGGCACCTGACGCACTCGGAGTTGAAGGATCTTCAGTTCACGTCTTTCAATCTGGGCTGGGAAGTGCCCGGCAGTTATGATTGCGCTATCCGTTTGCGGCATCTGAGCCTGAAGGGCGAAGCAAGCGACGAAGTGCCTGGAAGGAGACGCTAAATTATGTCAAAGACACTCTGTATTCACCTGATAGAAGGAGAGGAGGGATGCCGTTTTGCTGTGGAGCGTAAGGCGGTAGCCGTAATTGTCGACGCTTTGCGGGCAAGTGCGACTGCCGCTTTGCTGCTTGAAAAAGGGACCGATAAGATTTGTGCCGTCCGTGAGGTGGAAGAAGCACTGGAAATGAAGCGTCACTGGCCGGATGCGGTATTGTTTGGAGAACGGGGCGGACGCCCGCCTGCCGGATTTGACTACGGAAACAGCCCGGAAGAAGCCGCCTGTGCCGGAGGACGGTCTGTAATTTTTACTACAACAACGGGTGTAAGCCGGCTGATCAGTGCCAGCGGTGCTTTTGCGGCAGTGATGGCAACCACAGTCAACGGTGCCGCACTCCTATCTTTCCTCCAGCAGACGGATGCAGCCGAGGCGGTGATCATTCCTGCCGGTCTGGCGGGCGATCCGGGGTTTGATGCCCAGGAAGACTGGACAGCGGCCGTTTGGCTGGCGGGCCTATGCCTCGAACATCCGGCACCCGGCGCGTTTTTTTCTCTGGGCGAAGGTGCGGAAGCGTTCCGCCGGTATCAGGAACGTATCAGCAAAGAAGGGCTATCCGGTCTTTTTCACAGCGCGCCCCATGCTGCCCGGTTAAGGGCGATTTCTATGGAAAAGGATATTGATTTCTGCGCCCGGACAAATATTTGTTCTGCCCTGCCAATAGCCTGCGGACGCCGGGGTACCGGTGTTCTGCTCCGTGCCTGGCGCCCTGCCGGATGAACATTTTCAGTGATTCGCCGATGATGCCTGTAAAATAACAAAACTGCGGGAATAACCCCGGAAAAATTGCCGTTATACTTGCAACAACAAGAAAGGACATGCTATGTCAGATAACACTTCCCGTTTTTCAGCAGATATGACTGTAGCCGATGCAATGAAGCTGCACCCCCGTGCCGCCGAAGTGTTTGCCGCTTTTCATTTAGGCGGCTGTGCGCATTGTCATATCAACGCCTTCGAAACAATTGAGCAGGTTTGCGGTGCCTACGGCGTCGAAGTCAGTGTTCTGCTCGAAGTACTCGAGGGGCTTTTTACCAACGAGGCAACTTCCGCCTCCTGACAGATTTCGTAATTTATGCCCGGTATTGAATGAATCCCCGGTGGCTGGAATCCATCGGGGATTTCTTTTTTATGCATGGAAAAACGGGGGTTTCCCAGGAGGTTTATTGTTGACAGATAGTTGACAAATGTGCAGAATACTGTTACACTTATGTATATTTATAAGTGCCTTGACAGCACTGGAATACCTTCGGGTGGGCTGTATCAGCCCGGGGAAGTAATGTTTTTTGATGCGGAATTGTAACGCAATACCTGATATCGTATAAAGGAAAACCCTTATGACAGCGAAAGCGTTCGGGTGGAAGAGCGGTCTTTTTTCTCTTGTCCTGCTTACAGTATGCTGCAGCCTTCCCGCACTGGCAAAGCCGACAATTAAGATTAATGGTCCCAATCCCCATTACTGGGAATGCAGTGTTGCGTACGATGATCAGGGAGCGATTGCAACAGATAGTAACGGAGTGGATATAACCCGCGATATAGTTGTTGATGGGCTTTACAACCTGGACACATCGATTCTCAATGCCGAGTACGACATTGTTTATAGGGTGGTGGATAGTACGGGCGCATCGGCAACAGCAAGCCGGCGCGTCATAATTGTGGACACAATACCCCCGATTTTTGCCCTCGAAAAAGATTTGGACAATGTGACGGGTGAAGTGCCGCTCCGGCTGATCCCTGTCCCCTTCGATCCGGATAAGAAGCCTGTTCCGCCGCTATGGCTTATCTGGCTGAAACAGCAGTTCGGACCTTTTGACGATCAGGAGGGAGAAGAGGAACATCCGAAACCGGATGAGTTTGAACTTACTCTGGCAGACATTGCAAATTGGCCCGAATGGGCGCAGAGAATGGCAATGGTCTGGTATTTCTTCCCTATAGGGAGAGGTGTAGTTTACGAAATTCCTGATTGGGGCGCCAACCCGATGGAGTGGCGGTGCAGCGACAAAACCTGGGAAGACCCGGGAGTGAAAGTCTTTGATGCCTGCGATATTGCTGTGCCGCTGGATGAAGTATATGTTTTCATGGTGGAAGTGTATATTGAGGATAATTATGTCTGGGAGGAGGATCTCTGGAACGGGAAATATACGGACTTAAATCCTAATCAACTCAAGTCTCCGGGAAGCAAACGCAATCTGGCAGGATATCGCCTCTATTACTATGCTCCCGACACTTCCAGAAATATCGGAGTTGCCGTTCGTGATGTACTCCCCCGGTATGGCGGATGGCTGACGCTGGCGGGCGACCCTAATTTTTCCGTGAACTGCGGCGACGATTCCATATGGCCCACAATTTTACAATTGGAGAAATTGGATCGTTATTATGACTCCTGTGAAGGGGATGCGTCTTACAAGATCAGCAAAAGTGGCGTAGTAAACTGGAACGTGCCTGGCACCTACCACCTTGTCTACAAAGCAGGCAATCACATCGCAAAGCGGACGATTCAGGTGAATGATGCCATGCCGGTCATCACGCTTCTTGACAAGAATCAAGCACCGGTGAGCAGCCCGGAAGATTCGGCGGTGACACTTAACTGGTGTGAGTACATCAAGCTTGACCCATCGGCGGAAGGTGCTGTCATTGTGGATGACTACGGATTACAGCGCTGGTGGCCTTTGCGTCCCGATGAAGGTTTCTATGCGACAGACGGATGCGATGACGGTTATGTGATTTCATCGCAGACGCAGGCGTACGGTTCCGGTGAGATTTCCAAACAGCTGCTTAAGCTCGCTGCCAGCGGCATTGCCGAAGCGCATACCGTCTATGAACGTATCTGGTATGAGGCAAAGGATCCCCGTAACAATCGGGCAAACAAAGAACGCCCCGCCATAATTGTTTATGTGCCGCCTATTCTTTCTTTCAAAGAAAGCGGCGGCAGCTCCTGGATACCGTCGCAGGTCTATTTAAAAGCCAATAAGTTTCAGTGTGGCAGGTCGATTACCCTTTCCCAGGGAAAATTTGATCTTCTGGGCTGTAATGTCCTGAATGTACCTGCTTATGTCACGGATACAGGGGGACTGGATCTGGAAAATCCGGAAGTCGGTATTTACTCGGTAACGTACAGAAGTTTTCCTGACGATCCGGCAAGAGGGCTTGCTTTGACAGTGCAAGTAGAAGTGGTAGACAATCAGGGACCTGGAGTAATACTGGACACTTTCGGAACATTGCAGAACAACGAGTGGTTTATTCCGTGCTTTGATACGACAACACAGGATGCATATACGCTTACCGATGGCTGCAGTCCGGCGACTGATCTGAAACTGCAGAAATACGTCTGGCGTCTGTTGGGTGATCTGGCGACGGATGCGGTGCCTGACGTGGTTCGTGATAAGAAGGGCAGACCGGTCGACTACGGCGCTAATGACCTCTTCAAAAAAGACCCGGGCTCTTATATCATTGTCTATGTTGTCACGGATGCTGAAGGCAATACCAATTTACCCCTTGCATCCGACGGCTTGCCGAATGTGTTTCATTCCAACGGCGGCGTTAATGTGTTTGCCAGTCCCGGTGTCCTTTCCAAGCGCTTTGAAGAATCTGTGCGCATAGTTCGCACGCAAGCGGCAACGCGTCTTGTTCCGGATCTGCCGATGGATGACGAAGACGGATTTTATCTCGTTAGCTGTACGGAAGATATAAATACTCTTCTGAACAACAGTGTGATCAATAACTGTTTTGCCGACCGGGTTGACCGTTTTGTCTGGAAATTCCAGAATGACGGCAGTATCAAACGGGAACGAACCGGAGAGCCTTTGGAATATGTGCCGGAACAGCTGAAAGGGCGTCTTGGCGATTATGTGGCGGTTCTGGTTTCCTATTTGGATCGTCAGACGCAGCCTTTGCTTAACGAGAAAGTCTTCGCCGATATTCTGAATGAAAAAGGATTTCTTATTGATCCTGATGCACCGTACCTGATGCGTTTCCGGATTCAGGACACCGATCCTCCTGTGATGACGCTTAAAGGTGACGCCGTGGTGACACTGCTTTGCGGTACAAAATATGTGGAGTTGGGCTGCAGCGCCGTGGATGAATGCGAAGGTGTTCTCGACAGTATCAAGCAGGAGCCTCTGCCAAAAGCAATAGATACTTCAAAGCCGGGCAGCTACACGATTACCTATTCCGCCGAAGATAAATCGGGCAACACTGCTTCAGTGACTCGCACAGTGAATATTGTTGATTTGACTGCCGATGATGTTGAAATCGTGATGCTGGGCGAAGCGGAAATTGCATTGGAATGCGGATCGCACTTTACGGATCCCGGCGTTGAAGTCCGCTACAAAGAGAAGAAGCTGAACGTCTACTCCCGCAGTGTGGATTACTTCGGAGTCATCGGTGAGACTACGGGTACGGTGCGGGTTAATTATTATGCCACGACTCCTGCCGGTACGGAACTGCTGGTCGGGCAGCGTACCGTGATTGTCCGGGATACAACAGCGCCCGTTATTCAACTTAATGGCGAGTCAGCGTTGAAGCTGACGCAAGGCAGTGTCTATTTTGAGCGTGGTGCCAGGGTCTATGACTCCTGCAGCGGGCAGGTCGATCTCCGCGTAGATGGTCAGGTAGACACCGGAAAGATAGGTGTTTACACAATAACCTATGGAGCTTCGGATGCTTCCGGCAACACGGCAACGGCTGTCCGTACGGTCACTGTTGAAAAAGAGAAGGCGAATGCCGAAGGCGAGACGCCTGAAGTTGTCGAAGGTGAAATTGAAGGCGAGTCCCCTGTTGAAGGCGAAGAAGATGATGATTGCGTAGGCTGCTTCGGGCGCACAGGATGCTGCGGTGCCCGGAAAATGCCCAAAAACCTTCTGGGTGAATATTTGCTGCTGGGTGTCAGCATGCTGGCACTGGCCCTTTTCAGACGGCGTGGATAAATCAGAACAGGCACCCTATAGCCGGGAAGGCAGGCATAAAAACCGGATGGGATCTATGCGATAGAATGCTGGGGTCTGTAAAAACGCATCGTGCTCTCAGGTTTGCGAGCAACGCAAGGAACCTCTATGGCTTCAGGAAGAAAAGAAAAGCAAGTGGCTGTTCCTAAAGAAAAAACCGCCCGAAAAGAAGAGAAAAAAACTTCAGCAAAGGCTTCTTCCGGAGCGAAAGAAGCCCCCGTAAAAAAGAAGGCAACAGCGGTAAAATCTCATCCTGAAAAGAAAGCGGCAAAAGTGCCCAAAGCAGGTGCGGAAACGCCCGGAAAAAAGGCAGATGCAGAAAAAAAAGTAAAGAAGGTAATTCAAGCGAAACCTTCTGCTGTTAAAGCAGCCGACAAGCCTGCAACTGCAAAAAAGCCGGCGGCAGCGGTAAAGCCTGCGCCTGAGAAGAAAGCGCCCCGAACAAAAACGCCTGCTGTCGCTGCAGCGCAAACACCAAAAGAGGACGCAGCTCCGGACAAGGCAGTCGCGAAGAGCAGCCCCGCCGCAAAGAAAACACCGCCTAAAGCAGCGGGTAAAACGACTTCTGCCGAGGCCGTCGAAGTTAGCGAAGCCCCCGTCACTTCGGATAAAGCCCGATTCACCACAGTGAACACCCAGTTTTTGGTCAGCGTTGCACAGGCGATTAAGAATGCGGTGCTGCCGATGATTCAATCCCTGAAAGGCAGGGAAATTGTCAGTGATGCGCCAAGCGGCGATGTAACTTTTCAAATTGACAGAGTGGCGGAAAAAGCACTGAATGCCTACCTGCAGTCAGCCAATCTGCCACTGTCCCTTTATTCGGAAGACGTCGGGTATTCCACCATTACAAGTAAACCCCCTAAACACCTGCTTATTGTCGATCCCATCGACGGCACCAGAGCGGCAAAAAATGGCTTTGAAGGATGCGTCGTTGCCCTCGCCTCCACCCGGGTGCTGGAAAGGCCGACCATTGGCGATATTGAGTGTGCCTGTGTTATGGAACTCACAGCAGACCGCTACTTTGTCGCTGAGCGGGGTAAAGGTGCCAAGTATTATGTGAATGGCAGTCTGAAACGTCCGAAACTTTCCGCAAATACCGATCTTGAGGCGCTCACCTGGTCCATGACTGTTCCCGCCCGACCGGCAGAACTGATTTTTCCGACAGCGGCGCGGCTCATCGATCTTTCCAGTTTGAAAGGCGGGTTTTTCAGCTGCAACAGCACCTCCTTCAGCCTGACCCGTCTTCTCACCAATCAAATGGATGCCTGTGTAGATTTTGCCAACCGATACTATCGCGATATGCCTGAGGAATTGCGGAAGGTCTTTCATTTTGCAGGCAAAGGAAAAGTAATCGGCATCGCGCCTTACGATATGGCAGCGGCGCTGCTGATCGCCCAGGAGTCCGGCTGCATCGTTACAGATGCCTATGGTCAGTCTTTTGATGATCTTCTGCTGACGGATACGACAGAGGGTAATCACCGCTCTTTGATTGCTGCCGCAAATAAGGCGCTCCACGATAAATTGCTGACTTTTTTTGAGGCCCGCATCCAACAATACCAGGAAAAATTGAAACTGTTGCACAACTAGGGCTGAGTCCGATAATTGCAGGTGCACTGCAGGCCGTCGGCCCGATTTACCGGGAATTAAAAATCCTGAGAGGTTATTGTCGAATGAGTGTAGTTCTGGTACCCCTTGCTCCCGGCTGCGAAGAACTCGAGGCTGTTACAGTCATTGATATTATGCGCCGTGGCGGGCTTCAGGTTATCAGCGCAGGATTGAATCAAACCGTTGTTTCAGCGAGCCGCGGCGTTGTGCTGCAGGCGGATCAGCTTCTGGAAGAAGCGATTCTCAATGAAGAGGTGTCTGTTGTTGTGCTGCCGGGCGGTATGGGTGGTACACGGGCGCTCATGAATGCGCCCTTCTTTACGGGCTGGCTAAAAAAACGTGCTTTGGAAGGCATGCCTGTCGCCGCTATTTGTGCGGCACCGCTTATTCTGGATCAGGAACGGCTCCTGTCCGGAAAGCTTTATACCGCCTATCCGGGTGTGCTGGATGTCGCTCTGTCTGAAAATGCCTGTTACACAGGTACCGTGCTGGAAGCGGATGGAAATATCATCACTTCCCGCGGACCGGGTACTGCAATGGAGTTTGCGCTTTATCTTGTTGAGTTGCTTGCCGGAAAAGCCCGCCGGGCAGAAGTGGAAGCAGGGCTGGTCCGGTAAGTTTTCAGTAATCTGTTTTGTTTTTTTCGCAATATTGCTCTTTTTTGGCAAGAATAAATTCTTGACAAAGAGGGCGGAAAATGGCATTATAATAGCTGTGAATTTTGTTTTTAATCCGCCCGGGGATTATCTTTTAAATGCTTCGTCGGAAGACGCAAGGAGTGCATTTTATGAAGAACAGGCGTACAGTTGCCGGCATGATCGCCGGTTTGTTCCTTATGGCGTTGATACTGCCCGGCTGTCCGCCGCAAGTGGGCGTGGAACTGGTGCTTTCCAAAGATACGCTTGATTTCGGACATGACCGCACGGAAGACGGACTGGCTGTGCATGTGAACCACACAGGCACCCGTACGGAGCCTTTGGAAGTTTCTGCCGATCAGCCCTGGATTATTCCGCAGAATTGTCTGGATTTCAAAGACGGCTGCATCAGTCAGGGGCCTTATCACGATCTGCAGATCAGGGTGCGTATTGATCGGGATAAGCTTGCGATGGGTTTGAATACGGGCACCCTTCGTCTTCACGCAAATCCGGCGTCCCCCAAGACAGTGGAGGTGGTTGCGGAAGAGATTGCCCAGGCTGATTTTTATGTCCGGCAGAGCCAGGTGGCGCTGGGAAAAGCGGTTGAGTTCATCGACGCAAGTCAGGTGTCCGAGAAAGCCGGAAGGCTTGTTTCCTGGAAATGGGAGTTTGGAGACGGCAACGAGTCAACGGCAATCAATCCGGTGCATGTTTACGAACGGCCGGGCGTTTATGATGTTCGTCTGACCATCCAGACCAGTGAAAACATAAAACGCACGGTATTGCAGTCGGCATTGATCCGTGTTGAAAACCCGGCGGCACATGTTGATTTTGATGTCTCCACCAAGGCGCCGGGTCTTGGGGAAGAAGTTATTTTTACAGACCGTTCTTCGCTGGACAACATTACAGTCACAGGCCGGAAATGGATCTTTGGCGATGGCACGGAAACTAATTTTTCCAAAGAAAAAACAGCCGTTCATCGCTATGCGAAAACAGGCGTCTTTACGGTAACGCTGCAGCTGAAAACCAGCCATGGTTTGCTTGAATCGGTTAAAGAAAACTTTGTGATCGTCCGTTCCGGCAGCGGTCCGGTTGCGGATTTCAGTTTTGAATCCGATGCAGGGGCACTCTACGTAAAAGAGGAGATTCGTTTTTATGATCGTTCCCACCCGGGGACAGGCACCATTACCGACCGCAGCTGGAATTTCGGCGATGGTACGATCAGCAATGAAGCATCTCCTGTGCACCGGTACAACGGCAAGGGCGAGTTTAAAGTAACGCTGAGCGTGCAGACAGAAAAGGGATACAGCTCAAAGGAAAAGACGCTAACGCTCACTTACCGTGCTCCCAAGGCAAATTTTACCGCTGCGCCCACCAAGCAGAAAGTGGATGCTCCAATCCGCTTCACAGATCGGTCTGTTCCCGGTCATGACGGCAATGTGGCGTGGGCGTGGGATTTCGGCGACGGTAACACCAGCACGGTGCAGCATCCGACCCATGTCTATACGAAAAAAGGACTGTATACTGTCACGCTTACTGTGACGGGCGGCGATCCGGATGGATTGACCGACACATTCACCCGGGAAGGGTATATTTCCATAGTTGATACAATAGACACAGGCGAGGGCGAGGACGAAGAGGACAACGGCCTCCTTGATCTCGAACACTATGTTGCCCTTAATGATGGCGCCTATACATATTCCACGCCGCGGGTAGAGCCGCTCCGGGTTGACGGAAGGACAGCAGGTACCGTCTATCTCATTGATAAAATGACCTCCCAGCGGTGGAACCCCGATAACAGTGTCCATCCGGATTATGTTGAATGGTTCCATCCCATGACCATTTTCGAGCCTGCTGTTAAACTGACGAAAACAGCCATGTTGTTCATTGATGGCGGCAGTCGCACCTCTCCGGCGAAAGTGGAGCCTGCTTTTGCGCGGATGTCTGTGCTGTCCGGTACCACCATCGTTCATATTCGCAATATCCCCTGCCAGCCCATTGTTTTTCTGGATGAAGTGATCCCCGCCGGGCGGCAGGATAATTACAGCGGAGAAGATATCATCCTGCGCCGCCGTACCGAGGACGATATTATCGCCTACTCTTACGATGAGTATTTGAAGGCATATCGGGAAACAGAGGGTAAGCCGAATTTCCAGTGGCCCGCTCTTTTCCCCATGGTTAAATCAGCGGTGAAGGGCATGGATACGGCTGAAGATGTCCTCGCCAAAAATGGCATTACACTGGACGGTTTTGTCGTTGCCGGCGCATCAAAACGGGGCTGGACAACCTGGCTGACCGGTGCTGCCGACTCCCGTATTAAAGCGATCGCCCCCATTGTGATTAACGTGCTGAATATGGATGAGCATCTGGCACACCACCGCAAGTCGTATGGCTACTGGGCACCTGCCATTTATCCCTATGCGCAGGAAGGTGTGTTTGATCAGCTGCTTCCCAATGAGCAAGACGGAACGATTTCGAAAGAGGCGCAGTCGCTTCTGAACCGGATTGATCCCTATGAGTATGCGCTTAAAGGCAGCTATCCGATGCCGAAATTTATGATGAACGGCACCGGCGATCAGTTCTTTGTTCCTGACTCGACACAGTTCTATTTCAATGACCTTAAAGGGGATAAACATCTTTGCTACATTCCGAATGCAGGTCATGATCTTGGCGGCATCGACGGGGTGGACATTTCTGATCCCGAAAATCCCCTGGGTAAATTTTTCGCCTGGTATCTCAGTGTGACCCAAAGAGAAGCACTTCCGGGATTTACCGAAAGTTTCGAGCAGGACGGGGCTATTGTCGTCCGGGTATCTCCTCAACGGCTGCCTGTCCGGGTGCGTCTGTGTCAGGCAACCTCTGATAAGAGGGACTTCAGGAATGAAGTCATGAAAGAACAGGGCGTTGAGTGGACTTATACCACGCTGTCGCCAACTTCCGGCAGCACAGTGTATCGTGCACTGCCGCCCGCACCTAAGGCCGGGCATTACACCGCCTTCTTTATTCAGCTGGAATATGCGAACACAAGCACGCTGGCAATTCCGGGTATTCCTGTTCCCAATCTGGTGTTCACAACCGGTGTCCGGACGCTTCCTATTGTGAACGGCGAAATTGTTTATCCTGAATTTACAGGGTATCTCGCCAATACCGAGCGGCCCGATGCAGTACCCTTCAGCGAAACTAAACTTCCTGTCGCTGTGGTGTATGGCACGCCTTATGAAATGGGGCGCTATTACGGAGAAGTGCTTGGCGATCAGATCAACGATGCTGTTCCTGCAATCATCGCGGCATCCGGACTTTCTCAGGAAGTGCTGCTGGATATCTGGGAAGAGCTTGAAGGAAATGTTCTGGATAACCGACTGCAGGAAGAGATACGCGGCATAGCACGGGCGCGTAAAGTGACCGTGACCAAAGACATGCTCAATATGGCACATGCCGCCATAATCCATGCGTCCAGCGCTTCCGGTATTTATTCGACGGCGGCATACGGCAATCTGATTAAAGACCAGGCGCCGAGGATTCATTCGATGCACAGCGCCACGGTGAATGAGTCTATGGGATTGAAGATAGCGCCTTACCAGTGTGCTGTCATGTACATTCCGGATCAGGGCATTCCGCATACAGTGTTTACCTATGCAGGGCTGACCTTCGGGCGTACAGGCATTAATCTGGGCGGCATTTCAGGTGTTGATATCCCCAATCTTACCAGCGATGCCGACTTGTCTACGGGTATGCCGCTGCTGCGTGAAGCACTCTATGATTCCCTTAACTTGAGGGAAGCCGTTGCGACAGCGCGCACCGGTCTTTCCCGCGGTACGGCGCTGGTATTTTCTGACGGGCGCAATGAGTATCGTTCTGCTTATGTACCGGCAGCACCGGGTATCACGCGTTTTGATATGACGCTGGATCAGATGAGGTACCCCGTGCCTGGCCTGGTTTTCGGCACCTCGCAGGATCCCTATGAGACCTTGAGTTTCCTGCTTAATTCCACCATCAGCACCTTCACCTCGGAAGTGCTGTTAAATGTAACGAACAACAATGCTTTGACGGATTCAAAGCGCAATACGCTCAATGTTGTCTATGAGGGCGAGCCGCTGACAGTTGTTATTCAGACTGCGAGCAGCAGTTTAAGCGCCCGGTGGGATATCCCTGAATACATGAATATGCAGTTGCTGCTTCCCTGAGTCCGGACTCAGGGCAGGTTGTACCCTGCAAAATGAAACTGCCTCCGGCAGCAGATGACACTGTTGCCGGAGGTTCTTTTTGTTCAGGTACAGCCTTTTTTCCGACGGCTCCCCGTGAAAAAAAGAGGGTTCTGATCAGGCTGCGATTTTACAGCTGGATGCGCTCAAGACTGACGTTAGCAGCCTGGCTGTAATGGCGGTGCAGCATTTCTGTGAGACGAAAGAAATCCTTGTCGGATCGACTGTGGATATGGAAGGTATACTGAAGCCTGTGTCCTTCCTCCAGGCTTTGTATGGCTGTAGTATGCACTTCAAACCTGCCTGCCTCTTCGATATGTCGGAGAATTCGGGAGATATCTCCTTCCGAAGCGGGAAGCTGCATGCTCAGCAGAAAGGATCCGTACTGAGGAAGCAGAGGGGAGAGCGCTGCGAAGCCTATGACAACAGCCAGAACGAAAGCGGTGGCAAGGCAGGCTGTGATGAGGTATCCCGCCCCCACAGCAATGCCCAGCGCTGCAGTGAACCACACCGTTGCGGCCGTTGTGAGCCCCAGTTTATCATGCCCGGATGTGATAATGGTTCCTGCTCCGAGGAAACCGATGCCGGTCATAATTCCCGCCGCAATCCGTGCCTGGTCAAAGGGCTGTGCGGCTGCTCCGAAAGTTTCATACATGTATGCGCTCACGAGCATCAGGAGCGTGGATCCAAGCGCTACCAGCACATGAGTACGCAGACCTGCACTCCGCCCTTTACGCTGCCTTTCGATACCTATGACGGATGCGAGGAAGAGGGATGCGAGAAGTTTGAACAGCACTTCCAGCCAGTTTTCCGCTTCTATATGAAAGCCTGTGTCTGTCAGAAAGTACTCCATCTCTTTTGATCCTTTGCCCCGATCCGGCTTCACTCTATCAGTGTACGCATAGGTACCCCGGGACTTGCACCGGTGTTAGGCGACGCAGGCAGCGCCGGAACAGGCACCCCGGAATCAGGCACCGCATTTGGCGCGGGCAGCCCCGTCTTCAGAACGGTTTCCCGCCGATCAAGTTCGGCTTGCGGCGCCTGAAGATCCCGGGCAGCCTTAAGCCATTCTTCTGCTTTTTCTTTGTCCTGCCGCACGAGAGCCAGATCTGCGAGAAACAGTCTGGGGCGAAATGAATCAGGCATCAGCTCCGCCGCTTTTAAAAACCAGCTTTCGGCCTGATCAAGCCGTTTCTGCTCCAAAGAAAAAACAGCCATTAATTCTTCAGCAGAAAAATCGGGTGACTTTCCGGGCTGATTCAAATAGACAAAGGCAGCATCCCAGGCCTGAGAGAAAGCAGATTTATGGGCAAGATCAATCCAGGCCTTGTCATCGGCTGCTTTTAAGGCGCCCCATTTCTCAACAAAATTCTTTTCGGCGCCTTTCATTGCACTGAGAACGCCCAGCAATTCCCAGGCTTTCGGGACAGAGGAATCCCGTCTGAGGGCAAATTCCAGCCAGTAAAAAGCCTGAAGATGATTTCCGGCAAGCAAGTGGCTTTCTGCAAGGCTGACAAACCCTTCCATGGATTTGGCATCAGCCTCGATTTTCTTTTGGGACTCTTCTGCCAGGGCGTCAATGGTACTGCGGATCTTCAGACTCTGTTCGCGCAGTTGTCCTTCAGGAGATTGAGGATGCAGCCCGGACAGCCGTGAAAAATGAAGGGCGGCATTTCGGGCATCACCGAGGCGCATATGGGTCAGGGCCGATTGCAGTTCCTCCGCCTGCGAAAGGTCCCTGTGTCTTGAAATACTTTCCAGCAGCTCCAGAATAAAAGAGGCATTTTCTCCTGGCTCCTGAAGTCTTGCCATTCCGGCTGCACCTTCCAGCCCGTTTTCAGTGAAAGAAAAGTGCTCCCGCAGTTCGGCATAGTGTGCAAGAGCTTCGTCAGGAGCATTCGTTTCTTCCAGAACTCGCGCAAAGGCAAGCTTATATATGCCCTCACCGCTCAAGTCGGGCGGCGATGTTTTCCAGAGTGTCGCTGCCTGGCGCAATTGATCGATTCGCTCAGCCGGAATATCCTCTTTTTCTGCAAGTGCAATACACTGCAAAGCACCGCGCATGATTTTATCGGGAGCATCCGTTTTTTCGATACGGCTCAAGGGTTCCCAAAATGCCATAGTCTGCTGAAAGGAAATGACAGCACTTGCAATGAGCAGAAGGTTCAGTAAAACAAGCAGTATGTTTTTTAAAATTTTACTCCGGAAGAGAAGAAGCGTCCTTATCAGAAAAAGGATGCATACCATGAACAGCAGATGATAGGGGATATATAAACGTCGGAAAGAAAATGAGTCTGAAAAGCAGACAACTATTCCGAGGGCCGCCAGGACGCCTGTGACGGAGAAGAGCATGATCCAGTCGGGTGACATTCTTGTTTCACGGTGCTTTTCAAGCCGTGTCGCATCAAGCAGCAGAAGAACAAGAGGCAGGGCGATGAGCCCGTAATAGGATCCTGCCGCCAACAGAGCGAAAGCGAGTGTTGCGAAAAGGTGCAGCGGTCTGCGACGGTCCGGATCTTCCGTAACGGCAAGGTAGGAATTGGCACAAATGAGGGCAAAGAAAGTGCCCAGAAGCTGCGACAGACCGGAGGCACCTGCCAGCAGCGGCGGCACAGTCGGAAGCACGCAGAAAAGAAAGCCACCCAGTAAAGGCGGGATAACAGATGTTGGTTTTCCTGTCCAGCGTCGTACAATTCCGAAGAAATAAAGCGCGGACAGTACATGAAGCACGAGGCAAAAGAGACGAAGGTTCTTCGCGGATCCATCTGAGAGAGACCACAAAAAAGTTAATACGGCTCTTGCGGCAGGCGCATTGGGCAGCTCCTGCTGGAGTGCGGCACTGCTGATCGGCTTGTGCAGATACCGGGGGAGTACGAGCAGCTCCAGATCTCCGCCCTGCAGCGGGACGCCGGTCATGCTGAAATAAAAAAAGAATGTGATGACACCTACCAGAAGCAGGCTGATCAGGTATAGATTGCGCGGTTCGGCAGCAAGGGCGGCTGTGCGTACAGGTTTTTCCTGAGTATTAGACGATATCATGATAAAAACGACCCGAATGTTTTTTCAGAGAAACAGATCGAATTGCCGGGGCTGTGCAGGTGAAAAGACCCCGAATCTTCTTATCATGATTGTAGCAGGTCGGGCGTAAAAAAGGCTAAAGCGGAGACACGTCCGGACGCTATGGTACGCACCCCGCTTTTTTGCTTCAGAAAAGAAGCCGTAAACAGCGCAAGGCATGGATGTCTGAAAAGATCATGTTGCCGCTGATTCAGTCTGTTCTGAGTCGGGCGTTTCATCTTCCGTTTCGCTCAGGCTTTCCACCTCGCCGCCGCCTCCGGCATCAGGTGTTTCAGCAGACACACCCTCTTCCGTGCCAGTCTCATCGGCGGATGCGCCTTCGGGAGCGATTTCCGGGGGTAATGCTTTCGGAACGACAGTCGCCAGCGAATAGCAGTGTTCGCTGTGAAGCCGGCTGTAATAGTCGATAACACGGTTGGGCTCGGCAGCCATAGACGCGGTGCGCGGTTTGTATTGTTCAAACACAGGCAGAACCCAGGACTCTTCCCGGGCGAAGAAGCGAAGTGCATCGTCTGCGTCCACTTCCAATGTTAGCGTGGCACCGCGGGCGGGCAGGAAATTCATATGGAAAGACCAGGATTCATCTTTACCTGCGATCGGCTCGCCGTCCAATGCCGCACTGTATACGGCACCTGCTGACACTTTTTTAAGGGCGATTTCTCCGGCAAGACGCGGTGACGCTATATGCATGGTGACCCGGCTTTTGCCTGCTTCCCGACGGTCTTCAAGAACCTCCATGGTGAAGGGCTCAAAATTGGGATCGGGTGCTTTTGCCTTCAGATACGGGCGCATATCTCCCCTACGGAACTCCGGTGCCGGCGCCCGGTCTGTTGTCGGAAAGAACTGGGATGTCCATTCATCGAGGGGGCTTTCATTTTCAAAAAGCCCTTTGGGAAGCTCACGTCCTACAATATCTTTGAACCACTCGCGGGTAGTCCGGTCGGCGCTGAGCCACCACGCTTCGCCGCTGTCAAAATTCACGGCATAGGCGAGGGAATTCAGGCGGGAATTGTCCGGACCGGGTCTGTTGGCTGCAAGCCCCCACCCAAAGAAAAGCAGTCCTGCAAGAAAAACGGTGCCACCGGCGAGGAGGAAGCGTTTTTTAACCAGTAATTGAATTTGTGTGGCGAAAAGCCCGGCAATGATTACCAGGAAAAGATTGATCAACACTGCACCCATAGGAGTCAAGGTAAAGGAAAGCATCTGCAGAAGCGGTACCAGGAATGCCAAAACGGGCAATAAAGGAAGAGTCAGGAGAAGAACAGTACCGGGCTGCAAGTCCTTGCCCTCCCGATATAAGAGTCCCAGCACCAGAAGCAGGACGGATCCGAAAATCATCGGCCAGATAACAATGTGGGCGCCCCCTGCAAGCCAGCTATGGGCAGGATAGAGAAGAAGCGCCCAAAAACAGAGTACCGCTCCCAGAAGCTCGGTGGCGCGCAGGAGTTTGGTTGTAAGTCCGTAAATAAGCAGAATAATTCCCATCCCGGCGACAATAATACCCAGACAGTAGAGCGTGTTCTGATACAGACTTGCTTCGCGGTAGACCACAAAAGCGATCAGCGATAAAAGTCCGGGCAGGGCGGCCAGGATGAAGGTTAAGACTGTCACCAGCAGGGCGGCCAGAAATCGAAAGATTCGAATTCCGCCCTTTTTAAGATTTATCACCAGCGCAATAACAAGCAGCACCAGTGCTGCAAAAGTAAAGGCGTTGTCCCAGGACTGGGGATACACAATCATATAGGAGCCCAGTGGATTGAAAAAAGTGGCATTGGGCTCATAAAAATCATTGAGATCCATATTGCCAAGATGCAGTGCCAGCCCCAGTGCATAATCTCCATGGTGCTGCAGGCTGGCAAGAGAGATTTTTTCCGGGTTGTCCAGACGGGTGTGGTAGTAACCGAATCCGTCGATGTAGGCAACGTTATACCCCGGTACAGCACGCTTGTACTGGCCGAAATCGCTTCCGAATGGAAGCCGGTCGTAGACGCTGAACATAATGGAATTGGCGCGGGCAGAGACGCCGGATTTTTTCAGCTCACGGATGAGTTTGCCGTTGTTCTGAGAGGTTTCAAACATGAGAGCAGGACCGCAGACACCTCTGGTTTCCAAACCCAGCATGACACCTACGTCATTAAACCAGGGGTGGCGCCTGAATGCCTTGGCACCATTGGCACCCACTTCTTCCTGATCGGCAAAAACAAAGATCAAATCGTTTTTAAGGGGAGCGCGGGCCTGCAATGCGCGCGCCGTTTCCAGCATGGTCGCAATGCCTGAAAGATCATCGGCAGCACCGGAACCGTAAGGCACTGAGTCAAAATGCGCGTCCATGGCAAAGGCTTTGGTAGAGTCTGTGCCGCGTATACGCCCGAGGATCGCACGCCCCCACTCAGCAGAATTCCGTCCTTCGTGAATGAAGGGTGTATCAATCACTTCGATTTCCAGGCCCAGAGCAGCAGCCTGATCCAGAAGGTACTCAAAAACCCGATCATTGGCGTGAGAGCTGGCAGGGTGGGGTTCTTTAGCCATGATTTTAATATGTTCTAAAGCACGCTCTGCCGAAAAATCTTCCTTTGGAGCCTGCGCATTCAGAGGGGCAGGCGCCTGCGCCATCCACCAGGACAGGAATCCTGTTCCCAGCAATAAAAAAAGGATCAGCAGAGCAGAAAGTTTTCCTGTTTTAATTTCAGAAGGCATGGGTACTCCTTTTGCATGTTACTGCAGTACAGGTTGCTTCTGAAATTAAAGACTGTTCAGATACTGAAATAGTTTCAGATCGTGAAAAGGAAGGAATGTGGGTGATGCGCAGGAAAATGAAATACTAAATACAAGAAATTCCGAGGCTCTGCAAAAAAAAGATTATCCTCCCTCCAGGGGTAGAGGAGGAAATAACGGGCATTTTGCCCGTGCGCTCAGTAAATAAAAGGAGTTTCTATGTTAACGGGCGGAAGATTAACGGCATAGCAGAACCAGTTAACCGGCATCAGCACAATTTCCACAACCATCATCATGATCCACATCCAGGGATAACTGAGAAAACCCCATAAGCCTTTTTCTTCATTTGCCATCTGCGTTATACCTTCTGCTTTAGAATGGTTCGAGAGACTCTCGACTGAGCGAGTACTATGTTCCTTAGGGAATGATAGCACATTGTCCTGGAGAGCACCAAGCGTAAAAGCCTTGTCTTTTCTTAAAGGTGTCCGACACGGAAAAGAAAAGCCCGGGCTGTGTTCATGGGGGGAGAACTTCAGCCCGGGCGGGAGGTGTTTTTTCGGGTGATCAGTCGCTGTTACGTCAGGTGGGCAGTCCGATATTTTCTACCTGCTGTCGTCGCCTGATTATTCTGGCGTATTAAAAGCATTGGTGATGGCTTTCCCGTCCCAGGATTCCGGAATTTCCACATCCAGAAGCCATAATGCCGTGGCGGCCGTGTCATAAACGGTCACGTCTTCAGAGATGGTGTGGCCTGGCTTGACATTTTTACCCCACAGAATCCAGGGAATAGTCATGTCTTCGGGTTTATTGCTTCCGTGCGTATTTTTGTGACCGCCATGATCTGCCGTGATGATGAACACACTGTCATCAGCGATACCGGCTTTTTCCACGGCTTCTTTCAGGACGCCCAGAGCTTTGTCGGCATTGGCAAATCCTGCTTTCTGTTCATCAGATCCCCACCCGCGCTTGTGCCCGAGTCCGTCCGTCTCAGCGAAATGCACAAAAGTCAGGTTGGGTTTGTTTGCGACAATGTATTCGGCAGCAGCGGCAGCCACTTTGTCTGATTCATAGCCGGGGCATTCAGCGTGATCCATCGAATCAGGAATTGCGATCAGGAGAAGTTTGTCTTTTCCCGGAAAGAAGGCTGTATGGAGTCCTTTTTTTCTTGCCTCCGCAAAGCAGGTCGTCACTTCCAGTTTTTTGTCCGGCTCATCGCCGTTCCAGGTTACCTTGTGCTTTGCCGGGCCCATGCCGGTCATCATGGAAGTGTGTGCAATGAGGGTGACACTGGGAAAAATAGTTTGTGCCTCCCAGGTGCAGGCGCCCTGATCCAGCATGCCTTTCAGAACCGGCATGTCGCAGTCTTTCATGACATACGGAGCGCCCCCATCATAGCTGATAATAAAAACATGGCTGGCGAGGGGCACCGCTGAGGCTGCCGCTGTCCAGATCATGGTGAAAAGAAGAGCAAAAATAATTCTGGTGTATTTCTTGTGTGTCATTCGATATCTTTCTTTTGTACCTTAGTTGTTTGTGCTGCCCAGCACGTCATCAATGGGCTTGCCCGCTTCAGGGGCAGCCGCCCGAAAATCTTCACCTAGAAAAGCCGCCATCGTGGCAGCGAGCTGGCTGGCAGTGACGCGTTCCACCTTTTCGCGTTCGCCCAGAGGTTCCGTATCGGGTCCCAGGAAAGCCATCCAGGTATTTTCCGAGTTTGCAACATCTTCACCGTGACTCTTCCATTCCAGAGGTGCATAGCCGCGGCCGTGATCTGTGGTGAAAATCAGCGTGGTTTTGTCGCGGTACTGATCCAGTGACTGGGCTGTTTCCCAAAGGTATCGCACAGCATTGTCGGCCTGTCTTGCTGCATCAAGGTAGAGGTCATAGCGTCCGCCATGAGGCCATTCGTCTGTTTCGCCCAGTGCCAGAAAAAGAACCCGCGGCTGCTCACGTTTAAAATAGGCGTAAGCGGTTTCAAAAGTAATGGAATCGAAAGGCTCGCCGCCCCAGTAATGTGTTGTTTCTTTTTTCATCCTGTTGAGCAGTTCATATTCGGGAAAGGACTTTCCTGTATCCAGCGGCTCATAGCCTGCATTGACCAGCATGCCGCTGCGTTCGCGGTTGAGAATCCAGGGGAAGAGTTCCCAGGCCCCGAAACATCCGACCTTGTCTTTGTAGGCAGGCATATTGTTAAGGAATTCAAAAACATTGAGATGAGGATTGTAAATTTTGTTGTTGCTGTCAACATCACGGAAGCCATAACCGCAGGCCACCTCGCTGAAACCGGGATAAGAGAAGTTGTAGCCGTTGGATACCTGAGAGACGCTGCCTTTATTCTGGTTACCGAAAATTTGCCCTTCTTTTGCCATGACTTTCCAGGTGAAGGGCATCAGGATCTCCCGGCGTTCTTCCGGTGTGTCCCGCCAGTAGGCGGCGCGACTGGGATGGATGCCTGATTTTGCTTCCGGCAGCAGGGACTCTTCAGCACCCTGAAAGACTTCCTGCCAGCGCAGACCGTCGGTCATAACAAAAATAATATTTTCCGTTTTAAATTTCTTTTCCTGTGCAGTGGCATGAAAAGCCATGGCCATGCACAGTGCCAGTGTCAGAAGACCAATTAAAACACGCGTACTTTTCATAGTAATCCCTTTCCGGATTTGAAGGTTGGGGGAAAATCCTGCGAAGACTGCAAGGAACACCATTACAGCCGTATCAGGAGGGAGCAGGCGGAAAACCACCCGGGTCGGCTGAAAGTAAACCCTGAATATTTATCCTCTATTGAAATTATATTTATCGGTTATTTTGCTATTATCTACGGAAAATAGCATTAAATCAATGCAACAAAAAGGGCAGGTGTTTTGTTTCCTGCTGCTTGTTGACGGATTTTTAATTGTAAAAGAACTGCGCCGTAGCGGTGCAGGGCTGATTCACACGGAGGCGTACCCAGTGGGCGGAAAAGCCGGCGGGAAACTCGTGATGCCGGTATGTCTGCCCGGGAGTCAGTTCAAAAGAGTGATATGGTACCCATTGCCGGTTACCCAGAAAATCCACTTCCACATCGATCCGGACCGGCTCATCTGCCTGGCAGTGGAGATGCAAACCCTTGGCATCATAGCCGGTCATCAGGTAGGGGTCTGAGCAGTCTCCCGCCTGCAGCGCCGTATTCCGCCACGGGCCACCCCAGCCCGAAGGCTTGCCCATTGACCAGAGGTCATCAATATTGCCGAACCAGAGCCCTGATTGGGGCTGCCCCTGGTCATGATCAATCTGATCTGATGCCATCACAAAGAATCCACGCCAGTGGCAGTAATCAGGAACGACCCGCAGATGGGTGCAGACGGGACGGATCCCCCAGATTTCTCCGCCGTAGGCGAATGGAGGGAGCTCAAAAAAGGTGCCATGGGCATCCATCATAAGCCGTTCGGTGCTGGCGTGGCGGATGCGCATCCATTCCGTATTCCAGGCATGATCCCAGCACTGACTCGATTTGGGGAGCAGGTAGCGGCGCCATTCACCTTTAACCAGCACACGAAGTACCAAGGAGGAATCAGTCCAGCCCAGTGCGTAAAGTGTGTCGCCGCCGTAACTGTCGTTGCCAAAAGTGCCAGCAACTTCTACAAAAGGATTTCTCTCGACAATATTCCAGGACGAGCCATCCCATTCTGCCAGACGCCCCGCCTGACGCAGGCCCAGGTACTCCTGCTCATCGTAATTGTTATTAGCCACAACAACCCTGCCCTGAGCGGTATGGGCGCTTTTAAAATGCACCAGCACATCCTGAAGTCCCAATTCTTTTTTCAGATCAAAAAGAAAGACTGCCTCCAGACTTTTTACGTCAACTTCCCAGAAACCGCCTTCCATCCCGAGAAAGTAAACCTTGTTTCTGGGATCTGTCAGATGCGCACAGGTTGCCGCAAGCCGGATTTCCCGAAAGGCTTCGATGGTGCGTACCTGCCCGTCAGCATCGATGGCATAGGGGCCGATAAATGCCTGTCCGCTCGGCCAATGCGCCATCCGGTTGGCGTAGGTGCCTGTTATGGATGCAGGATGGCGTTCCATGGTCATGTTTTCCCGGATTTCATAAAGGCCCAGCCCCTGCCCGTTAATATGGGCGACATAGCCCACTGCCCACAACCTGTTGCCCCAGGGAATCAGGGCGCCGATGCCTGCTTCAGAGGTGCTGCCTTTGCCCTGTGCCATTACCGTGAGAGACGGGAATACACCGCCGGAGAAAACAGGATATTCGGAGGTTCTTCTCTCTACTTTTTCCTTTTCCTGGAGATAGGCGCGCAGTGCCTTCGCCAGGGAGCTGCCGAAATTCCGGGAGTTTTCTGGCGTTACAGCAGTACCGCCCGCATTGGCGTAGGGAATCTCAAAGGCTGTTGCGAGCTGAATTCCGTCGAGTCCTGAAGCCCATCCGTCAAAGGAGAGTCCCGCCGAGTAGGAGCGTGAAACATTCCAGCTTTTCCCGTGAGGCAGATTGTTGCTGCAGCTGTAGGGCAGAAGCCCGTCGCGGTTCGCCTCCTCAAGCAGGCTGCCGAAACGCTGCTCTTCCACCCACATTTCCTCGTGACGGCTGCCGACAATGTAGATATCTTCATTGTGCCTGCCCCGAATGTGCGGACAGTGCAGATCCAGAGCAACCCTGAGTTTTCCATTTGCCCAATTGGGCACAAAGGTGCGCAGTGCTTCGGTTTCTTTGTGCACGCTCACGCCTATATAATCTCTGTTGTGGTCGCGGGGTGTCCGATTTTTCCCCTGATCGCCGTCTTCCACGCCATCTTTATCCATGAAGGGAATAACCGTTAATTCCACGTTACGGCCGAACCAGCAGCCGTCTTCCGTATCGGCCAGTATGGCATCCATCAGCCCTTCCAGTACAAAATTAGCCATGGCTTCACAGGCATGGTGCCTTGCTGTAATCAGCACACGAAAGCGTGGATCGCCCTCAAGGTTGCCGATATGGAGTTTTTCAACGCTTCGGTTTTTTCCTGTAGCGCATAAGGTAGTAACGGAGAGAAAACTGGATTTTTCATGCTTTTTCAAAAAAGCGTCCAGATCGCTCTGCAGGTATGGAATGGTGAATGCAAAACGAACTTCACAGGCATCGGCAGAAAAAGTATAGTCGAAACTGTTTTTTGTCACACATTCCGCACCCATCCAGGCCCAGGTTGTGCCGCCGTCCTGACTGATAGCGGGCCCTCTTACGCCAATGGGGCTTTGCCCGTCAAACTGAAAAGTCACTGTTCTGCCGGCAGCACCTGTTACCCTGAAATTCCAGTAAAACCACCACCCGGCTGTGTCCCGAAGATCCGGTGCCAACAGAACCTGATCGCCCTCGATCTTCTTAATCAGGATATTGCCACCCGGATAATCCGCATCAATGGAGAATTCGGCGGCAACTGCCGGGAAGGGGGCTGTCAGCGGGAGAGTCAGACAGAGAAGGGCAAAAAGGGAACGGGTATGAGCAGGGAATAACATAGAACGCCTCCTGACACTGGTTATATAGAGTGCCTTTCACTGTACCCGCAGCCATCTCTTTATTTCAAGTCATTCACGGGGGCATCTGAGAATATTTCATTTTCCATAATAAGAACAATACGAAATTCAATGCTGTAAAAAGAGGGGATGGATGTGGCACAATAACTCTCTGGAGTGCCCTGAGCCTCTGAGGTGTACGGAAGCAGGGGGTTTCCCGGAAGACAAATGATGAGGGTTTTTACTATGGCGACAGAGAAGACAGTTGCAGAACGATGCCGCGCTTTATCGCTGCGCCTCGCGGTTGCCGAATCCTGCTCCGGCGGATTGATTGCTCATCGGCTGACCAATATTCCGGGAATATCCGAGTGTTTTCTGGGAGGCGTTGTGTCCTACGCCAATAGTGCGAAAACAGCTCTGCTCGGCGTCCCGGCGGAAATGATTGCCGCTAAAGGCGCTGTGAGTGAAGAGGTGGCACGCGCCATGGTTACAGGGGTGTGCTCACGCCTGAGCGCCGATGTCGGCGTCGCGGTGACCGGAATAGCCGGTCCCGGTGGCGGCACAGTTGAAAAACCTGTGGGCACCGTGTGGATTGCTGCGGCGTGCCGCGGCAGCGTCCTGGCACAAAAGCACTTTTTTACCGGTGATCGGGATGCCATTAAAGCGCAGACGGCAGATGCCGCTTTTTTACTGATCCTTAAAGTACTGGAGTCATTATGAGCACACCCTTTGTCCATCTGCACGTTCATTCGCATTACAGCCTTCTGGACGGTCTATCGAAGCCGTCGGAACTGATACAGCGGTGTGTCGATTATGACATGCCTGCTTGTGCGCTTACAGATCATGGTTCACTTTTCGGACTGCTGGAGTTTCAGGGTGCCGCCAAACAGGCGGGCATCAAACCTATTCTTGGCTGCGAGATGTATATTGCCCCCGGGTCACGCAAGAGCAAAAGCGGAAAAAGCGCCAAAGAGGCAAGCAATCATCTGGTGCTGCTCTGCGAAAATGAGACGGGGTACCACAACCTCTGTCGTCTGAGCTCTATCGGCTATCTGGAGGGCTGGCATTACAGGCCCCGGATTGATCTTGAAGCGCTGGAGGAGCATAAAGAGGGGTTGATCCTGCTGACTGCATGCCTGCAGGGCAGGGTTCCTTCATTGCTGGAGCAGGGAAAGCAGGAAGAGGCGGCGCGCACGCTGGATACCTATCTGGGTATTTTCGGAAACGA
>Ga0116160_1000394_pt1 | contig 52495 bp, 42 predicted proteins | sample AD_JPNAS2_MetaG_FD_89879 | JGI IMG/M metagenome (GOLD analysis project Ga0116160, IMG submission 89879) | Active sludge microbial communities of municipal wastewater-treating anaerobic digesters from Japan - AD_JPNAS2_MetaG | ecosystem: Engineered > Bioreactor > Anaerobic > Digestate | place...
AATATCCAAAAAGACAGCAAATAAAGTGTTTGCTGCAAACACTTTATTTGCTGTCTTTTTTTTTAATTAAAGTGGTGAAAGTTAATTGCGAAAAATTGATGAAAATTAATTTGCTATTTACAGCAGGCTGTCGCCTACGGTTAATCACATGTTGTCCTACGGACAAGCCTTTGACAGACACTCGTTCACTCCCAACACCCCTGATGCTCGCCTCCAACACCATGACGCTCGCTCGGATTTGCAATCCGAGTGTAACATTACCACCACTCGGATTACAAATTCGAGCGAGCGGAGAAAAACTTTGATAAAAACTAATGCTAAAACACAAAAAACTAAACTAATTTGCCAATTTTAAAGTTTTTTTAAATAATTTAACTTCACTTTCTAATAAATGTGAGAATTAAATTTCTATTTTTGTTAAATAAAAATACAGACATGTTTAATTTAATAATAGATGCTGGAAATACAATTATAAAACTTAGAGTTTTAATGCAAAAAGAAATTGTTTCTACCGAAAACTGTAAAGACTGGGATTCTGCATTAAACAGCATAAAACTTTTACAAAAAAACTTTAAAATTTCTGCCTGTATTTTATCAAATGTTAGAGAAAGCAATGCTTTATTTGAAAATTATTTAACTAAAAATTTTAAGACTATATTTTTTTCACACACAAATAAACTGCCTGTTATAATAAATTATAAAAGTTTAGAAACACTTGGAATAGACCGTTTGGCTGCTGTTTGTGGAGCTTCAGAATTATTTCCTAACAAAAATTCTTTAATAATAGATGCTGGAACAGCCATTACTTATGACATTTTAAAAGACGGTAAAATTTATGAAGGAGGAAATATTAGTCCTGGAATTAAAATTAGATTTAAAGCCCTAAATACTTTTACAAAAAAATTACCGTTAATTGATATTGATGCTGAAGATAACAATTTATTTGGACAAAACACTGAACAAGCTATACGATATGGCGTTCAGAACGGAATTTTACATGAAGTTAAAGGCGTTATCGAAGATTTTAAATTGAAATATTCTGATTTGAATATAATTTTTACAGGTGGAGATAGTTTTTTCTTTGAAAAGTTATTAAATTTTCGCATTTTTGCAGAGCCAAATTTAACAACTTTGGGATTAAATAAAATTTTAGAACTAAATGCATAAAAGAATTATTCTTATTCTTGCTTTAACAATAAGCTCAATAATATGTCTCGCACAAGGAAGAGTAGGCTCGCCTTATACAAGGTACGGACTTGGAGACGTAAACCAAAATTCCTTGATTAGAAACAATGCAATGGGTAGAACAAGCTACACTCTACCATATAATAATGGCATTAATTTTATAAATCCCGCTTTAGTTAGCCAAATAGATACTATGACTTTTATCTTTGATTTTGGTTTTAATGGCGGTATTCGCACCTACAAAACTGAAACTCAAGGAAGTATGTCAAACTACGATTTTCAAATTTCACATTTAATATTTGGCTTCCCAATAACAAAATGGTGGAAATCATGTGTAGGTTTTATGCCATATAGTAATGTCGCCTATTCAATTGTTGATAGAGATTCGTCGCTTAACGTAGCTAAAGATTATATATACAGTGGCAATGGCGGACTAAATCAAGTGGCGTGGAGCAATGGATTTACCCCTTTCAAAAACTTTAGTATAGGAATTAATGCGTTTTATTATTTTGGTAAAATATACCATTCCAACTCTATTGACTTTGATGACAAAACAGGAGCTTTTTTAAATGTTATTGAGCAAAACACTGTAAGAATAAACGATTTTAGCTTTGACTTAGGTATGAATTACAACATAAATTTGAATCCCGAAAATAAACTTAGTATTTCTGGAGTATATGCTTATAACTCACAATTAAATGCTGTTCGAAACACAATGGTTTTTAATACACTTAGTCATAGTTCTGCAATAACAGATACAATTTTTCAATCTATTAACGAAAAAGGCAAAATTAGCTTAGCTCAAAAAATAGGTGTGGGAATAGGCTATAACCACGATGACAAACTTTATGTGGGAGTTGATTATACTATACAAGATTGGTCAAAAGCAAAATATTTTGAACTAAGCGACCAATTATCAAACAGTACATTTATCTCTGTTGGAACTGAATACACACCAGCAGGAAGAAGTAAATTATATTATAAATATTGGCAAGGCGTAAGCTATAGAGCGGGGTTTTATTCTAACCAAAATTTTATCAACCTAAACAACTCAGAAACAAAGATTTCTGACTTTGGCATAAGTTTTGGATTAGGATTACCAACAAAACGTTCTAAGACATCATATAACTTATCGCTACAAATTGGGCAAAGAGGAAGTGCAAAAAATAATTTTATTACAGAAAATTATTTTATCATCGGTCTCAGCCTTAATTTAGCAGATATGTGGTTTATAAAAAGTAAATTTGATTAAACAATTTTAAAAGTTTTTTATTATGAAAACATTTGTATTTTTTACCGGAATTTTATTAGCTGTTATGTTTAGCAACAGCGCAGTGGCACAAGAAGGTGATTTAGGAAGCGACCCAGACAAGTGCATGATTATGTTATCAACTTATAATGAGTTTGTTAACCAACAAAATTATAAAGATGCAATGCCAGCATGGAGATGGTGTTTTAAAAATTGCCCAGCAGCAACAAGAAATATTTATATTCATGGCACAACAATAGTTGAATATTTTATCGAACAACAAACTGAAGATGCTGCTCGTGAAGCTTATATTGATACTTTAATGATGGTGTTCGATAATAGAATAAAACATTACAACCAAGAAGCTTTAGTTTTAGGTCGTAAAGGTATTTCTATGCTAAAATATAGAAACGAACAAGTAAAAGAAGCTAACGAAGTATTAAGAAGATCTTTCGAACTTGGAAGAGAAAGTTCTGAATATTTTGTTCTTCAATATTTAATGCAAACAACTGCAATATTATATAGCAACGAACTTACAACACAAGAAGATGTTGTTAATACTTATTCTGACTTATCTGATGTGATAAATACTCAAATAGATAATGAGGCTAGCGAATCAAAAAGAGCAAGATTAGAAGAAACTGCAAAAAATATTGAAGAAATATTTGTAAACACTGGTGCAGCTGATTGTGCAACTGTAATAAGACTTTTTGGACCAAAATTTGAAGCAAACCCTGAAGATATATCTCTTGCTTTAAAAATTCTTGCTTTGTTAGATCGTGGTCAAACTGATGACTGCAAACTTTCAGATTTATACATGAAATGTGCTATCGCTGCTTATAATGCAGAAAAAACTTCTACTTCAGCCCACTCTATTGCTCAAAGCTATTTTAAAAGAGGCGATGCAACAAATGCTGAAAAGTTTTACGAAGAAGCAATTTCTTTAGAAGAAAACTCTTTGAAAAAAGCAGATATGTATTATGAGCTAGCTCTTTTATATTACAGTAATTTTAAAAATTACGTTAAAGCTAGACAAGCTGCACGCAATGCTTTAGTAAACAATCCTAACTACGGAAAAGCATATATCTTAATTGGAAGACTATATGCAGCAGGTGGTTCTTGTGGTGAAACTGTTGTTGAAAAGAAAAGTTTAAATTGCTTAATAGTTGATCAATTTATAAAAGCTAAAAATGTTGACCCATCAGTTTCTCCTGAAGCAAATGAGTTAATTTACAGATATTCAGCAGCTTTCCCAACAGGTGATGAGCTTTTCTGGGAAAATTATAAAGCAGGTCAAACTATTACTATAGGCTGTTGGATAGGTGAAACTACAACATTAAGAGCTAAAAGTGAATAGTAAATTTATACCTTTAACAATAATTATAGTGTCTATATTAGTATTTAGCACAGTATTTACAGCTTGCAAAAACGATATAGACACTATAAATAAAATAACAGAAGTTCAAGACCTTCCTACGTTTGACCTCACTGGCTTAGAAACAGTATATAGCGATTCGGGTATTATAAAACTAAAAATTTATGCCCCAAAATTAGTTAGGTACGAAAAACGAGAAATTCCTTGCGATATTTATGAAAAAGGATTATTCGTTGAGTTTTACAATAGATCAATGCTAGTTAGCGGAACGCTCAGATGTAATTACGCTAAATACTCTATAAAAGAAGAATTATGGGAAGCCAAAAGCAATGTAGAAATTAATAATAGTGATAATAACGAAAAAATAAATACCGAACAGTTGTTTTGGGACATGAAAGCTGAAAGAATTTATTCGGATAAATTTGTTAGAATAACAACTGAAGACGAAATTTTATATGGCGAAGGTTTTGAGTCAAATCAAGAATTCACAAATTGGAAAATTATAAAACCTACAGGATCAATAAAAATTAAAGATGAATAAAAATAGAAGAATTGTAATGATTGTAATTGAAGTTCTTTACATAATTACAGCAATGTTTTGTGTTGGCGTGGGTATTTACTACCACATAAAACACGGTTTTGACAAATCATGGTTATTTTATGGAATAGGAATTATTTCATTAGGAATGTTTGGGGTTCGCCGCATACAAAGAAGAAACTTAGAAAGAAGAGAAAGTAGAAAATAATTATGGAGTGGATTATTGTAGGCATAATGATAGTTTTGTCTGCCTTTTTTTCAGGTTCAGAAATTGCGTTTGTATCTTCAAATAAATTAAGATTAGAACTTGCATCAAAAGAATCTAGTCTAAGTTCTAGAATATTAACTATTTTTAACGCATATCCTTCGCGTTATATCACAACAATGTTGGTCGGGAACAATATAGTAAATACTATTTATGGTATTTTTATGGCTAGACTCTTATATGAACCCATAGTACAACATGTAAATTCTGAATTTTATGTTCTATTGATACAAACAATTGTGTCAACAGCTGTGATTTTAGTTTTTGCCGAATTTATTCCAAAAGCATTCTTTAGAATAATAAATTATACGGCTGTAAAAGCTTTTTCTATACCTTTGATTATTTGCTATTATTTATTATATCCCATTGGCAGTTTAACAATTTGGATTTCTTCGCTTTTAATAAGAATATTTACAGGCAAAAAAATTGATTTCTCTACAAAACAATTAGCTTTTTCAAAAATTGATGTAGAAGAAATGTTAGAAGCCGGTAATTTTCATGAAGCAGATAATCAAAACCAACAAGAATTAAAATTTTTCAAAAAAGCTATTGATTTTTCATCAATAAAACTTCGAGAATGTATAATTCCAAGAAATGAAATTGTTGCAGTTCCTTCAAGTATTAGCATGACTGATTTGCGAGACAAATTTATAGAGTCTGGACATTCAAATATCTTAGTCTATAAACAAAGTATTGATGAAATTGAATCATATATTAACGTTAAAGACATTTTTAAAAATCCTAAAAATATAGACGAGATTTCAAGAGATATTTTAATTGTTCCAGAAACTATGTCGGCAAAAAAACTTTTCGACAAACTTATTCAAAGCAACAAATCTTTGGCGGTTGTTGTTGATGAGTTTGGTGCTACCAGCGGAATGGTAACTTTAGAAGATATTTTAGAAGAAATTTTTGGCGAATTTGAAGACGAACACGACTTCCCAGAACCTGATGTAATAATAAATTCTGATGGTAATTATATCATGGACGGAAGACAAGAAGTTGATTTATTTAATCATGAATATGGTTTTGATTTAAGCGAATCAGACGAATATGAAACCATTGCTGGATATATTTTACATCATACGGGTAATTTCCCTAAACAAGGAACTGTTGTTACTGTAAATGAGGATAAAAAAGAATATAAATTTAAAATCCTTAAAGTTCAAGACACCAAAATTGAAAAAGTAATGTTGATAAATAAATAGTTATCAATCCTCAAATAATAAAAAATAAAAAAAAGCTCTATCCAAAAGAATAGAGCTTTAATATTTATAGATTAAGACTTGTTTATTTCACACTAATAGTTTTTACAATTTCGCCACTATTAGTTTTTACTTTTATAAAATAATTAGCTTTTTTCAATTTGCTAACATCAATAAATTCTTTGTCTGAATTTGTTGTTTTTGTATAAACTACTTTTCCTAAAACATCAATAATGCTTACGGCTTCTAAGCCTAGTGCTTCAACAACAATATTATCAGAAGCTGGGTTAGGATAAATTTTTACAAAATCAAAATCTATTCCTTCAATTCCTGATGGGATAACTGTAATATAGCCAGTTTTAACTTCTTCGTCTTGGTTTGTTCCATTGCCAACTGTTAAAGTAACATCATAGGTGCCTTCTGTTGAATAAACTACAGATGGGTTTGGCAAAATACTTGTTGCTGGATTGCCGCCTGGGAATTGCCAATTCCAAGAAGTAACATTACCTGTAGATTGGTCTGTAAAAGCAACTGTTTCGCCAATTTCAACATTTGTAGGATTTGCAGTAAAATCAGCTACAAGAGGTTCATAAACTGTAATATATGTTGTTTTAATTTTTTCAGATGTATTTGTTCCATCACTAATTGTTAATTTAACATCATAAACACCTGCAATTTCATACACTACAGTTGGGTTTTGTTCTGTACTTGTTGCTGGATTACCTCCAGAAAACTCCCAATTCCAAGAAGTTACATTACCTAAAGATTGGTCTGTAAAATGAACTGTATCGCCTGCTTCTATTATTGTTTTATCTACAGTAAAATCTGCTGTTAAAGAACCATCTTCCACAACAGTAATATAATTTGTTCTTGTTTTTGTGTCGTTACCATCAGCATTTGTTGCTGTTAGTTTTACAGTGTATGTTCCTGCTGTGTTGTAGGTTACTGTTGGGTTTTGGTCTGTACTTGTAGCAGGCTCTCCTCCATCAAAAACCCATTCCCAAGATGTTGGATTATTTGTAGATTGGTCTGCAAAAGCAACTGTTCCACCAACTGTAACAGTTGTAGGATTTCCAACAAAATTTGCTACTGGAGGCGTAGGTGTTGCAGTAACTGTAATATATGCGCTTTTCACTATATTATGTTCGCCACCTGCGTTTGCAGCAGTAAGAGAAATATTGTAAGTACCTGGTACCATATAAGTAACTGTAGGATTTTGTTCTGTACTTGCAGCAGGATTTCCGCCTTCAAAAGTCCACGACCAACTTGTTGGTTCATTTGTACTTAAATCGGTAAAATTAACTTGTTGACCTTGCTCAATAGTTGTTACATTAGCTTCAAAATCGGCTACAGGAGGCTCAACATAAGGAAGAACTACTATTAGCAAAGAAGTGTCATCATAGACTGGATCTTGAGGCACTTGATAACTACCATAACCAACAAAAGGAGTAATTTTTAATGACAACTGATATTCGCCAGGTGTTGTGGGAGTCCCTGTTAATTGTGCACAATAACGAGTAGGTGGAGTTGTTACATCAAATTTTACTTCACTTTTACACCAAGTTATTCCTTCTGGTAAACCATTAACCTCATCAATTCTTATAGCAGCGATTAAAGGCAAATTTGAATAATTTTTAGGTGGAATAATAGTAACAGTTTCATCATAATACACATTTGCCATAGCTGTAGGAAGCTCCACAGGACATATCATTCCATTTCCTTCAAAATTTTCATTACAAGACTCTTCGGGAGTACAAGGAGGGTCACAAATTTGAGCATTTAATGCTAAAGAAAATAAAACAACAAAAAAAGTAAAAATTACATGTTTCATAATATTTAAGTTTAAAATTTATACAATGATTAAAAATGAGCACTTATTAATATTTCGTATCTACGTGGAGCGTGCATATCTCCTGGTCTTCCGACATATTCAGTATTTAATAGGTTTTTTACAATAAAATTGGCACTTAAAACTTTATTAAATTTGAATCCAAATCTAAGGTCTATATTAAAATAATTCTTTTTAGCATTTTCAATTCTATAATGCCAATATCCTGGTAAAATTGTTTGACTAAAAAACTGATAAAAAGCTATATCATTAAGATTTACAGTTGCAGGATCTCTTTCGTCGCAGAAAAGCCTATCAACATTTTCCATAGCACTACGCCAAATAATATTTGCACCGATAGTTATTCGTTTAGTTTCTACTCCTATATCTGCTTTTATAGAATGTCTATTTCTATATTTTAGAATTGGAGATAAGCTAGATGTTGTAGTGTCTGTTCCAAATTTTGGTACTGGATAAGTATAGGTATATCCCACCATTCCCATAATCATATAATTACCTACTTTACCAGCAATACTTGCCGACAAATCTGCTCCTGTAATTCTAACATCTCCATAATTTTGTGATTGAAAAGCAAATACAGGAATAACAGTATCAGTAGGTTGGAATGGCATATAAGTTTCTGGATTAAACACGCCGAATGTAAATTCCATCATATTATTTATATCTTGATTAAATACAGCTAAGTCTGCAAAACCTCTCCATTTGCCAAATCTATATCCTTGTTTTATACCAACTTCTGTACTCCATCCAGTTTCTGGCAACAATCTTGGATTAGGCAAAACATTTACCATTCCTAATGCTGTTGCTGTATATTTTTCAGCTATTGATGGGAAACGATAACCTTGTCCGAATGAAGCTCGTATAAAAGTTTGGTCTGTAACTGAATAGTTTACTCCTGTTCTGAACACTGGTCTAAACGGTATTTCTAAATGCTCCTTTCCAAGTTTTATATCAAACAAAGACTCGGTTTGAGTGGAGTCTAAAACAAAGTATTCGCCTCTCAACCCACCCGAAAGTTTCAGTCTTCCTAATGTAACGTCAACTTGTGCATAAAGAGATAAATTATTGCTAAAATGGTCGCCAAACAAATTGGAGTAAACATTTGAGTATGAATTAACTATTCCTGTTGCTAAATTCCATTTTTCAGCAATTACTGTTTGATATTGAAACTCTCCATAATAAGTATTTCCTTTAGAATTTTTCATTGTATCTGAAGGAATAACATTTTCGGTTAAAAAATAACGAGTTCTTAAACTAAATTTGTCTCCATTTGGTCTATAATAATTAATATAAGGGTCGAGATTCATTCTAAATCCTTGAGTTGGGGCAGTTGTACCTATTCCAGGATTTGCTTGATAAGCATTTGTGTCGGCTTTCCACATAAAAAAGTCGCTTTTATCAACAGCCATAAAGTTTGTATTTACTCCTACAGCCAATCCTTTAAGCTTTTTAGCTCTATATCTTAGGTTTGCATTAAATCGGCTACGGCGTTCGTATTCTGCTTCTCTGTATCCTTCATCGATATGATGATTTCCGCCTAATGATAAATCTAAATTGTCAAATTGTTGAGCATGATGAAAACTTAAACCTCCATACATAGGATTTCGCACAAAATAAAAAAGTTCTTCACGCAAAGGAATTTTTAAAGGTGAGTTATTGTTTGCAAAGAATTCTTTTCCCCACCATTTTTGGCGAAGATCTCTTGGATTACCATAAATACCATTAAAGTAAGATACTTTAGTAACAGGCTTGCTTGTAGGATATGCAGATCTAACATTTATAACACCTCCGAGAGCTGAAGAACCAAATAATGCTGAGCTTGCACCTTTCACAACCTCAACTTGAGACACATTCTCTAAAGGTACATAATGCCATTTCACATCTCCAACATCAGCAGACATTATAGGTAAATCGTCCATTAAAACAATTACCCGACTTCCTGCTCCATAGCTCCAGCCTGTACTTGCTCTAATACTTGCCTGACCGTCATTAACGTCAACACCAGGAACCATATTAAGAGCATGGTCTAAACGAGTGGTATTATTGCTTTCTATCATCTTAGGTTTTAAAACCTCCATAGAAACTGTAACATCTGACAATTTTTGTTCAAACTTACCAGCACTCACAACTACTTCATCAATAATTTCTGCTGTAGGTGATAAATTTATATCTAAAACTATTGGTTTCCCTACAAGTAATTCTACTTCTTTTGTTACTTCTTCAAAACCGATAAAAGCAAACTTAACAATATAATCACCAGGATATAAAGCAATTTTATAATTTCCATCAAAATCTGTTGATGTCCCTAATTGTTGCTTACTACCAAGTATCTGTTCTGCATGATTAATTGTAATATTTACGCCAAAAAGTCCTTCATTATTTTCAGCATCAACAACTTTTCCAGAAAGCAAAACTGTTTGCGAAAACAATGAAAAAGAAGTAGCAATTATAATAAAAACAATAAGTAAAACTTTTCTCATAATACTAAATAATAATTAATAAGTTGCGAAATTAGAAAAATAACTACCATTTGAAACCTTTTTGACAAAAATTCTATCAATAAAACCAAAAAAATACGTATTTATACTTAGAGTTTAAGTTTTTAAAAATAACGAAAAAATGTCTTTTATTTAATTTCTAAACCATATCTTTGCAGACAATGAATAGTGTTGATGAAAAATTTATGCAAAGATGCCTTGATCTTGCTAAAAAAGGTTTAGGTACTGTTTCGCCGAATCCAATGGTAGGAAGCGTAATTGTTCACGATGGCAAAATTATTGGAGAAGGTTATCATAGAAAGTATGGCGAATCACATGCTGAAGTAAATGCTATTAATTCTGTTAAAGACAAATCTTTATTAAACAAATCAACTATATATGTTTCACTAGAGCCTTGTTCCCATGTTGGAAAAACTCCTGCTTGTGCAAATTTGATAGTAGAAAAAAATATTCCAAAAATTGTAATTGGAACTATTGATCCACATGTTAAAGTTGCAGGAAAAGGAATTGAAATTTTAAAAAATGCTAATAGAGAAGTTATTACAGGTGTGCTTGAAGATAAATGTATTGATTTGAATAAAAGATTTTTTACTTTTCACCAAAATAAGCGTCCCTATATTATTTTAAAATGGGCAGAGACAAAAGACGGCTATATTGATTTTATAAGAACGCCTTCCGACAAAGCTAAAGCATTTTGGATAACAAATGATGAATGTAAAACTCTTGTTCACAAATGGCGAACAGAAGAAGATGCGTTTTTAGTTGGTACTAATACTGTTTTATTGGACAATCCTCAACTTACAAGCAGATTGTGGAAAGGAAAAAATCCAACACGTATAAGTATTGACAAAAATCTAACATTATCTAAAGATTTCAACATTTTTAACAATGAAGCCGAAACAATTATTTTCAACTCCCACACAACCTTGATTATCAACAATATAACTTATTTAAAAATTGATTTTTCTAAAAACATAATTCCGCAAATTTTAGAAAATTTATATGATTTTGACATTTTGTCGCTTGTTGTTGAAGGTGGAACACAAACTTTACAATCATTTATTGATTTGAATCTATGGGACGAAGCAAGAGTGTTTGTTGGTAATCATAATTTTAAAAAAGGCGTGCCTGCTCCTATTTTTGAAAAATCGGAATTTAAGACAGAAACATTTGGAAATAGCATTTTAAAATGGTTTTACAACAAATATTAAATTTTAATAATAAATTTGCACTTAAATTAAATTGCTTTTAATGAGAAGACTAAATTTAATATCATTTATTTTTGCAATATACATCATTTTTACAATTGTTTCTTGTGCCAAGCAGGTAGCTATTTCGGGTGGTCCTAAGGACACTACTCCGCCTAAATTTGTAAAATCAGAACCTCAAAATGGCTCAACTAATTTTAATTCTGATAAAATTAATATTCAATTTAATGAATATATCAGGTTAAATAATGTAAATCAAAAATTAATTGTTTCGCCACCAATGCAAACAAAACCTGTAGTTACAATCAAGAGAAAAGGAATTTTGATAAAACTAAAACCTAACGAGTTAGAAGAAAATACAACTTATACTCTAAATTTTAACGATGCCATTGCTGATAATAATGAAAATAATGTGCTTAATTCTTTTGTTTTTGCATTTTCAACTGGAGATAAGATAGATTCTTTGTTGTGTGGCGGTGTAGTTTTAGATGCTTTCAACAGAAAACCAGTAAAAGATGCTTGGGTTTCATTATATTCTGACCTAAGTGATTCTGCAATAATAAATTCACTTCCTTCGTATATCACAAAAACCGACCAAAATGGGAAATTTTCAATTCCTTATATTAAGGAAAACGAATATAAAATTTATGCACTTATTGACAATAATTACAATTACCTTTTCGATCTTCCTGAAGAAAGTATTGCTTTTTTAGACACTACAATACAACCTAGTGTTAAATTAATAGCAAAAACAGATACCACAGCTGCCAAAACAATTTATAAGCCAACGAATTTAGAGCTTTTAATTTTTAAAGAAGATAATCAATCTCAATTTATAAAATCAAGCAAAAGAATTAATCCAAGATTTATAGAAATTGTTTTCAACAAACCACAATACGACAATTATGAAATCAAAGTAATAGGCGATGAAAATGCAATTGTAAAGACAAGTAAAAGCCTTGACACTTTACAGATTTATTTAACAAAAAAAGAGATTATTGATTCTTTAAAAATGGAGATAAACTGCAAATACCCTGATTTTGAATCATCTAGCGATATTATTACTGATAGTTTGTTTTTAAGATCAGTTGACCAAAAATTAAAAGACAGCATTGCTAAACTTTCTATACCTAAAATTAAAGAGCCTCATTTAGATTTAGAAATTAAAACAGAATTTCCAATTAGCGAATTTGATCCAAGCAAACTTAAATTAGAACTAGTTTCTGAAGATGAATATATTAATACAGATTTTGAATTGGAAAGAGACAGTGCTAATCCACTAATTTTAACGTTGAAATCTGATTTGCTTGAAAAATCTGAATATAGATTAATAGCAGATTCGGCATTTCTTAAAAATATTTATAATGAACCTAACCTTGTTGACACTTTGAAGTTTCAAACTGCTTCGAGTAGTGAATATGGTAATTTTAAAATAATATTTCCCGAAGCCAATACAAACTATCTTGTGCAAATGATACAAAACGAAAAAGTAGTTGCTGAAAGTTCAGAAGAGAATAAAGAAGTTGTTTTTGAATTTTTAAAAGCAGGGAAATATAAGGTAAAAGTAATTTTAGACTCAAATCAAAACGGCAGATGGGACACTGGGAATTATATTAAAAACCAACATGCAGAAAAAGTTTATTTTTTGCCTTCAGAATATGAAATCAGAGCAAACTGGAGTCATGAAATTGAGTGGGATCCAATATCGAACAAATTTATAGAATAAAAACTTTTATTTATATTTTTTTCGATTTTATAGATTATTAATTATTTTTGTAAAAAATATGAAACAGGATTATTTCGCACACGAAACGGCAGTAATTGATGAAGGCTGCATTATAGGAAAAGGCACTAAAATATGGCATTTTTCGCATATTATGTCAAATTGTAGAATTGGAGAAAACTGCAATATTGGTCAAAATGTTGTGGTTTCGCCAGATGTAGTTTTAGGCAATAATGTAAAAGTGCAAAACAATGTTTCTATTTACACAGGAGTTAGTTGCGAAGACGATGTTTTTTTAGGTCCTTCAATGGTTTTTACAAATATAATAAATCCAAGAAGTGCAATTGTTAGAAGAGATTCCTACTTAAAAACTAAGGTAAAAAAAGGAGCAAGTATTGGTGCAAATGCCACAATAGTTTGCGGACACGATATTGGTAGATATGCTTTTATTGGAGCTGGTGCGGTAGTTACAAAAGCAGTTCCTGACTATGCTTTAGTTGTTGGAAATCCTGCTCGACAAACTGGTTGGATGAGTGAATATGGACATAAACTAAATTTCGACAAAAATGGCTTTGCAACTTGCCCTGAAAGTGGTGAGAAGTATCAACTTATTAACAATTCCGTAAAAAAATTATAATCAATATGTCAAATTTGAATTTCGCATTAGTTGGTGTTGGAGGTTATATTGCAATAAGACACGTAAAAGCAATAAAAGAAACTGGAAACGAACTTGTTGCATGTTTAGACCCTTTTGATAGTGTTGGCTTTTTAGATGCACATTTTCCTAATGCAGATTTTTTTCATGAATTTGAGCGTTTCGACAGGCACGTTTACAAACTATCCCGTACAGATAAAAAAATTGACTATGTAAGTATTTGTTCTCCAAATTATTTGCACGACTCCCATATTAGATTTGCTTTAAGAAACCAAGCCCATGCTATTTGTGAAAAACCTTTGGTTTTAAACCCTTGGAATATTGATGCCTTAGCTGAAATTGAAAAAGAATCTGGCAAAAAAATTTACAACATTCTTCAATTAAGATTACATCAGTCAATAAAAAATCTTAAAGAAAAGATAGAAAATGGTCCAAAAGATAAAATTTACGATATTGATTTGGCTTACATTACAAGTCGTGGAAAATGGTATCATTATTCGTGGAAAGGCGATATTCAAAAATCTGGTGGTATAGCAACAAATATTGGAATTCATTTCTTCGATATGCTTTCATGGATTTTTGGAGAAGTTAAATCAAGTGTAGTACATGTAAGTGAAAAAGATAAAGCTGCTGGCTATCTCGAATTAGAAAGAGCAAGAGTAAGATGGGTACTTTCTATAGATGAGAACATGTTGCCAGATGAAATTAAAGCTAAAGGACAACGCACTTATCGTTCTATTAAAATGGAAAATGAAGAAATAGAATTTTCTGATGGGTTTACAGACTTACATACAGAAAGCTATCGTCATATTTTGAGTGGCAAAGGATTTGGTCTTAAAGAAGCTAGACCTTCAATTCAAACAGTATTTAATATTAGAAATGCTACACCAATTGGAATTACTGGAGATTATCATCCATTGTTAAAAAAATAAAATATATTTATTATGTACAATTCAATTTTAAAAAAGGAAAAGAAAATATCAGTTATTGGCTTAGGCTATGTTGGTTTACCAATTGCACTTGAATTTTCAAAATTTGTTAAAGTAGTTGGTTATGATATTAAACCAGAACGCATAGAACTGATGAAAAACAAAATCGACCCGTCTAATGAGTTAGAAAAGGAAGATTTTGAAAATACTGATATTTTATTCACAGCAAACCCAGAAGATTTAAGGGCTTGCCATTTTCACATTGTTGCTGTTCCTACACCTATTGATGAACACAAACTTCCTGACTTACGTCCTATTTTAAGTGCTTCAGAAACAGTAGGAAAAATTCTAAAAAAAGGTGATTATGTTGTTTTTGAGTCAACTGTTTATCCTGGTTGTACAGAAGAAGATTGTGTACCTATTTTAGAAAAAATGTCGGGATTAAAGTTTAAAAAAGATTTTAAAGTTGGATTTTCTCCTGAAAGAATTAACCCAGGCGACAAACAACATACACTTACAAATATTGTAAAAATCACCTCTGGATGTGATGCCGAAGCTGCCGAAGAAATTGCAAAAATATATGAAATAATTATTAAAGCTGGAGTTCACAGAGCTAGTTCTATAAAAGTTGCCGAAGCTGCAAAAATTATTGAAAATACTCAACGCGATGTGAATATTGCTTTAATGAACGAATTATCAATAATTTTTGATAAAATTGGAATTAATACTTTTGAAGTGTTAGAAGCAGCTCGCACTAAATGGAATTTCTTAAATTTTATGCCAGGATTAGTTGGCGGACATTGTATTGGAGTAGATCCTTATTATTTGCTACATAAAGCTAAACAACTTGGGTATCATGCAGAAATGATAGGTTCAGGACGATCTTTAAATGATAGTATGGGTCCATACATTGCTGATAAAACCGTAAAACTAATTATTGCCAACAAAAAAGAAATTACTACTGCAAAAGTTTTAATGATGGGTATAACATTTAAAGAAAATGTTAGCGATATAAGAAATTCAAGAGTAATAGACATTATCGAAGAGTTACAAAAATACAATATTACTGTTGATGTAGTTGACCCATTTGCCAAACCTAAAGAAGTGAAACATGAGTACAATGTTGATATGATAAAGAAACCAAAGGATAAATATACAGCTGTAATTGTTGCAGTAAACCATAAAGAATATTTAGACTTAGATGAAAAATATTTTGCTAATCTTTTAATTGACAATGGTGTTTTAATTGACATTAAAGGCATTTATAGAAATAAAATAAAAAACATAATCTACTGGAGCTTATAGTTTTCAATTCTGCTAAAAGACATAAGAAACTATAACGTTTTTACTTTAAAATTAGTAAGTTTGTACACTGATAAAAACAAGTAGTAAACAATTTTGTTACTATTATAATATTTAATTTTAAATATGAAAAGAAATAAAGAAAACATTGAACAAATTCTAACAACGGTATTACATCCCGAAACAGGGAAAGATATTGTTAGCTCAGGTATTTTAGAAGGGATAGAATTAACTGACAATTCGGTTGATTTAACAATTAGTTTTTTTAAATCTACAGATCCATTTATAAACTCCATCAAAAGAGGAATAAAAAACGCTTTAGAAGCTGAATTTGGAACAGAACTAATTGTAAATATCACAACAAAGGTAAAGAAGAAGGTAAAAGATCCTTCTAGCATTTCAGCTGGATTATCAGAAGTTAAAAATATTATTGCTATTGCCAGTGGTAAAGGTGGCGTTGGTAAATCTACAGTTGCTGTAAACTTAGCAATTGCTTTAGCTCAAAAAGGTTTTAAAGTTGCTGTTTTAGATGCTGATATTTTTGGACCAAGTATTCCAAAAATGTTTGGTGCCGAAGATGCAAGACCTAGTGGATATGAAGAAGACGGTAAAGAATATATTATTCCAATCGAAAAATATGGAATTAAATTATTGTCGATAGGATTTTTTGTAAGCCCAAAAGAAGCAACTATTTGGCGTGGACCTATGGCAGGTGGTGCTTTAAAACAAATGATTGAGCAAACAAAATGGGGCGAATTAGATTATTTATTGTTTGATCTTCCTCCCGGAACTAGCGATATTCATTTAACTCTTGTACAATCAGTTGCAGTTACAGGTGCTGTAATTGTAAGTACTCCTCAAGAAGTTGCTGTTGCCGATGCTCGCAAAGGAGTTGCTATGTTTAACGCAAGTGCTATAGAAGTTCCAGTTCTTGGTTTAGTTGAAAATATGGCTTGGTTTACTCCTGCCGAACTTCCTGATAATAAATATTATATTTTTGGAAAAGGTGGTGTAGAAAAACTTGCTAAAGAAGTAAATAGTGAAATGCTTGGACAAATTCCTTTAGTTCAATCAGTATGCGAAAGTGGTGATAAAGGTACTCCTGCAGCTTTAGAGTTTAGCTCTGTTATTGGTAAAGCTTTTGCAAATTTAGCAGACAATTTTGTAAAAGCTGTTGAAAAAAGAAATGCAGACTTACCACCCACTCAACAAGTAATAATGAATAATTAAAAAATAAAATATCATGGACGAAATTATCAAAAAAATAGAAAAATCAATAGACGAAGTTAGACCATATTTACAAGCAGACGGTGGCGACATTAGTTTAATTGAAGTTACACCAGATTATATTGTTAAAGTAAAACTATTGGGTGCTTGTGGCTCTTGCCCATTTAGTATTCAAACTCTAAAACTTGGTGTTGAAGATAAACTTAAAAAAGACGTTCCGCAAGTTAAGGAAGTAGTTTCGGTATAAGTCAAACAAAATCTATTGTTTGTCATTTTTTGCAAATCTAAATTCTGCTATTACAGGATAGTGGTCGGATAGATTTTTTTCTATAAGCTTGTGAGAACAGCACTTAAAATCTTTGCTATACAAAATATAATCTATTCTTAATTTAAGTTTTGAATTTACCCAAGTATATCCAGGATAGCGTCCACATGCGCTAAAGCTGTCTTTTAAGTTTTTTGCAAGTTTCAAATAAGAATAACTAATAGGAATATCATTAAAATCGCCACAAACAAGTATTGGATAATGACAATCATTCATTGTCCCCCTAACAATTTCGGCTTGTTTTATGCGAATTTTTATTGATTTTAAATATTTCTTTAATATAGTTTTTACCCCAAGATCATTTATCCCTTCTGAAATATTTTCTATAACAGTATAATCTCTTTGATTAAACTCCAAAGACTGAAGATGTACATTATAAACTCTAACAGTATCGGCATCTATCAAAATATCAGAATAAGTAAATCCATTATAAGAATTGTCAAATTTTTCTGAATAAGAATTTAAAATTGGAAACTTTGAAATTGTTACAAGCCCAAAATTTTGTCCACCTTTTGCAGTTGTCATAGTAGCTTTGTGAACATATTTAGTGTTTAAGTTTTCTAAAATTATTTTTAAAGTTTTAAAATTACTATTAGAATTATTCCAATAAGCTTCTTGCAAGCATAAAACATCTGGGTTTTCATCAGAGATAAGTTGAATTATATCAGTTCTAATATTTGTATTTTCCCAATCGTACAAGCCAAAAATCATTACATTATAAGTCATTACTTTAAAGTCGGCTTCCTTAGATTTTGAGCTAAAAAAAGATTGAATAGGATAAATTAAAGCTACATATTTAATTACTAACAAAATACTTATTAAAGAAATTAAAGAATATTTCCATCTCACAAAAATCCAAATCAAAACAAATATTATGTTTACAATTAAAATAATTGTAAATAAAAATGGAAGTAGAGAAAGAAACAAAAATTTTGATGGAGGGATAAATTCTATTCCATAAATAGCAAGTAATAATATGCTTGCTAGTATATTTATTATTAGTAATGCTTTATTTGCTTTCTTTTTTTTCATTTGCTTTGTTTAAAAAGTTTTTCTTTTTCACTTGCTGTTAATGCTTCGTAACCAGATTTTGCAATTTTATCAAGTATTTTATCTATTTCTTCTTGTTCTGCTTTTTTTCTTGCATTATAGTCCCAGTCGCTTTCTCGTTTTGTTGATGTTGATTTTGTTTTTGACTTAGATTTTTTATATTTAATTCTCATATTTTTTTGGGGACTAAATAAGTTTTTTATCCAATAAAGAAATTTAGTGAGAAAACTAGTAATATCAACTCCTTTGCGATAAAATAGAGCGAACATTACTCCAAAAAAAGCTCCTCCTAAATGTGCAATATGACCACCTGCATTATCTGTTGGAATACTTAAAATATCTAATATAACAACAAACAAAGCAAGGTATTTTAATTTAAAATTTCCTAAAAAAGCCAAACGTATTTCTTGGTTAGGTGCAAGCATTGCAACTGTAAAAACAATAGCCATAACCGAAGCAGATGCTCCTATTGCAATAGAAATTTCTTTAATTTCGTTAAAAACAGGAAAAATATTAAATGCTAAAATATAAAAAACTGCACCTAATATTCCTCCTAAAATATAAACGCCAAGTAATTGTTTTTGAGACAAATACTGCAAAAAAAGTTTTCCAAACCAATAAAAGGCTAATAGATTAAACAAAATATGCAAAAAACTTTCATGGGTAAACATATAAGTAATTATTGTCCATGGATAAGTTTTTAAATTATTAATATTTGCAGGGACAGCTAAGTAGTATAAAAACTCTTGACTTGTTTTAGCGTTGAGAAACAAAAAAACTTTAAATAACTGAATAAAAAGAAAAACAATTAAATTAATATAAATAAGAATATTAAAATTGTTTTTAGCTTTAAAGCTATATTTCAATTCATCTAAAAAACTCATTGATCCCAGCGATTAAATTGTTTTTTTCTCCAAACTAAAATAAATATAAGTCCGAACAACATTCCGCCTAAATGTGCAAAGTGAGCGACATTATCACCACTTCTATTTAAGAAACCTAAAACCAACTCAATTGCAACAAAAATCATAACTAAATATTTTGCTTTTATTGGGATAGCAGCATAAAGATATAAAATTGCATTGGGAAACATCATTCCAAAAGCTAAAAGCAAACCGTAAATAGCTCCAGAAGCTCCTACTGTTGGGGTGTTTATCATTAAATTTAAGTCTCTCATTTGAATATCTACAAAATTCTTACCTTGCATTAAAGCCTCACTACCTTCGTCAAGAACATATTTTACTTGCTGAGGATCCATTTTCGCGATAAGTGAATTGATTTCTATATTCATTACTATTAAATGCAAAAAAGCTGCTCCTAAACCTGTGAAAAAATAATAAATAAAAAATCTTTTCGAACCCCATACTTCTTCCAAAATCCTACCAAACATATATAATGCAAACATATTAAAGAACAAATGCCAAAAATTGCCGTGCATAAACATGTGAGTAATCAGCTGGTATGGTCTAAAGAAATCAGATTTAAAACTAAAAACAGCCAAATGCATTATTGAATCTGGTACAAGAAACCTCAATGCAAAAAGAGCAATATTTATTATTAATAAAGTCTTTACTACTGGTGGTAAATTAAAAAAACCTCCTCTTTGAAAATTCATAATAAATTAATTCAATTTTTGTTCTATTTCTTCAATTTTAATTACCTCTAATATTTTTTTTCCTTCTGGCGTATAGTTATGGTCTGAGCAAAGCATAAGTTTTTGAAAAATCTCTTGCATTTCGAGTTCTGTTAAAGGCTTAGCTACTCTTATTGATGATGTTTTTGCTAAAGCTAAGGCAATTTTTTCGTTCAGCACAACTTTTGCAGAGCCTTGTAATTCAGCAATTGCATAAACTATTTCATCAATTAATTTTTTGGGGTCTATATCTGTTAAATCGCCTGGCACAGCTCTAAGTTCAAATTTTTCTTTACCAACAAGAACAATTTCAAAGCCTATATTGTTTAAGTCTGTAATTATTTCTAAGATAACTGCTCTTTCGGTTGGAGAAGGCTCTATTATTACGGGAAATAGTGTTCTTTGGCTAACTCCTTTTCGAGTTTCTAAAAGCTTTAAAAAGTTTTCGTACAAAATTCTTTCATGTGCTCTTTTCTGGTCTATAACAACCATTCCAGATTTTACCGAAGTTATAATATACTTATTTTTTAGTTGAAAAAACAATGATTTGTTAAAACTAGTTGATTGAGTTTCATCTCGCGAAAGCAAATTTTGTGTTTCTTCAATATTTTCTTGTTGTGGTAAAACAAAATCTTCTCTATTCTTGTTTTGGCTTTGCTCGTATAAACTGCTCCAGTTGCGTGGTACATAATTAGATTGTCCACCTTTATGTTGTGTATGAGACTTAAATGGGTTATAATCTGGATTTATATTAATTGTTGGTGGTTTAAAACTTGTGTTTGAAGTTAAATGTACGTCTCTTGTGATATCTTCTTCAAAATATAGTGCTGGAACAATATTAAATTTCCCCAAAGCTTCTTTCACACTTGCTTTCATAATTTGGAAAATAGATTGTTCTTCTTCAAATTTAATTTCAGTTTTTGTTGGGTGAATATTAATATCAATAGTTGATGGATCTATTTCTAAATAAACAAAAAAACTTGGGAATTCACCTTCGGGAATAAGTTTTTCATAAGCTATACTAATTGCTTTTCGAAAATAAGGATGAATCATAAATCGTTTGTTCACAAAGAAAAATTGCTCGTTAGTTGTCTTACGTGTTCGTTCAGGTTTTGCAACAAAGCCAGTAATTTTAACTATAGATGTTTCTGTGTTTAGACTTACAAGATGTTGATTTATATTTTTTCCAAACACATTCACAATTCTTTGCTTATGATTTTCGGGGTTTAATGTTAAAACAATTTTATTATCTAACATAAACTGAAAAGCAATTTCGGGATTTGCTAAAACTATTCTATGAATTTCTGTTGTTATATGTTTGTTTTCTACAGGGTCGCTTTTCAAAAATTTTCGTCTTGCAGGAACGTTGTAAAATAAGTTTTTCACTATAAAATTTGCTCCTTTAGGGCAGTTTACCACTTCTTGAGATTCTACTTTAGAGCCAGAAATATTTATACAAGTTCCTAAATCTTGTCCTTCGGTTTTTGTTCTTAGCTCAACCGAAGCAACAGCTGCAATAGAGGCAAGAGCTTCGCCTCGAAATCCCATACTACGAATAGCAAACAAGTCGTCGGCACTAGCAATTTTTGAAGTAGCATGGCGTTCGAAAGCAGTTCTAGCATCTTGTGGGCTCATTCCTTTTCCGTTATCAGAAACTTGAATTAAAGTTCGTCCAGCATCTATAATTGCAATTTTTATTTCTGTTGCACCTGCATCAATAGCGTTTTCGACAAGCTCTTTAACTACAGAAGCTGGTCTCTGTATAACTTCGCCTGCAGCTATTTGATTAGCAACCGAATCCGATAAAAGTTTAATAATATTTGACATTACTTCATAAACAATTTAACAATTGGGGTAAGATCAGCTACTAATATCAAATAAGCCAAAAATCCCAAAACAATAGCTATCATAAGAACCCTTATAGTCGAATTTCCCTTACTATAAGCTGTTCGCTTCATAGGGCGTTTAAAACTACCTTTTATTTTAGCTCCGGGTTTACCTCCTTCCATACCTACAGGCTCTTTACCTTGAGCAATTCTCATTTCATTTAACAACTCCCGTCTTCTTTCTTTTTCGGGATCATAATAGCGTGGCTTATAATCAAACACATTGTGCTGTGGTACTTTAAAAAAACTTCCGAAACCCATAATTATAAATTTTTACAAATTTAATGTTTTTATTGAATTATTTCATTAACTCAATAACACTTTGTTTATTTTGTATTTTTATGAGAAAAATTTTTAAGCCTATAAACTATGTTTTTTATTGCAGAATTAAGTTCTGGATAAACTTTTGTAACTATAACAGGAACAAAAAATATTATTGCCAAAACAAGACTTCTAACACAAATATCTAAAATAAAATGCATTTGCGGAATAAACATATTAATAATTAAAGCAGCAAGTCCTGCAATTAGTATGATAATATGTTTTAGTTTATAAGGATTAAGTTTAAATTTCAAATAAACAAACAATTGCCTAGATACTAAGAAAATTAAAAAGGCAAGAGTTAAAGCGATACTAGCTCCAACAATTCCATATTTAGGAAGCAAAATAATATTAAAAACGATGATAAATATTATTAAGCTGACCATTAAAATAGTAAATTGGCGATAATACTTGCTTAAATAAATAATTTCGCTACTAACGCTTGCAATCATCTGAAGAAGATGAGCTAAAGCAATAAAAAATATAACATAACGTCCAGGTTCAAATTCAGGTGGTAATATTGTCATAATATTATTGATATTTCCCCAGATTAAAACAAAAAGAGCCATGCCAACAACAGACATACTTGTTGTACTTCTTTTATAAATTTCGTTAACATCTTTCCAATTTTCTTTTTGAATAGCTTCAGTAATTAGTGTACTTGAAATTCTTATTAAAGATCTTCCTGGCAGTAAAATTATTGTTCCAAAAAAGAAAACTGTAGAATACACTCCTGTTGCACTCAAATCACAATAATGATTAATTAAATATCTATCTATTTGTAAAACTGCCATTCCACTAAAACTTGAAATTAATCCAAAAACAGCAACAGAAAATATTTCTTTTGAGAATGATTTAGTAAAAATTTTAAATGAAGGTTTTAAAGAAAACTGTTTCTTATAAATTAACAATATGCAAATTAAAATAACAGGAATAGCATAAGAGATAGTGTAGAGAATAATAAATTGATGATAATCTATAAGTTCTAACCAGAACAATACAATTGTTATAAAATTCAACAATCTTAAAAGCAGTTCTTTAGCAAATGCTCCAAACGAAGCATTAAACAAAAGACGATTGTAAGTATCTATTATGAAGTAATAGATTGTAATAAAGACAAATGGCAACAATAAATAAACATATTCTGCAAACAGTGGCGATTGGTCTATGTTGGTTCTTATAACATATCCTTTGGTCAAATAATAAAAAATCATGTACAACACAAAGCCTAAGCTACCAACAGCTAAAGCAAAGAACAAAAAGCCATTATGATTATTTTTTTCATCTCTAAAATAAGGAAATTGCCTAATAGTAACATTTACCATTCCTAAAGTTCCTAACTGTCCAAAAATTGTAGATAAAGCCACCAAAATATAAACAAGACCGATTTGGTCGGTAGTAAAAAATCGTGGCATAAGTAAAGCTACATTTACAAATCCTATAAATGCACCCAAATAGGAATATATGGAACCTTTGATTGTTTGTCTAGATATTATTCCCATTTTAATAAAGTAATTTTTCCTTAGACTTAATTTTTGATAAATCTAAATTAAAAACGGCAGAAACTGAACTTATTGTTTTTATGTCTGAAATTATTTTTCCAAAATAAGCCTCATCTTGATTATCAAACACTTGCAAAAAATAATCTATATTTTTTAATTCTTCAACAATATAGCCTACATTTGTTTTATTAACAATTAATCTTAAACTTAAAGAAATATTTGAAGGCTGACATTTATATGAAACGAATATTTGTGTTTCTGTATATTTTTTATCTTTAATTTCAATATCTTCTTGTTTTACAAATTCTGCTTTAAAAAACTTACCTAATTTCCACGAAAGTCTGTAATCATCTTCAGATGAAGAAATTCCTATAAGTTTAAAATTATATTCTGCTTCGTATTTTATTTTTTTAGTTTTCATCAATACAAATGTAGTTAAATTTTTTGTATAGCATAAATTTGTTTAAGAGTTTAATCTAAATTTTTTGCATTAATAAACAATAAAGTTTTTAACTTAGTTCAATCTCAAATGACTTAGCTTTTTCAATGCTTGTTTAGAGGCTTTTTGTTCTGCTTCTTTTTTTGTCCATGCTTTTCCTTCAGCCAAAAATCTATCATCTAAACATAGTTCGCACAAAAAATGTTGATTTTTTTCATTACTTTCCATATTTTCGTAAGTATTAAAAGTAATATTTAATTTAAACTTTTGAATTAATTGCAATAGTTTAGATTTATAATCTTTATTTTGTTCTAAAAGTTTCTCTAAGTCAAAGTTATCATAAACTATTTTTTCAACAAATTTTTTGGCTCTATGGTAGCCTCTATCAAAATATATCGCTCCAACCATTGCTTCTAAGGCATTTCCCGACAAGTTTTTTATTTCATTCCCCGAAGTATTTTTATAATCAACAAGTTGATCTAGTCCTAGTTTTTCTCCTAAAACATTTAAAGATTGTCTGCTTACTATGCTTGCTCTTAGTATAGAAAGTCTTCCCTCATCGGCTTTTGGAAATTTTTTGAACAAAATATCTGTAATTATCAACCCCATAACAGAATCTCCAACGAATTCTAATCTTTCATTATTTTTGGTGTTTCTTCCTACAGATGCGTGTGTAAAAACAACTTTATATAATTCTAAATTTTTAGGTTTAAAATCTAATACTAACTTTAAATTATTTAATAATTTTTTATCTTCTTCGCTTAATTTTTTAAAAAAGAAGAAGCTCATTAAGTTTATTCAGCTTTTTTAAAAATTACACAAGTATTGTGTCCACCAAATCCAAAAGTATTGCTCATTGCATAATTAAGTTCTCTTTTTTGAGCTTTATGCAGAGTTAGATTAAATCGTGGATCTATATTTTCGTCTGCTTTTTGGTGATTTATTGTTGGTGGAATTATTTGATCAACCAAAGCCATAATTGCAAACGATGCTTCCATTGCACCTGCGGCACCTAAAAGGTGTCCAACTATAGATTTAGTTGAGCTAATATTCAATTTGAATGCGTGGTCTCCAAAGACTTGCATAACAGCTTTAAGTTCTGCGATATCTCCAAGAGGCGTAGCAGTTCCGTGTACATTTATATATCCGATTTCTTCAGGTTTTAGCTTAGCATCTTTCAGCGCATTTCTCATAACATAATTAGCTCCCAATCCTTCTGGGTGTGGTGCTGTTAAGTGATATGCATCTGCTGATAAACCTACTCCAACTACTTCGGCATAAATTTTAGCACCTCTAGCTTTAGCGTGTTCATATTCTTCTAGAATAAGACCTGCACCACCTTCGCCCATTACAAATCCGTCTCTAGTTGCACAAAACGGACGAGACGCTGTTTTATATTCTTCGTTATTAGTAGATATTGCCATCATGGATTGGAATCCGCCCATTCCCACTTCGTTTAGTGAGGCTTCGCTTCCGCCAGTAACCATATAGTCTGCCATTCCTAATCTAATTAGATTAAAAGAATCGATAATAGCATTCGACGATGAAGCACATGCAGAAACAGTACAATAGTTTGGACCCATAAGTCCATGTTTCATTGATATATGTCCTGCAGCAATATCGGAAATAATTTTTGGAATGAAAAAAGGGCTAAAACGAGGGATATAATTTCCCTCGATAAATCCCTTAATTTCTTCTAAAAAAGTTTCAACACCGCCAATACCTGATGACCATATAACTCCAGCTTTAGATTTGTCAATTGATTCGAAATCAATTCCACTATCTTTAATAGCCTCATCGGAAGCGATAATAGCAAATTGAGTAAATTTGTCTATTCTTTTAAGTTCTTTACGATCAAAATATTGAAGCGGGTCGTAATTTTTTACTTCGCAAGCAAATTTTGTTTTAAAATTCGTAGTATCATAATGTGTTATCAAGTCGATTCCACAAACACCTTTTACAACATTTTCCCATGTTTCTTTTGCGTTAGAGCCTACCGGAGAAATGCTTCCGATGCCGGTAACTACAACTCGCTTTAATGTCATACTATGAATTTTTAGTTAGTAAAAATTTACTTTACGTTAGCTTCCATGTAGCTAATAGCGTCACCAACTGTGGCAATTTTTTCGGCATCTTGATCTGAAATAGAAATTCCAAATTCTTTTTCAAATTCCATGATTAGTTCAACTGTGTCCAAAGAATCTGCACCTAAATCAGCGGTAAAGCTTGCTTCTGGAATAACTTCTGATTCGTCAATACCTAATTTATTAACGATAATACTTTTTACTCTTGATGTAATGTCTGACATAATTAATAATTTAAGATTAATAAAATTAATTAGTTTTGCAGGTGCAAAGAAACAAAAATGATTTGTTAACTCAAATTTTTTAATGAATATTTTATTAACAATTAATTGAACACGTTGATTATCAGCGATATAAACATGAAAAAATTTTAAATATAAAATGAAAACAATCAATTTAGCCCTATTTGCCTCTGGTTCAGGCACTAACGCAGAAAATATAGCAAAATATTTTGCTAAAAATTCCCAAATTAATATATCTTGTATCCTTTGCAATAAGCCCGACGCTTATGTAATTAAAAGAGCTAAAAACCTAAAGCTTGATTTCCTTGTTTTTAATAAGACAGATTTTCAAAAAAACGGCAAAGTTGAAAACTATTTATTGGAAAAAAACGTCAATTTCATCATACTTGCTGGATTTTTATGGTTAATTCCTGAATGGTTAATTGAAAAATACCCTAATAAAATTGTAAATATTCACCCTGCATTATTGCCAAAATATGGGGGAAAAGGAATGTATGGCGACAATGTTCACAAAGCTGTTTTGGAAAACAAAGAAAAAGAAACTGGAATAAGTATTCATTATGTAAATAAAAATTACGATGAAGGAGATATTATATTTCAAGCCAAAACAACTATAGACGAAACTGACAGCATTGAAAGCATTGCCCAGAAAGTACATAAACTTGAATATAAATATTATCCTCAAGTAATAGAAAATATTTTACTAACTTTGTAGCTTAATATTTTTGTTTTATGAAAAAAATTTTCAAATCTATATTTGCCTTTTTCTTACCTATTATTATAAGCATTAATTCTTTTGCTCAAATTCCAGATGATTATTATTATGGTGTACAAGGTTTGACAGGCGAGAGTTTGCGTTCTGCATTACACGATATTATTGATGGGCACTCAGTAATTTCATATAACGGATTATGGACGGCATTTAGATATACTGACAACTTAGGAGGTGATAAAGTTTGGGATATGTATTCTAATTGTAATTTTACTTTTGGAACAGATCAATGTGGAAATTATTCTAACATTTGCGACTGCTATAATCGTGAACATAGTTTTCCAAAAAGTTGGTTTAACGATGCCTCGCCCATGTCTTCTGATTTATTCCATTTAGTTCCTACCGATGGGAAAGTAAACGGATATAGATCAAATTATCCTTTTGGAGAATGTTCTTCGGGCACAACATACGGAACAGCAAAATTAGGAGACTGCACTTTCCCCGGATATACACAAACTGTTTTTGAACCTGCAGATGAATATAAAGGAGACTTTGCCAGAATTTATTTTTATATGTTAACAAGATATATGGATAAAATTTCATCTTGGAGCAGTCCAGCACTTAGTGGAAATAATTTTTCTGAATGGACAAGAAAATTATTACTTAAATGGCATAGACAAGACCCTGTATCGCAAAAAGAAATTGATAGAAATAATGTTATATACAATGATTATCAGCACAATAGAAATCCTTTTGTTGACAATCCCGAATGGGCAGATATGATTTGGGATCCAAACTACACTCCTTCTTTTGTTGAAAGTTCTAAAATATATTTCGATATTTTCCCAAATCCAGCTAATGATTTTATAAATATTTCATTTACTCAAAATTTTAATTTCGATTATACTATAAATATAAGCGATAATTCTGGTCGAGTTATAAAGTCATACACTCTAAACTCTAGCCACGAAAACATCGATATTAGCGAACTTTCGGCTGGCTCATATTTCATTGTTCTAAATTCTGAAAACATTACTTTTGTTAGACAGTTTTTTGTTGTGGAGTGAAGTTAGATATTTAAAAAAAACATATGAGAGTAAAGATTTTTTTAATAATTCTAATAAGCCTTTATATTGACAACTCACTATTTTCACAATCAAACGATTGCTTAAAAGATTTTGATTATTTGGTTAAAAAAATTCAGACAGACTATCCTGGTTATTTGGAATTATTAGATTAAGGGAAATAATAGAGAAATAAATAACAAAAAACAATTATATTTGTACACTAAACACAAGGTTTTAAAATGAAAGAAACACTGACAATAGCTAAGTTAAAAGCAGAAGCCAAAGCTTTTTGTATTGCAGAGTCAAAGATTCAAAATAAATTTCTATTTGGAGTAACTGACGGAAAAGCTGTAGGTACACATATCGAACATAAGTTTCAAGAACAATTAAACTCAAAATACAAAACAACTATTGGTGCTACTGCAAGTGGAATTGATTTGCCATCAGAAGATATTTTAACAGATATTAAAGTTACATCTATTAGCCATCCACAATCATCATGCCCATTTAAAGATGCTAAGCAAAAGATTTTTGGACTAGGATACAACTTACTTATTTTTGTTTATGACAAAATAGATGATCCCAAAACTAGAACTGCTAAACTTGATTTTGTTAGTTGTATATTTATTTCAAAAGAACGAACAGCAGATTACACAACAACTTATCGTTTGCGTGAAATGGTTAAAGATAAGGCTAATATAGAAGATATTGTTGCTTACCTAAGCGACAAAAATATTCCTGTAGATGAAATAACTCTAAATCAGTTAGCAAAACAAATTCTAAAAACACCTCCTGTTCAAGGATATTTAACCATTTCAAATGCTTTACAATGGCGACTTCAGTACCAAAGAGTTGTTACACTTGACAAAAATGTGCAGGGAATTAGTAAAGTAATTGATAAAGCCAGCAAGTAATGAAAATATTTGAAGCAAATATTTCGTTACAAGTTTGTGAGTTTTTAAAAGATTTTTTTAACAATACTTCGTCTTTTGAAATTGCCAATCAAAAAATATTGGATTTCTTTGGCATCAATGATTTTTTTGAAAATGATAATGATTTTAAAGAATTAAAAAAATCTGTTTCTATTGTTTCCATAAATTCTGTTGCAGAACCTGACCGTGCTGAATATGGTGATTTTCAAACTAATAAAGATTTGGCAAACAAACTTGCAAAACGTCTATCTAAAAACAACATATTACCCGAAATTATTATTGAGCCGACATGTGGAAAAGGAAATTTTATAATTGCTTCTTTATCCAATTTTAAAACTGTTAAAAAAGTATTTGGAATAGAAATTTACAAACCTTACATTTGGGAAACTAAATTTAGTATTCTCGATTATTTTCTTTCAAACCCCAACAACAATAAACCAGAAATCACAATTAAACATTGTAACATTTTTGATTTTGATTTTAAAAATATTTCTAAACAATACCCAAACGAAAAATTATTAATAATTGGAAATCCTCCTTGGGTAACAAACTCAAAATTAGGAAGCCTTAACTCATCTAATCTTCCAAAAAAATCAAATTTCAAAAATCAAAATGGCTTAGATGCAATGACAGGCAAAGGAAATTTTGACATTGCCGAATATATAACTTTAATGCTTTTAGATGTTTTTCAAACTCATAACGGACATTTAGCATTATTAGTAAAAAACTCAGTGATAAAAAACATTATTTTCGATCAAAAAGATGCAAAATATAAAATTGGGAAAATTGAAAAATACTGTATTGATAGTAAAAAAGAGTTTAACGTTTCGGTTGAAGCCTCTTTGTTTTATTGCCAATTAAATTCAACTCCAAGTTTTCAATGCAATGAGCTTGATTTTTATAGTTTAGAAAAAAATTCAAGTTTTGGCTGGCTTAATACAAAGTTTGTTTCTAATCTTGCTAATTACAATGAAACTAAAGAAATTGATGGGCAATGTCCTTTTGAGTGGAGACAAGGAATAAAACACGATTGTTCAAATGTGATGGAACTTGAAAGAGAAAACGAGTGTTTTATAAATAAACTTTCACAAAAAATCAAACTTGAAGAAGATTTAATTTATGGGTTTTTAAAAAGTTCTGATTTAAAAAATACTGTAATTCAAAACACGAGAAAACAAGTTATTATAACCCAAACAAAAGTTGGACAAGACACTTCATATATTCAACATTTGTATCCAAAAACTTACAATTATTTAAAATCAAACATTACATTTTTTCAAGCAAGGAAGTCAAGTATTTACAAAGGAAAACCACATTTCTCAATTTTTGGAATTGGAGATTATTCTTTTAAACCTTACAAAGTTGCAATTTCGGGATTGTATAAAACATATCATTTCACATTGGTATTACCACAAGACAACAAACCTATAATGCTTGACGACACTTGCTATTTTATTGGGTTTGATAAAATTGAATTTGCAGTTTATACACTAATACTTCTCAACCATAGCAAGACAGAGGAATTTTTGAAATCAATAACATTTCCCGATGCTAAAAGAGTTTTTACTAAAGATATTTTAATGCGTTTGGATTTATTAAATATCGCTAAAACCATCTCACAAAAAGAAATTGAAGAACAAATAAATTTTTTAAATAATAAATATGATATAAATATTAATCTTTTGCATTGGAATAGTTTTATCAACACAATAACACCCAAAAAAGCAAAACAATTGACAATATTCTGATAAAAAAGGACTTTGACAATTATGCTAATATTTTAATTAAACACATTTTTCACAAACAATTATTTTATAAGAGAAAAAAAATTATCTTTGTGGTAATTAAATAACACAAAAAAAATGAATGAAAGAGTTTACATAAGACACTGGTTAGAGTTAAAACCATACAAAGTACAAACTACTGTTGATAACTACTATCTCAACATATGTAATGGTGTTAAAAAGACTTTTAGAAACAAGAGACACGCATCTGCTTTACAAAGATATTTGCATATTGATGAAATTGATTTATTATCTTGCTTTCTAACATCGTATTTCGAAGACTTAATTTCAGAGACAAATATTTGGAATTCTTTTGTGAGAGTTCATAAAAGATTGTATGGAAAGCAATTACCATTTTATAATTTAGACAATTATTATGAAGAAGAAATTAATCCTCAAGATATTAGTTTTTTAATCTGGTATTTTATAAACACTGCACAAAACAAAAAATTCGTTTCGCCTTTTAACGATTTTATTGTAGAAATAGCAGTAAATGTATTTGATGTGTTTGATAAAGAATGGGAGTTTGCTCCAGAAAATGAATATTTAAAAACATTTTACCAAATAAACCCAAAAGAAAACAATTATTATATCGCCAGAAATTTGATTGATACAGTGCTGTTTGGAACTTACTTATTTTATCCTGACACGTATGTTGACTTACTTTTAGATGAATTTGAAATAGTTGAAGACGCTGAAGATGAAAGACTTATAGAAATGCAACTTAATGAAACTAGAGATGTAACACTACATAATGTTCATACCAAATTACTGGCTTTAAAAGGAAAAGAATGGGCAACTGAAATTTTAGGACAAAATCATCTTTTAAGTAAAGACTTACTAGCTATCTCGAATAGAATACAAGGATTTTTCCTGTATAAAGGACAAGACAAAGACAATGTCTTCATTGAGCATATTGCTTCTGGTAAAAAATTTAATCTCACAAAGAAATCTTTTGACCATTCACATGAGTTGAAAAATTTGGATACAATTATGTACTTAGGTATCGTAATGTGGCAAAAAGAATGGTGGTTTTCTGGTGTATATTTTAACTTAGAATTTAATCCTGATATAATACAGCAAGAAAAAAACTCAGTAGAAAGCAAAATGACTGTCGATTTTTTAGACTATAATAAACAAGAAACAGATGAGATAATAGAACAACAATTTGCAGCATTTAAAGAATTTAATAATGGTTCACAGATAGCATTTTTGCCATCAGATAAAATTGATGAATTTTATCAAAAATACATAGAATTTTATAACGGTACTTTTTTAAATATATCAAAAGAAAAAATAAAAAAGGCAAAACAAAAATTAAAAAATGAGGGTTATTTGGACACAGAATCTGAATCTGATAATTATTCTGAAATCTCAGAAACAGGATTAGCTTTCTACAATCCTGTTGGTGGAAGCGAAATAGCGCTTGATATAAACTCAGCTTTTCCACTGCCATCAAATCCATATTTTAAAGAAGAAGAGAGCGAGCTACATGTAAAACGTTTACTGATGGCTGATAGTTTATCAACAGAATTGGCTATGTTCTGCATTGATAATTGTAAAGACAAATTGTCATTCTTTAAAAATGAAGAAGGGAAAAAATACTTAGAAGATATTGATTTCTTATTAAGATTTTGGAAAAAGGATAATTATCACACAAAAATACGTATGACTTTTGTAGGGGGAAATGAAAAAACAGAATGACAAGACTAACCACAAAGTTATATTACAAAAGAATATTTTTTAAAAAAAATCACTCTAAAAAACATAAAGTGTCGTTTCTTATTTGTATATTTGCAAAATAATTTCAAATTTTAAATTAAGAAATGATTGAAGAATTTAGTTTTGGTAATTTTTGTTCATTCAAAGACATTCAAAGTTTGAAGATGACAGCAGCAAAAATTAAGTCAAAAGATGCTTCTCTTGACACCAACAATGTGTTTTATGTAAACAATGACTTGAGTTTAATTAAATCTAAAGCAATTTATGGAGCAAATGCAAGTGGGAAAAGCAATGTAGTAAAAGCTTTAGCAACATTTATTAAAATCATCATTGAGTCTGTAAAAGAAGAAAAAGTACTAAGTTTAATTGATTCTTTTCAATTATCCACTGAAACAGTTTCACAACCAACATTTTTTCAATTAATTTTTAGAATTGATAAAATAAGATACAGATATGGTTTTGAAGCTGATAATAAATCTATTAAAAGTGAGTGGTTATTTTCAACACCTAATAAACGAGAACAAGTCTTATTTATCAGAGAAGAAAATGAAATTGTAGAAATTAATAAAACTCATTTTGAAGAAGGAGTTTTATATCAAAGTTTGCTTAAAGATTCAAAAAATCAAATTTTCACAAATACATCTTTGTTTTTAACTCATCTAAATTCAATTGGATTTGCAAAACAATCACAACAAATTTTTAAAACTATTTCTTCTATTTTAATTGTTAGTGGATTAGGGCATAAAGGAATGTATAATATTGCAAGCGAATCATTAAGTGATGCCATTAAAAAGAATTTTATTTTAGATTTTCTAAAAAAAGCAGATCTTGGAATTAACGATTTAGAAGCTGTTGAAATTACCAATGAAAATTTGCCAAATAATTTAGAAGAGGAACTAAAACAAGATTTACAAAAGGGGAAAATTATTATTTCCAGCAAAACACTGTTTGATTCAAATCTCAAAGAAGTTGGTAAGAGCAAATTTTCTTTTAGTTTTCAAGAATCAGAAGGAACAAAAAAAATGTTTGAATTAAGTCCATTTATCTATCGCTCTATAAAAGAAGGAGTTCCTTTAATTATTGATGAATTTGATTCAAGGTTTCACCCTTTATTGACTAAAAAAATTGTTGAATTTTATAATTCATCTGAAAATAAAAAATCTCAATTAATTTTTATAACCCACGATACGAATTTATTATCTCACAAACTATTAAGACGAGACCAAATTGATTTCGTTGAAAAAGACAAATATGGAGCAAGTCATCTTTACACATTAGTTGAAATTAAAGGAGTTCGCAATGACGCTTTATTTGAGAATGATTATATTCAAGGAAAATATGGAGCTATACCTTTTTTGGGAGATTTTACTAACTTAATATCTTTTGAATAATGCCTAAAAGTACAAAAGCCGTAAAAATTACAGACAAAAATAAAGCATGGAATAAAAAACCTAAACCTAGCAGTTATAGATTAGATTCAATTCCAATAAACAAAGTTATTTTAATTGTTTGTGAAGGGCAAACCGAAAAATGTTATTTTGAAGCTTTCCCTGTGTTAGGCATTGAAATAAAATGTATTGACCTAAAAGGACAATCAAAACTTAAACTTATAGAATCTACAGAAGCAATTATAGAATACTCAGACAAGGAATTTGATGAAATTTGGTGTGTGTTTGATATGGACGTAAAACGAGGTGCTGATGAATTTGCTGATTTTGATAATGCCATATATAAAACTTTAGAATTAGGTTACAAAGCTGCATACTCAAATGATGCTTTTGAATTATGGTTTTATTTACATTATAATCTAACAAAGTCACAACATTTACGAACATTTTATTATAAGGAACTTAGCAAAAGATTTGGCATAAATTATGCGAAAGATGGTAAGAAACGTTGTTTTTGCGAGCAGATTTATTCAATTCTAAACCAAGATAGCAATTCTTCACAGCAGAATGCTATTAAAAGAGCAAAGTCTTTGTTTGAAGAGCAGAAAAATCTTACATATCACGAGCAAAATCCTGTTACTAAAGTTTACGAATTAGTTGAAACATTAAATAAAAATTTAAGACGATGATTGTATTTACTAACATAAATTATGACTTTGGCAAGAGCAAGATTATTAATAATATGTACTAAACTCATATAACAAACAATGAAAATAACTCGCATTAACAGAAAGACATATCAGTTAACCAAAAACGAGCAAGTATTAGGACAACTTACTTATAAAAACTCACTTTCTAACAAAGCCGAAATGACATTGGTAGATTCTGGCATTTATAAAATTAAGCCAGCAGGTTTTTTTAAATCACATGTTATCGTTACAAAAAATGAAATAGAAATTGCTAAATTTAAAATGAATTGGAAAGGGCAATTAGTTATTAGTTTGCAATTTGAAAGGGAATTTTTCCTTAAATCAAAGGGTTTTTTCCACAATAAATATATAATTGAAAATAAAGATGGAGAAAAAATAATTCAACTTGAACCAAAATTTAACTGGTCTAAGTTATGTTACAATTATGATATTTCATATAATAATCAATCACAAGACAATTTTTTTATTTTACTTGCAGTTTATTGTATAAACTATTATAGGGCATTGGTAAGTTGATGACAAAACAAATAGAACATAGACATTTATCAAAGTTGTGAAATGTTAGCTCTAATTACTACAAAATAATTTATAATAGAAAAATTTTAAGTATCTTTGCAAAAACAGGATATTTAATGAAAAAAATTATTACAGATAATGCCATAAAAAACAGACGATATTGGATTGAAGAGATTCGAAAATTGAGTGGTAGTTTTAAAGACGATTCAGACAAATTAGAAGAAGAATTAGAAATAGAAATCAAAAAAAAAGGAGTATCATCTCTTATTGAGCATCTAAGGCTTTGTAGCAACATTCCTGAAAACTATGGACGAGACTCAAGCGAAGAAAAACTCTACTCAAAATATACGGATTGTTTACTTTCATTATCTTATTCTTCATTAGGATTAAAAAGTATAGTGTTAAAAGAAAGAGCCAATGCTGCAGATGTTGAAGCTTTCGCTAAAGATTATAGTTTTGTTGCAGATGCAAAGGCTTTTAGACTTAGCAGAACTGCTAAAAATCAAAAAGACTTTAAAGTCCAATCTATGCACGGGTGGAAACGTGGCAAACCTTATGCAATGATTGTTTGTCCAATATATCAACTCCCAACATCTTCAAGCCAAATTTATCAACAAGCTACAACTCAAAATGTATGTATTTTTACATATTCACATTTAGCATTGCTTCTTACATATTCTCAACTTGAAGGACAAACAAAAGCACAAAAACTTTTAAAAAACATTTTTGAAACAGTTAAAGCTTTAAATCCCTCTAAAAATGCTACAGACTATTGGCTAGCAGTCAATAAAACAATTCTTTCTTTTTCTAAAAAAATCGAACCTATATGGGATATTGAGAAAAAAGTAGCAACTGAAAGCATTTCAATTGCAAAAGAAGAAGCACTAACGTTTTTAGCTCAAGAAAGAGAAAAAATAATGAGAATGACACATGAAGAAGCATTAAAAGAGCTTATAAAAATTCACAAAATTGAAAGTAAAATTAAAACAATAAATGCAATTTCAGACAATGGCTTGTTTGCATTAAAATAAGAGAACAAAGTATGAATAAATATTTAAATAAAATAATAGAAGGCAATTGTGTTGAAATAATGAAACAGTTTGATGACGAAGTCATTGATTTAACAGTAACTTCGCCACCTTATGATAATTTAAGAAATTATAAAGGTTTTGTATTCCCCTTTGAAGATATTGCAAAAGAACTTTATAGAATAACAAAACATGGTGGACTAGTAGTTTGGGTTGTTAACGATGCTACAATTAACGGAAGTGAAACAGGTTCTAGTTTTAATCAAGCACTATATTTTAAAGAAATAGGATTCAATCTTCATGACACAATGATATTTAAAAAAGCAAACCCTATTCCACAAATATATCGTAAGCGATATAATAATGAATTTGAGTTTATGTTTGTATTTAGCAAAGGAAGTGTTAAAACACATAACCCCTTGATGGTCGAATGTTTACATGCAGGTTTAGAACTCAACGGAACAACTTACAAAAACTTCTCTAAAAACGAACAAACTAGAGAGAAAATGGCAAAACCTGTTAAAGACAAAAAAATTAAAGGAAATATTTGGGAATACGTAGTTGGAAAAAAACAAGAAGACCAAGAGGCAAAAGGGCATCCAGCACCTTTCCCATGTCAACTAGTAAGAGACCACATTGCCTCATGGACAAATCAAGGTGACGTGGTATTAGATCCTATGAGCGGAAGTGGAACAACAGCTAGAGTAGCTGCAGAAATGGGAAGAAATTATATTGGGATTGACATAAGCCATGAATATTGTGAGCTAGCAAGAAAAAGAATAAAACTAATTGAAATGCAACCAAAATTATTTATTCCTGAAGAACCTCAAGAAGTACTACAACAAATATCATACATAAGCGATGATAGAGATTATAGCGACTTCTAAAATTCGGCTTTAGATATAGATTAATAAAACTTAATAGAAAAATGAATTAATATCTACTACACATAATCACAAATTCATATCCGTAACAAAAAAACCACTTCAAATCAATTTTTTTCTAAAAACTACCCTCTATATGAAAAAAAACTCGTATATTTGTCTATCACTAAATATTAATTTGTTATGAAAAATACTAAATCTTTACTTTTACTTAGCGTAGTTATATGTTTTTTTAGTTTATCAATTAAAGCACAGAACTGGTCAGAAACCATAAAGATAGTACCTTCAGACAGAAGTAAAAGCAGTTATTTTGGTCAATCGGTTGATGTTTATGAGAATTTTGCTGTTGTTGGTACTCCTTTCGATAAATTAGGAGCAAACTCTGGAGATCCCAGCTTAACTAATTGCGGTTCTGCTTATATTTTAGAAAATGTTGATGGCAACTGGCAGATAATACAAAAAATTTGTGCTAACGACAGAGTTCAGCAAAGCAAATTTGGAGCTTCTGTTGCAATTTGGGGAGATTATATTGCTGTAGGTGCAACTGGAAAATCAGAAGCATCTTACAACAGTTTAGGTGTTGTATATGTTTTTAAAAACAATGCAGGAGTATGGACACAAGTAAACAAACTACTTCCATCAGACCCTGAATCCTACTGTGGTTTTGGTGGCTCTATTGATATGGAAAATAATAAATTAGTTGTTGGAGCAGAAAATAAGAAAAATGGTGATAATTATAATGTCGGTGCTGCATATGTTTTCGAACTCATAAACGATTCATGGAATTTTTCACAAAAACTAATGGCTTCCGACTGTTCGGCAGGTGATTTTTTTGGATACTCAGTAGCAATCTCTGGAGAATATATAATTGCAGGTGCTTATGCTCAAGATAAAAATGCTACTGGAGGCGGAAACCTAATAGATGCTGGAGCTGCTTACATTTTTAAATATAATGCAGGAACTTGGACACAAACACAAAAACTAGTTGCTAACGATAGAGCACAAGAAAATTATTTTGGACGTGCTGTAGATATTGATGGCGACTATGCTGTTATAAGCGCCACTTATGATTCAAGAAACTCATCAGGAGTTGCAGATAAAACTCACACAGGCTCAGTTTACGTTTTTAAAAATAATTCTGGAACTTGGACACAAACTCAAAAAATTATTGCTAATGATAGAAATAAAGATGATGAACTTGGTAATGCAATATCTATTTTTAATGACAAACTTGTAATAGGTGTAGCAAAACAAGACTATGATAGTAATGGAGAAGACTCTGTTTTCAATGCGGGAGCTGTTTATGTATATGAAAAAGTTTCAAACAACTGGAATTTTACTCAAAAACTAACGGCTAGCAACAGACAAACTAGTGACTTTTTTGGAAACGACTTAGCAATATATAATGGACAATTATTAATAGGAGCAAATCAAAATAAATATGACGCAGACGAAAATAATTATTTAGCAAGTGCTGGGGCTGTTTACGTTTTTAATAATTCGCCAAAAATTGAAGTTTTCCAAGAAGAAACATTAATTTCTAATGGAGGCAGTTTTAATTTTGGTGAAGTTGGTTATAGTGGCGATGGCTTAGAATTGAATTTTAAAATAAAAAATTCTGGAGGAACTACTCTAAACCTAACAGGAAACCCAATTATAACGCTTGCTAGTGGAGATGTAAATATTTTCATAATAAATCAGAACAATGTTCAGCCTTCTGTACTGCCAAATCAAGAGACTAGTTTTACAATTAAATTCAAACCTACAAGTCTTGGCAACTTTTCTGCTCAAATATCCATAGCTAGCGACTGTCCTTCAGACAACCCATATGTTGTTAATCTTCAAGGAGTTGGAGGCAAAAGTTCTCAAACCATTACTGGGTTTGCAGATATTCCAACTAAAACTTATGGAGACGCTAACTTTCAAGTTTCGGCAGTTGCAAGTTCGGGTTTAAATGTAGTTTTCACAAGCTCAAACAACGATGTTGCTACTTGTAGTGGAACTAATGGAAGTACAATTACAATAGTTGGAGCTGGAGAATGTCAAATTTATGCAAATCAAGCAGGAAATGACAATTACTATCCGGCACCTCAAGTTGCAAAAACTCTTAAAGTTAACAAAAAAGTAATTAATGTAACTGCCAATGCTCTTAGCAAATATTACGGAAATGACGACCCTGAGCTAACATACAGTTATACTCCACAATTGGTTGATGGCGACAGCTTTTCAGGAAATCTTCTAAGAATTACAGGAGAGGCTGTCGGATCTTATCCTATAAATCAAGGAAATTTAGGATTGAGCGATAATTATACTTTAATTTACACAAGCAATAATTTGCAAATTCTACAACGTCCTATCACTGTTACTGTTGTTCCAGGACAATCAAAAGTTTACAAAGCTGCTGAACCAACATCTTTCTCTTATACTTATAGCGGTGGTTTAATTGGTAGTGATGATTTTTCAGGATTTTTAACCAGAGAACCAGGAGATACTGTTGGTACATATGATATTTTACAAAACAATCTTTCTTTAACAAATAATTATCAAATAACATTTATTTCAAATGTCTTCACAATCAATCCAAGACACATTACCATTACTGCTAATTCTGATCAAAATAAAACTTATGGACAAGCAGACCCTACTAGCTTTACTTATACATTAAGCGAAGTTTTATATTCTGGAAACACCGTTAGTGGAGCTTTAGATAGAGTTGAAGGCGAAGATGCTGGCGAGTATGAAATTACTGTAGGAACACTAGCAATTACGTCAAACTATACATTTACTTATCAATCTGCTAATTTTGAGATTTTCCCAAAAGACATAACAATTATTGCACATCAAAATCAATCAAAACTTTATGGCGACCCTGACCCTGTCTTAACTTATCAATTAATAGGAAGTTTAATTGTGGGTGACAGTATTTCGGGAGCTTTATCTCGCGAAGAAGGCGAAGCTTTAGGATCTTACCCTATCACTCAAGGAACTTTAAGTGCAGGCGATAATTATACTATTCAATTTACTTCAAAAGACTTTGAAATTAAAAAGAAAAGTGTTTTAGTAACACCAAATTCAAATCAATCAAAAGAATATGGATTTCCTGACCAAGAATTAGAATTTACTTGCGAACCAGCAATTGCTCCTTGGGATAATTTTGAAGGAGCTTTATCTCGAGAAGAAGGAGAACTTATGGGCACTTACGCAATTACAAAAGGGAATTTGGGTCTTAATTCAAATTATATTTTGTTTTTTACGACTGGAGTTACATTTGAAATTACTCCACGAACAATTAACGTAACAATAGACCCAAATCAAAATAAAACTTACGGCGAAGCAGATCCACCATTAACATATTCTTACACACCAGATTTAGTTGATGGCGATTCTTTCCAAGGATTTTTATACCGAGAGCCTGGAAACAATGTTGGAGAATATGAAATTTTTCATGATTATCTACAGTTGACTTATAACTATATTTTAAATATTGTTGAAACTAATAAATTTAATATTTTGCCTCGCGAAATTACTGTTAACGCTAATGCAGCAAGTAAAACATATGGAAATAATGACCCTTATGAATTTAGCTATTCTGTAGAAGGAGAATTAGTCCCTAACGATTATTTTACTGGCGAATTAGAACGCGAACCAGGAGAAGATGCAGGTATATATCAAATTTTGGCAGACAATTTTAGTATTAATAATATTTCAAATTACACTTTAATTTATAATCCTGCTAACTTCACAATTTTACCTCGCCAAATTACTGTTAAAGCTACTGAAGGATTATCAAAAATTTACGGAGAACAAGATCCAGAATTTACTTATTCTGTTACTTCTGGTAACATCATAAATAATGATGAATTTTCTGGGGAACTTACACGAGAAGATGGCGATGATGTTGGAACTTACGAAATTTTACAAGGCGAACTAAGCTTAGGAAATAATTATAATATAAATTATCAGCCTTCGCAATTTGAAATTTTAAAAGCTACACCAGAAATATACTGGGAAAATCCCGCAGATATTTATACTAATCAAGCTCTTAGTGAAATTCAATTAAATGCTAGTTCTAATATTGATGGCAACTTTACTTACACTCCAGATTTTGGAACTTATCTACCAGAAGGCAATAATCAAGCATTACATGCTTTATTTAATCCAACAGATAATCACAATTATAACCAAGCCGAAAAAACAGTTTATATTAACGTTTTACTTGGAACTAATTTAGCTAATAATATATACTCTCAACTTTCTGTTTATCCAAATCCAACCAAAGGAATGATTTATTTTAATAAAGAAAACCAAGAAAATGTTTATCTGAGAATTTATGACTCAAATGCTAAATTAGTTTACGACAATTATTATAGCGAAAATTATTTTGATTTATCTAACTTTATTTCAGGTACATACGTTTTTGAGATAACTCAAAACGGCAAGACGTATATTGAAAAAGTAGTTTTATTTTAATTAAAAAATAAATTTTAATATTTTTAAATTTTGATGCAACGAAATAGCACTACAAACTGTCTATTATATAATTGATTGAGTAACATAAAAAACAATATGCGTATAAAAAATGCTTATATATACTTACTTAGCATATTATTCGGGCTTTTATTTTTTCAAAATATAGAGGCTCAAAATTGGACAGAGATTGCTAAAGTCTGTGCAACAGAAAGGTGGAAAGGTGCAAACCTTGGTTATTCTGTTGATATTTATGGAGATTATGCAATAGTTGGAGCCCCTTATGATTTTATTATAAACAATAAAGGTGCACATGTAGATAGTGTTGGGGCTGCTTATATTTATAAATATGATGGTACGAATTGGCAAGCACAACAAAAATTATATTTAGAAACTGGTAATATGTATGATGCTTATGGGTATTCTGTTGCCATACATGATGATTTCGCAATAGTTGGAGCCGTAGGTAGAGAAATGACTGTTGTAGACACTAATCAAGGAGAAGTTTTTATTTTTAAAAAAAATAATGATATATGGGAGCTTCATCAAAATTTATTAGCTCCTGATAGAAAAAATCATGACTGGTTTGGAAGTAGTGTAACTATTAATGAAAACTTTATTTTAATTGGAGCTGAGCAAGCAAGTGATTCACAAGGTAAAGTTTATATTTATGAAAAACAAGCAACTACATGGGATTTTAAACAAATTTTAAATCCAACAAAAACAAATATTTATCGTCATTTTGGCAAATCTGTTTCAATTTTTAACGACTATATAGCTGTTGGTTGTAGAAGTAATTTTGATGCTAACGAAGACAATGAAATGCCAAGTGCAGGTGCAGTTTATATTTACAAATACAATTCTGAAACTTGGGAACAAAGTCAAAAAATTGTAGCAAACGATAGATACCCATCTTGTTTTTTTGGTTCTAGCATTGATATGTACGGTAATTATTTAATTGTCGGTGCTCCTAACGACCCTCGCAATGCGCAAGGAGAAGTTAATCCCTCAACAACAAATACTGGTTCAGCTTATATTTTTAAATTAGAAGATGAAACTTGGATTCAAGTAAAAAAAATCCTCGAACCATATATACAGTACTTTAATTTGCACACTCAATTCGGTCATGCTGTTTCAATTTATGAAAACACAATTACAATAGCAACACATCAACATGGTTGGGATCCTGATGGACAAAACTATGCTGCATACTCAGGAGCATTTTATATGTATAGAAACATTTTTGATGAATGGGAATATACTCAAAAAATTGTAGCCTCCGATAGAGATACGGCGGATAATTTTGCTTTTTCAGTTTCAATTTATGAAAACAATATAATAGCAGGTTCTCTACATCAAAATTTTGATGAAAACAACGAAAATAAACTAACAAGTGCTGGTGCTGCTTATATTTTCCAAAACTTTGCTGAAATTGCTGTTACTCAAGATTCATTATTTGTTAAAAATGGTGATACTTACGATTTTGGCGAAATAACAGTTGGCAATTCAAGTGATACTGTGAATTTTTATATCTCAAATATAGGGGCAGCAACATTATATTTAACTGAAAATCCATTAATTCAATTTGGAGAAAATGGAGACAATGACTGTTTTACTTTGCTTCAAAATAACACTGAGAATTATGTTATGCCAGGTGATAACACTTATTTTTCGCTTATATTTAATCCAAATTTGTATGGAGATATAAGTGCTCAAATCATAATAAATTCTAACGACATAAACAATAATCCTTATATTATAGATATTGTTGGGATAGGAAAAAAACATGAACAAATAATTACTGATTTTGCTGATTTAGAAGTTAAAACTTATGGCGATTCAGATTTTGTAATTTCAGCAAATGCAAGTTCTAATTTAGATGTTGTTTTCACAAGTTCTGACCCAGATATAGCCATTTGTACAGGCGTAAATGGAAGTACAATTTCAATTGTTAACGCAGGAGAATGTGAAATTTATGCAAATCAAGCAGGAAATTATGCATATTTTCCAGCTCCGCAAGTTGCAAAAACTTTGATAGTTAATAAAAAAGAAATTGATGTTTATGCCGAGGATAACAGTAAAATTTATGGAGAAAATGACCCAGAGTTAACTTACGGATATACACCAACTTTAGTTGGAGATGATGATTTTACTGGAGAACTTGATCGCGTTATTGGTGAAAATGTTGGTACTTACAGTATAAATCAAGGGACATTAATGCTGAATAATAATTATATTTTAAACTATAATTCTGGAGATTTTGAAATTTTAAAACGTCCTATCACAGTTACTGTTGATGCCGGACAAACAAAAGTTTATACAAGTCCTGAGCCCACACCTTTTACATACACATATAGCGGAGACTTAATCGGTAGCGACCATTTCACAGGATTTTTAAATAGAGAAGTAGGAGAAGATGTTGGCGAATATGAAATTTTGCAAAATAATCTTGCTTTATCAAATAATTACGAAATAACATTTATTTCAAGTATTTTTACAATTACTCCAAAACAAATTACAATTACTGCTAATTCTGGTCAAAATAAAACTTATGGATTTGATGATCCTGTTTACTTTGCCTATACATTAAGCGAATATTTACATTCTGGAAACAGCATTACTGGTTCTTTAGAAAGGATTGAGGGAGAAGATGTTGGCGAATATGAAATTACTGTAGGAACATTAGAGATTTCGTCAAACTACACTTTTGTTTATCAGTCTGCTAATTTTGAAATTTTACCTAGGAACATAACAGTAAAAGCAAATCAAAATCAATCAAAATTTTATGGCGACCCTGATCCTGTCTTAACATATACAGTGATAGGAAATTTTGTTGAAGGAGATAGTCTTTCAGGAACTTTATCTCGCGAAGAGGGTGAAGCCTTAGGAACTTATCCTATTAAATTAGGAAGTCTAAGTGCAGGGGACAATTATTCTATTGAATTTATTTCACAAAATTTTGAAATTAAAAAGAAACACATCTTAATAACTGTTGACCCAAATCAATCAAAAGAATATAGAGATCCTGACCCAATTTTAACTTTTACTTATAGTCCAGAACTTGCAGCTGGTGATAGTTTTTCAGGAGCATTAAGTCGCGAACAAGGAGAAATAATTGGGTTCTATGACATTTTACAAGGCAATCTATCACTTAGTTCTAATTATGAATTAACAATAATGCCTAATGCCCAATTTGAAATCACGCAAAGAGCAATTAGTGTAACAATAGACCCAAATCAAAGTAAAATTTATGGCGAAACTGACCCTGTATTATCATATTCATATACAGATAATCTAGCCGAAGGCGATTCTTTTAGTGGATTTTTATATCGTGCTCAAGGAGAAAATGTTGGAGAGTATCAAATTTTTTATGATAATTTGCAAATAAATCCAAACTACAACGTAACTTATTTAGGCACAGACAATTATTTTGAAATTTTACCTCGCGAAATTATTGTTACAGCCAATGCTGCAAGCAAAACTTACGGACATAACGACCCCTATGAATTTACCTATTCTATACAAGGTGAATTAGCTTTCAACGATTATTTTACTGGCGAATTAGAACGCGAACCAGGAGAAAATGCAGGTATATATCAAATTTTGGCAAACAATTTTAGTATTAATAATATTTCAAATTATACTTTAATTTATAATCCTGCTAATTTCACAATTTTACCTCGCGAAATTATTGTTAAAGCTACTGAAGGACAATCAAAAGCTTATGGTGAAGATGACCCAGAATTTACTTATTCTGTTATTTCTGGTAGTGTTATAAATAATGATGAATTTTACGGAGAACTTACACGAGAATCAGGCGAAGATGTTGGACATTACGAAATCTTACAAGGCAATCTTAGTTTAGGAGAAAATTATAATATAACTTACCAGTCTTCGCAATTTGAAATTACACCTGCGAATATAACTGTAATTGCCCATCAAGGACAATCAAAAGTATATGGAGAAGAAGATCCGGAATTTACTTATTATGTTCAAGGAAATATTTTAGACAATGATGAGTTTTCTGGACAACTTACACGAGAACAAGGTGAAGACATTGGACATTATGAAATTTTACAAGGAGACCTTAATTTAGGAGAAAATTACAATATAAATTACCAATCTGCACAATTTGAAATTACGCCTATTATATTAATTGTAATTGCCGACCAAGGATTAACAAAGATTTATGGTGAAGAAGACCCAGAATTTACTTATACTGTTCAAGGAAATACAGAGCCTGTAAATTTCTCAGGGGAACTTAATAGAACTCAAGGCGAAGATGCAGGAATTTATGAAATAAATGTCGGCGACCTACAGGTTGAAACAAATTATGAATTTACTTTTGTGCCAGCAGATTTTGAAATTTTAAAAGCTACACCAGAAATTTATTGGGAAAATCCTGCTGATATTTATGATGATGAAGCTCTTAGTGAAATTCAATTAAATGCTAGTGCAAATATTGATGGCAATTTTACTTACAACCCTGACTTTGGCACGTATCTGCCTGTGGGCAATAATCAAGAATTGCACGTTTTATTTACTCCAAACAGTCAAAATTATAACCAAGCCGAAAAAACGGTTTATGTAAATGTAATACTAAGAGATAATGTAGATGAAAATATACTGTCTCAACTTTCTGTTTATCCAAACCCTGCGAAAGATTATGTAAACTTGTATCTCAATGATGCAATCGCAGATAAGTATGAAGTTTACGACATTACAGGCAAATTACTTTCAACAGATATAATCAACTCAGAATCCACTGAAATTTTTATAGACAAACTAAATCCTGGAGTTTATTTGTTAAAAGTTTACAATAACAATCAAAATATTGCAATTTTAAGAATTGTGAAAAATTAAGAATATTCTATAAGTTTTATTTTTCGTAAAGTTTATTGAACTTTTTTCAATTCTTTTTTAGCTTCTTCGTGTCCTAATTCTGCAGCTCTTGAATATAAGCTACTTGCTTTTGCTTTATCTTTTTGAACGCCTAGTCCTTTTGCGTAGCAATTTCCTAAATTGTAGAAAGCATCTGCATTTCCTTGATTGGTGGCAAACTCAAGCCAAATAATTGCTTTTTTATAATCTCTATCCACACCTGTTCCATTGATGTAGTATGTTGCCAACAAGTTTTGAGCAGGAGCATATTCTGCTTGAGCAGCTTTAAACAATAATTGTGCTGATGTTCTAATATTAAATTTAACACCTTGTCCTTTTGAATAGCAAACTGCTTGATTATATAATGCTTCTGGCATTTCATCTTTTGAAGCTTTTACATAATTTGCGAAAGCCTTTTTATAATCGCGAGTTGTTCCATGTCCGTTATAGTAGCAATTACCTAAATTATTGTATGCTTCTAAGTTTGCTGCATCGGCAGCTTTTGAGAACCAAGAAAAAGCCTCATCATAATTTTGAGTTGTACCTATGCCTTTATAGTAACATTCTCCAAGTTTATTTTGAGCTGGGATATTTCCTTTTTCGGCTGCTTTTAAATACCACTGAAATGCAGAATTATAACTTTGCCCAACACCATCGCCTGTTTCATAACAAGTTGCTAAAAAATATGCAGCATCTTTGTCGCCTTCGTTAGCAATAAGAGTGTATAATTCCACTGCTTTTGCCGTATTTTGTGCAACTCCTTTTCCAACTTTATAAGCATTTGCTTGTGCTATTCTAGCTTGTACATGTCCTTTTTCGGCTGCTTTTTCAAAATATTCAAGTGATTTGGCTTCGTTTTTTAAAATACCTTCGCCAGTATCATAACAAGTTGCTAGTAAATATAATGACTCTACGTCTTTTTCATCTTCTATAGCTTTTTTCAACCATTTTACAGCTTCTTTTTTATTTTTTGTTACACCTTCTCCAAAGTAATACATTCTGCCAAGATATTTATATGCTTGCTCATAATTTTGTTGACCAGCAACTGACATATGGTCAAAAGCTTTAGAATATTTTTTTGGAGTTCCGATACCTTCGTAATGACATTTTCCCACATAAAAATTTGAGAAAGCATCGCCAGATTTTGAAGCATTATTCAGTAATTTGAAAGCTTCTTTGTCGTTTTTTTCAACATTGGTTCCAGTAAGATAACAATATCCTAATTTTCCCATTGCCTCATGGCTTCCTTGTTTAACCATTTCTTTCAAAGTCTCAATATCTTCAGAGATATTTTCTTGTTGAGCAAAACCATATACACCAATACTTAACAAGACTAAAATAAATGCTAGTTTTTTCATATCTAAGGACTTAAAATTTCAACAAATATATTAAAAATAATTTAATTCAAAACATTATTTTTTTTAACTATATATTTTTATAAATATATTTCAAGATTTATGCCGAACAAAGTGTGTCGTCAACAATTATTAGTTTCCAATTTTTGTTTACTAAAATAAAATAAAATGCACGCGGACTATTATATTTATTTGGTAAATAAACAAGCATAATTTTTGAGCTTGGATACATTGGCGTAAGTGATGATATTTCAAAAGTTTCTGGGTCAACAAGGTTTGGCAAATCACTTACAAAATCATAACATACAATTTTTCCATTTTCGTTTTCAAAGTCAAAATTACAAGGCAAATCGTAATTTTCTTTGCACATAGTTAGAGTATATTTACCTTTAAATGTAGTTTCAAAGTCGGTATAGTTATCATAACCAAAATTTTCGTTTCTTTTTGCAAATCTTGGAATAGTGCCTGGCGCATGAAGTCGAGCTATGCCTAAATCTTTGTCTATATATTTATTTAAAATTGCTGAATTATCTCTAAGTAAAGCATCAAAATTTTTACCCACCCAACAATCTTTTAAAAAGTCATTAATAAAATTTGCAACTTCCTGACTTTCACCATTGCCGCCACCACAATCAAACGAAGCGACTATTGTGTCAACAATTGGAGAGAAAAACCTTGCTTCAGCATCTGGAAATTGAAAATACAATACATAATAATTCATATTGCGGAAATATGTGTATTTTGAAAAAAGAGTATTTTTATCAATATGTCCGCTTACATAATAATTATCTTGTCTTTTTTCATTGTATTCAACATTTTCTTGGCTCACATCTTGTTCGTAAGCCTCATCAAAACTTGGGGCATCGTCAAAAGTTGCATTCATTTTAAAATCGACATAAGCCCAAAATTCAATTTTTTCATCTTCTGAAATAAATTTTTGTCCATCTCCATTTCCAGATTCTCCTTGCGGAATTAAAAAATCGGGATAAGACACTGAAAAGTCGAACCTAGAGTTTTCATAGCTTGCCCACTCAAATTTTATTTCTTCTTTTTTTTGTTGGTCTTGTGTTTCGGGTTGAGTTGAATTTTTACAAGCAAATGTAATAAAAGCAATAAAAGTTAACATTAAAATTTTCTTCATATCAATAGTGTTTTAATTTTCCACGAATATAAAAATTTTTGCTTAAATTTTCTAATTTTAATAAATATTTTTTATCTAGCCTTGCTAAATTGCGATGTTGTGGGTTAAAAAATCAATTTATTTAAAAAAAAATTTTGTAAAGCAAATGATATTATTACTTTTGTAAAAAAATAGAAAATTATGGCAACAACAGCAGATATTAAAAATGGATTAACCATTGAATTTAATGGTAAACCTTATCAAATCACATATTTTCAACACGTAAAACCTGGCAAAGGTGCTGCATTTGTACGTACTAAAATGAAAAATTTAGAAAACGGCAGAGTAATAGAAAACACTTTTCCCTCAGGTGCAAAAATTGATATAATTAGAATTGAACGCCGTCCTTATCAATTTTTATATAATGATGATTTGGGTTACCATTTTATGCACTTAGAAACTTTTGAACAAGTTTGTTTATCCGAAGACTTGATTGAAGGTATTGAATTTTTGAAAGAAGGACAAGAAGTTGAAGTTATTTTCCACGCCGAAAACGAAGCAGCTTTAACTTGCGAATTACCAGCTTTTATTATTAGCGAAGTTACTTATACTGAACCAGGATTAAAAGGCGATACTACAACCAATGCTTTAAAACCTGCAACTATTGATACTGGAGCATCAATTATGGTTCCTCTTTTTATAAACATTGGCGAAAAAATTAAAGTTGACACAAGAACCAAAGAATACGTTGAAAGAGCAAAATAATTTAAAACTTGTAATTTCCGGGTTCTATAGAGGTTCTAAACGATTTTAGTTCTTTATTTAATTCTTTAGATTTACCATTTGTCAATAAATTTAAAAGATTGTGGAATTGTTCCCCATGATTTTTATGTAAAATATGACAAAGTTCGTGTAAAATAATATAATCTATAAGTCTGTCGGGCAAAAGCATTAAATATGCTGACAGAATTATATTGTTTTTTGAATCGCAAGAGCCTAATCGCGTGCTTGCTGTTCCTATTTTACAATTATTAAATTTTAATCCTGTTTTTTGAGACAATTCGTTTAATCTTGGAATTAAATAAATAGTTGCTTCCTGCTTCAAGCATTTTAATATGAATTTTTTAATAAACTCTTGAACATCATCTGCTTCAAAATCATTAAATCCTGTTTGATATAAAATTTTTATTTTTTTATTTTCAAAATACGCCGAAAGCATATTTTTATAGTTTCCTTTAACAAATTCTAAACTTAAATTTCGTGTAATAAATTCTTCTCCTGGTTTAAATATTTTTAAATCTTGTTGGCGAATTTCCCTTTCCATTAGTTTTGACTTTATCCAGTCAATATTTTTTAAGACAAACTTTTCGCCTTCTTTAAAATTGCCAAACCTAGGAATAGTAAGAAACACACCCTTTTGAGGATGCACTCTTATTCTATAGTTTTTTGCATTAGTTTTTTTTGTTACAACAATGTCCCCTATTTCGGGAATATTAATTAGCCTTTGCATTTTTCTTAGCTAACTCACTTAGTTTTTCTAAACTTTCATTTGTTTCCTCAAACATCTCTTTAACTATCTGATTATAAGCAGACTTGACTTCGTGGCGAGTCATTTTTGAAGTAGGTTTATTAATTCTTGATATAAGTTCATTTCTTTTAGTTATTACAGAATTAATTATATCTACTACATGTTCTTTGTTTTTATTTTTGTTAAACTCCCAATAAACTAAACAATCAGAAACAACTTCTTCAGTAAGCCAATTAATGTCTTTTTTTAATTCTCTTCTATTCGCCATAATATTAAATTTATTTTTTCACAAAAATACAATAATGATTTTGATAATATGAAATATAAATCTAAGAGTTTTCAAACATAGTATTAACAAAAATCATTATCTTAAAAATAAAGGTAGAGCATCAAGTACAGTTGAATATATTCCGTATAGCAAAGGTATTCCTACTGCTGTCCAAGCAAAAACGAGTTTCCATGTAGCTTTTCCCGAACCTACTTCACTCAAGTCCACATCAGTTTTTCCGTTTTTTTCTTCTTTTGCTGTAGCAAGTCTTAGTTGTGCTAGCTCTTCTTCGCTCATATGGTATTTTTTATTTACTGGTCTAACAAGAAAGTTTGCTATCATTCCTATTACCAAAAGTCCTGCTAAAATATAAAAAGTGGTATTATAAACTTGTTGAACAGGCACTCCTCTATTTAACTGGAATTCTCTAATGTAATTAACCAAAACAGGTCCTAAGATACCTGCTGTTGACCAAGCTGTTAAAAGTCTTCCGTGAATTGCTCCAACCATTTGTGTTCCAAACAAATCGGCGAGATAAGCAGGAATTGTTGCAAAACCTCCTCCATACATTGAAATTATGATACAAAATGCGACTACGAAAAGAGCTACAGTACCAGCTAGTCCGAGGTGAGGTGCCAAGACATATAAAATAAATCCAAGAATAAAAAATATTGCGAAAGTAGTTTTTCTTCCTATTACATCTGATAGTGATGCCCAAACGAAACGTCCTCCAATATTAAATAATGATAATAATCCAGTAAAACCTGCTGCTACTAATGCAATTTTTGCTAATTCTGCTTCATTTAATTCAGAAAAGACTTTATCTATTCCTATTAACTTTCCTCCAAAGACTTCTTGCAGTAGTGGTGAAGCCATTCCAATTACCCCAATACCTGCCGAAACATTTAAACATAGTACTAGCCACAACATCCAGAATTGAGGAGTTTTCCAAGCTTTATTTACATGCACATGATGTTGTGTAATAAGAGATTTTCGTTTTTTCTCTTTCGGTTTCCATCCTTTTGGTTGCCAACCTGTTGGAGGTATTCTATAAGACAATGCTCCTACTATCATATAGATAAAATAAATTACTGCTAGGGTTACAAAAGTTTCCCACACTCCTACGCTAGTATCAGTTGCATAGAAATTCATTAGTTTTTGTGCTAAAGGAGCTCCTATCATTGCTCCTCCGCCAAATCCCATTATTGCCATTCCAGTAGCCATACCTCTTTTGTCGGGGAACCATCTTACTAAAGTAGAAACTGGTGAAATATATCCTAAGCCTAATCCTATTCCACCAATGACACCTGAACCCAACCAAAGCATCCATATTTGGTGTAAAACAACTCCAAGAGCTGATATTAGCAGTCCGCCCGACCATAATATTGCTGAAATAAATCCTACTTTACGAGGACCTACTTTTTCTAACCAACCGCCCCACAT
>Ga0116160_1000398_pt1 | contig 52237 bp, 51 predicted proteins | sample AD_JPNAS2_MetaG_FD_89879 | JGI IMG/M metagenome (GOLD analysis project Ga0116160, IMG submission 89879) | Active sludge microbial communities of municipal wastewater-treating anaerobic digesters from Japan - AD_JPNAS2_MetaG | ecosystem: Engineered > Bioreactor > Anaerobic > Digestate | place...
ACGAATGTGCGTTACAGCGGAGCGAGAGAATAGAGCGGCAGAAAAGACCTGTGCGCCGGGAGGAATCCGACCCGACCGCCGGACATTGAAAGTATAAATGAGTTTATTTGGGCAACAGCCCCTAAAGACCTGACCCCATGAGCGGCCACGAGGGGAGCTGAAGGGGGCGCCAGGAATCGCCTTCATACAATACCTGTTCCAGGAATAGACCGGAAGCAGGCGCCGTGAGACTGGCCGGCTCTTCCGAATGCTCACGGAACATGGCTTCTATATCCCGGACCGAAAGTTTCCCCCGCCCCGCTTCCACTGTAACTCCCACCATCCGCCTGACCATTCTCCAGAGGAAGTGCGAGCCGATGAACCTCAACAGGACGATGTCCCCGAATTGCGCCAGGGCCGCCTCATCGATCTGTACCAGGGGCGAGGCGCCCTTTTCCCTTCTCTTGTCGGCAAAAGAAGAGAAATCGTGGAAGCCGCGGAAAAGCTGCATGGCGGTTTTCATCCGCTTTAAATCCAGCGGCTCCTTCACCCACCAGACATATCGTTTGGCGAAGGCTGTCCTGCGCCGGGAGACAAGATATATGTAGCTTCTGCCTTTGGCATGATGCCGGGCATGGAAGCCGGCGCCCGCCTCCGTCATGCTCAGGATATTTATGGGAGCGGGAAGTTCCGCATTGATCTTTTCCATCGCTTCGCCCGGGTTCAGCTTCCGGGGCGCCTCCAGATGAGCCGCCTGAGCCAGGGCATGGACCCCTGCATCGGTGCGGCCGGACCCCTGAATATCCACTTTTACGCCAAGCGCCCGCCTTGCCGCCTCGATCAGGGTATCCTGTACGCTCCTGGCGTTCGTCTGACTTTGCCAGCCGCGGAATCCCGTTCCGTCGTATTCGATAATCAGTTTATATTTCGGCATGACGTTTTATTTTCATCTTTTAAATCGTGAAGCGTGAAGCGTAAGGCGTGGGGTGTTCTCTACACTTTCCTTGTTGTGCTTTATACTTCATTTACTCAGTGAAGCTGAGCCCATCAATACATATTCAGGCAATTTAGCAAGACAACACCTGACACTTTACTCCTCACGCTTTACGATATTATCAATTTCACAGCATCCATCTTTATTCCTTGACTATCATCTTTTTTGGTAATAAGGATTGTACCGGCTGCGGGGATCGATTCTTTCTCTGTTCCTTCCGATCCCTCGATCGATTCCCTCTCTATTTTTGACATTCGCCTTCGTTTTCCTTATCTCTCTCAATCCACGCTGCTGACCCCCGCGGCCAGCAGTGTCTGTGCCGCATCTGGAGTGTTTTCCCTCCGGCTCCTTCCCGGGAAACCCTTCATTACAGAAAATCTCCCGCCACCGAGGCAAAACAAAAAACCAATTTATTCCTTTGCGCCTCTGTGCGGGAAATATCTTATCGAAAATAAGGACGCGAGTGGGAACTGTGCAGGAGCCAGTTGTCGCGGTACTTCTTCGCGATTTTTGCCGATCTGATGATCAGCAGGTTCTCGGCGTTTCGCTTCTCGGCGGCCTTGGTGAAATTGTAAGAGCCGGTGATGACGATTCCCGCATCTACGACGATGACCTTGTTATGGGCAATGGCGTGTTCCGAATCGATCATGACCGGGACCCCCGCGTTGAAAAGAAAAGTAGCCGAGGTATAGCGTTCTTTCTGCTGGCTTTTATCGAGAATAACGCGGACCTTCACTCCCCTTTTATGGGCGTCCACGAGGCGCTTGGCGATCGGCGCCGAGGTGAATGAATAGGCCTGGACGAGGATTTCGGATTCGGCGCCGTCAAGTATTTCCGCGATGGCGTCAGCACAGCCGCCGCCCGGGGAAAAGAGCACGACCACTTCGGGCATTCCGCCGCGGGCGGCGCCGGGCAGGGGAATGGGAGCCGATACGAGGAGAACAGCGATGAATATGAATAAAGCCCGGCAGTCCCGCAATAAGCGCCCCATAATTAAGTCACCGTCGGAATTTTTTAAATGAATCGTAGCGCAAATATCACCTGCATGTTCATTATGGCAAGTGTTTTTTGGGGCGGAGCGGTCCGGAATGATTTACCTGAAATCTGCTGCATTGCGGAGAGGTTATTCTGGAAGGCGTTAATCCGTGGTGAAAAATTATAAAAATCAATAAACAAAAACAATTGCTGATCCGAGGGAGAACCTTTCGGAATACCGGGTTTCCAGGTTCAGACGGAAGCCCTTGCCGATGGGGATATCGACCCCGGCGAATCCGCCGGCGCTTGTTTTGTTTCTGATCAGGACATCTTCTGAAGCCAGCGCGAGTCCCCGGACGGCGGGAGAGGGGGAAGCTTTCGCCTCCGCATAATATACAAAAGGCCCGGCATAAAGCCTTACGCCGCGCGGAACCGTCCACTGTAAACCGATGCCGAAATTAATGTCCCAAATGTCCTTCAGTTTCAGTTCCGTTGCGAACGGGGCCCCGTTGAGCGTCCCGGAGACGCCGTCCTTGAAATCGCCGAAAGCGTAAGAAGCCTGGACGAAAATACCCATGCCCAGGCAGCTTCCGAAAGGATAATACCCCTTTCCGCCCAGCGTGCCGAAAAACTTCCATCTGTCTTCAAAATCGCTCCGGGAGGGGACTGCCGCATCGTTCGCAGACCCGAAGGCGTCGGAAATTCTCAGATCGGACATACTGACCCTTCCGTATATTTCCCAGCGGTCGTGAGCCCCGTATCCGGCCTGGGAATAAATATGATTCTGCCTGATGACGTGATCCGCGCCGTCTTTGAATATGTCGGCGTAATGAATGTAACCGACGGCCGTATGCAATCCTCCCGCATCCCTTGACACAGGCTGGGGCGGACCGAACATCCCTCCGGCCACGGCCGTTCCGAAACAGGAAAGAGCGGACAGGACTGCTGCAAATACCGCAATCGTTCTCATGGCCGTTTCTCCTTGCCTGAGGCGGTATCGCTGGCGGGCATTCGTGCGACTCTGTTGACCTCCGCCTCCGGCGCGAGCTCCCATGATATTTGCATTCTCCGGGGCGCGGGCATGCCCGGATTTATGATTCCTTCCGCGCCCGCCCTTACCCCGCCGGGCGGCGGTTCATCGGTTTTGCCCCGGGATTCGACCAGCTTCCGCCGGTACTGGGCATACGCGTTGCGCAACGCAATGTATGGGTCTATCGCCGCTTCTTTCAGGGATTCATAATCGCCTATCCTCAAAGAGGTGTCGTTGACGGATTCGTATGCTCTCGCGCCCCATGCAGCGTACCAGGGTTCAAGGTAGTAAACGGGATAAAGGAAATATCCTCCAACGATATCGACTGAATCCCTGGGGCTGGACGGCCCGATGAAGGGCCAGACGATGTAGACGCCGTGTCCCACTCCATATGTTCCGAGGGTCTGCCCCAGGTCCACGTTCTGCATTTTCAGGTCCAGGTCCTTGCCGGATGCCGGATCGAGCAGGCCGCCTATTCCCCAAACCGTGTTTACGACGAAGCGTCCGGTTTCGGTCGCCGCGCCGCGGAAATCCGCCTGGAGAAGGCAGCTGGCGAGACGGATCGGATAAGCGAGGTTGGAGAAGAAGTTCCTCACGCTGATCCTCGCATCCTCGGGAACAACCTTGTTGTAGCCCTCCGCAACGGGCTTGAGGACCCAGAAATAAAGCCGGTCGTTGAAGTGGAACATCGCCCGATTGAGCGGTTCCAGCGGGTCGGCGATCGTTATCTCCTCTTCTTCTTCACCCTTGAATTCCTCCGCGTACTCGTCATCCCCCGCGGGAACGTCCTCGAGATATTCATCCCCGGTTTCCGCCTGCTCTTTGCCGGAATCCTTTTCCGAATGCAGAACTCCGGGTCTCAGTAATGATTCAAAGGCGCTGGGGGCGACCCCCGCGGCAGTGAGAAAGACGGGAGGATTCCATTCCGCTCCCGGGCCATCGGCAACAACAGCCTGATTTCCATGCGCGCAGCCGAGGAAAAGCAAGGCAAAGATGATATAAACCGAAGCCTTCATCGCATTGGCCTTCCACAACGGAATAGGCAAACATTTTGCAAATTGCATCCGACTGAATCATTTCGACTCCCCGCCGGCCGGCGAAGTTGGAAAGATTTCTCATCCGCCGCGGCGGATTCGAAATGACGCTTCAAGGGGCCACTCGAATGATTTATTAAGGGCCGATTCTGAAACTTGAACCCTCGACCCTTGAACGACCCCTCGACCCTTGAACCCTCGACCCCTCTATTTAATTTGCTTCACCCTCTTCCGGAGTATTTCAATCAGTTGAGGCGGCGTGTTTTTCGACAGGATCTGGTTGAACTGGCTGCGGTAGTTGCGTACGAGACTTACATTCTCGACGATAACGTCGTATACCCTCCAGGCGCCATCCTTCCGGATGACCCTGTATGATATCGGGACCTCCCGGGACGAAGTTATAATTCTTGTCTGCACTTCCGCCTGGTTTTCCGAAATCTTTATTTCCCTTGTGAAGACGATTTTTTCGTTGGTGTAAGAGAGAATTTTATCAATATAGGCGTTCTCGAGGACCTGCCTGTAGAGGTGGACGAATTCCCTTCGCTGATCGGGCGTCAATTTGTTCCAGTTCAGGCCCAGTGTGCGCCGGGAGAGTTCGATCTCATCGAACATCACTTCGTAAATGGCCTCAAGCCTCTTCTTTTTCTTTTCCCTGGCCGATTCGGGTTTCAGCGCCGGGTCGCGCAGGACGTTCAGGACCTTGTCGACATTCGCCCGCACGGCTTCCGTCGGCGGCCCCGCATATGCCAGAAGCGGAGCCGTCACGCACACAAGTATCAACAGGAGGAGCAGTCTATTTTTCATCGGCAGTCTCTTTTCCGTTCTCTTGCCTGATTTCGCCGAAAGCGTACCTGCCGATAAGGTCCGATATCTCAACGGCGGGCTGCGTCTCGACAATCGTTCCGCCGGCCGGGAGAACTTCGCCCGACCCTCCGGGATCTATATTCAGATACCTGTCCCCGATCAGCCCTTCCGTCCTGATCGAAGCGAGCGCGTCGTCGTAGATCCTGATGTCCTTTCTGACGCTGATCTCCACGACGGCCCTCTGCTCTGCCTGGTCCATCGTGAGTTTTTCCACCCGTCCGACCTCGATCCCGAGGATATTCACGGGACTTCCCGTCCTCAGGCCGCTGACCGAAGTGAAGCGGGCAAAGAGGCGGTAAGTATTGTTGCCCGGGAGGGAAATATCGCCGAGCTTCAGGGTCAGGTACCCGATGCACAGCAATCCGAAAACCACGAAAATGCCGACCGAAGTCTCCATTGCATATCTCTTCATTGCCCACTCCTTCACCAGTCGGGGATGCAGCGGAGCCGGGCGATTTCCTTCTGCTGTTCCACCGCCGCATTCATGACGGGGCCGACCTCCACTGTCGGCCGCCCCTGGGCCAGTCCCGCCTTTATTCCTATTTCAACGCACTGTCCTTCGCCCCCGCGCCTCCGGGCGCCGTTCAATATGTTCACGATGTCCTCCCTCTGAATATCGGCCGCAAAGTTGTTCAGAATAGCCTCCGCTTCCGCCATATCGGAATAGGGGAGCATGGTTATGAACTCGTTGATTCCGAGGCGCGTGGATACCCCTCCGATGGGGCCGAAATGCTTTTCTATGGCCAGCCCCATGCACCGTATTGCTTCCTGCGCCGCTTCGTGCCCCATTCCCGATGCTATGGCATCCAGTCCCTCCAGGGTGAAAACGACCAGCACGTAAAACTGGTCCAGCGCCTTGCGCTTCATCTGGCTTTGATAGAGGACTTTAAACTGCCGGCGGGAATGAAGGCCCGTCAGCTCTTCCTGCAGGCCCTCCAGACTGTGAATGACTTCATCCATAAAGGGATGATCGAATTTTTCCAGGTCCTCCGGCGCGCCCTGGAAGACTATCGTGCGGTCGTAAAGAGCCAGGATGCGGTTGGAGATGAAATACACGTCGGGGATTTCGTGGCTGACGAGGATCGCCGTAAAGCCGAATCTTCTCTGGTACTGGGCGATCATGCTGAGAATAGCGTTCTTGCGCACCGGGTCCTGGCCGGACGTGGGTTCGTCGAAGAGGACGATCCTGGGGTCGGTTACCAGGGCGCGGGCCAGCGCCGCCCTCTTCTGCATTCCTCCCGACAGCTCGGAAGGGAACTTGTCCGCGGAGTCGCCGAGCTCCGTCTGTTCTATCCGGGTCCGGACGCGGCGGTCGATTTCCTCCCTGCTCAGGTCGGTCGTCTCCTGGAGAGGGAGCGCGATATTCTCATAGACGGTCATGGAATCGAAAAGGGCGTTGCCCTGGAACATGTAGCTCATCTGCTTGACAGTGTCGGCAATATCTTTTTTGCGCACCCCTAAGAGCGGCTTCCCCCGCAGGCAGACCGTTCCTTCATCCGGCTGGATCAGCCCGATGATATGCTTGAGTAGAACGCTCTTGCCCGCGCCGCTCAAGCCGATAATGGTGGTGATCTGGCCCTCGTATATCCGGAGGTTGACGTTGTCCAGGACCGTACGGCCATCGAATCGCTTCGTTACGTTTTTAAACTCAATTAACGGGAAGGGTTCCATGCATTCAGGTTCCGGGTTTAAGTTCGCAGTTCCCAGTTCCCGGTTCCAGCCAGTCCGACTCAAACCAGAAAGAGAAAATAGAAACTGGATCTGCTTGTTCTTAAATAAGAATCGAAGTGACCACGTAATCCGCGATCAGGATGAGTACGCACGACAGCACAACCGCCGAGGTCGTCGAGAGCCCTACGGCCTTTGCACCGTGGCTGTCCGTTCTCATATGGGTAAAATAACCCTCGAAACAGCATACGGTGGAGACGATCACGGCGAAGACAATTGCCTTGATAAAGCCGTCCGTAATGTCCTTCATTTCCACGCTGGCCTGAACGCGGTACAGATAGGTTCCGGCATTGGCCCCAAGGAGCAGCACTCCGGATATGTAGCCGCCCAGAATACCTATGATGTCGAAAACAGCCGTGAGCAGGGGAAAGCTGATGATCGATGCGGTTATCCTCGGGCTGATCAGGTACCGGAGGGGGTCCACGCGCATTGTATCCAGCGCGTCTATCTGCTCGGAGATGCGAAGGCTCCCGATCTCGGCGGTTGTCGCCGAGCCGGCCCTTGCCGTAATCATTATTGCGGTGAGAACCGGTCCGAGTTCCCTGACCAGGGAAAGAGCGACGAGGGTCCCCAGCGCCCCCTGTGCGCCGAATTGGACCAGCGCGTGATAAGACTGGAGGCCGAGGACCATCCCGGTGAAGAGCCCGACCAGGAGAATGATAAGCGTGGAACGCGCACCTATGTAATAAAGCTGCTGTACGATTTTGGGCAGCTGCTTCTTCCGGAAGGCCTTCAGGAGCGCCAGCACCAGAAAAATCGCTGAGGCGCCCATGCTGCCGACATACTGGATGGTCCCTCTGCCTAAAAATGCAAACGGTTCCGTAAACAGCATGAGCAATCGCCGCATTCTTTTGCCGCCTGATTCTTCTTCGTTTCCGGCCGGTGCCATTAATGCAACCTGGATAGTATTGCTTGCATGCGTCACGGGTGCAGGTGTCTTCCGTCGATCGAATAAGGCAGGAGAAACCACAAGTTTAAATTGCGCTCGATATTCCCCTGTACGGCAATAGGAATATTCCTGATTTAGGCTGGAGCCGTTTCCTGAAAGGGACACACCGATGGCTTAGCACGCAAGCGGGAAATGCGGGAAATGCGGGAAAGGCGGGGAAGAGGGAAGGAGGGAAAAGCGGGAAAAGCAGAAAAAGCGGGAAATACGGGAAAGGCGGGAAAGGCGGGAAAGGTTTTGGGGGTATGATGTCATTTCGAGGAGCGCAGCGACGAGAAATCTTTCAGTCAATCAGTCCAAAAGATTTCTCCCATGCGGTCGAAATGACATTCAAAGATCGCTCAGGATGATCACATCGGTCATATTATCGCCGATCAGGCCCAGAACATCTTCGTTGCCTCTCAGAGCGGTTTCGAACTGTTCCAGGCCGACCGCCGATTTCCCCGGTCTCCCTGTCCGCCGGCGGGAGGCCTCCGGCGCCTCCAGGAGTTGTTTCTTCGTTTTTCGGCTGCTTTTCAATGCAAACCCAACGCTGCATAACGCATAAATCCGCCGTCAATTCCTGATGGAACAGCGGGCCCGGTTTGACGGGAATGATACGTTCTGTTTATTAAGGATATCCGGAGGACTATCCCCGATGGACTATCTTTTTCTATGGCGTGAGGCTTTCAGCCGTTTGCGGTATTTATGCTTGCTGATCTTTTTCCTTCTTTTCTTTACGATACTCCCCATTGCATCACCTCATTTCCTTTGATTTTTATATGAGTGGCAGACGGATCTGCACCTCTTGTGCCCTCCTTCGCCGGATGCGGCGCCCTGAAATTCCGCCTAAATACATCGGTAAAGCGCTAAATATTTTTTTCGTATGTACGATTTAAATAAGTAACCTATAAGAAAAATCATACCCTTGTCAATAGACAAAATTATTTGACTTTTGGATGGTTTTCCATTTTTATAAAGAACCATTTGAAAGCGGCGAGGATCTGCCTGCCATGGATATAAGGTATATCAATCCCTTTTTGCACGGAAGCATCGAAGTCCTGAAAAAAATGACGGCTATATCCATCGTGCCGGGGAAGCCTTACGCCAAGAAGCACGATATCGCCCCGGGCGATGTCTCCGGCATCATCGGCATAACGGGAGACGCCGTCGGGTCGCTGGCGATCAGCTTTTCCCAGACATGCATCTGCTCGATCGTCACCAGCATGCTCGGAGAATTCTATTCCGAGGTGACGAAAGAGGTGGTGGACGCTGTCGGAGAATTCACGAACATGGTTTCGGGGGCGGCAAGGTCCCGGCTGGAAAAGGAAGGCATGATCCTTTACTCAGCCATCCCTACCGTCGTTTTCGGCAAGGACCATACGGTCAAGCACATCCTCAATACCCCGAGCATCGTTATCCCGTTCATGACCCCGCACGGCAATTTTTTTGTCGACGTGTGCCTGAGGGCGACGGCGAAGGAAGAGGACGCGGTCGCGCCGGCTCCGGCAGGGAAGGACATGGAGCAGGCGGCCGCCCGGAAAGCCGCCGGGGCCTCGAAGAAGACGGTTCAGCAGGCGCCGGCTCCCAGGGAAACTACCGCCGGGACAGGCGCGGCGGCAAAAACCGCCGAACCCGCCAAGCCCCCCGATTTGTCGAAAATGACCCCCGAGGAGAAGATCAGCTATCTCAGAGGCCTGATGGAAAGAACGGGCGCCATGAGGGAGGAAGCGCTGCAGAAGCTGGCAAAGAATCCCTTCATGCCGATGAACGAGCGAAAAAAACTGAACAACGCGGTCTCTCAATACGAGGCGTCCCTCAAGCGACTGAAGCTGGATATTGCGGCTGTCGACCTGCTGAGCGGCGTCGATATGAATTCAGAGGTGACGATAAAGAAGCATTACCAGCATTATGACGGGAAAAAGAAGAATTAGAATCTCCGGAGGCGCATACGGGACGCCGGCCAGGCGCCCCCTGCTTAAATTATCACTGCTTTGCTGCGCGCTGTGCATCATTGCGGTCGTTCCGGACCGGGCCGTCTGGGCGGCGAAAAAAGCCGCCGCCGGGAAAAACACGCCGGCGGAAGACCATTTCTGGAAAGGGGTAGCTCTCGAGAAGGGGGGCAGGTACCAGGAGGCTCTTGAGGAATTCAACAGGACCATCCAGCTGGATCCGAAACATGACTGGGCCTACAAGCATTGCGGAGTCATTCTGAACCGGCAGGGCAAATTCAAGCAGGCAATAGAGCTCTTCGACAAGGCCATCGAACTCAACCCGAAGTATTCAAAGGCGTACAACAACCGGGGAGTAGCATACGGAAAGCTCGGCCGGCATAAGCAGGCCCTCAAGGACTTTGATGCGGCGATCGAAATCAATAAAGACTACGCCGAGGCGTATTACAACCGGGGCGTCGCCCGGTCCAAGACGGGCGATTATGCCGGGGCCGTCCAGGATTATTCTGCGGCGATCAGGCTTGATTCCCGCGACGCCATGGCTTACTACATGCGGGGGCTTGCCAACGAAACCCTGGGCAGGAAAAAGCAGTTTGTCGAGGATATGAAGAAGGCGGCGAAACTCGGGGACCAGGATGCCCGGAGAATTCTTGAGACGCGAGAGATAAGGTAGCGCTATGACGGAAAAGTTGAAAGTCCTGATAGTTGAAGACCACAGGGTGACGCAGAAGCTTTTCGACACGAGTCTCAACAGCAAAATTTTCGAAAAGAAATTTGCTTTCAACGGAGAGGAAGCGCTGGCGCTGTACAGGGAGTTCAAACCCGATATCATCCTCCTGGATATTATGCTGCCCGTCGTCAGCGGGTATGCGGTTCTCAAGGAGATCCGCGAAAAAGAGGAGGACAAGTCGACCGTCATCATCATCTCCAGCAGCCTGCTCTCGCGCCAGGATATTATGGATTGCGCCAGGATGGGCATCCAGGGATATATGATAAAGCCCCTCAATTTCAGGGAGCTTGCCCAGAAAATTCTCGAATACTACGCCAAATCCCTTCCCGAGCGGTCCCAGGTCGTGGCCCGGGTTCTCAAAGATATGCCCCTGTCGGTAGATTCCGGAACGGAAGCCGTTCCGGCGGAAAAGGCCGAAACCGCAGACAAAGAATAAATCAGCGGAGAGGCCGATTCCGGAGCCGGCATTTCCCGGCCCGGGTATTTGCCTCGCTACGGCGATTGGAAAGAGAAAGAAAAAAGCCCCGCGCTCGGGAAGAGCGGCGGGGCTTTCATTTTCAGGCGGGGTCTTAACTGAAGAGTTTATATTTCCTGCCGGCGGCGATCAGGCCGATACAGAAGAAGCCTATGACGAATGCGGCCGGATACTTGACTGCATAGACCAGGGGCGACAGGCACCAGCGCGTGAGCGTTCTGGCCGTCTCGTGCCGCGCGATCCATTCGGCTGCGGGAGGGGAAAGGGTGTAGTAGAGCCGGACGAAAGCTTTCCCTGCCGGGTTCGTCATGAGCAGGCGATCCCGGAAATCCCTGAGCGTCTCCACTTCGGGCGCGAGTCGGCTGCCGTAAGCTGCGGTCGCGATGAAACACCCGCCGCCTCCTCCTTCGGAGGAAGAAGTCGCCGGGGAATCCGTGCTCCATGACGTGGAGGTTTCGGAGCCGGGCGGATCGCCGATCTTGTAAGCGATCTCATTGGAGTATCCGCTTTCGCTTCCGGACGAGTCATAAGCCGTAGTGGCGAAGTAATACAGCTTCCCTTCCTCAAGGCCGGTTAAAGTGTAATTGGTCGCATTCCCCGCGTCAACCGAGCTTGAGTAGTACTGACTGGAGGTCCCGTAATAAACTTTGTAGCCGGCGACTGCAGGTTCCGAGTTGGCGTCCCATTCAAGCTGGACATCTGCTGAATAGACTGGAAACGCGAGACAGACAATGAGAACCGCCTGAAACAGGATGGCGGTAAAGCCCCCACAGGGGAACTTCCTTTTCTTCGGCATATGTACACCTCTCCTTGTAATTTCCGGGCCGTCCGGCATTGCGAATACGCATGTCGGCCCGGCAACCGAATCGCCCATAACAGATTTAGGCCTTCGGTCTCCCATCCGTCCGGACGGTATGCCCTTGCAGAGCTTTTAAGCGGCAGCGCTGGTTCGAGAGAGTAATCGGATGAGGCGAACGGCTTCACTCCTGCTTTTGGAGATAATGAAGCCAGAACTCAGTTTGAGATTGTCCTGGTTCCAGAAGATCTTGAGAATGTGCGAGGTTATTACCCATGTTCCGGCATGGCGCTTCCCCAGCTGCATCCGGATAATGGACTTTACCGGAATGAAAATAGGGTGCTCGGTCAGGTGCCGCTGAAAATAGAACCCGCGTTCGTCATACCACCACGTTCCGCGGCTTCTGGGGCAGATTTCCGTTTTCGGGAGACGGCTCCACCAGTGTTCAACGATGTCCGTGCCGAGATAGACCCCCTTGTTTGCATTCACTTTTCAAGTCCGAAAGAGTGCCTGAGCGAAAAGCCGCGGCGCCGGTCGCGCCGTAGGTATTCCCGCAGACGGAATTCCGTGCGCCGCCGCAGAATGCGCTCATGAAGTACTATCAGCCGGACCCAAACAGGGATTATTCCAAGTCGTATCATGTTCATGGGTGCGCTCCGCACAGACCGGAACCGTCTGGATTGACGGTTCCGGCTTTCGTGCGCTTCCTAAGAGCAAAGTGCGTACCAGCCGGGGACGCGAGGCATAAGCAGTTATTATTCGGGATGAATATCGGATCAGGAAAAAAAGGCCTTGTGCCCGGAATGGAGGGCGGAGCATACAGAAAAAGGGGAGGGCGGCGTAAACAGGGCTGAAATTGCTTGGCCCGGCAGGTGAAGGGATATTCCTGCGGAAGGACTATTTTCTGCTCTGGAAATCTCTCAGGTCCCGCTCCATGCTGCGGATCTGATCCGACCGGTCGTGCCATTTGGCCCATTCATAGGAAGTCCAGGCCGCGAACGCCATGAGCAGAATGAGGATGAACGCGAAAACGCGCCAGGGATTCAAGCCCTGGCTGCCGAAATGCTTTTCAAAAGGTCTTCGGTATTTGCTGCCCAGAAGCCCCCTCCATTTGCAGTTAGGGCAGCGGTATGCCTTCCTGCCGGTCCATTTTTGAACCTTTTCCTTGAATCCTCTGGTCCGGCTTCGGTAAAGGTAGGAAGATTTGCAATTGGGACAAAGAATTCCAGCCATGAGAACTTACCTCGTTCGGCATCTTTCTATCTCACGGCCCTTCGATTCGCAAGTATTTTCATTCCTTTCGCGGCCGGTCTGTTTTGCGCTTGACAGTAATCAGTCGTAAGGCGTAAGGGGTAAGGCGTGAAGTGAAACGGAATGAAGGCCGCCCTGTATTGATATGCTTCAGGGAGGACCGCGCAGAACAGGGTAGGACCTCAGGAAAGAAGGCACCTCACGTCCATTTTACTTCTCAGGACTAGCCTCTGACTCGGAACTGCACCTGACGCCTTACTCCTTACGATTTACGGGTTTGCTTATGGAAAGACTGACCTTAGAGGAAATCATTTCCCGCTTCCGGAGCGACAGGCGTTTCATGGAAAACGTCCGCGCCTTCCGGGAGATCCCGGCGGCCGCCGGCCGGTTCTCGCCCCTGCCCGCATGGCTGCATCCGCGCCTGCGCGCGGTCCTCGAGGCCAGGGGATTTCAGAATCTGTACGAGCATCAGGCCGAGGCGCTGGAGCTCGTCCGGAGAGGGCGGGACGTGGTGCTGGTCACCCCGACAGCAAGCGGAAAAACACTCTGTTACAACATTCCCGTCCTCCAGAGGGCTCTCGAAGCCCCGGACAGCCGGGCGCTGTACCTCTTTCCCACGAAAGCCCTTGCCCAGGACCAGCTCAAGGAGTTCGGAGAAATGGCGCGCGGACTGGGCGGAGAAATCAAGTCGCACACATACGACGGGGATACCCCGGACGACGCCCGCCAGGCGATCCGGCGCCAGGCCAATGTAGTTATCACCAACCCCGATATGCTGCACGCGGGAATCCTCCCCCATCATACAAAATGGCAGAAGCTCTTCTCCTCGCTCGACTACGTCGTCATCGACGAATTGCATACCTACCGGGGTGTTTTCGGCAGCCATCTGGCGAACGTGATCCGGAGGCTGCGCCGGATTGCGAGGTTTTACGGAAAGGATCCGCTCTTCATCTGCTGCTCGGCGACGGTGGCCAACCCCGGCGAGCATGCCGCCCGCCTCGTCGGAAAGGAATTCGCTCTTATCGACCGCAGCGGCGCCCCCCGCGCGGCGAAGACCTTCATTTTTTATAATCCCCCCGTCGTCAACAGGGAACTCGGGATCAGGCAGTCCGCTCTGGCGCCCGCCCGGAAAATCGCCCTGCAGCTCATGGGAAACGGAATCCAGACGATCCTGTTTGCGGGCAGCCGCCTGACGGTCGAGGTGCTGACGAAATATCTGAAAGACGGTGCGGAAAAACGGGAACCGGGCGCGGAAAAAGTGGTGGCGGGATACAGGGGGGGGTACCTTCCGGAGCTGAGGAGAAGGATCGAATGCGACCTGCGCGAAAAAAACATCCTCGGCGTAGTCGGCACCAACGCCCTGGAATTGGGGATCGATATCGGCGAGCTGGACGCCTGCATCATGGTCGGCTATCCGGGATCCATCGCCGGCACCTGGCAGCAGTCCGGGCGCGCGGGACGCAGGGCGGACCGGAGCCTTGCTCTCCTCATCGCCCGGTCGAGCCCCATGGACCAGTTCATCACGGAGAACCCGGAGTATTTTTTTGCCGGATCCCCGGAACACTGCCGCATCAATCCGGACAATCTTCTTATCCTGGTGAGCCACATAAAATGCGCCGCGTTCGAGCTTCCGTTCGAGGAAGGGGAGTCGTTCGGCGAAGAGAAGCTGGAGGAGTTCCTTGCATATCTGGAGGAAAAGGGAATCCTCCATAGCGCCAACGGCCGCTGGTACTGGACGGCGGAGCATTATCCGGCCAATGAGATCGGCCTGCGCAGCATCGACGCGGAGAACGTGGTGGTCGTCGACGTCACGGAGAAGGGAGGCCGCCGGGTGATCGCAGAAGTAGACTGGGACAGCGCTTTTACGACCGTGCACGAGCACGCCATCTACATGGTTGAATCCGAGCAGTACCACGTTGACAGGCTGGACCTCGACAGGCGCGAAGCGCACGTGCGGAAGGTGGATGTGGACTATTACACCGACGCCATGACTTATACCGATATACGCGTCCTCGACGGTTTCGAAACGAAGCAGGACGGCAACGCGGTCGTCGAGCACGGGGAAGTAAAGGTCTCCCGGAAGGTCGTCGGGTACAAAAAGATCAAGTTCTATACGGCGGAAAACGTCGGCTACGGCGAAGTGTCCCTTCCGGAGCGCGAAATGCATACCACGAGCTACTGGTTTACCCTTCCGCTCGCCATGCTCGACACGCTCCCGTATACGCGGGCCGAGATGATCGACGGCCTTTGCGGCCTGGCCTATGCAGTGCACCATATCGCCGCCATGATCCTCATGGCCGATATCAGGGATATGGACCGGTGCGTTGCCGACCGCAGCGGGCGCTGGTTTGTCCATTTCGGTCCCGGCGGCCGCAAACCCGCTTCCGCCGGAAGCGACAGCCCGGAGAATTTCGATCCTACTGTTTTCATCTACGATGCCTATCCGGGCGGAATCGGTTTTTCCGACCTGCTTTTCCGGATTCACCGAGATATCCTTGCCGCCGCATTCCGGCTGATAAGTTCCTGCCCCTGCGCGGCGGGATGTCCCGGCTGCGTGGGGCCGGTGCTCGACGTGGGATACCGCGCCAAGAAGGCCGCCCTCTCGGTCATCGAGACCGCCCTCGGATCGCCTCCGCGGAAATCCCCCGCCCCGCCTGCGCTTGAGACCGGCGGGAAAAACGGCCGGACCGAATCGGTACGACGGAAAGGCCGGAAATGAGCATAGGCGACAAACTGCGCCGGATCAGGGGAGAGGGAGGCGCCGGAAGGAAAGAGCAGCCGCCCCAGGCCCGGGAAGAAGAAGGGCGCTCCAAAGATGAAAGAATAGACGACCTGCGCCGCCGCATTCGCGAAATTCTCGAGCGCCGTCCCTCCGGTCCCGCAGCAGCCCGGAAATCAGGAATTCCCCGCGGCGCTCTTCCCGGAGAGGAGGTCCGCACCCGGCGCGGCTCCGTGCTCGTGAATTCCAGCAGGATTCTCCGGAATGATTTCCACGGCAAGCGCCGGATCTGCGAAACAGCGATGCCGATGGACCGGATAGGAGTGCTTGCCGGCAGGTCCGTGTTCTCCCCGTTCCGTTGCGAGGATGCCCTTTTCCTCGATACGGAGACCACCGGGCTTTCGGGCGGAACGGGAACCTTCCCGTTTCTCGTGGGCCTGGGGTGGTTCGAAGGAGGGAATTTCGTCGTCAACCAGATATTCGCCCGCGATTTCGACGAAGAAGCGGCGCTGCTGACATGCCTTTCCGATGTTGCCCGCGAAAGAAAATTTCTCGTAACGTTCAACGGCAGGGCTTTCGACCTCAACCTCCTGGCGACAAGATATATCCTGAACCGCATCGACAATCCCCTGAGCGGCATGCCGCACCTTGACCTGCTGTTTCCGTCCCGGCGCCTGCTGGGGCACCGGCTGGAAAACAGCAGGCTCGCCACGCTGGAAAAAATGGTCCTGGGCGTCCGGAGAGATTACGACGTCCCGAGCAGCGAAATCCCACAGAGGTATTTCGACTGGCTGCGGTCGGGGAACGCCGGCCTGATGACGGACGTGCTCGAGCACAACAGAATGGACGTGGCAACCATGGCCGTGCTCGTCGGGCACCTCTGCGATCTTTTCGGCTCCGCGGACGGTTTCGCGGCCGCCGCCGACGGGAGCGATCTCCTGGCCCTTGCCAGGATGTGCATAGACAGGGGAGAAAAGTTCACAGCGGAGAGGCTGCTGGCGGATCTGATTGCGGCCGGGCCCGGGCCCCTCGGGACTGATGCGGGAACGGAGCTCTCGCTGCTTTACAAGAGATCGGGGCGCTGGGCGGAAGCAGCCGGGATATGGGAAACAATGGCCGGCAGAGATCCGGGATGCCTTTTTGCCCTGGTCGAACTCGCGAAGTGGCATGAGCACAAGACAAAAAATTTCAGAACAGCCGAAGCCCTCGTGGCAAAGGCACTGGATAATCTGCCCGGCGATGATATCGATTGGCGGGAAGCATTGCTGTACCGGCTGGCCCGGATTCAGCGAAAAATGGGGTGCAACCAAAACGGAGTGAACCGTGAGGAGTAAGGGGTAAGGGGTTAAATCCCAAATCCCAAATCCTAAATCCCAAACAAATCCGAAGTTCGAAATCCAAAACAGTGAGGAGTGAAGCGTAAGGCGTAAGGTGTTTCTGTACGTTTGATGCCTGACCCAATGGACGCAATAGACGCAACCGACGCAATAGACCAGAAGAAAATATTACTTGACTATAAGCGATGCCTCTGAATAAAGTGCGCTGAACCGGTCCAGGGGCCCTGCCTCGGTTCAGCATCGTCTCCATCCCATTCTGCCTGATTCCATCCTGCGATCCCCGACGATCACCCAGTAAAGCGCCGATCGGTCCTGAATCCGCTTTGATTTTAAAGGAGGAGAAATTTACTACATGGCGAAAATCGAAATTAAACAGTCAAGCGAAATGAGAGAGGCCCTTGTATCAGAGATGATCGAATCGGAAGCTCTGATAAATATTCTCGAAAGGAAGGGGATTATCACCAAGCAGGAACTCGTTCAGGAAATGAAAAAACTCCGGGCGGAGCTCTTGAAAGCCAAGCACTGACATACTGCTCGATTGATTTCTTTGAGTTCCCCTTCCACCCTGCTGTTGTGGTCTTAACAGTATTCCGTCGCCTACAGCTTTTTTCCTATCTCAAAATAATTACTGCATCCGATTGAGTCCCGCCGGATTGTCAGGTCTAATGGCTGATTCGGGTTTGTTGATCCGCGCGAGGGGGTAATTTAAATTTCAAGATGCCGAAAATATCTTCTATAATACGTCAAAGAGGGGAGAATAGGTTTTCCCTGATATCCTGCGAACGCATGGGGCAACTCCTGCATGAATCGGCCGTTATTAAAATAACATTGAGTGGTTGACAGTGGAAGCGATCAGTCCTGAAATACTGCATCATCTGCAATCGGCTGGTATACGCCTGCAGGCGGCAGCCGATGTCCTGGCCTCGCTGATCAGCGAGGGAGAGAGCGGCCACACTCTGGGCGAAGCCCTGGAGACCCTCAGGGTAACCCGTGAAGAAATGCAGAATCTGGAGCGCCTGCTGAATAAGGATCTTGCCGAAATGGCGGAGGACCGGGACAGGCTGAGACGCGAACTGGAAGTGCTGCGCAGGTCCGCCCTGGAGAAAGACGCAAGGGAGAAGGACCGGCTGAAGGAACAGCTCAGACGGGAGGAGCATCTCGACAGGGTCCACCGCCTCATTCAGACTACCGACCGGATACTGCTGGAAACCGGTCCCGGGGAGATCCTCCGGCAGATTGTGAATGCCGCCTGCGATCTGACGGGCGCCGTGTCCGGAATGGTCGCAGCAGACGCCGGATCGGGCGCCGTAATTACCGCGTTCTGCTCGAGCCGAGGAGAGGAAAAAAATGCGGTCCTTGCCGCTGCGGCAGCGGAGAAAAATCACGCCGGCCTGCTTCAGTTCTTTCACGAAGCAAAGGCCGTAAGGATTCCGGCGGACGAATGGAGAAAGATCACGGCGACGGATCCGCCCGGGATAGAAGGGGAAATTCTGGGGATCAGGCTGACCGGGGAGAAGGGGATGCCGATCGGATTCATCATGGTATCGGGCGGAAAGGACGGAGCGTTCACTCATGAAGAAGAAACCCTGCTCGTTCAGCTCGCAACTTTCGGTTCGCTCGGCCTCTGGTGGATCGAAGCGAAATCGAAAGCGGAGGAGCGCATGCGCGAGCTCGACGTCACCATCACCTCCATTGCGGAAGGAGTGATTGTTTCCTGCCCGCAGGGGAGAATTCTGAGACTGAATCCGGCCGCGTCCCGGATACTCGGTTTTACGGAGCAACAGGCGGGCAATATCGAAGAAATGACCGAGCTCCTGAGCGTCGAAGATGAGGAGGGAAGGAGAGTGGACCCTGAAGATCTTCCCCCGCGACGCGCCGCGCGGGGAGAGACGGTGCGGAATGCCGTGCTTGCAGTCTGCAGGCCCGATGGAGCGAAAAAATGGCTGTCAGCCAGTGCGGCGCCGATTCTGGCCGAAGGCGGCAGGATGTTCGGAACCGTGTCCATCTTCACGGACATCACCGCCACTCAGGAGCTTCAGGCCGAACTCAGGCAGTCCCACGAGAAGCTTGAGGCGAGGGTCCGGCGGAGAACGAAAGCCCTTTCGGAGGTGAACCGGATCCTGAAAAAGGAAATTCAGGAACGCAAGGCGGCCCAGGAAAAAATCAGGACGTATCACGAAGAGCTCAGGTCCCTCGCCTCCCAACTCTCCCTCGCCGAAGAAGAGGAGAGGAGGAGGATAGCAGCAGAACTGCATGACAATATCGGACAGACGCTCGCGATTACCAAGATCAGACTGAACGGGATCAGGCAAAAAGCGACGGATGCGAAAATAATCGAGGACCTTGCAAACCTGCACGATCTGGTCAGTCAGGCCGTTCACGATACAAGGTCAATCATTTCCGAGCTGAGCCCGCCGGCGCTGTACGAACTCGGTCTCGGGGCGGCGATCGACAGCATGGCGGACAACTTCAGGAAAGGGCATGACATCTCCTTCAGCATCGACCCTGCCGGATGGGACGATTCCGCCGCGGGGCGGGACTTGCAGGTTCTGCTGTACCAGGCGGTCCGGGAACTGTTCTGGAATGTAGTGAAACACTCCAGGGCGGACCGGGTAACGGTGTCGATGAATGCGGCGGAAGGCGGAATTCAGATCTCAGTGGAGGACAACGGCGTCGGTTTTCCTGCCGGGACGAACCGCAAGACGGATCTCAAGGCGGGAAAATTCGGCCTGTTCAGTATCCGCGAGAGATTGAGGCCGCTCGGAGGCGAACTCCGCGTCGATTCGGCCCCGGGCCGCACGCGAATCACGATATCCGTCAGTCCCGGGAACAAAGAATAAAGCGAAGTTGAGAAGTTGAGATGCTGGGATGTTGGGAAAAAACAGGCATCATTAACGGAGACAAATAAAACGAGCTTTGATCTACATTCTCAACCTCTCACCGTCTCAACTTCGGTCTTTTTCGATCCACTTGAGCATCTTCGGGATGATTTCGGATTTCCATCGCCCGGATTTCCTCGCCGTCGAGAACTCGGAAAAAAGATTTTCCATCGCCTCCACTGCTTTTTCGAGGAGGTAAATCCTGTCCAGGATATGGCCGGCCCTGTCCGCTCCGCTCCGGTCCTGTTCGGGCGGCGGCGGGAATTTGAAGGATTGATAAGAAAACCGGTCCGCTTTGAAAGTGAATTCGCATTCATTGTTGTCGCAGCCGAGAAAAATCCGGGCCTCCCGGACCTTTTTCCCCTCCCGAAGCGCGGCTTTTCCTTCCCGCAGGCCGGAATTCATGCCGTTGCATACGACCGTATCAGTGTAGTCGCCTTCGCCGGATTCAAGGACAAGCCGGCGGGCGAAACGGGCCGATATCTCCCCTCCGGGAAGCCGGATCATCCCGTCCCTCTCTCCGCTCCGGAACCACAACCAGGTCAGGAATTCCCGGCGAAGGGCGGCGGCTTTGACCGGCTCTTCCGGAGAGCCGGCCCCGGAGCTTTCGTCCACAAAAGTCCAGGGATGAATTTTGATCCCGAAGCAGCGCTCAAAGAGCTTTTCGAAATCATCGCTTAACTTTTCGCCAAGGGCGCCGAACAGGAGCCATTTCCCGGATATGCACCAGCACACGTCGTAAAATGAAGGGACCGGCAGGGCGCGGCCGAGAAGCTCCTGGCGGACCGTTTCACGTATTTCTTTTTTCTGCTCTCGGAAGATCCGCTCCTGCTTGTGCCGGGCGAGAAATTCCTTTTCCGCTTCCGCTGTTTTTACTTTCACCAGCGAGGAGGGGACGGTCCGGCGGTCTACCCGAAGAGTGAAGATGACGTAATCGCCCTCGATATAGCCGCCCCGCTCGAAGAGGACGTCGAGCGGGTCCTCCATACTGGTCCAGCCCATTGCCGTTTCATCGGATCCGGCCGGCATGCCCCGGAAAGAAAAAGTCTTCAGCTTTCCGTCGACGAAATCCAGGAATTTTGCCGGAGGCTCTCCCTCCACCCGGTATTTGGAAAAAGTAAAAGTACCCTTCAGAAGTCCCATGGCTCTCTCACGTTTTATTTGTATCAAGGCGCACGTTGCCTACCTTAAATTCTCCATGTCTGTCAAGCAATAAGGCAAAGAGCGGGAAATGCCCGACGCCCAATGCCTGACGACCACAATCGTAAGGCGTGAGGAGTAAGGCGTAAGGCGGAAAAAACACTTTACGCCTTACTCTTCACTCCTCACGGGGGTAAGGTGTTGCTGTCTCGAATCCCAACGCCCAACGCCCAAAAACTTTCCCGCATTTCCCCCTTTTCCCGCCCAATACCCAATACCCAACACCCAATACCCATTACCCCTCACCCCTCACCTGTGCCCGCTAATTACATCCTTTGCCTTGCGCTATTATTTGTGGTAGTGAAAATAAATTCTGAAACCGGGACTGATATGAAAGAGATACGGAAAATCGGCATCATAGCCAACCTGTACAAGGAAAAATCGCTGGAGTATGCGCTGGAATTGCGGGACTGGCTCGCCAAGCGGGGACTGGAGGTATTCCTGGAAAAGGGAATAGCCGAAAGGACCGGAGAAGCGGGGCGCTTTGACAAGGAAGCGCTGGCGCCCATGGTGGACATGGCCGTCGTCTTCGGCGGGGACGGAACGCTGCTGATGGCTGCGCGTTCATTGCGGAAATGCTCGGTGCCTATCCTCGGGGTGAATCTGGGCGGTTTCGGTTTCCTGACGGTAGTCAATCTGCAGGAACTGAACAGCGATCTCGAAATGGTCCTCCAGGGAAATTACAGGATCGAAAAGAGGATGATGCTCGACGCGTCCATCAGCCGCGAAGGCAGACAGATCGAGGAATACACGGTGCTTAATGACGCCGTGATCAGCCGCGGGAAACTCTGCAGACTGCTTGATCTGGAAACGCTGGTGGACGACCAGTATATGACGACTTACAAAGCCGACGGGCTTATCGTTTCGACCCCGACCGGATCCACCGCGTACTCACTCTCCGCGGGAGGGCCGATTATCTGCCCGCAGCTGGATTCCATTATCGTCAATCCCATCTGTCCCCACACGCTGACAAACAGGCCCGTCATTCTGCCCCAGGACGCCACCGTGAAGATCTCGACCTGGTCGAGGGAGGGATTCCCGACGCTGACGCTTGACGGACAGATTTCCTGCCGTCTTGAACCGGCGGACATTGTTGCCGTCCGCAAATCCAGATTCTATACGAACCTGATCATGTCCCCCCACCGGGACTATCTGGAGATCTTGAGGACGAAGCTGGGCTGGGGCGGCCTGTCGGCAATAATTAAGTGAGAAGGATTCAAGGGGTCGAGGATTCAAGGTGATTTCAGGGCACTCGATTCTTATAAATAAGAGGGTTCAAGGATTCGAGGGTTATTTTCAGAGTACTCAAAACAAAAAACAGTCGCCTGTTTTACTGATATATTCAATTATGCTTATGAGGCCCCCTTGAGCCCTCGAGCCCTTGAACCATCGAAACCTGCAGTTGAAGCATGCTCGTAGAACTGGGAATCAGAAACTTCGCCATTATCGACGAACTGAAGATCTCCTTCGGGCCGGGCCTGAACGTTATCTCGGGGGAAACCGGCGCAGGCAAGTCTATCCTCATCGGCGCAATAGGCCTGCTGCTCGGAGGACGGGCCTCTTCGGAACAGATCCGGTCTGCGGAAGACAGCGCCGTGATTGATGCGCTTTTCGACCTTTCCGGTGAGGAGAAACTGAAGGAAAGAATCTCCTCTCTCGGATACGGAGACGGCGATGATCTCGTGCTCAGGCGCATCATCACCCGGGCCGGGAAGGGAAGGGTATACATAAACGGAGACCTGGCGAACCTGGGAGTGCTCTCCGCTGTAAGCGGCGCGCTTGTCAATATCTGCAGCCAGCATGAGCACCAGGTCCTGCTCGATCCGGAAAGCCATCTCGACATCCTGGACGAATCGGGGGGGCTCAGGGGCCTGCGGTCTCAGTACTCGGAGGAGTACCTCCGGTACATGGAATTGACGCATCGCGCGGCGGAACTCTCCGCTGCCTCCCGTCAGGGCGCCCAGAAGGAAGAATTTCTCCGCTTCCAGCTCAGGGAACTGGACGAGGCCGGCATTCGCGCCGGCGAAGATTCGGAACTGCTCGACGAGAAAAATATCCTGCGCAACGCGGGGAAACTCCGGGAACACGCCGAGCGGGCCTTCGGGATGCTTTACGGCAGAGAGAGATCGGTTCTGCAGGAGATCGGCTCGGCGGTCAGGGATATCAGGGAAATCAAGAAAATCGATCCCGGCTTTGCCGCCTCGGACCAGGAGATTGATTCCATTGTCTTCGGAATAGAAGACCTGTCGCGGCTTCTGCGGGATTACGCCGGGCGCATTGCCGTCAATCCCGCCCGGCTGGATGAAATAGAAAACCGGCTGGAGCTTCTCTCCCGCCTCAAGAGAAAGCACGGCGGGACGCTCGAGGGCGTGCTGAAGAAAAGAGAGGAGATCCTCAACGAGCTGGATACATTGTCCTCCGCGGACGAGGAAATCGGCCGCATCCGGGCGGAAATGGGCGGCATGGAGGCTGACCTGAGGAGGAAGGCCGAGGCCCTTTCCTCAGCCCGCAGGGAAAAGGCGGCAATTCTGAAAAAGGCCGTGCAGGGCGAACTCCGGTCCCTGCGGATGGAGCAGGCGGCATTCGATATAGTTTTTTCCGGGGCGCATACCGGGGAAGGCATGCCGGAGCTGAACGCCAGAGGCTGCGATACCGTTGAATTTTACTTTTCAGCCAACGCCGGCGAGCAGATGAAGGCGCTCCGCCGCATCGCCTCCGGAGGCGAGCTGTCGAGGATCGTCCTGGCGCTTAAAAAGGTTCTGGCGGGGGCCGATTCGGCCGGGACGCTGATCTTCGATGAGGTGGACAGCGGGATAGGGGGCGCCGTGGCGGAGGTCGTGGGCGAGAAGCTGCGCGATGTTGCGAAAGGACGCCAGGTGCTGTGCATCACGCATCTGCCGCAGATCGCGTCGTTTGCCGAACGGCATTACCTCGTCACCAAGGAAACGACATCGGGCCGGACGGTCAGCCGCGTGCGGACGCTGGACGGCCGGGAGCGGCTGGAGGAAATAGCCCGCATGCTTGGAGGCGTGGACATCACCGGAGAAACAAGGGCGCACGCAAAAGAGGTCCTCAAAAAAGCAAGGCGTGACGGGCGGTAAATCAGGTGTCAGGTGTCGGGTTTTTCAGGTATCAGTCGTTGGCCTTGGGCGTCAGGCGTTTCAATTTTGCCTTTCCCGCTCAATTCAATAGACGCAATGGACTCAATGGACGCGACAGACTCGATAAACATTTCCTGCGTTTCGCGCAGTTCGGCGCCCGATGCCCAATGCCTCAGTAGGAGAAAGGGATGCTCAGAAAAGCACGAATCGGAGATGTGAAGACGATACATCTGCTGATCAATACATCTTCCGGAAAGGGGGAGATGCTTCCGAGATCGCTGATGGATATCTACGGCAGCCTTCGCGACTTTTTCATTTACATTGACGAGGATACGGGACGGCTGGCCGGCATCTGCGCGATGACTATTATCTGGGAGAACCTGGCGGAAGTACGCTCCCTTTTCGTGGAAGAGTCCTGCCGCGGAAGGGGCATTGGAAAAATGCTCGTTGAGGCCTGTATTTCCGAGGCGATTACGCTTCAACTCTACCGCATTTTTACTCTCACGTATCAGAAGGAATTTTTCCGGAAACTGGGGTTCGGAGTAGTGGAAAGATCAACGCTTCCGGAAAAGATCTGGTCGGATTGTTTCCGCTGTCCGAAGTATCCTGATTTCTGCGACGAGACAGCGATGATAATTGAGTTGTGATCGTAAGTCGTCAGGGGTAAAGAGTAAGGCGTAAGTTAATGATAAATTCCAAATTACAAGCACCAAATTCCAAACAAGCACCAAATCAGAAATGCTAAAACGCCGTTGCGAACCTCAGCTCCATATTTGGATTATTCGAATTTGGAATTTGTATTATGTCTGGGATTTGGTGCTTGTAATTTGGGATTTCCGACCTGAATGGCATTTATTATGAATAGATTTATGCTTCGTAACTTCGCAACTTCGCATCTTCGTTTTATCGCGGCGCTGGTGCTGCTCGCGGCGCTATGCGGCGGCTGCGCCGCACTGAAGGAAAAAAAGACGGAGCCCCCGAAGAGGGTGCCGGTTCCGGAGCGGCTCGTATTGAGCGCGGTAGAGCCGCCGGTTCTGGCGGCGCCTTCCGGAAACGGGTTCCTGGACGATCTCGACCAGAGCTCTCTCGAGACGGCCATAAGCAGGAGCCTGCAATATTACGACTCGCTTCCCGCCTCCCGGTCTTTCCGGATCGGCAGGGAACAGTATTCCGTTCAGGATATGAAGGAGACCCTGCTTGCCTTTCTCGATATCATCCGCGGCCCGGAACCCGCGGAGGTCAAGATCGGGAAGATACGGGAATCTTTTCTGTTCTATAAATCCGCGGGACACGGCGGCCGTGATTCCGCGCTGTACACGGGCTATTTCGAGCCCGTGCTGGAAGGCTCGCTGAAGCCGGACGAAAATTACCGGTACCCCGTCTACGGCATCCCGGACGACCTTGTCGTGATCAACCTGGGACGCTTCAGAAACAAATTCAGGGGAGAGAGGATAGTCGGCAGACTGGAAGGACGCGAGATGATTCCTTACCACGACCGCCGCACCATCGACGAATTGGGAAGCCTCCGGGACAGGGACCTGGAGATCGTATGGCTCTCCGATCCGATCGGCCTTTTCTTTCTCCATATCCAGGGGTCCGGAACGATTGTGCTTCCGGATGGAAGCTCATTCCAGGTAAGCTATGCGGATTGCAACGGGCGGCCTTACCGCAGCATCGGAAAATATCTTCTGGAGCGGGGGCGTCTGACGGAACAGGAGATGTCCCACCGGAGCATCGTACGCTTTCTCCGGGAGCACCCCGAAGAAATGGCGTCGGTGCTCAATCACAATGAAAGCTACGTATTTTTCCGGAAAGTGACTCCCGGTCCCATCGGGAGCCTCGGAGTGCCGGTCACCGGCGGCCGGTCCATCGCCACTGATCTCGATCTTTACCCGCGGGGAGGCCTGGCCCTGATCAGCCTGCGAAAACCCGTCTTCGACGCGGGGGGCGAGATCGTCTCCTGGGCGCCCGTCCTGCGCTTTGTCCTCAACCAGGACACGGGAGGCGTGATCAAGGGAGCCGGGAGAGTGGATCTCTTCTGCGGCAAGGGAGATGAGGGCGAGCGGATCGCGGGCAGCCTCAAGGAGCGCGGAGAGCTCTATTTTCTGGTCCGGAAAAAAGCTGAACCCGGGGATCAAAGAGCAGGAGCAGCAGCAGGCCGTTAGCTCTGGATTCTCGACTCCGAACTCCGGCGCCCGGGGATCCTGGCTTCTTTCCCGTCGCCTGAAACCGCGCCGTTTGTTGGCCCGGAGCAGGTATGGAATCGGTTCATCCCGCTCTTTTTCGCGATGTACATGGCAATATCGGAGTTCTTGAGAAGGGTATCGGCGTCGTCCCCGTGATCCGGGTAGACGGCTATGCCGATGCTCGTGGTAATCCGGAGCCGGTGTTCGTCTACGTCGAAAGGTTTCTGGAACAGTTTCAGAATTTTTCTTGCGACGACAGAGGCCGTGTCGGTCCTGGTGAAATCCGTCAGGAGAATGAGAAATTCGTCTCCGCCCATGCGGGCCACCGTGTCGGTCTTTCGTAAAAGCTCCGTTAGCCTCTGGGCCACTTTCTGCAGAAGCATGTCTCCCACGGAGTGGCCGAGCGTATCGTTGACTTCCTTGAATTTATCCAGGTCCAGCATCATAACCGCAAACGGCTTGCTGTTTCTCTTGTACCTGGCCATTGCCACGGTGAGCCGGTCATGAAACAGGACGCGGTTGGGAAGTCCGGTCAGACTGTCGTGGTACGCGAGGCGCATGATCATTTCTTCGGCGAGTTTCCTGTCGGTGATGTCCCGGATTATGCCCCGGAAACCTGACGGCTTTCCGTTTTCGTCGGAAATCAGGGAGACGGAAGCCTCTATGTGCCTGGTTGACCCGTCTTTTCTTTTAATCTCCCATCCCGTGGCGCGGTCGGGGTTTCCCGTTTCCAGAACCGCCCGGAATCTTTCCAGCATGGCGCCTGACGCTTCTTTTGTGGAGACGGCCATGCTGCCCTTGCCGAGCATTTCCTCGCGCGAGTATCCGAAAATTTTCCTGCACGATTCGTTGAAGAAGGTCAGGCGCCCGTTTATATCCACTTCATAGTATCCGTCCTCGATGTTTTCGAGGATCGTGCGGTACCTTTCTTCGCTTTCCCGCAGGGCTTCCATCGTTTTCCTGCTTTCGGTGATGTTCATGGCGTTGCCGAGAATAGCAGGTCTTCCGTTGTAAAGTATCGGCGTCACCGTCTCGATCATCCACAGGATGCTTCCGTCCTTCCGGATCAGCCTGAACTCGTAAGGAGCCGTCCTTTCGCCCTTGAGCATCCGGATCGCGCTGGCGCGGGCGGATTCGCGGTCCTCCTCGTGAATCATCGATGCCGGCTCCATGCCGACTATTTCTTCCCTCGGCCAGCCTGAATAAGAAGCCACGTTGTTGTTAAGGAAGAGGAATTTCCCGTCCTGTACGACGTAAACGCCCGCATGCGAGCTGTCCGCAATAGTCCGGTAAAGGTCTTCGGCCTGCCTGCGCCTGAATTCTTCCTGTACTCCGCTGAGGGCGAAGGCAAGATTTTCGGCCATGCCGTGAAGCAACTCGAGTTCCTCCGCGTCGAAAGCCTGGACGCGGTCAGCGCAGACGTTCAGCGCGCCGTAAAGGGTGCTGTCGTGAATGAGGGGAATCGATGCGGCTGAAGCGATCCGCCGCAGAAGGGCTTCATTTCTCCAGGAGCCGGTGGACTCCACTTTTTCGATATCCTGGCATACCGCAGGCATTCTCGTCCGGAGGGCGATGCCGGTGGGTTCGCTTCCCTCTTTCGAATCGCTCCAAGCGATTTCGATGTCATCCAGATAATCGACGCAGTCCCCCGCGCTTGCGAAAGGCGCCACCAGGTTTCCTTCGATCAGGCCGATCCAGACCAGCCGGTAGGCCCGCATCTTGTGGAGCGTCTCGCATACCTGCGAAAAAAGCCGGTGCGGATTGCGGTCCTTGACGATCAGCTCATTCACCTTGAGAACGGCGCGAAGGACCTGGTTCAGATGCCGTATTCTCTTTTCGTTGCTCTTCTGTTCCTGCCGGTGCATTTTCTGCCGGATGGCCTGATTTACGGCCGGTCCCAGCCTGATCAGCCGGTTTTTGATGAGATAATCGGATGCGCCCATTTTCATGCACTCCGACGCCTGCTCGTATCCGATCGCTTCCGAAACGATTATGACGGGGATGTCGAGATCGCGTTTGCGGAGAATCTGAAGGGCCTGGAGCGCGCCGAAGCGCGGAAGGGAATACTCTGACAGGATCAGATCGACCCCGTTTTCAATGGCGGCGATGAAGTCCTTTTCGCAATTCACCGCGGCGGACTTGACCTCATAGCCGGTTTTGTGCAACTCGAGCAAAATCCGCTCCGTATCGGAGGGGCTTTCCTCAACAAAGAGCACATTCAGAGAGGTCGGGGAATTCGGAATCATAAACCGGCCTTCTCCCCGGCTTTTTTGCCCGGGCTCCACTGGTTCGTCATGCTCGAACCGGCCGCCGCTGTATGGGCCGGCTCCTTAACCAGACGGCGAAAAAGAGTGTTAAGCAGACAGGCCGTGATAACGGCCGAAAGGGCCAGAATCAGCCCTCCCTGAAAAGCCATATTCCGTATCTGGGAATCGATAAGATTTTTCTCAATGCCGACGTGCGCAAAACCGACGAGGCCTTTTTTGCCGCGGATAGGAACGATCGACTCATAATACTCATCGCCTGCCTGTCGCGTCAGGCACTCGCCTTCCCGCATTTTCCTTTCGACGGCGGGACCGGCGTCCGCGGATACTGCACTTGGCGGAAGCCCTGTATGATAAACCATCCGCCCGTTCCGGTCCGTTATGTATGAATAAGACACTCCCAGGTTGTTGTCCAGGATCTCTTTTACCATCCTGTTCACTTGCTCTCGCGAACCGGGCGGAAAAGAGTCGATATTCGCAACAGCCGAGCTGATGCCCCGGGCGATCGTCAGAGACCTGTCCGTCAGGGCTTTTTTATAATTCCTTTCAAAATGAATCGCGTCCGAGACCAGGACAAGCGACACCACCGCGATCAGGCCGGATATCGCCGCAATAAGAAATTTGGCCCGGATGTTCTTGATTCGATTCACTTTCAACATTTTCCGGAGAGGGACGAAATTCTGCGTCCTCTTTTGCGCAATACACAAAGACCCTTAAATATTATCGGTTGATTTTAACCGAACTGAAGAGGGCGGTGATGAAATAGATCGACAGCCGCAAACTTCCGGAAATGCTATTCCGCGGGCGCAGCATTCAAAAAATCTGAACTTTTGTCTTGATTGTTGGTTATCGTTATGGTACGTAGGCCGGGAAAAATAAGGGGTTGCGGTTGTTCCGGGCCTTGCGGACTATTCGATAATCAATCCTGTACCCGGCTTCATAGCAGAGGGACACCCGTTGCGGGTGAATTGAATATTCCAAAAATTGAAAGGGGGAAAATGAAGTATGACGAAGGCGGAGCTGATTGCTGTTATGGCTGAGGATGCGGGGATAACAAAAATCGCAGCAGCAAAGGCGCTGGATTCCTACGTGGCGAGCGTAGTGAAGGAGCTGAAGAAAAACGGGAAACTCGGCTTGGTGGGATTCGGGACCTTTTCAGTCGTGAAGAGAAAAGCAAGAACCGGCAGGAACCCCCAGACTGGCGACAAGATCAAGATCGCCGGCAAGAAAGTCGTGAAATTCAAAGCCGGGAAACTTCTGGCTGACAAAATCAGATAAATAATTAAAAAGGCCTTATGTCATTTTGGAAACAGGGACCTCCGGGCGACCGGAGGTCTTGTTTTATCAGCCGGGCTGTTCATCAGAAAAGCAGGGTGGCGGCCTTTACTCTTCACCTTTTGCTTTTCACCTTTTACTTTTTTGTGTTATTGATTTCAGATTAAAATTGAGCGGATGATCATGGAAAGAAAAAGGATTTTAAGCGGGATGCGGTCGACGGGCCGGCTGCATCTGGGCAACCTGCACGGCGCTCTGGGAAACTGGATCGAGCTGCAGAACGACGGACGCTATGACTGTTTTTATTTCGTTGCGGACTGGCATGCCCTGACCAGCGAGTATACGAACACGGAGCCGATCAGGGAAAACATTCGGGAAATGGTGATAGACTGGATGAGCGCGGGCCTGGACCCCGCGAAAAGCACGCTTTTCATCCAGTCGGCGATAAAGGAGCATGCCGAGCTGTTCCTCATCCTGTCGATGATAACTCCTCTTCCGTGGCTGGAGCGGAATCCCACCTACAAGGAAATGAAAGCCGAATTGGCGGATCGCGACCTGTCCACGTTCGGTTTCCTGGGCTACCCGGTGCTCCAGGCGGCCGACATCCTGATGTACAAGGCATTCGGAGTGCCGGTCGGCATCGATCAGCTGCCGCATGTGGAGCTGACGCGGGAAATTGCCCGCAGGTTCAATTTCCTCTACCGGGAAGTTTTCCCCGTGCCGGAGCCGCTGCTCGCGCATGTCCCGAAACTGCTCGGCATCGACGGAAGGAAGATGAGCAAGTCGTACGACAACGCCATTTACCTGAGCGATCGGGGGGACGTTCTGAAGAAAAAGGTGGAAGCCATGTTCACCGATCCGCAGAGGAAGACCAAAAAGGACCCCGGCGACCCGGAAATCTGCAACGTATTTTCATTCCACAGGATCTACTCTTCACCGGCGGAAGTGGAAAGCATTTTCCGGGACTGTCCGGCGGCGCAGGTGGGATGCGTGGAGTGCAAGAAAAGACTGCTGGCCAGGCTCGAAGAAAAACTCGCCCCGATGCATGAGCGCCAGGACTTTTATCGCAGCCGGCCGGAAGACGTCCAGGCGGTGATAGACGACGGGAACCTCAGGGCCCGCCGCATCGCGCGCGTCACCATGGAAGAAGTAAGAGCGGCCGTCATGATCTGATTCGCGGTTATCACATGGGTTACGAAATCAAGCTCGATGTCTTTGAAGGGCCTCTCGATCTCCTGCTCTATCTTATCAGGAAGAACGAGATAGACATATACAATATTCCGGTCGCCGTCATCACCGAACAGTACCTCCAGCACGTGGAAGCGATGAAATCGCTCAACCTGGACGTGGCGGGGGAGTACCTGGTCATGGCTTCCACTCTTCTGCTGATCAAATCGAGAATGCTTCTGCCTCCCGACGAATCTGATGAACAGGACGCCGAAGAGGGTCCGGACCCCAGGGCGGAGCTGGTAAGGCAGCTGCTGGAATACCAGTCCATCAAGGAGGCCTCCCTGAATCTCAGCGCGAGAACCGTTCTCGGAAGGGATATTTTCAAGCGGGAACCCGCGCCCGAAGCAAAGGAAGAGGCCGAAGACGAGCTCATTGAGCTCAGCCTGTTCGATCTCGTCGAGGCGTTCCGGAAGGCGCTGGCGGAGCTTCCCAAGGAGGAGCTGATGGAAATCGATCTGGAGAGGATTTCCCTTTCCGACCGGATCCAGAACATACTTGAATGCCTCCAGCAGTCCGGGAACATGCTTTTTCAGGATGTCATAGGTGAATCGCCCACGCGGAAAATGATCATCTATTCTTTTCTGGCTGTTCTCGAGCTGATGAAACTCAGGATCATCCGGGTATTTCAGGTCGATCCTTTCGGGGCGATCCGGATATTCCCGGCGGTTTATGATGCAGGTTCGGAATTCGGAGTCCAGAGTTCAGAGTTCATGCCGGACTGATCATATGCCGGGATCCCGCCCGGTATCCGGGATACGATCATTACAGTTGAGAGAATGCGATGGAAGAAATCCTGAATGAAGACGGAAGAGAAAATCTGAAACCGATTCTCGAAGCGCTGTTCCTGGCTGCGGAAGCACCGCTTCCTGTTCCGAAAATCTGCGAGATACTCGGCGAATTCAAGCGGGAAGAAGTCGTCCGCGCCCTCCGCGACCTTGTGCGGGAATACGACGAGCGGAGAGGGGGCTTTTCCCTGCATGAGGTGGCGGGCGGATTTCAATTCCGAACCAACCCCGAGCATGCCGCGTGGATCCGGAAACTCAAGGGAGGGAGGCCGGTTTCGCTTACTTCCGCCACCATGGAGATCCTCGCCATAGTTGCTTACCGCCAGCCGGTAGTGCGGGCGGAGATCGACCGGATTCGGGGCGTGGACAGCAGCGGACCGCTTCGGGGACTGCTGGACAAAAAACTGATCCGGATGCTCGGGAGAAAGGACGTCCCCGGAAAGCCGATACTCTATGGAACAACCAAGAAGTTTCTTGAGACTTTCGACCTGAAAGATCTCTCTGAACTGCCCACGTTGAGCGAGCTGAAAGAACTGGCTGAAAGCAGTCCTGAGTCCGGAGTTCCGAGTCCGGAGTTCGATGAGGAAGAACAGGCGCAAGGGGTGGAAATTCAGCATCCTGATGAGAGTTCAGTATTAATGACAGATAGTCCGGAAACTGAACTTCAGGGTTCAGAGCCGGCTGACGCTCCGGATTTCCAGAACAGGAGCGAGGAATCCAAAGGAATTCAGAGCTCAGTGCAAAATAATATGGAAGATCAAGACGCTGATCTGATCAATAATGAAAAGCATGAAGCGGAGTCCTGATCGTCAGCATATCTGACTCAACGACTCGGGACTCGTAACTCCGGGCTCGGAACTGGTTTCTATTCCATGGAACGCCTCCAAAAGATAATCGCCAACGCCGGTATCGCCTCCCGACGCGCCGCCGAACAGCTTATCAGGGAGGGCAGGGTGTCCGTTAACGGCGTTGTTGTTACGGGGCTCGGATCGAAAGCCTCCCTCGACGACGAGATCCGGGTCGACGGTAAGCTTATCTCGACGGAATCCTATAAAGTCTACCTGATGCTGAATAAACCCGCCGGTTACGTGACGACGCTGCGGGACCCCGAGGGAAGGAAAATAGTCATGGACCTGATCGGGGACATGCACGAGCGCATTTACCCGGTCGGCCGGCTGGATTACGATTCCGAAGGACTGCTGATTCTGACTAATGACGGAGAATTCGCGCAGAAACTGCAGCATCCCAGCTACATGGTTCCAAAAATTTACGCAGTCAAGATCAAGGGAAATCTGACCCGGAAAGGGATCGCGGAGATTTGCGCAGGAGTAAAGCTCGAGGACGGTCTTTTTGCCCCGCAGGAGCTGAGAATCGATAAGGTCAATCCGAAGAGCACCTGGCTGAGGGTGGCTATCCAGGAGGGGAGAAACCGGGTATTGCGGCGGCTTTTTGACAAGTTGGGCCATCCCGTCCAGAGGCTGATCCGGATCGGGGTCGGAGATCTGGCGCTCGGGAGTTTGAAGCCGGGGGATTCCCGGCACCTTAAAGATGCAGAGGTCCGAAAATTGAAGTCTTTTTTCCGAAAACAGAAAAATTAATCCTTGACATCGGTATAGGGTTGATTTTATAGTCCCAATGCCTGCAAGGGACCAGCCCTGAGCAAATCAAGGGGGGAAAAATGAACAAATCCGAATTGATCGAAGCCCTGAGCAAGAAAGAGAACATGACTGAAAAGAAAGCCATGGATGTCGTGAACCTTGTCTTCGATGGTTTCGTCGATGAGCTTAAAAAAGGCGGCAGGATCGAAATCAGGGGCTTCGGCAGTTTTGTCGTCCGCGAATACGGCTCTTATACGGGAAGAAATCCCAAAACAGGATCGAATATCCAGGTGGCCCCCAAAAGGCTTCCCTTCTTCAAAGTCGGCAAAGAGCTGAAAGAAAGCATAAACAAACCATAAGAATAGAAAGAATCAGAAAAGCCGGGATAAAGGGGATCATTAAAATGATCCCTTTTTTGTTTAAGGAGCATCACACAAAGACACAGAGGCGCACGAGGCGGCGCTCGCGGTTCTTTGTGTCTTAGTGTAAGTTTTAGATACTGATATGAATACGAATTTGACCGAAGGGACAGATCCGGGAAAAAGAAAAATTCCCGTCCTGCATATTCTCCTTTTCCTCCTCACGGTGGGTGCAACGCTGGTCGCCGGCAGTCTCCAGCAGGGGGCCGATCTTCTCGAAAATCCCGAAGATATCTGGAAAGGAATACCCTTTTCCTTCACCCTCATTCTTATCCTGGGCGCCCATGAATTCGGCCATTATTTCGTCTCGCGCATGCGCGGGGTCAGAGTAACCCTGCCTTATTTCATCCCGGCTCCGTCCATTATCGGGACATTCGGCGCGTTCATTAAAATGAAATCCCCTATTATGGACCGCCGGACGCTCCTGGATATTGGAGTGGCCGGCCCCCTGTCCGGACTGGTCGTAGCGGTTCCGGTCCTGTTTGTCGGGCTTATCCTGTCGGAAATAGTGCCTGCCGTTCCCCAGGCGGGATTGTCGCTGGGGAGCTCACTCCTTTTTTCATGTTTGAACTGGATCGTGCACGGGTCCATTCCCGACCAAATGGACGTGATGCTTCATCCCATCGCTTTTTCCGGATGGATCGGCCTGCTTGTAACCTCCCTGAACCTGCTTCCCGTGGGCCAGCTCGACGGCGGCCACGTAGCGTACGCCATTTTCGGCCGCAGGCAGCGTATTGTCGCCGTGGCGATCATGCTCCTGCTGGTGATACTCGGCATGACGGAGTGGCCGGGATGGCTCTTCTGGGCGGCGTTCCTCCTGTTCATCGGCGTCCATCACCCTCCCGTTATTTACGACTGGATCCCCCTGGACGGGCGCAGAAAAAAGATCGGCTGGCTCACGCTCTTCCTGTTCGCGGCTACCTTCACGCCGAAACCGTTCTGAATAGGACTCTGGACTCGGAACTTCTGTTAGTGCCTTCCCGAGACCGCTTTGAGGGCCTTGACCGCGCCGAGAAGGGTGCCGCCGATGAGGACGATGGAAGCGCCCGACGGAAACTCTACGGTGTAGGACGCAAAAAGGCCGCCCATGCAGATTATTATTCCCACCAGAACGGAAATAACCATTATCGTGCGGAAGTCGGAAGAGACTTCATGCGCGACGGCAACCGGAATGGTCAGCAGGGCGATCAGCAGGACGATCCCCACTACCTGAATCAGCGTTACGATGGAGAGCGCAATCAGGACCAGGAGGCCCGTGTTAAGGAGCCTCACGGGCAGGCCCCTGGCCCGGGCGAATTCCTCGTCCAGGGTGATCGCGATGAACCCCTTGTAAAAGACCGCCATGCAGACGATCACGATCAGGATCAGCAGGAAGGAAAAATAGATACTTGAACGGGAGACCATCAGGATATTGCCGAAGAGAAAGGTCATCAGGTCGGGTGCATATCCGGGGGTCATGTAAATGAAACCTATGCCGATGGCCATGCCTACGGCCCAGATGATGCCGATAATCAAGTCGTTTCGATAGATCTTGTTTTCTTCCAGAGTCCCGATGGCTACGGCCGCCAGGAGCACGATGGCAACCGCCCCGATCAGGGGGTTAAGCCCCAGCCAGTAGGCAATCCCCAGACCGCCGAAGGCGGTATGGCTGAGGCCGTCGCTGATAAAGACCATCCGCTTGGCCACTATGAAAGGGCCGATAATCCCGCACAGTATGCTGGCGAAAATACCGGCGAAGACGGCGTTCTGCATGAACTCGTAGGTCAGGATATCGGGCATGGAGGATATTATCCGTCGGAGCTCGGGTCGGGGTGTTCATGATGATGAAGAAAGACATGGGGTATTCCGTGACCGAGCAGTTCTACCGGGCACCCGTAAATCTTCTCCAGATGGGCCGCCTGGAGTTCCCCCCGATCGTGAAAATAGAGGTTCCTGTTTACGCAGGCGACATGGTTGTAAACGTGCGCGTAAGGAGTCGGGTCGTGGGTGACGACGACGATCGTTTTCGTGCGGTTAAGGTCCCTGAGCAGGTCGAGAAAGTTTGTCTGCGACGTGAGGTCGATGGAGGTCGTCGGCTCGTCCAGCACGATTACAACAGGGTCCAGAACAAGCGCCCGGGCGATCAGCATCCGCTGCATCTGCCCTCCCGACAGATCGTGGATGTTCGTGTGGCGCACCTCCTCCAGCTCCAGTCTTTCGATGACGCTTTCCGCCCTCTTGATCTGTTCCCGGGAGTAGCGCTTCAGAAAGCTCTCCGGGCCGATCAGGCCGGTCAGGACCATGTCGAACACGGTTATGGGAAAATTCCTGTTCGTCCCCGCCGACTGGGGAACGTATCCCAGCCGGTTTATCACGCTGTGGTCTAAACGGATCCCGCCTTTCCAGGGGGTGTAAATGCCCATGATAAGCTTGACAAGCGTCGTTTTTCCCCCGCCGTTCGGACCCAGCAGGAGAATGTAATCCCCCTCGCAGATATCAAGGCTGACGTTTTCCAGAACGGCTTTGGAGTTGTATCCGAATGTCACGTTTTGAACTTCGATCAGCTTTTTTTTCATCGGCCCAGAGCCTTCCGGACGCTTTCCGCAGTCCGCATCATCCCCCTCGTCCAATCCCGGTCGAGGGCGTCTATTTCAGCGAGTTTCGCCCCTATCTCCCCGGCGACGGCCGCCGCGTTTTTCCGGTCAAAGCCCTTCTGGATGAGTATGGTCCTGATGCGCTTCTCTTTCGCCAGGCGGATCACATTCCTCAGATGGGCGGCGCTCGGCGGCTTCCCTTCCGTTTCTATCGCTACCTGGCTCAGTCCGTACCGCGAGGCGAAATAACCGAGCGCGGGGTGGAAAATAATAAAAGTCCCGCCCTCCATGCCCTTCATCATTCCGAGCAACAGCCGGTCCAGGTCATCCACTTCCTGAAGGAAGCGGTTCAGATTCTTTTCATAAACGGAGCGCCCGGCCGGATCGCGTCCGGACAGCGACCTCGCGACGTTCGCCGCCGCCTGCCGGACGGGGAGGGGAGACATCCAGAAGTGCGGATCTTCGCCCAGCAGGCCGATTCCTTCGGACATATTCACGATGAGCAGCCTCTTCAGCCGGCCGGCGGCGGGATCGATGTATCGCGTCTCGAAAGGAAAATGGGGAGTCCCGAGCTTGAAATATATGTCGGCCCGGGAGAGCGAGACCAGCTGCCTGGGTGTAGGCTCGTACGCGTCATGATCGAGGTGGCCGGGGATCATAACCCGGACATTGACCCTTTCGCCGCCGATCTTCTCCACAATAAAAGCCTGCGGCGGGACGCTTACCATGATTTCCAGCCGCGCGGAAACATCAGACGGGATTGCCGCGAATGCAGCAGTCAGCAGGAAAACCGCCGTCGTTGCGGCAAGCCGAAGATGCGAAGACGCGAAGATGCGAAGATGCGATCCGATCATGGGGTGTCCGTCCTGAGCGTAATGCCTTTCCGTTATGTTATTTTACATTCTATTTTCTTTTCATGCAAAAAGCAACTCCATAGCCTCCTTAAATGTTTCGATTCTTTCATGATTTCGGGTTTCCGTATTGAAACCGGAACTTGAAACGGCTATAGTAGTATCATTCCGCGGGGGAGCTTGCGTGTGCTGGAAGGTTTCTTGAGCCAGTTTGAGACGTATGTGCAGGGGGCTTCTTTCACCGCCTTTCTGGCAGCATACCTGGGAGGCGTGCTGGTAGGCTTCACCCCATGCGTATACCCGGTCATTCCTATCCTCGTCGCCTATGTCGGAGGCAAGGCGGGAAATTCACGAACCGCCGGTTTCATCATGTCGGGGACATACGTTCTCGGCATGGCGATCGTTTATACTCTCCTCGGCGGCTTTGCGGCGCTTTCCGGAATGGTTTTCGGACAGATCCAGGCGAATCCGTGGGTTCATTTCATCGCGGCGAACATATGCATTCTCTTCGGAATGTCCATGCTGGATGTGTTTCATCTGCCGCTTTCCCTCCAGGGCGTCCTGGATAAAGTCCGGCCGGCGCGCGCCTCGGGGCTGGCCGGCTGTTTCTTTCTCGGGGCGACATCCGGATTCCTGGTTGGCCCCTGTACCACTCCTATCCTTGCCGTATTGCTCATGCTTGTTGCCGGGGGCGGGAATGTCCCGCTGGGAATGGGGCTGCTTTTTGTCTTTGCCCTGGGCATGGGGACCCTGCTGATGATCGTGGGGACATTTGCCGGTCTGGCGGCGGCGCTGCCGAGGAGCGGAAACTGGCTCAACCTGATCCAGAAAGCGGGAGGGATCATCCTTATCGGCATCGGAGAATATCTTCTGATCGTAGCGGGTCAGGCATGGGTATAAAGACGAAGATGCGAAGATGGGAAGATGCGAAGTTGCGAAAAAAGGTATAGAGGAAGTGGTTAACTTTCCTATCCTCCTATCCTCACATCTTCGCAACTTCGAACTGCAAAACGAGCCTTGCGCTCGAAAAGGAGATAACATGAAAAAAACAGCTTTAATTACTGCATTGGCATTATTGACGGTGGGGCTGGTCTTTTCCGCCCCCCCCTCCTTTGCCGGGAAGGCCGGCCAGCAGACCTTGCCTGCGCCGGATTTCAGTTTGCGGGATATTGCAGGGAATGAATACCGCATGAGCCAATTCCGCGGCAGGCCGGTGCTCCTCATATTCGGAACGACATGGTGCCCGAATTGCAGGACTCAGATTCCCGAAAACAAGAAGCTGCATGAGCGATATGCGAACCGCGGGCTGGTCTTTTTCAATGTCAACATTCTCGAGTCACGGGAGAAGGCGGCCTCCTTCTCGAAAAAATGGAAACTTCCCTACCCGACCCTTGTCGACGCGAAAGGAAATGTCGCGGAAATGTACCGGGTTGTCGGCGTTCCGATGCGCATCCTCGTGGACTCGCGGGGAAATATCACCTGTATCTCCTGCCGTAACCTGGAAGAGAAGATCAAACAGGCGCTCGCCGTTTCCGGGAAATAGATTAGTCTTGACAATACAGGCAAATAGAGTAGTTTTCGACAGCAAGGAATCGATCTATGCCGTCATGAAAAACCGTTCTCGTCGATATGTTTCTGAAAGGTGTTGCGGATGCGAAGACCTGAAATACTGATCGCGGCCGTGCTGGCCCTTGTTGCCCCGGCATTGTTTCCCGCCGGCGCTCCGGGAGCGGCGAGAATGACGCTCGAAGAAAGCATCCGTGAGGCGCTTTCCCGCAATGTGAGCGTCCACTCGGCCGCCGAAGGGACCCGGGCCGCCGAGTCGAGGAGAAAGGAAGCGTTTACCGGTTTCCTGCCCCGCTTCAGCACGTCATACAGTTACACGCATCTGAACGAGCCGCCCCACATGACCATCCCCTCGCTGGGCGAGGTAACGACAGGCACGCGCGAGAATTACCTGTGGTCCGTGGAAATGCGGCAGCCGCTCTTCGCCGGCGGAGGCATTCTCGCCAATTACCAGATCAGCCGCCTGGAAGCCGGCATTTCCCGCCGGGAGGAGACGGCCACAGTCCAGGATACGATCAGGGATGTGACCGTTGCTTATTTCACTATTCTGAAAACGGAGAAAATCCGCGACGTAGCCCTGCAATCCGTGGAGCAGTTGAAATCCCACAGGAATGTCGCCCGGAATTTCTTCGCCGTCGGACTGATACCGAAAAACGACCTGCTCACGGCCGAAGTGCAGCTCGCCAACGGCGCCCAGAACCTGCTCCGCGCGGAAAACGATGTGGATCTGGCGAAAGCTCAGCTCAATACGGTCATGCGCCGGGACGTCAATGAGCCGGTCGACATAGAGGACATGCTCTCCTACGAGCCTTATTCCAAGGATCTCTCGGAATGCCTGAAGACCGCCATGGAGAACAGGCCCGAAATAACGGCCCTCGCCTTGAGGACCGAAGCGGCAAAGACGGGAGTGACTCTTGCCCGCAGCGAATATTTCCCCAACCTCAATCTGGTGGGGAACTATTCCAAATTCGGGGAAGGACCCGATCTGGCGGGGACCCCGTTCCGGGACACGGAAAACTGGTATGTCATGGCCGTGGCGAGCTGGAACTTCTGGGAATGGGGGAGAACAAGGTACCGGGTGGGAGCAAGTCTGAGCCGCGAAATACAGTCAGCCGACGCCCTGACGGGTTTCAAGGACCGCATCGCGCTGGAAGTAAAGAATGCCTATCTTTCCATGAGAGAGGCGGAAAAACGGATTTCGGTAACCCGAACGGCCATCGGCCAGGCCGAGGAAAATTTTCGAATAAACCAGGAGCGCTACCGGGAGCATATAGCCACCTCGACCGATGTCATAGATGCCCAGACCCTGCTGGCAAGGGCCAGGGCCGATTACTTCGGGGCGATCAGCGATTACCGGATCGCGATCGCAAGGCTCGATCGGGCGATGGGGATTTCAAGCGCGCCAGGCGTCAGGAATTAAGTATTAGGTGTTAGGCGTTTCAATCTATCAAGGGAGGTACAGCCATGCTGGAAATTTTGAGAAAGACTCTTCTCATCGGAGCCGGTCTCGCTTCCCTGACCAGGGAGAAGATGGAAAGCGCCATCAATGACCTGGTACGGAGGGGGGAACTGACGGAAAAAGAAGGAAGAGAACTCGTGGACGATCTCTTCAAGCGGTCCATGGAGATGAAAAAAGACATGGAGGCGCGGATGGAAAAGATCGTGGAGGATACGCTTACCCGCTGGAACATTCCGACCCGCAAGGAAATTCTCGAACTCAGGGAGAGAGTCGAGCGGCTGGAAAAAACAAGCCCGTCGGTGCAGGGGAAGGATTAGAACAGCCGGTCAGATCGATGCGCATCCGCAGAGAAGGCGTAATTTTCCGGACATATCGGCACATCCAGAGATACCGGCAGATACTGGGCGTTTTATTCCGCCACGGTTTCGGCGACCTGATCAACCGCCTCGAGCTCGGCCACTCGGTGGAGCTCGGGGTACGGACCATGTCCGGGAAAAGTCTCCGGATGGACAGGAAGGGCAGGGCCGAGCGGCTGCGGATGGTTATGGAAGAGCTGGGACCGACTTTCACCAAGATGGGGCAGATCCTTTCCACCCGGCCCGATCTGGTGCCGGCGGATCTCGTTGCGGAGCTTTCCAAACTCCAGGACGAGGTCCCTCCGTTTCCGTTCGGAGATGTCCGTGAAATAGTGCAAGCGGAACTGGGTATGCCTCTTGACGCCGTTTTCGAGTGCATGGAAGAAGCTCCGTTTGCTGCGGCCTCGATCGGGCAGGTCCACCGGGCCAGGCTGCCCGCGGGCCGCGAAGTGGCGGTTAAGATCCAGCGGCCCGGAATCCGGGAAACGGTCGAAGTCGATCTTGAGATACTGCGGGACCTTGCCGGCCTGGCGGAGAGGCGCATCCCGGAGTTGAAGCTTTACCGGCCTGTCCGCATAGTTGACGAATTTGCGCGGATCATCAAAAGAGAGATGGACTATACGGTGGAAGCCGGAAACATGGAGCGCTTCGCCCGGCAGTTTCAGGACAACCACCGGGTCCGCGTCCCCGCCGTGCACCGGGCCTTTTCAACGGAACGGGTGCTCACGATGGAATTCGTGAGCGGGATCAAGATCTCCGAAATCCTGAAGCTGGACCAGGCCGGTCTCGACAGGAAAGCAATCGCTGAGCGGGGCGCGGATCTTGTCCTGGAACAGGTATTCAAGCACGGCTTCTTCCACGCCGATCCGCATCCCGGAAATATCGTGGTGCTGCCGGAAAACATCGTCTGCTATCTGGATTTCGGCATGATGGGTTACGTGGACCGGCGGTCGCGCGAGGATTTCGCGGACCTGGTATACGGGTACGTGCAGAAGAGCGAGGAAAAGACCGTTGCCGCCCTGCTCAAGATAGTCGAGACGGAACAGGAGCCCGACCTCGGCGAGCTTGAGCGCGATATACGGGATTTCATGGAAATCCATCTTTACAGGCCGCTGAAAGAGATCCGGCTCGCCGGTCTTCTGCAGGATTTCATGGGCATCCTTTCGAAACACAGGCTGATCCTGCCCGAAAACATGTATCTGATGATAAAGACGCTTTCCCAGATGGAAAGTCTGGGAATGATGATGGACCCCGATTTCGACATGACGGAAAAAGCGGCCCCCTTCATCCGAAGGATAAAGGCGGAGCGCTACCGTCCGGGAAGAATTATCTCCGGACTGATCGATTCGGGGGAGGAGTGGCTGGACCATGTGCGGTCGGTCCCGGCCGAAGTCCGGGCGTTGCTGAGCCAGGTTCGTCTCGGCAAGGCGCAGATCGGTTTCGAGCACAGGGGGCTCGAAAGCCTGATTTTCGAGATGGACAGGTCCTCCAACCGGATCGCGTTCGCCCTGATAATATCTTCCCTGATTATCGGATCGTCGCTGATCATTGCCACCGATATCGGGCCTTATCTCTTCGGTTTTCCGATAATCGGACTGGCCGGATTCACCGTTGCCGGGATATTCGGAATCTGGCTCGTTATCGCCATCTTCCGCTCGGGGAAGCTGTAGATAGTTTCGAGTCCCGAGTCTCCGGTTTCTGGTTATTCAAGGACGGTTGCTTCAATGCGTTTCAGGTTGTTGCCGCAGGATAAGATAACATTATGGGAGTGCAGGAGGTAAGCGGAGTACAGATGGACCAAAGGCAGATGATATCAGCGGTTGTCGGGGCCGTCGCCGGCCTCGCTTTTTTGTTTTTTCTCCCCCAGGCAGTTCCCGCCCAGGAATATTCGCTTCGCGACCTCCTCAAAATAGCCCTCGAACGCTCCGAAAGGGTCCGGATTGCGGAGGAGAACGTCTTCATTGCGGAGCAGGGGCGAAAAAAGGCTATTTCCGCTCTCATTCCGAGGGCTACCTCTTTTGCAACCTATACGGCTTACGACCAGGCGAAACTGACGTCCGGCGTCACGCCCACCAGCGCCCCTACAGTCATTCAACCCAGCGACTTGGCCACGTGGGGCGTGCGCCTCGACCAGTCATTTTACATGAATATGCGCGAATGGACGGCCTTGCACCTGGCCAGGCTGAATATAACCAGGAGCAGGTACGAGCTGCAGTCCGTCCGGGACGATTACCTGCTGATCGTCTGCGGCGCATATTTCGACGTGATGCGGGCGCAGAAAGGCCTGGCGATCGCGGAAGCGAAGCCCCCTGATGTCATTTCGAGGAGCACTTCATATGTCATTTCGAGGAGCGAAGCGACGAGAAATCTTTCAGTCAATCAGTCCCAAAGATTTCTCATCCGCCGCGGCGGATTCGAAATGACATTTAAAGATCGCTCAGGACGGTGCTTTTTTTAAAAACACCTTACTCCTCACTCCTTACGCCTTACGATTATGGTATTTTCCCGCATTTCGCGCGTTTCACGCTCGTTATTCCTTTTCAACGTAGGCGTAGGCGCTGTGATAATGGATGCTCTCCAGGTTTTCCGCTTCCACGCTGTACCAGGTGAAATTGGGATCGCTGTTCAGCTTGACGGCGATGCTGCGGACCACGTCCTCGACGAACATCGGGTTTGAAAAAGCCTTTTCCGTCACGAATTTCTCATCCGACCTCTTGAGCAGGGAGAATACTTCTGCGCTCGCGGATTCCTCGACTATCCTGATCAGGTCTTCTATCCAGAAGAAGGATTTGAAACGGACGTTCACAACCACCATTCCCCTCTGGTTATGCGCGCCGAATTCGCTGATCTCCTTGGAGCACGGGCAAACCGTCGTCACCGGAACCTTCACCCCGACCAGGAAATCGGTCTTTTTGCCGTCGGTCTCTCCGCTGAAGCGGCAGGTGTATTCCATGAGACTCTTGGCATGGGAAACGGGGGCTTCCTTCTCCACGAAGTAATTGAATTCGATTTCCATGTGCGAGGATTGGGCATTGAGCTTTTCCCGGATTTTCGAAAGGATCACTTTAAACGTCTTTATATTGATGCGACCCCGATATGCATTGAGCACCTCAATGAACCGGCTCATGTGGGTTCCCTTGAACAGATGCGGGAGATTCACGTACATGCTGACGGTGGCATTGACGTGCTGGACGCCGTTTTGCCGGTCGAGAACTATAATCGGGTATTTGATTCCCTTTACCCCGACCTTCTGGATATTTATTTTTCTTTTGTCCCGCAGATTCTGAACGTCAACCATATTTGCTACCGGTTCAGGGGTAATGGGTAATGGGTAATGGGTGTTGGGTATCAGACCCATAACCCATGACCTATGATTCCTTGACTTGTTCCGAATATGAGGCGCGGGCGTCTTCCGACTCCCAGACGGTTACCCGGGAGATGCGGACGGGGCTTGACTTTGCCTGCCCGGCGACGAACCCGTATATGTAGGCGGCGATCTGTTCGGAAGACGGGTTCCTGTTTTGAAACATTTCCAGCTCGTTCAGACATTTGTGGTCGAGCGCGCCGATCGCGTCTTCCGTCCAGCGCTTCAGTTTCCTGAAGTCGATGAGCAGCCCGTCTTCGCCGAGTCCGGGCGCGCCTGCCGATACCTCCACGACAAAGTTATGGCCGTGCAGCATCTCGCATTTGCCCCCGATGTCCCGCAGCATATGGGCGGCCGAAAAATGCCTCTTTATCGTCACCTCGTACATGAAGAAATCAATACCTTAAAGGGAAATTCCTGTCAAATGAATAGGTTCCCGGCAAGTAATCGGGTTACCATCGGCGCGGGAGTTGAATTGCCAGGCTGAATATGATACCTGACCTTTATTCTCGGAATAAATCCGAAATCCCAAGCACTAAATCCTAAACAAATCGAAAATTCAAAATTATAAATCCAAAAACCTGAATCAGCCTTTCTAATGAGAATGCGATCGTTATCTCAGTTTGGGAATTTGGATTTTGAGATTTGAATTTGTTTAGAGTTTTAGAGTTTTGGATTCAGGATTTATGCAAATCAATTGAGGGAGGATGCGATGTCTTTATCCAGAGAAGAAGCCTTTGCGCTTCTGAACCAGTACGTCAAAAACGAGAGGATGATAAATCACTGCCTCGCTTCAGAGGCCGTAATGAGGGCACTGGCCCGGAAGCTCGGCCGGGACGAGGAAAAATGGGGCATCGCGGGACTCCTGCACGATCTGGACGTGGAGATCGTCAATGCCGATCTCGCCGTGCACGGGCTCGAAGCGGAGAAGATCCTGAAGGAGAAAAATGTTGATCCCGAGATAATCGACGCGATCAAAATGCACAACGAAACGGCTGCAGGAGCGCCGCGGAGCACGGAATTCCAGCACGCGCTCGCCGCCGGAGAGACCATCACCGGCTTGATCATCGCAACCGCCATGGTCTATCCCGACAGGAAAATCGCGAGCGTCAAGCCGAAATCGGTCGTGAAACGGATGAAGGAGAAGGCGTTTGCCGCGTCCGTAAACCGGGAATACATCCGCGAATGCGAGAAAATCGGGATCCCGCTGGACGAATTTGTCCAACTCTCTCTCGATGCCATGAATGGAATCAGCGGCCGGATCGGGATGTAATATTTAGACGTTAGACGTTAGAAGTTAGACGTTAGACGTTAGACGGTTGGACGTCAGGCGTCAGGCGTTGGGCGTCAGGTGTTACGTAAGGAGTGAGGAGTAAGGCGTAAGGTGTTTTAAAAAAAGCACCATCCTGAGCGCGCCTTAAATGTCATTTCGAATCCGCCGCGGCGGATGAGAAATCTTTTGGACTGATTGATAAAGAGTGAAATTTGGTCTGACCGTATTCATCTAAGTTAAGAGCCGTTACCCGGCGGGGTAACGGCTCTTTTGTTTTTGGAGGTGTCGCATGAAAAAAAAAGGGTCAAGGATTTTTATCGAGAGCCTGGAGCGCGAAGGAGTCGCTTTGATTTTCGGCTATCCGGGCGGACGGGTAATCGATATCTACGACGAGCTGGAAAGGACGGGCTCCATCCGCCACATTCTCGTCAGGCATGAACAGGGCGCAGTGCACGCGGCGGACGGTTACGCGCGGGCGTCAGGCCGCGTCGGGGTAGCCCTGGCGACCTCGGGGCCGGGGGCGTCCAATACGGTATCCTGGACCTGATAGGCGAGGCCGAGCGGCCGCTTCTCCTTACCGGAGGCGGCATCATCACGGGCGGCGCATCCAGCGAGCTCCGGAAATTTGCCGCCGGAACAGGGATCCCCGTCACCTCCACTCTGATGGGACTGGGAGCCTTCCCCGGGTCGGACCCCCTCTGGCTGGGCATGCCGGGGATGCACGGGACTTATTACGCGAACATGGCAATCAGCCATTGCGATCTCATGATCGCTTTGGGAGTGCGCTTCGATGACCGCGTTACCGGCAGAATCGAGACCTTCGCGCCGGATGCCCGCATCGCCCACATCGATATCGACCCCTCTTCCATCAACAAGAACGTATCCGTCCATTTCCCCCTGGTGGGCGATTGCGCAGCCGCTCTCAAAAAGTTGAATCTCATTCTGGCCGGGTCAGGAAACACATCGCGGAACGGGAACAGGAAAGAGTGGCTCGACCGAATTTCCGGATGGAAAAAAGATCATCCTCTGACATATTGCAGAAACTCAAGCGCAATCAAACCGCAGTATGTCGTCGAGGCGCTCGGGCGATTGGCGGGCGGGAACGCCGTCATCGCCACAGAGGTGGGCCAGAACCAGATGTGGGCGGCCCAATTTTACAGTTTCGAGGAGCCCAATACTTTCCTCTCTTCGGGCGGCCTGGGCACGATGGGATACGGGCTCCCTGCCGCGATGGGCGCGCAGCTCGCTTTCCCGGACCGGCTCGTGGTCGATATTGCCGGGGACGGCAGCATCCAGATGAATATCCAGGAGCTTGGCACGCTCATGCAGTACCGGATCCCGGTCAAAATCGTCATTCTCAACAACGGCTACCTGGGGATGGTCCGGCAATGGCAGGAGCTTTATTACGAAAAGCGCTATTCGCAGACGGACATGTCGGCGTCTCCCGATTTCGTCAGGGTCGCCGGGGCTTACGGAATCCTGGGTCTCCGCGCGACAAGGCCCGGCGATGTGGAGCCGGTGCTCAGGCAGGGGCTCGGGCATCCGGGGCCGTGCCTGATGGATTTCCAGGTGGACCGCGAAGAATGCGTTTTCCCGATGGTGCGCCCGGGCGGCTCTATCCGGGAAATGACGCTGGGGGCAAGGGGGATGGTGAACTGATCGAAATTGCGAAAATGCGAAGGTGCGAGGATAGGTAGCCTGTCTTTCCCCCCTTTGGTAAAGGAGGCCGTGTCGCAATTCCTTTTCTGTCATTCCGTGCAAGCGAAGCGCGGCACGGAATCCATTACTTTCAGTAAGTTCTGGATACCGGCTTTCGCCGGTATGACGATTCCTATTATGACACAGCCTCAAGGGGGGAGGGGGATTTTACTTTAATAAAGACAGAAATTGAGTGTAAACTTGAGACCTGAGGCTAATTGTTGTTGACATTCCCCGATGTCTTTTGGTAGGAAAAGATTTGACCGCCTGGATCCGCATGGCCGGACTGGGACGGAGGTAGGTGCAGCTAATGACGGAAAACAGGCCTGCCGTCCCGGGGACGGCAGGCTTTTTTTGCGTCCCCAGGACCGGTAAATGCCTGAAATTCCGGGGAAGTGAATGAGAATCATAGAATCCGTCAAGGAAATGCAGGAGTACTCTGAGGCCCTGAGAAACACCGAGCACCGCATCGCCTTCGTCCCCACAATGGGCTATCTCCATGAAGGCCATCTCAGCCTGATGCGGGAGGGACGGAGCCGGGGCGACTGCCTGACCATAAGCATTTACGTCAATCCCACCCAGTTCGGGCCGAGCGAGGACCTGAGCAGTTATCCGAGGGATTTTGAAAAAGACAAGAAGCTGTGCGAAAGCGTCGGGGCGGACGTGATCCTTTTTCCACCGGACCGGGAGATGTATCCCGAGAACTACCAGACGTACGTCGACGTCGAAGGCGTGACCCGGAACCTCTGCGGCCTTTCCAGGCCGGGGCACTTCCGGGGAGTGGCCACCGTCTGCGCGAAGCTTTTCAATATCGTCAAGCCGCACGTGTCTTTTTTCGGGAAAAAGGATTACCAGCAGCTCGTTACCATTAAGAGGATGGTAAGGGACCTTAACATGGATATGGAGGTCGTCGGGCTGCCGACCGTCCGGGAAAAAGACGGGCTGGCCATGAGTTCCCGGAACACCTATCTCAAGCCGGAAGAGAGGGAATCGGCCCTCAGCCTGAGCCGCTCCCTGAAAAAGGCAAAACAGATGTACGACGGCGGGGAAAGGAACGCCGCAAGGATAATAGAAGAAGTTACCGGATACATCAAAAGCTTTCCGCATACCCGGATCGATTACGTCCAGATCTGCGACACGGACACGATGAAAGACATGGACGCATTAAAGAGCGAGGCGGTGATCGCCCTCGCCGTCCGGGTCGGTAAAGCCCGGCTAATCGATAACTATGTGTTCGGGGAGCCGCTGAGCATCCCCTGAATAACTCGGAACTCAGAACTCAGAACTTTTGAGGTTATTATGCAGCGCACAATGCTGAAGTCGAAGCTACACCGGGTGACCGTAACGGATGCAAACCTCGATTACGAGGGCAGCATTACTATAGATGAGACGTTGATGGACGCCGCCGATCTGTATCAGTTCGAGCAGGTGGATATATATAACGTCTCGAACGGAGAGCGCTTCTCGACTTATGTCATCCGCGGCCCGAGGGACTCGGGAGTCATCTGCCTGAACGGCGCCGCGGCGCGGAAGGCTTCGAAGGGGGACATTATCATCATTGCGAGCTACGTCTCCATGGCCGAGGAAAAGTCAAAGTGCTGGGTTCCCCGCTGCGTGTACATGAGGGACGGAAACCGGCCCAGAGGGCGGAAGCAGGCGGGAAAGAAGAAATGATCGCTCTTCAGCCTTGTTTTTAATCGGGCGGGACGGCTTCGTCCCGCCTTTTTTATTGATAATACGGCATCTTTTTGTTAAAGCTACGCTCTACTTCGGGTCTATTTTTCCTCCATGCGCAAACAGCTGAAAAAAATCTTTTTGACGGGTCTGGCCGTCGTTGTCCCGGTGGGCGTCACCATTTACGTTCTGATATTCCTGATCGGGTTGATGGACAACATCCTTGCCATCATCCCTTCGGGCATTCATCCGGACAGGCTCCTTTCTTTCCATATTCCCGGCCTCGGTTTTATTTTTACGATGATCCTCATCTTCATGGCGGGGCTGGTGACGCAGAGCTACCTGGGAGGCAAGGTGGTCAGCTGGGGGCAGGACGTATTCAACCGCATCCCCGTCATCCGCAATATCTACCAGCCCACGAAACAGATTGTCGATTCCCTCTTCAGCGGAAAAGGGAGAAATTTCAGGCGCGTCGTTCTTGTTGAATTTCCGAGCAAAGGATTGTATACAATCGGCTTTGTAACGGGTTTGGCCCGGGGGGAAGTCCAGGAAAAGACGTCGGAGGATTGCATCAATGTGTTTGTCCCCACTACGCCGAATCCGACTTCGGGCTATTACCTCATGATTCCTGAAAAGAGCGTGGTGGACCTGGACATGAGCGTGGAGGAGGCGTTCCGGTTGATTATTTCGATCGGGCTTGTCGAGCCTTCCGAGGCGCTGAAGCGAAAACCGCCGGAGACTTGATATCAATATAGTGTGAAAGGAGAGCAAGGGTATGTTCATATCCTCCGAATCTATCAAAGTGGGTCACCCCGATATAGTCGCGGACAGCATCGCCGCAAACATTATCGCCGCCATCATCGATGAAGAGAAGAAGATAGGAATGAAGATCGATAATATGCCCCACTGCGGGCTGGAGGTCTTCCTGGGCAAAGGCCTGTGCGTTGTGGGAGGGGAGGTCGCGACCCGGATTTACGTCGACGTCGAAAAGATCGTCCGGCAGACCGTCCTCGAGCTTGGTTATATCGACTATGCGCTGGGTCTGAACGGCAACTCGATGGGGATCCTGAACGCCATCATTCCCCAGTCGCCGGACATAAACATCGGCACCCGGGCGAACCTCGGCAAGCACAAGGAGATCGGAGCCGGAGACCAGGGGATCATGTATGGTTTCGCCTGCGATGAGACTCCCGAGCTGCTCCCGCTGACCTATGTGCTCGTCACCAGGATGATGCGGGTGTTCGAAAATTGCGGAATACCTTATTTCGCTCCCGACGGAAAAGGCCAGGTCACGGTCGATTACGACGACAGGACGGGCGACCCCAAGCGGGTAGCCAAGGTCCTCATGTCCAATTCGATCGACTACCGCGTGGCCCCGAAGTCCCGCAAAACCATTGAAGCGACGGCCAAGAAGCTTGCGTTCTCGAGCCTCGGGAAATGGGTGGACCGGAGGACGGAATTTCTCTTCAATCCCACCGGCGAGTGGAATGCGATGAATTCGTGCAGCGCCGCTGATTCGGGCGTTACCGGAAGGAAGCTGGTCGTGCAGTTCTACGGAGGATACCCTGGGGCCCAGATCGGCGGAGGGGCGGTCGTTAACAAGAGTCCCGAGAAGGTCGATTTCTCGGCCGCGTTCGGGGCGCGCTATGCGGCGAAAAACGTCGTTGCGGCCGGCCTGGCAAGGAGGGTATCGATTCAGCTCGCCTACGCGATCGGCATGGCCCGCCCGATGTCGGTATATGTAAATACTTTCGGCACGGGAAAAATGCCCGACCGGAAACTTGGAGAACTCATCCACAAAGTATTCGACTTCACTCCGAGGGGAATGATCGAGAAGTTCAATCTCCTCGACAGCGCCATGTACCGGCGGCTGCCCAAGACCTTCTTCCTGGACAAGTATAACTGGGAAAAGACGGACATGGTCAAGACGCTCCGGAAGGAAGTAAAAGCTAAAATATGAAATTCGACATCAAAAATATCAAACTGGCGGAAGAGGGAAGGGACAGCGTCGAGTGGGCGGGCAGGAGCATGCCTGTCCTGAATTCGATAAAGGAGAGGTTCGCCAGGGAGAAACCCCTGAAGGGGGTGCGCATGGGCATCTGCCTTCATGTGACGACCGAGACCGCGAACCTTCTCGATACGCTCAAGGCGGGCGGGGCGGAACCGGCTGTCTGCGCCTCCAATCCCCTGAGCACGCAGGATTACGTTTCCGCCTACCTGGTGAAGCATCTGAAAATTCCGGTCTTCGCAATCAAAGGAGAGGATACGAAGACCTATTACCGGCACATCCGGGCGGTTCTCGACACCAGGCCGATGATGACCATGGACGACGGCGCCGACCTCGTCTCGATAATCCATTCCGACCGGAAGGACCTGATCGACGGCATTATCGGCGGAACGGAGGAGACCACGACGGGGGTCATCCGCCTCCGCGCCATGGCGGAAAAGGGCGTTCTGCGCTTCCCTCTCATCGCCGTGAACGATGCCAAAACGAAATACATGTTCGACAACCGCTACGGCACCGGGCAGAGCACGCTTGACGGCATTATCCGCGCCACCAACCGGCTGATAGCCGGGTCGGTGTTCGTCGTCTGCGGCTACGGATGGTGCTCGAAAGGCCTCGCGATGCGGGCCGAGGGGATGGGAGCGAACGTCGTCGTCACGGAAGTCGACCCGCTCAAGGCGCTCGAGGCGGTGATGGACGGGTTCCGGGTCATGCCGATCGCGAAGGCGGCCGGGATCGGCGATTTCTTCTGCACCCTGACCGGCGACATCGGCGTCATCCGCGAAGAGCATTTCCTCAAGATGAAAGACGGCGCCATCGTGGCGAACTCCGGTCATTTCAACGTGGAGCTCGATATCGGCGGCCTGCGCCGGATATCGAAAAAGGCAAGGTCGATCCGGACGTTTGTCGACGAATTTACGCTTAAGAACGGCAGGAAGATCTATCTCCTCGGAGAAGGACGGCTCGTGAACCTCGCCGCCGCGGAGGGGCACCCCTCCAGCGTCATGGACATGAGTTTCGCCAACCAGGCGCTCTCGGCCGAGTACATGGTCCGAAACGGGAAGAAGCTCAAGAACCGGGTCTACAGCGTGCCGGAACCGATCGACCGCGAAATAGCCCGGCTCAAGCTCGCGTCGATGGGGGTAAAAATCGACACCCTGACAAAGGAGCAGAAGAAATATCTGACCTCGTGGGAGATGGGGACCTGATTAGTTCCAAGTCCCAGGTCTCAAGTTTCAAGTATTCCGGTGCGGGTGAAAACATAACTGGTAAAACTTAAACAAAATAAAGTTTTTTAAGTATAAGGAGGGTTTTTACCCTCCTTTTTATTTTTAAAAATCGGTTTGCTCTTTTCAGCCGCCGATTTAAAGGGAAAATATTTTGACAGTTCATAACAGAAACAGATCAGGCGATCTTTAACAACTTGAGACCTGAAACCTGAAACTTATGACTACCGGAATTTTGATCATCGATGACGAGGAGGGAGTGCGGAGATCGCTCCGCAAAGTCCTCGAGAGGGAAGGTTATTCCGTTTACCAGGCGGAAAACGGTTTGAGCGGGCTGGACGTCCTGAAGGAAAACTGCGATGAGATCGAAATCGCCGTTTCCGATTTCCGCATGCCCGGAATCGACGGTCTCGAGACGCTGGTTGAGATCGAGAAGATCAATCCCGAAATAACGCGGATTATCCTG
>Ga0116160_1000436_pt1 | contig 49855 bp, 41 predicted proteins | sample AD_JPNAS2_MetaG_FD_89879 | JGI IMG/M metagenome (GOLD analysis project Ga0116160, IMG submission 89879) | Active sludge microbial communities of municipal wastewater-treating anaerobic digesters from Japan - AD_JPNAS2_MetaG | ecosystem: Engineered > Bioreactor > Anaerobic > Digestate | place...
GGCAAAGGCGAGCAGCTGGCGTGTAAGATCGGCGGACCGCTCTGCCGCTTTCCTGATTTCCAGCAGATGGGCGTAAAGGGGCTGGTCCGATTCCGCATCTCCCATGGCCAGCTCCGTATGGCCCAGGATCACGCTCAGCATGTTATTGAAATCGTGGGCGACCCCGCCGGCCAGCCTTCCCACGGATTCCATCTTCTGGGCCTGGTTCAGCCGCTCCTGCAGCTGCTCCTTCTCCAGCTCGGCCTGCTTGCGCTGGCTGATGTTGCGGCATACATGAACGAGTCCGCAGGGGGTGCCGTCTTCGACATGGAATATGCCACTGATGATTTCGTAAGGAATACGGCTGCCGTCTTTCGTGACGAGATGGTATTCGTATGGACCCTGTTTCTTTTCTTCCATGATCCGTATGATGTTCCGGGTCACCCTGTCATGATCCTCAGGTGAAACGAAGTCAAGGATATTGCGTCCCTGCACCTCTTCCATACGGTAGCCGCCTATTCTAATGACATTGTCGTTTGCAAAAAGGATCCTGCCAACGAGGTTGGTGCGGACGACAATGTCGGGCATCGTGTCAACCAATTGCATATAGAGCCTCTCACTTTCTCGAAGGGCCTCCTCTGCCTGCTTGCGCGCGGTAATGTCCAGCAGGATGCCATCAAAGACAATTCGATCGTCATGGCGTGTAGGTGTGGACATGGCGCGGAACCAGAACATTTTTCCCGATGGTTTGATGTATCGGCCTTCAAAGTCCCAGGGAGCGTTTTCTTTCACCGCGTTCTGGACAGATGCCGTAAATCTGTCGAGATCTTCTTTATGGATATGAGAGAAGAATATCGGGAAAAGGGAATCCAAATCCGTTTCGAACGGCACTTCAAAGATATCCGAAACTCGTTCACTGACATAGCTTATTCCATATTCGCCGATGTCCTTTGCATAAAACTGGAAAACAACTCCCGGGATGTGCGTGGTGATGCCATACAGGCGTTTTTCATTTTCCTGCAGCAACTTTTCCGTTTCTTTCCGCTCGGTAATATCGCGTGCAATTCCTCTGAAACCGGTTGGTTGACCTGATGAATCCTTAAGCAGAGATATGGATCCTTGAATATATTTTATAACACCACCCTTTGTTTTTATCCTCCAGACTAATTCCCTGAGGGGGGTTCCTGTTATGTATACTTTATGATACGCCTCATAAACTCTTTTCTGCTCCTCCTGGTCCGTGTACTGACGATTGTTCATGCCCATCAATTCTTCCCTGGAGTACCCGCTGACCCGGCAAAGGGTTTCATTGAAGAATGTGAAATTCCCGGCAAGATCAACTTCAAAATAACCTTCCTGGATGTCTTCAAGAATGGTTCGGTATCTTTCTTCGCTTTTTTTCAGCAATTCCTGCACCCGTTTGCGTTCGGTGATATCTCTGGTTTCTCCCAAAATGGATGTAGGATTTCCGTTCTCATCGCGGATGAAACTTACGCGATTCTCAGTCCACAATTTATGACCGTCCTTGTGGTTCACTTCCAGTTCTATGACGTGGCGTCCTTCTGAAGGTGGCATCGGCCGATTCCCGATGGCCAGGGAAAGTTCCCTTGAATATGCCTCGATAATTTTTTGATAGGATTCTGCCGTGAAGAAGGTTTTCATGCTTAGTTTTTTGATTTCATCCGGAGTGTATCCATATAATTTTTCCACAGACGGGCTGATATAAGTAAGATTCAACTTTAAATCCATGATCCAGACGTGTTCGGATATATTGTCTGCCAGGAGGCGGTATTTTTCTTCACTCTGCCTGAGCAGTTTTTCCGCCCTCTTGCGCTCCGTCTCCGATTTTTCCAGCTCGCGGATTCGCTGGTTTAATAAGGCATTCTCTTCGATTAGTTTTGTTTTGGATGGAAGGGGCATCTGCTGTCTCCTGGTTTGATATTCATTTTCCGGCAGTTCAATCCATATGTTCAAGGGACAGCTTGGCAGGTTGCTTCCCCAAAAGGACCATTCCGAAATGCTCGTATTTTTCGGAGGTTTTTGTGTCAATGTCGTGCCAGCGGGCCAGGAATTCCCGTTCCCGGAGCCACGTTCGCCGAATGGTGGCGGGGTCTTCAAAAAGCAAAACATCTTTGTTGAGGCCGATGACAATCGCGTAGTGTCCGTTGTCCCAGTCGCGTCGCCAGTCGTCGAGCGTCATGTAATGGTCCGCCCAGGCCTGTAAAAGAACGATGACCGGTGTCCCGGCGTCGACGTACTGCTTGACCTGGTTGAGCGACCATTGCGTTCCTGCTTTTACCTCGAACCCGTAGTTTTGGGCAGCGGCGATCATTGCCTGGGGAGGCGTTCCCCCTTCCTCGGTTGTGCCCAGCACCTGCATCAGCTCATCCCGATCGACCTCGACACCGTAATAGGTCATCACGTTCAGGAGTGCCTGCACTCCGCAGTCATAGTCGTAAACCTGTTTGCCAATATGCAGATCAATCATCGATACTTTTTGTGATTCCTGTAAAGACTGAATGGTCCGTGTGAGCGATTCGGCAAACGCACGCCTCAGCCGGTTGATCTGTCCGACATTGGGAGTCCCGTCTTCATTTTTGAAGAGGCGTTCGTTGGTTTCCTGAATAAACGCAGGTGCGCGCGCGCCGATTCTTTTGATTGCGTTTACGGAATGAGCCGCACACACGTGCCCATGCACGTTGACATACTCCGATGCATTCACGGTGACCTGGACGTCGGGCAGTTGTTTGCGAAGCTCGGCGGCATAGGTTTCCACAATGACGTCCGGGCAGTAGTAAAGCGGCTTTTCATCGCGGTTCGTGTGTTGGAAATTCATCAGGTCGATCTGGTTGTCAGCGACGCCTCGGGCGGTGACCGTGGAATGTCCATCAAAGATCAACCCTGCGCCGGCGGAAATATTTTCCTCGATGCTGCGGTGGAAGGGCTTGAGATATTTGTCCGACCATGCCGCCCGCATCGAAGCGGAAGGTTCATAGGCGCTGCGGTAGATCGGGCGGCCAAACACATCTTTAACAGGTACACACTCGTCGAGTTCCGCGGGATCACGGTTTACATCGAGCAGAATGCTGCAGTATGGAAACACCAGTTGCCGGTTGGAGAGAATATCGCGGAAATCATAGAGCCACTGCGTGAACCAATCAACGTTTTTCAAAAGAGAGGTAAAGTCATCGGTCAGATCTTCCAGGGAGATCTCCGGCGGAATCACAACGCCACCGTGCGGCACAACTACTAAAACATCCGATCCTGTCATACTTTTTTTACCCTTCATGTTGATGTGATAGATTACGCTAAATTATACAATTATTGTAACGCGTTTCCCTTTTTTTGGAAATCTAAATATTGTGGAATAATATCATCATGATTGATTTGATCCGATGTCCGTGGTTCTGCAATCCGCAATATTTCCTGAATGTCTGGATTCGGCTTATCCGAAGTTGGCGAGGGTTGTTCACCCGTTTCCTTTGTGCTGACGCGGGGTTGCAATTTCATGCTTTCTGTGTTAAAAAATAATAACATTGAGTTAATCAATTATAGAATTTTTTGGCTATCACCTGAAGCAATTCGTCGTTTTTCATTAACGGCAAATCAAAATAAAAAAATGCGGAGAAGGAGAACGCTTTTGCAAAAAGATTCCCCGCGTGTTCGGTCAGGGGAATTCTTTAGAAAAGATTCCCATAAAGTCTGGAAATTAATTCGGATTGCGCCGCCTCTAGACGTCCATTTCCCTGCGCTGCTTCCTGGTCCTGGGCAAATATTTTTACAGATATATTGTCCAGAAGTGTAAAAAGAGAATCATGCCGGCATGAAGTCATAGAATGATTTTTAAAAATGAATTTCGGGAGTTTTTGAATGAATAGGCAAATGTCCTCAAGTTTCCAATCGGTTAAGGAATTCATCAAGAAAAATTTTCGGCATTTTAACGCCGCTGTATTGGCTGACGCCTCCGAAGCCTACATCCAACATCTTCATCAGGGAGGGAGGATGATGGTGGCCATGGGTGGTGCCATGAGTACGGCAGAGATAGGAATTACCCTGGCTGAAATGATCAGACAGGACAAAGTGCATGCCATCTCCTGCACGGGAGCCAACCTTGAAGAAGATGTGTTCAACCTGATTGCTCATCGCCACTATTACCGTATTTCCAATTACCGTGATCTTACACCGCAGGATGAAGCAGATTTACTCAAAAGAAAGTTGAACCGGGTCACCGACACCTGCATTCCGGAAGAAGAGGCCATGCGGAAGGTTGAAAACAGACTGTTTACGCTCTGGGAGCGTGCGGAAAAGGAAAACAAAAGGTATTTCCCTTATGAGTTTATCTTTCAGTTGATTCAGAGTGGTGTCTTAAAAGAGGACTATGAGATTGATGAAAAAGATTCATGGATCATTGCTGCCTGTGAAAAAAACATTCCGGTATTTGTTCCCGGATGGGAAGATTCCACGCTGGGGAATGTCTTTGTGTCCACTCTTCGGAAAGGAAAAATCAAAAACGCAGCGGTTGTCAAGTCCGGGCTTGAAACCATGGATGCCCTGATCGAATGGTATCTGGAGACATCCCGTGACCATGGCGTTGGTTTCTTGCAGATTGCCGGAGGGGTGTCCGGAGATTTTGCCATCAGTGTTGTGCCTCTTATCCGTCAGGATATGCAGATGGAAAACTGCCGTTTATGGTCGTATTTCTGCCAGATTTCCGACAGTACAACTTCATACGGTTCCTATAGCGGAGCGGTTCCAAACGAAAAAATTACCTGGGATAAACTGTCTATTGACACACCCCGCTTCATTATTGAAAGCGATGCGACGATTGTTGTGCCGCTGATGTTCGCCTACATTCTGGCCGAATAAAAGATCACCATGAATATGTTTTTTTCTGCAGGGTACCTTCATAAATGAATGACCCCCTTCTTTTCCAGAAAATGAATATCTCACTGGTCAAACGCTTATTTGTATTTGTCTAAATCAGAAAATCGTTGTATAAAAAAATCATGAAAAAAGATGATGGCATGATGGTTGCGGTCCGGGTCAGTCTGATTTGCAATGTAATTCTTTTTATTATCAAAGCCATTACATTGTTCATCGTCAATTCGCTTGCCGTTGCAGCTGATCTCGGAATATCCGCTGTTGCGTTGTGCGTATCCGGCATCCTTTATTACGCGATCAAAATGTCGAATAAGCCTGCCGACCTTCTTCACAATTATGGCTACGGTAAGGTTGAAAATGTCACCGAAGCCATAGAAGGCGTGGTGCTGATCGGTCTGGCGCTGGCGATGTCTGTTCAGGCCATTCTGAATCTTGTCCACCCCAGCGAAGGAATGCATTCACCTGTCATCGGCCTGAGCACCAGTTTTATGGGTGTCATCATTAATTTCTGGGGTTCTCACTTCATTATGAAACTTGGTGAAAAGCATGCCTCACCGGCCCTCAAAGCCGAGGGGCTGCATTTTCGCCTGGAAGGCTACATCTCTCTATCCATCACCCTGGCCTTTGCCCTCGTGATGATTCTCCATCATTATGGATTTTTGACATTGGCGCAATATGTTGATCCCGTGGCGACATTGCTCGTCAGCGCGTTGATTACCGTGCCGTCCGTACGGCTTCTAAAGGAAGCCTATATGAAACTTCTGGACGCGTCCATTGGCGAAACCAGTCAGATGGACGTTATCAAGGCGCTGGCTTTTCACCATGACCGGTACTGCGATTTTAAAAATATAAGAACGAGATCGGCCGGCCGCAAACAGTTTGTGGACATCCACCTGGTGATGCCCGAGCACATATCCGTCAAGCAGGCCCATCAGATCACCTCTGCCCTGAAGCATGATATTATCAAGGCTGTTGCGGACAGTGAAGTGACAGTGCATATAGAGCCGTGCGGCAGGGATTGTGCGTATGTGAAGAACAACCAGAAATGCCCTTACGCAGACCATCATCTACCATGATCAGCCGGGGAGATCCTCGTCAGAGCATCGGATAATGCCGGCAAAGATGTTTTTCGGAATGTTTTGGCCGGTCTGCCTGTTTTTACAGATGAAAATAATTTTTGATATTTTCCGCCGTGCGGGTGATCAGACGGTGTCGGGCTTCTTTACTGGCCCAGGCAATATGGGGAGTAATAAATAATCTTTCCTTTCGGCGAACTTTTAAAAGGGGGCTATTGTGTGCAATGGGTTCGGAAGTAAGAACGTCCAGCCCCGCTCCTGCAATCCAGCTTTCGTCAATTGCCCGTGCCAGGGCCGATTCTTCCACAATGCCGCCTCTTCCCATGTTCAGAAGATAGGCAGAGGGTTTCATAAGCCGCAGTTTTTCTTCGGTGAGAAGATTTCTTGTCCTGTTGTTCAGGGGGCAGTGAATGGATACAACATCAGCCCTGCACAGTAATTCTTCCAGGGGAAGATGCTGGTAACCCTTCCCCTTCAGATTATTCCCTGATGTTGAGTAATAGAAAACCTTTACGCCAAAGGCTGAAGCGACATCGGCCACCCGCCTGCCGATCGTGCCCATACCGATAATGCCGAAGTTCTTGTCATTGAGCTCCCAAAATTCGCGGGAAATATGCGTGAACATATGGCTTGCCGAATATTGCCCCGACTTGACGAAATCATCATAATAGCGGCTGGAATGCAACAAGTAGAACAGCATGGCAAAAGTGCATTGCACAACGGATTCAGTGGAATAGCCCGCGACATTTTTTACGGTGATCCCTTTTTGGGCAGCGCAGTCCAGATCGACATTGTTCATGCCGGTTGCGGTTACACAGATCAATTCCAGCTCCGGACAGGCTTCCATTATATCGTGGTCGATAACGGCCTTATTGGTGATGACCACGTTATGTCTTCTAATGCGCTCGACCCGGAGGGCCGGGTCGGTTGATTCATAGCTTACATAATCTCCGAGGGATGAGATTTCCGCCATATTGCTCACGTTGCCCACGGTAGCGGCGTCCAGGAAAACCATTTTTACAGGTCGGCTCATATCTTTTTCGTTACCCTTTTATGATATTCAGATACTGTGATTTTTTTATGAATTCTTTGAAGCCTATGCGCCTGTACCGCAATTCAACCAGACGAACTCATGGTTTCAATTGGCAAGATTATCTGTTTTCCGCGACATATTTGACGGGTTTTACCATCTGCTCCTTGAGAATCTTTAAAAATTTTCTGCGGAAGGGAGGAATCTTCGTGAGCAGTGTCATGATCAGATTTAGACGTCTTACTTTGAAGTTTTTCTGGGGGAAGTCGTAAAAGCCGTGGCTTTTATAATAATGGTGATCCGCCTGAAAAACAAAACGCAGGGGACCATAAACTTCATCACGAAAAATTTTTCTTCCGCCAACACCGTTAAAGGTTATGGGCATAACAAAGCCCATGCCGGCCAGACGCACCAGTGATCCTGCCAATTCAGACAGCAGCAGATCAATCTGTTGGTTCTCGCCCGCTTCGTCGGTGATGATACCCGCAAGATTGGCTTCCTGAAATTCTCCATAGGATGTGAGGATCTGGCGAAGATTGTCGTTTTGACTCAATGGTCCTGAAATCAGAAACGCAATCTGCTTTCCATTAAATGCAGGCATGTGTGTATTGAAGAAAGACCGGTCGAAAAACATTTTCCACCGGGCGGAGAGGTAACGGTCATGAATGGCGCCAGCGAACACAACAATGTCCGCCTGCTTGACTTTTGTATTGAAGAAATCAATATACCCGTCTTTGCCCTGATAATCACAGATATTATTAATGCCGCACTTGCAGCATCCGAGGCATCCTCCCTTGATGTCGATATCCATCAGGTTAACGATCTCGACGTTTTCACGGAAGTTCCCGGCAAAAAACTGCACCATGGCGTCGATATTGCCGGTAGGAGGCTGTCCGTCTTTCATGATCAGAATCCGCCTGCCCGTGGTGTCCACTGTGCTATGGGGATGACCCGGTTGATAAATGAAACTGTTTACGGGAATTGGTGGATAGACGAGCGGCGTGGTAATGCGACGGGATACTGCATCAAGGAAATTTTCGGTAAAAGCCAGCCAGCGGGCTCTTTCCGGTTTTTTCATCAAGTCATACATGGCTGCCGAATATCCGCCCGCATAATGCATTTGCAGATCATCACAGATGCCGTGAATATAGTTATGCGCAGTGTGATCAAAAAAATGAACGGATGTGGAGACAGAGACGGCATATTTCCCAATAAATGCATCTTCCTGTTTTCTTTCAAAGATGAGTTCGATAAAACGCTTGTACTGGGAACAGACCAACAAAAAGTAAAGAGGGAATGACCAGATCACGGCATCCGCTTTTTTCACGGCGTCTGTTATTTCCCGAAAGGCCGCCTCGTTTTTTTCAAGTTTCTTGATGTTCTGGGCCACCGGAAAATATTGAAAGGAAGAATTTGGATATTTTTTTGCCGCGTAGCGGATATACTGGAGAGTAATGCTGAGATCACCCTTGGGGCTTCCGTTTAAGACAACAATGTTCATCCGTCTACATTCCTTTCGGGAAACACTGTAAAATTCTATTTTTATATAAAAAACTATAGGATCCCGATGAATGCGTGTCAAGATAATTCGATAAATGTCTCAAGAGGTAATTTGTTGATGATAAACCAATTGACATCAAAGGAGGGTTTTTTTATAATAAAAAGGAAGCCGTTTATGGATTTTTGCATTTTATCAACTTCAATGTTTGAAGGCAGGAGAAAATGATGAAAATATTAGTTGCGTATGTCGGTGGACTGGATGTTGACAAAGCGGTTCTAGAAGTGGCCCGGAAGCACGCTAAAGCATTTAATGCTACCTTGTATGTTGCGAGCTCCATGGAACGTGTGTCCGAAAAAGAACGGCCGGATCTGGATAAAATAGAAAAACAGCTGGATTACGTCAAAGAAACCATGAAGACCGAGGGCATTGCCTGTGAAACGCATGTTCTGGTCCGCGGGCTGACACCTGGCGAAGATATTGTGGACTTTGCGAAAGACCATAAAATGGATGAAATTATTATTGGCATTGAGAAGAAATCCAAAGTTGGAAAGCTCTTTTTCGGATCAAACGCACAGTATATCATCCTGGAATCGCCCTGTCCGGTGGTTTCCGTAAAATAGAAAACCTGAAGTCTTCCCGCTATTTGATGTTTCCTGCATATTTGTAATACAAAGGCCGGTGTCCGTATCAGCGGGAACACCGGCCTTTTTTACGCATCTGTCAGGTTCTATTTCTTTCTTTTAGCGAGTTCTTCCGACCGCAGTTCCTTGCGCAGAATCTTGCCGACCGTTGATTTTGGCAATTCCTTACGGAATTCAATTTCCGACGGAAGTTTGTAGGTGGCCAGTTTTGTTTTGCCGTATTCAATGAGTTCTTCGGCCGTTGCGGTTTCGCCTTCTTTCAGAACAACAAACAGTTTGATATTTTCGCCGCGCTTTGCATCAGGGATGCCGATACAGCAGGCTTCCATGACTTTGGGATGCTCGTAGTAAACTTCATCGACATCCCGCGGATAAACATTATAGCCGCCTGTAATGATCATATCTTTCTTCCGGTCGACAATGTAGAAATATCCATCCTGATCCATTGTGGCAATGTCGCCCGTATAGCACCAGCCGTCGCGCAGAAGACCGGCTGTTTCTTCAGGTTTGTTCAGGTAGCCCTTGGTGACCTGTGGACCCCGGATAATCAGCTCGCCCGGTTCTCCGATGGGCATATCTACTTCACCCTTATCCAGATCGACAATCCGGCACTCGGTATCTGAAACGGGCAGACCGATGCTACCGATTTTACGGACGCCTTCGAAGGGATTGGTATGGGTTACGGGAGTGGTTTCCGTCATACCGAATCCTTCGCAGATGACCGATCCTGCCGTTTTTTCGAAATCATGGATCACTTCCACGGGCAGGGGGGCGCTGCCGGAGAAAAAACCCTTGAAGCAAGTCATATCCGTGTTTTTCATGTTCGGATGGTTCAGCATGCCGATAAACATGGTCGGAACCAGCGCTCCAAAATTTGGTTTGAATTTTCTGATAGCGTCCAAAAGGGGTTCCGGTTGGGGTTTGGGGATCAGGAGATCTCCCCAGGCCTGATAAACAGAAAAGTTCATCGCGCAGGACATGCCGAACACATGGAAGAAAGGCAGGGCGCCCAGATTGATGTTGTAGGAACCGTGAAACTTCGGAAACCAGGAGCTGATCTGCTGTACCTGCTTGCTGATGTTGCCGTGAGTCAGAATAACTCCCTTGGAAACGCCTGTAGTCCCACCGGTGTACTGGTACATGGCCACGTCGTCAAAGGTCAGTTTTGCCTTGGGTGGATTGGGTTTTGATTTGGCAATGCAGTCCTTCCATTTAAAAACGTCGCTCGCCGGTTTCATGGGCTTTGACGGCAGCAGACCTTTCTTTTTGCCGACGAGCGGGAAAAGAAGATTGACGGGAAATGGCAGATAGTCTCCGATGGACGTGAGAATGATCTGCTTCACCTGTGTCTTGGGTCTTAAGTCGATCATCCGGTTGGCCAGAAGGTCGACAGTAACAATGAGTTTTGATCCGGAATCGTTGAGCTGATGTTCGAGTTCGCGGTCGGAATAAAGCGGGTTATTTAACACCACGATGGCGCCCAGCCTATGAATCGCGTAATAGGCTGCCACACAGGGAATGAGGTTCGGTAGAATAATGGCAACCGCATCTCCTTTTTTGATGCCTGCGCCGGCAAGGTAGGTTGCAAAGCGGTCCACCATGTCTTTCAATTCTTTGTAGGTCAAGGTGTAGCCCTGGAAATTCAGCGCCATGCGGTCAGGGTATTTTGCAGCCGACCTGTCCAGAATGTCCGGCATGCAAATTTCCTCGTATTGGATTTTCTCAGGAACACCTTTGTCGTAAGACTTCAACCACGGTTTTGATGCGTATACTCCTTCAGCCATTTTAACTTCCCTCCTAAGTTTGGTTAAGACGATATGAATGAAGCAAACAATGTACCGCTTGTCCTTTGTGTAATTAAATCTCTCTGATTATTCCTCCTGTATTGAATTTTTTTATGACAATAAAAAAACGAAAAACTGCGGAACTTCTGAAGAAACCTTTTAGCAATTTTTTTCGGCAAAATCCATAAAATATTCCCTTTTCTTGGCTATACTTTTATATTTGAAGATATTTCGAATAGTTATGGTTGGCTGGTTTTTTAAAATATCCGGAAAAAATTTACCCGGCTATCCTTTCCGGTTCAATATGAGGGTGGTCTGGCCCTTGACACATCAAATTTTTTGAGGATATTACAGAAGCAAAAGGAGGTATTTATGAAAAAGAAAACAAGAGATCTGGAAAAAACATACCCGACTGCTGAATTTGTTGCCAAGCTTCGCCGTCTGGCAGACGCGCTGGAGAACGGCAGGCGGTTTGCAATCATGATTGCCGGGGAGAGAATCTCCGTGCCGTCTTCCGCTTTCTTTAACGTCGAGCATGAGCGTGAAGGAAAAAATGAAGAAATCGAGTTTCAAATTAAGTGGATCAATAAAAAATGACAGCAGCCAATCAAAAAAGGCAGCAGCCGGAACCGGCGCTGCCTTTTCATAATGGAACGGACAGATTATTTTACTCCCCTTTAAAGAGCGGTTCGCGCTTTTCCAGGAAAGCCGTCATTCCTTCCATGGCATCTTTGCTGGAAATAATTTTTGGGGCCCATTCACTGTCTTTCCGCAGCCCCTCTTCAATTCCTTTTTCCAGCCCCGTATTCATTCCGCTGAGCACCGCGGCAACGGCCAGGGGTGGACGTTTGGCAAGAGCCGTTGCGAAAGCTTCCGCTTCTTTCATCAAATCAGCCGCCGGGACAACTTTATCCACAAGACCGACTGCCAGTGCCTCCTGTGCGGATAGTCTCTTGCTGAAAAGAATAATATCCAGCGCCCTGGATTTTCCTACAACCCGTGGCATCCGGTGAATACCACCCCAACCGGGGGTGATTCCCAGATTGATTTCGGGTAGGCCGATCATCGCTTTGGGGTTATCTGTCATTAGCCGGAAATGGCAGGCCAAAGCTGTTTCGCAGCCGCCGCCGAGCGCGTGGCCGTTGATGGCCGCGATGAATGGCTTTGTCGAGTTCGCGATTGCGTTCATGATCTGGTTTCCATCCGGTCCCTTGGTGATGTTGGCGATATCGGATACATCCATGCCCGCGGAAAAACCCTTTTCGCCTGCTCCCGTGATGATGACTGCGCGGGTTTCCCGGCTTGTTTCAATTTCGTTTACCGCGTTGAAAAGCTCCTCCCGGATTCCCAGGTTCACGGAGTTCATCGGCGGACGATTCAAAACAATCGTCGTCACAAAGTCTTTCGTTGATACCATAATGTTTTTGTATTCCATCTTCTTTTCTCCTTTCAGTATTTTTATGTTTTCCCTAACAGTCTAACAGCCTATATTCTACAGTCTAACAGCCTACAGCCTTTTCCCCCTAAAGGTGACGCAGTGCAGCGGGAATCCGTGATGCAGCTCTTCGAGGCATTGATTGCAGTGAACACAGCGCGGTGTTTTCTTCGGATCCCGCTCCCATATTCGAATTAACCCCGGTTCCGTAATCAACGGACGACACAGCGAAATAAAGTCGGCTTCCCGGTTCAGGATCATGTCCTCCATCATGGAGATGGTCTTCAGGCCGCCCACGGCAATCACCGGGACTTTGGCATTTTTTTTAATTTCCCGTGCCGGGATGCGAAAATAACCTTCCTGTGACGGTTTGTTGATTTTTGTTTTATACTCCGTTCCCTCATATTTTTCACCGCGCACGCCGGAGCTGACTTCAATTGCGTCATAGCCGGTTTCAGCCAACAGTCGGCATGCCTGCGTTCCTTCGGCCAGGGTCAGTCCCCCCGTAAATCCGTCTTCAACCCCCAGCTTGATTAAAACAGGGTAATCTTCTCCAACCGCGTTTCGGATTTTCCGGTACGTTTCCCGATGAAGGCGCAGCCGGTTCGAGAGGATGCCGCCCCACCGGTCGGTCCTTTGGTTTGTAAAGGGTGAAAGAAATTGGCTGAACAGATACCCATGGGCCCCGTGAACCTGAACAGCGTCAAAACCGGCTTCCCGGGCTCTGCGGGCCGCCTGGCCAAACGCATCAAGAATTTCCCCGATCTCTTCTTCGGTTATTTCACGATAGCTTCCCCGGTAGTAAGGATCATCTTCAATGACGGATGGCGCAACGGGAAGCTGCTTTCTGGTTTTGACAAAGCGGGCTTCACGGCCGCCGTGATAAAGTTGAGCGGCCATTTTTGCTCCGTGCTCATGGGCTTTCGCGGTAAGGTTCCGCAGACCCTGAACCAGCTTGTCCTCGGCAATTGAATTCATGAAAGATGAGATCTGACCGGATGGATGAACGTACATGATTCCGGAAATAATCAATCCGACGCCTCCTTCGGCAAGGTCGGAAATCAGTTTCAGCTGGCTTTCGGTAACCTGGCCGCTGAGATCGGACATGCCGTCATAGGTGGCGGACCGGACAAACCGGTTGCGCATGGTTAAATTTTTTATTTTTGCTGCTTCAAATAGAATACTCATGCGTTTGGCCTTATGCCGTTCAATCTATTGGTGGTGCAAAATGATGCGATCAGAACTTCCGCTCCAGGCGAACAGGGGATTATCCCGTCATGTGGTTGAACACGACGCCGTTCTGTCTTCTTCGATACTAACTGGTGCAGCAGATGGTAGATTTATATTTCGATCACCGGCCGGTGTCAAGCATATTCATCATCAAAAAATCCGAAGGTTTTGCTGTATACAGCAACCGTTGTATATTTATTGGGAAATTGATTTTTTACGAGGATGTATTTATGTTTATGATGTTTATGTTTATTATTGACACACAAATAGCTTTTTTTTATACTTCGCCCGGTTTTTTAGATCATTCTTACCATGAAAAGGATGGATAGACGGATTTGATATGATAGGTCGTTTGGTTACATACACCTTTTTTATCGTTGTGGTTTTAACTTCGATCCCCCTTTATTTAATCGCCCTGACGATCCGTCTGGTGACCTATCCTTTTGACCGCCGCCTGAGGTTCCTCCACCTGTTTACCTGCTTTTGGGCTTCTCTTTATTCCTGGATGCTGCCCGCCTGGAAGGTGCGAATCGAAGGACGTGAAAATGTCCGTAAAGATGTTGCGTATATGGTGGTTTCGAATCATCAGTCGCAGCTGGATATCCTGATTGCCTTTCGTTTGTTTTTTCATTTCAAATGGGTCTCCAAAATCGAAATGTTCCGTTTCCCGCTGATCGGCTGGAACATGGTTCTGAATCGTTATGTCAAACTGAAGCGCGGCGACAGGGAGAGCATTGCTCAGATGCTGAAGGAATGTGAAGTGCATCTGGATGAGGGGAGCACCATTTTTATGTTTCCGGAAGGGACCCGTTCTCCGGATGGTGAGATCAAGGCCTTCAAACTCGGTGCCTTCCAGCTGGCGCATAAAAAGAAAGTGCCCATTCTACCCATTGTGATCAGCGGAACGAGCAAAGCGCTGCCCAAATACACCATCAATTTTACCGGTGTGCAAAAACTTTACATAAAAATATTTAAAGAAATTCCTTATGCAGCTTTTAAGGACTTATCGGTGGAAGAGACTGCGGAAATGGTGAGGCAGTTCATGATCACAAATCTGAAAGTGATGAATCAATACACCTTGGGGAAATAGACACACCGGTTTTATGTTTTCAAAAGCGCGCTGCCGATTTTTTTCTGCCGGATCTGCATCAGGCCTTTCTTCAGCGCCAGCATGGATTCCAAATCCCTGTGAAGATAAGTATATTCGAAGGATCCGGTAATTCCCCGGCGTTCGGCTATCTGCGTAATGCGTTCGTGAAATTCGGTTGCGGTTCTCGCAAAAGTGATCATCAGCGGCACCGGTGAAGCGTTGTTCCGGTCCAGCCTGCCTGCCGCCTCGTAGGCAATGATCCGCATGGTCTGTAAAATCGCATGCAGGGCTCCCAACTCACCTTGCAGCGTGATGTCTGTTTCAGACGGACGCTCACGGATAGCGGAGACCAGGAGAGACAGCAACGCGGCTGCGCCTCCCAGCGCAGGGCCCATCATGACAACATCTTCTATCTCCCCCATGGGGACGACCATGTCCTGCCACGCTTTTCCTTCCTTTCCTAAAACAGACTTCCGTCCGATCCGGCAGTTTTCCAGCTTAAGACCACCGTGCGGGGATGGTTTTAGAAAATTCAATGCCATTGCCTGTGTGACCGTGACGCCTTCTGTTGTGCGAGGCACGATAAAGGCTGTAAAACCCTTCTGCGGCGTTGTGTCGTCGGTTATGGCAACGACAATAAAGACTCCTGCGATGGGGCCATTGGTGAGATAGGTTTTCTCTCCGTTTAAGATATAAACGCTGCCCTGCTTTCTGGCCGTTGTCGCCAGCTGCTTTGGGTGGGCTCCCCGGCCAGGTTCGGACACGGCGAAAGACAGAGTGATTTTCCCCGCTGCCGCGGCAAGCAGATACTGACTTTGCTGCTCGCGCGTTCCGAAAATCCGGAGGATGTAATGGGCAATGATTTGCTGGTAGAGCCAGGATAAGGCCAGACCGAGATTGTAGCCGTTTCTCACGAACGACTCTCCCGCTTTCAAAAGATCGATATATCCGCCGCCATCGCCTCCGTACATCCGGTCGATACCGATTTTAAAAAGGCCGGCCTTGCCCATCTTCTGCCAGATGTCCATGGGAAATTCCTGTCCCGTCTGCAGATCCAGACGGCTTGCGACGTATTGGGAGGCAAATGCTCCCGCCGGGTTTTTTGAGGTTTTAAAGTTTTCTGTTTCTGTCTTTTTCATATGGCTTCGTGTTGTCCTTAAACGGTTTCTGATCGTTTGGCTACAAGACCAGCTCCTCAATAAAGGTGACCAGCTGGTTGACGTTCCGGCAGGGGCGGACTTCGTGGCAATGATGGGTGTAGGTCTTGATTTCACTGTCGCCCGTGCCCCACAGGTTCTCCGGTTCCGGGTTGAGCCAGATGACCCGCCGGCATCGATCGCGCATCTCGCCCAGGATCGCATCTTCAGGGTTCATGTAGTTGGAGCGGCCGTCTCCGACGATGATGAGGGTTGTTTTCTTGGTTAGCAGTTCCATGTAGTTTCTTTTAAAATGGCGAAAGGTCTCCCCATAATCCGTCGGCGCTTCATAATGAACGTCCGCTTCCCCCATGACAATACGGACGGCCTCGTCAATTTCGTGTTCGTCGAAAACAGCGGTGACATCTGTCAGCTGGTCAATGAAGACAAAACTGTTGACCCGGTCGAAGCAATCCTGGAGGGAATAGAGAAGATTGAGCATAAAGCGGGCCGCGGCCCAGACGGAGCCGGAGACGTCGCACAGCGTCACGATCCGGCTTTTTCGCATGGTTTTCCGATGGTATTTGATATCCAGGGGCACGCCATTGTATTTGGCGGAAGCCCGGAGGGTTTTTTTGACATCCAGATTTCCCCGGTCCCGCACGGCATAGCGGCGGCTGACAATGTTTTTCAGCTTGCGGACCAGCTTGTCGATGGCTTCCCGCATTTCCTCGACTTCCCGGCGGGTGAAGGACGAGAATGCTTTTTCTCCCAGATCCTTTAGCCGCTGCTCGTAGGTTTTTACCTTCCGTGTACCGGTATCTCCGGGCCGGGGCTCGTACATCAGGATGGAACGGGCGGCATCCAGCCGTTCCTGGAAATGAGAGGACAGATTCTGCAGGGCCGCGGGATCCATTTTCAGGTAGTTTTCTTCTATGAGCAGGGAGGCCGCCGTTGCTGCCGTGTTGATCTGCTTAAGGACATTGAACCGGCTGGCCAGCGGGCCGAAATTAAAACGGGTGGGTGCTGTCTGGTCGTCTGATTCCATGTGAATACGGCGCATTTCTGCAAGCAGCTTCATGGGATTACCGCCCAGGAAGTCCACCACTGCTTCGTAAACGAGGTTGTCGTGTGGCTGTTCTCTTAAGATGTCCGCCGCTTTCCGGATCTGCTGTGTCTGATCTGCGGCCCGGCGCATATCGCCCGTATCGACGCGCATTTCGTGAAAGAACAGGTGATAGAGGCGGTCAAAATGCTGAAGATCTCGAATGCTTTTGGCGAAATTGGCGCGAAGCAGCGACCGGAATTGCATCTCGTCCGTCGGATCGATCAGCTGCAGCTGTCGTAGACTGTCAAGCACCTCCGAGGTGGAAACCCGAAGACCTGCCGCCCGGCAGCAGGAAACAAATTGCGAAATAAGGTTGACCATAAGACACCACGACAGAATTTTCGCGGGATGAGGGACGCCAGCCGGTCCGGGTCCTTCAGATCACCACCCGATCTAAATTTTTGCGGACTTTTTCCATGTCCGACTGGTATTTGCAGATGACGTTGAGTGTTTCGGAGACCACTTCGGGACTCAATTCATGGATCTGCAGGGCCAAAAGGGATTGCGCCCAGTCGAGGGTCTCCGAAATGCTGGGGCTTTTTTTCAGATCAAGCGTGCGGATTTTGCGAATGGCGTCCACGAGCGTGGAACAGAGTTTTTCTTCAATGTCCGGGATTTTCAGACGGACAATGGCAATTTCCGTGTCCCGCTCCGGGTAATCAATATACAGATGAACACAGCGTCGTTTCAGGGCATCGCTCATATCCCGGTAATTGTTGGAGGTCAAAAGGACGAAGGGAATCCGGATAGCTTTGCGCGTTCCCAGTTCGGGAATGGAAACCTGAAAGTCGGAAAGCAGCTCCAGCAGAAAGGCTTCAAATTCCGGATCGGATTTATCGACTTCGTCCAGCAGCAGCACCACCGGAAGGTCGGAACTGATGGCCTGCAGAAGCGGGCGGGGCTGGATAAACCGATCGGAAAAAAACGCGTCTTCCTGCGCCGCAATGTGATCCACCGCCTCGGTCAGGGTTGCCGTAGTTCCGATGATATCGTTGATTTTGTCCTTGACCATCTGGGTGTAGAGCAGCTGCTTGGCATACTCCCATTCATAAAGTGCCTTGGCCTCGTCCAGACCTTCATAGCATTGCAGACGGATCAGCTCCCGACCCAGACTGCGGGCAACCGCCTTGGCCAGTTCCGTCTTGCCGACACCCGCCGGCCCTTCGATCAATACAGGCTTCTGCGTTGCCTGCGCAAGAAATATAACCGTGGCGATTTCCCGCGAAGGGATGTATCCGGCCTTCGTCAGCCTCGTTTCAACATCTGCAACACTCTGATATGACATTAATTCATTAATCCTTTCTGATATTCTGCCTGTGAAAAAAGCATGTCGGCCCGGCTCCTTTGTGTGTGTGTGGCATCGTTTTGCTTTTTCGTTCTTGACTTTTCTTGCCGGGGAATTATATAACAAACGTTACATAATTGCCTCACGCTTTTGTGCTTTATATTGGCAAGGGGTTTCTTTTGTCAACATAATAAGAAGTGAAAATGTTTATTGTCCGGATATCGAAGGATGAAAAAGAACGTTTGACTTCACAAAAAACAATATGCTATCAGCGGAAAATTTAATCGAACGGGGAATGTCGAATTATATCCCTAATATTATAAGGAGAATAATCAATGACGTGGGATGCTCTTGCCAATATATTTCAGGGTGTTACAACCTTAATTCAATCGTTTTCACAAGATCCCAAAATGGCCATTGCCAGAATCGGTCTGATCGGGCTTGGCCTCTTGCTGGTCTACATGGGCAAAAAGGGGTATCTCGAGGCACTGCTCATGATTCCCATGGGATTGGGCATGGCAACGGTCAACGCGGCCCTCATGTTTTTTGACCCCCTCAAACTCCATGGCGGTACCGGTACACTCTTCGTCGAAGCGCAGGCCGGGGCGACGGCAGACGCATTGAAAAACGCGGCGGAGGTCATGACGGTTTTACAGATTGACTGGCTGCAGCCGATCTATACGTTTACCTTCAGCAACGGTCTGATTGCCTGCCTGGTTTTCATGGGTATCGGAGCGCTTCTGGACGTGGGCTATGTAATGGCCAGGCCTTTCCAGAGCATGTTTATTGCCGTTTTGGCCGAACTTGGGACCATCATTACCTTTCCGATTGCGCAGCTCTTCGGCTACACGCCACAGCAGGCAGCCGCGATTGCCATTGTCGGAGGCGCCGATGGCCCCATGGTGTTGTTTACTTCGCTTCGGCTGGCTCCGGAACTCTTTGTTCCCATTGCTGTCATCGCTTATCTTTACCTGGGGTTTGCCTATGGCGGCTACCCTTATCTTATAAGGCTTTTAGTGCCGAAAAAACTGCTGGCGATCAAACCCTCACCAGCCAAAAAGAAAAGAAATATTACTTCCGGGGAAAAGATGCTTTTTGCCGTGGTTGCCTGCGTTTTCCTCTCATTTCTACTTCCGGTGGCCGCACCGCTGATCTTTTCTCTCTTTTTCGGAGTGGTGATCCGGGAATCCGGCATTAAAGAATTCATTGAGTTGCTTCAGGGGCCGATCCTTTATGCATCCACGATGTTTCTGGGATTGATGCTTGGCGTTCTGTGCGATGTGAATACGATCATGGACCCGAAAGTTCTGCCTCTCCTGCTTCTGGGTGTTCTGTCGCTGCTGATTTCGGGCATCGGCGGGATTCTTGCAGGGTATATCCTCTATTTTATTACACGCGGTAAATTTAATCCAGCTATCGGCATTGCCGGTGTGAGCTGTGTGCCGACCACGGCCAAAGTGGCACAGAAGGTGGTCACCAAGGTCAATAAATCGGCCATTATTCTGCCGGAAGCTTTGGGCGCCAATGTAAGCGGTGTCATCACCACGGCGATTATCGCCGGTATTTTCTGCAGCCTTCTGGCGAAATAACGAAGGAGATCTGACATGAACGGATGGAATGAAGCTCTATTGACATACGGATTGACGATAGTCATATCCTTCAGTGTTGCCTGTATGATTCAGCTGATTGTCGTGCTTCTTGAGAAATTTTCCGAAAAAAGGAAAGGTCAGCATTCCTGAAACGGCTTTTTGCGCCCGATGGAGGATCGGAATTACGGCCTTGTAATCCTGCCGGAATTCTGGTTAATCTTCCAGATGAAGGACTGTTTCATATGGCGAAAAAATCAAAGCCCGTCGAAAAGGGTGATACCTGGGTTTCGTCAGCGCTGAAGGTCAATCTGGAACGGACGGCCACGGATGTAAGGATTCCCGAGCGGTATGCGCCGCTCCTGCAGATTGTCCGTGACCACTATGGCCTGCAGAAAAAAACCCGTGAAATGCTGACGGAGCTTAACCATCCTTACGTAAACTGGGACTATGTTCTGAAAGAACTCAAGTCGATCTCCATCGGTGATTTTTATATTTATAACAAGCACCCGGAGGGCCTGTCCGCTTTATCCATTCTGCTCACGATTTATTTTGATGTCTTGAAATCCTCCGCGTCCGATGACGCAAAAGACAGCGCGATTCATTATCTTTTCGATTATGCAGATGCGATTATCATGCAGAGCAATGAATTCCTGGAAAGAAACCTGTCTTTGTTTCCGGGCTTCATTGATTCCCTGATGGAAATTGCCGACGTGGAATCGATTCTGTTTAAAAAATGCTCATCTTACCTGAAAAGAATCATCCGCGCCGTTATGGAAAAGAATATCAATCTGTCCACGCCGGCTTTCGATCTGCTGCTCTACAAGATGTTCAGGGCGACCTACTCCTTCTGGCTGACCCAGCCCGATCCGGCCTTGTGGCTTATTGTAGAACGCGGTACCGGCGCAGCGTTCGAGGAGACAGCCTATCTTGAACTGGTGGAGCCGCTCAGCCATTCACGTTTCCGCAGGTTGATGATGGAAGTTGAAGAGCTTCGCCCCCGCGAAGGCGAGAAGGCCGGTGCGCAGATCGGGCAATATCTGTCGCTGCCGGATTATTTCCAGATCATCGATGGATACCTGCATGTGGCGGACCAGCTGGAGAAATCCAGTGCGTACCAGGGTCATCACCTGGTGAAGCTGGATTTTCTTTTCGGTGTCATGTCTGTTCCGGGACTCAAGGATATCCATGTCAGCGCCATGCGGGAAATCAATTACTCGCTGAAGATGGTTTTTCAGGAGGAAAAGAAGGAAAGGCTGGATGATTTTGTCCGCAGGATTTTCACGTTTCTAAAAAAGAGCACATCGCAGAACGAATTTCGAGGTGCGGGCATTGACTGCATTATCACAGCGGCCAGAGAAGTTTTTGCGCAAAATAATCACCCGCTGGTAGAGACGTTTATTGATGAATTGATTGCCTACGGATTTGAACATCCGGAAATTGCGGGTTCAACAACAGAATGGCAGGTGCAGGTCAATCCCGAGCACGTTCGGACTATCCGTGCGTGGCTGGAAATTATTGCCATGAAGCCGCGATGGACCAAGAGATTGATTTCCGCCCTGATCGTCAACCTGAAAATCGGGGGGATTTTTATCCGCGATACGGATTTGATGCAGCGGGATATCTCAAGGCTTCTCAATACAGATATCGCGCCGGCCTATAACCTGATCAAACAGCTTTTGCGGATCTTTCCGGTGTATTTCAGCGAAATCGGTGCGGAGGGTGAATTACGCGACATCACCACCCGTGTAGATGAAATTTCCTTCCGCAAAGACCCTCTGATTGATTTTTTTAGAAAGCAGTCCCATGTTGAAAGCAACAGCCTGCTGGTCGAATTTACCGAGCATATCTTTCATTACTGGTTTTCCGGTGACAAAAAATTTATCCGCGATCATATCCCGGATGAAGTGTTTGACCAGGTGAAAAATTCCGGGGAATACTTTGACGGCATGCATCACGCCCTTGTGGAGCTTTTCCCGAAGGTAGGTAACGACCTGAGAAATTTCCTGGAATGGGATAATGGAAAGATTTCCAGGGAGATTCAGCAAATTCAAAATATTTCAGACGTGGATCGGGAGCGCATCTCCCTAATGATCCGTATCTATCAGTTGATCCATAAGAAATATTATCCCCAGTATTTCGATTTGCTCAAAGACCTGGAAGCCGTCAATATTTTTGCCGCACAGGACATTGTGTCGCTGAGGCGGTCGTTGAAAACAAAAAATTACTACCGCAGCCTGACACTGATCCTGAAATTCCTGGCTGTGTTGAAAGCCAGGGTGCTTTCGGAAAAGAAAACCCAGTCCTTTGAGAATATCTATCATAAACGTCATATTGCAGCGGGCATTCCGTCCATGTACGGGACCTATCACGAGGAAAAATTCGACGCGATGGGAATCATCCTGCGCCTGGAGAGCCTGGGCGGTATGCTGTTTGAAGAGCTGATTCAATCCCTGAATCTGAAGTTCATCACCAAGCGTACGATTGTTAAAGTTCACACCTACCTGTGGCTTTATCTCTCCGCACTTGAACTGGAGGGGATCTCCACGGAAGGCCTGGTGGCCAAGGTGAAATTTGTGACAAGCGCGCTTCCCGTCAAACAATTTTCCGCTGAACAGTACCTGGATATTTTCAGGTTCATTTCCAAGGGCATTCAGGATGTGATTCGCGATTACTATATCGACGCCCACAGTGTCAATCTGCCGGTGATCGTCCGTCAGATCAAGGCACCTGCGCAGGATGCCGGTGTGAAAAGCGAACCGGTCCGGAGCGATGAACTGGTTTATCAGGAATCCGAGAGTTTTATCCGCAGCATGATATCGTCCGCTTTCGGCCTGCAGGTGCTGGACAACTTTGTCCATGCGGTCATTAAAACACTCAACGCGGAACTGGAAAAATTCAAGGAAAACAAAAGAATTCTCAATCTGCTGATGGATTACAATCCTGAACTGGCGGTCTGTCCCATTTACGGCACAAACACCAGAATGGATAATCAGATTCTTCTGGGCAATAAAGGATATTTTCTCAAAAAGCTGGTTTCTTTCGGCTTCCCGGTCCCGCCGGGCTTCATCATTACCACGGAAGTATTCCGGGGGTATGATGCTGTTTACGGCGATAAGTATATTTTCCGGGACCTGGTTGACCGCATCAATAGACAAATTTCAGATCTGGAAAGAAAAACAGGCCGAAAGTTCGGCGACCGCAGCAACCCGCTGCTTTTATCCGTTCGGAGCGGGGCCACGGTTTCTTTGCCGGGGATGATGCGTTCTTTCCTGAATGTTGGAATCAACGCGTCCATCGCGGAAAGCCTTGGAGGGAGAAAGGACTTCCAGTGGGCGGCCTGGGATTCCTACCGCCGCTTCCTTCAGACCTGGGGCATGTTCCACGGTTTGAGCCGGGACTTTTTTGATGCCATTATGGAAGGTTTCAAACAGAAACACGGTGTGGAGAGAAAAATTCAGTTCCCGCCTGATCTGATGAAAGCAATTGCGCAGGCTTACAAGAAGGGCATTCAGGATAACGGTATTCCGCTGGCGGATGACCCGATGCGGCAGCTGCGCCACGCGATTTTACAGGTGTTTGATTCCTGGTATTCCGAACAGGCTAAAATTTACCGTCATCAAATGCGTCTGTCCGATGAATGGGGAACCGCTGTTATTGTTCAGGCGATGGTTTTTGGTAATCTCCATGAAAAGTCCGGTTCCGGCGTGATTTTTACCCGCGATCCGAAAAGCGCCTCCTCCGATGTAACGCTTTACGGAGATTTTATTTTTGGTGTTCAGGGAGATGACATCGTTTCCGGACTTGTCGAAACGTTTCCCATCTCCGAAAAACAGCGGATTACTGAACATCGGCATACCAATATTTCCCTTGAAGTCACGTTCCCGGATATTTATGCCGAACTGGTTAAGATAGCGGAAATCGTGATTTACGAAAAGGGTTTCAATCACCAGGAAATGGAATTTACATTTGAAGGCCCGCGAAAAGAACAGTTATTCGTCCTGCAGACCCGGGACATGGACCAGGTGAAAACCAAGACGTTAAGGCGCTTTAAAGACACTCCACTGCTGGCGGCGTCCCTGATGGGAATGGGGATTGGCGTAAGCGGTGGCGCGCTTTGCGGCAAGGCGGTTTATTCCGAAGAGGACATTAAACGGTTCCGCGGAAAGGAGCCGAAAACTTCTCTGATCCTCGTCCGTCCCGACACGGTCCCGGATGATGTCGGCGTCCTGCTGCAGGTGGAGGGGTTACTGACCGCCAAAGGCGGGGCGACTTCCCATGCCGCCGTGACCATTCCGCAGCTCAGCAAAGTCGGTGTCGTCGGCCTGGGGAAGCTGAAGGTTTACGAATCGGAAGGCTATGCCACGATCGAAGGGCAAACGATCAAAACGGGAGATTTTATCTGTATCGACGGCTGGAGCGGCGCCCTTTATCTGGGAAAACATGAAAGGGAAACGGAAAAGTATTATTCGATTACCCTGTAGCGTTTTTTCCGGTAGGCTGATCTTTTTACGACGGTTCAAAAAACAGAAAACTGTTTTTCCCGCGGGTCTTTTTGATCCTGTACATGGCCTCGTCGGCGTGTCGTATCAATGTGTCGGAGTCCTCGCCGTGTTCCGGATATAGCGCGACTCCGACGCTGAAACAGACGCGGTTGGTCACATTTGTTCCTGCAATTGAAATCGGTTTCGTGAATTTGTCAAAAAGATGAAAGATGATACTTTCAATGTGATCTCTGTGGATAATGTCCGTCAGGAGAATCAGGAATTCATCTCCGCCGAATCGGGAAATCGTGTCATTTTCACGCCGTACGACTTCTCTTAACTTTCCTGCAATTTCAATCAGCAGTTTGTCTCCGATTTCATGCCCGTACTGATCATTAACGTTTTTGAAACCGTCAAGGTCCATAAAAAGGAGGGCCAGTTTTTCGTTTCTTCTTTTAGCCGCTACGATGGCCTGTTCCATACGATCCATCATCAGTTTTCGGTTGGGAAGACCGGTGAGAGCGTCGTTGTATGCCAGATGCATGACCCTTCCTTCAGTCAGATCAACAAAGTTCCCCAGCAGGGCCTGCTTTTCATTCATGTGAATGAGGGCGACCGAACCCAGAATCCATTTGATCTTTTCATCCTTCGTCATGATGCGAAACATGAAAAATGTCTGGACATGGTCTGTGTAGGCTCCCTCAATGCTCTTGGTGACATGCTCGCGGTCCGCTTCAAACACGATGTCTTCAGGGGCCATGTTTCTGAGCTTTTTCTGGGAAAAACCGACAATCTCTGAAAAGGCTTTGTTGTTGAAAATGAACCTGTCATTCTGGATGATGGAGATGCCAAAAGGGGACATGTTCAGCATGATTTGCATGAACTCATTGAGTTCATTCACCTGTTTGGTGGCTGAAGCGTACTGGAAACGCAGCCGCTTATTTTCGCTGATGATTTTTTCCAGCTGCTCCTCGATCCTGTTCGGGACGATTTTTATCCGTTCCAGTTCCTTTGACATGTTTGATCACCCGTTTTTGTTCTGACTCCTGAAGTCATCCGACCATTTTTAAAACATAAAAGAACAGATTTATGCGATCATTATGGATAAAAAACCTGCCTGTTGTGCTTAACGGTTTTTTGAAAAACCACCCCCGTTCTTCATGCATCAAAAACGGGAGTGGCATCATCCTTGTGCCGCTTACTGAATATTTTTGTGAATGTATTCGGTCAAATCACCCATCCGGTTTGTGTAGCTTCCATATTCGTTGTCGTACCAGCCGAAAATCTTGGCGTGGATCACCGGCATGTTCAGCGTTTGGTCTCCAATGTTTTTAAGAAGATCCGCCGGCATATTGGGGACATGAGAGAGATCAACCGGAATGAAGGCGGTTCTTGTGTGATTGAACTGTCCTTCAATGATGACAGCCGCGTCTTCCCCGATCAGATCCGTCGAGACGTTCTGTTGCATTGTGAACCGGATCAGCGGATTGTTTTGAGCGGCCTTCTCATAGATTTCATTGAGTTTCTTGGTATCGATATTGGCCACTTCGCCCGCTTTGTTCTGCTTGGCCTGGAATGTTGCGTTCAGGATGATGAGCGACAGAGTGTTGGTTGGCACCCTAATGGAATCGCCCATGAAACCGATGTTTTTTACTTCCGGAATAACCTCGATCAGGGCTTTTGCAGCTCCCGTTGAGGTAAGAATAATGTTGTTCAGGATGCTTCGTGTCTTTCGGATATCCTTTTCGCCAGCTTTAGGCAGCTTGTCCAGAACGCTCTGGGTATTGGTGACGGCATGGATCGTGGACATCGAGGCTGTCAGAATTTTACTGGTGTACTCATTGTCCAGAAGCGGCTTGACCATGTGGGCAAGACCTGTCGTGGTGCAGGATGCCGCTGAAATCAGAAGGTGCTTTTTGGGATTGAATGCCGTGTGGTTGATCCCGTAAATCAGGGTTGTCGTGTCCTCGGGCGTTGAAAGGGCCTTGTTTTTGATTTTAAACGGCGCGGAATGGATGACCGCTTTGGCGCCTCCATTTAAGTGACCTCGAATGGAACCTTTTTTGTCGTCTACGGGAGTCGTTGGATCTTTGAATGTGCCGCTGCAATCCACTACGATATCAACGCCATACTGACGCCAGGGGATATTGAGCGGGTTTCTCTGCTCGCGCAGGATGGTCACTGGAATGCCGTCGATAAGCATCTTACCGTTTTTATCATCCGTAATCTGGATGCAGGGCTTCGCTTTATAGCCGTAAAGAAACCGGTGGAGCAATCCGTATGTGGCATCTGCCTCAATCAGACGGGCAATAGTGTCCATTCCCGTTCCTATGTCACGCCCCTGGTTTACGACGATTTCCTTGAAGTACTTTCTGCCGACATGGTGCCATAGGGTTAATTTGCCGATTCTTCCCAGGCTGTTGATGCCGAGTACCGGCAGCCTGCTTTCCTTTGAACTGCTGTTGGTCATGATATATTTCCTCCTTTACCCCCGGGGTGGCGGGAATGATTTTTTCTGTTGAAAGAGATTGGAATGGCGCATAGAACCCCAATGGTTATTATGGAAGATAAAACTATATAAATATTGATAAATTCCGATATCCATAGGGCATTGAGGTCGTTTTGAGAAGACCTTGTTATTCCTACAGGAAAGACCGGCCAAAGTCAATAGTTTTAAAAAGAATAGTAATGATTACAATAGCATGGATTTTCCGGAGCTTTCTGCCATGCCTAGCAGCAGCATGCTCCGCCGTTTTTCACAGAGCCATCTTTGTCCGTTTGAGGACCGCAGCAGCATTCGCCCCCGTTTCGCCCCAACATGCTGTTGATGACAGCAGCAGCGCAGCCGACACCGGACTGAACCTGGAGAGCTTCCGCGGGACAGTTTTTACTGCAGGCGCCGCATTCCATGCAGGTATCGCGGGAATCAATCCGCACCTTTTTCCCGTTCATTGCAAATACATGATGAGGGCAGACATCCAGACACATACCGCAGCCGGTGCATTTTTGTTCATCCAGCTTAATTGTCGCAACATCTTTCAGATAAACCAGGCTTCTCATGGATCCTCCTAAGCAAGAAACGCCGATGTCATCCATGCGGCAATTCCCAGACTTCCGGCCGTAATCTCCATCGGCAGGGCAAACCGCATTTCCTTTTTCACACCGGACAGGGACGTGTAAGTCGAACACCCGGTGAAATTCATGCCCAGATAGGCCGATACGGCAGGAATGATCAATACCCACGCCAGTGCCTGTACACGTTCCGCCCAAATCTGAAGATTCATTCCCCGCATATAGATCAGTCCCACGGCAACGACCAGTCCAACAAACAGTCCCTTTACAGAGAAAGCCCGACCCGGAAGATACGGGAGGAGAAGTGGAAGCAGGACTGTTCCGGCTGCGACGGCCAGAAGGAGCGCGCCGGCGACAAACATGCCGTCATGGAGAATGTTTTTCAGAAATCCGGATGGTCCCAGAATGCCGGATAAAATCATAAACAGGAGAGCTGCAAAAAAATAAGGCCTGGCCGCCGCCAGTAATTCGATGGGAATCAACACGACCCTATCTTTCAACGGGAAAGACATGATTCTCATATCTGCTGTGGCCCTGAAACCGGAATCAAGATACGCAGGCAGGTCTTCGGCACGAACCGGTCCGTAGTGAACCCTGAATCCGGAGGCCTGTCTGACGAGGTGCGCGGCAACGCCGGGTGCACCCAGTTGAGGAAGAATAATTTCCCGATGACGGACCACATTTTTAAGGCCGCTCGTTTCTATTCTGTCAATAAGTTCCTGTGTCCCGAAGGTCCCTTTTCCTGCGGCGCACCAGACGTTGATTCCCCTGGTGTCCAGAACAAGGATCCAGGCGTTATGGCTCGGCAATGACTGACGCAGATAATCAAAGCTCATCTTGTAATTGGCGGTGACCAGAACAGGAGACTGCTCATCCGGTTTTCCCAGCGCATAAAGGCCTGGATCAATAGCGTAGCTCATTCGGCCTGCGCCCAGGCGGGCTTTGATGGTTCCCCATTGGTCCTGCCGGGTCAGCGTCGAGGATACCCGGGGGATATTCCCTTGAGGTGTTGCAATGGATCCTGAAACAAAATCCTGATCAAGGCAAGGGGGTGAACAGGGTTCTTTTTTAGGGGCTATGTCTCCGCCACAACAGCTCGAGTTATCCTGAAGGACAGGGAATTCAAATTTGCCACTGGGTTCAATTTTTTTTCTGTTTTCTTCCATATTTGATTCCTGCTGTCATTTACAGCAATTGCAAACGCCAGAAGCGTTTTTTATGGCATTGATAAAAGCTTGTACGGCCTGTAAAATATTATCTTTATTTCCCGCCGGCAGATTCGATTCAATGCTGCCCAGGAAATTTGCCAGGCAACGCTGAACGTTTTGATAAACATTTCCGCCATTTTCCGTCAGGGTGAGCACAAATGACCTTGAATCGAGGTGGGACTTTTTGCGTTTTACAAGGCCTTTTTGAATCAGGGGGTTGACCAGACGGGTTGTTGTGCTTTTTTCCACAGAAAGAATTGGGTGCAAATCTGATATCTTCAGCTCTGTGTTTTTTGCCAGGGCATCCAGAATGACAAATTGCTGAAAGGTTACTCCTTCGCAAAAAGCTGTATCCTGACGACAGCATCGTGTCGCCTGTGCAAGTCCGATCATCAGGTTCAAAAACTGTTCATGATTGCAGACATTTTTCCTCATAGTTGTATTATACAACTATGGCCGGGTTTGTCAAGAAGGAAAAAACATGCATACCATAATAACCGATTGATTATTGCGTTGACATGTGCGGTTCCTTTCCTTATACTCCCGGTCAGTTTAAATACCAGAAGAGGAAAACATATGACGATCAACATCAAAACCGAAGAACACATCATGCTCATTGAGATCGACCGGCCGAAGAAATACAACGCCATGACACGGGAAATGTACTCCCAAATGGCGCAGGCCTATTACAAACTGGATCAGGACGATCATTACCGGGTAGGCGTCGTTTATGCAAATGGTCCTCATTTCACGTCAGGGCTTGAACTGACCGACTGGTCGGATGTTTTTACCGGAGGTGCCGGATTCCCGCTGGCCGAAAAAAATGAAATTGACCCTTTTTACATGATGAGCGATGCCCGGTGCCGCAAACCGATCATATTTGCCGTGCAGGGATACTGCTTTACATGGGGTGTCGAGACGATGCTCAACGCGGACATCCGCGTGGCGGCATCCGATACACGGTTTGGCATGCTGGAAGTGCGCCGGGGGTTTTTCCCGTGCGGCGGGGCAACACTGAGGCTGCCCAAAGAAATGGGTAGGGCCAACGCGATGCGCTACCTGCTGACCGGTGATGAATGGACCGCCGAGGAGGCTTACCGGACAGGTCTGGTTCAGTATGTGACCGAGCCGGGCAAACAGCTGGAAAAGGCGCTGGAATTGGCCCGTCGTGTGGCAACAGCCGCGCCGCTGGGAGTCCTCAATATCCTGAAAAACAGCCGTACGGCGGAGCTGCAGGGAGAAAAGGCGGCCAGGCAGGATATCTTTCAGGATGTGGCCCGGATCATGAGAAGCGAAGATATGAAGGAAGGCCTGCTATCTTTCATCGAACGCCGTAACGCAGTTTTTAAGGGGAAATAATCCTTAAATTATAAACGGGAGGAATTGAATATGGCACACAGTAATTGGTTGTATCAAACTCGGGACATCACGTTCCAGATTAAGGAATGGCTTGGCATAGATAAGCTCCTGAGTCTTGATGCTTATAAAGAATACTACGGGATTGACGACATTGATAGTTTCCTCGATGTGAACTTCAAAGTATGCCGCGACGTGATGTGTCCTGCCAACAAAGATGCCGATGAACCCGGCGCGAAATTTGTGGGCGGCAATGAACATGCGGTTGTTACCCCTGATTCTTTCAAGAATGTTTATAAAACCGTTATGGATGCGGAGCTGGGCCCCCAGTTTGGTTACCGCGGTGAAGGTAAAATACCACTGTGCTGGTACGCTCCAATTCTGGAAATGCAGTCTGCTGCGTCGCCGTCGATCGTCATGTTCTGGTGTCTGACGCAGGGTGCGATCACCGTGCTTCATGAATTTGCTACCAAAAAACAGCAGGACCTGTTCATCCCCAAACTGAGGACAGGTGAATGGGGCGGAACCATGGGGCTTACCGAACCGGGTGCAGGCTCTGAGGTCGGCGCGGTGAAGAGCCGCGCCGTTCCCACGGATGTCCCCGGCAAGTATAAGCTCACAGGCACAAAATGTTTCATCTCTTCGGGAGACCATGATCTGGCGGAAAATATCATCCACCTGATGCTGGCCAAGACACCCAATGCCAAAGAAGGCACCGCCGGCATCTCCCTCTTCATTGTACCCAAGTTCTGGGTCAACGACGATGGCTCCATGGGCGCCTGGAATGACGTCACCACCATGGGCATCGAACACAAGCTGGGCATTCACGGTTCGACAACCGCTACCCTCTCCATGGGTGAGAACGATAACTGCTACGGCTGGATGGTGGGAGAAGCGGAAGTGAAAGACGGACGCGGTATCGGCATGAGGCAGATGTTTGCGTATATGAACGAGGAACGCCTGAATACGGGCCTGTTCTCCCTGGGATGCATCGGCGCCGCCTATTACGCCGCTCTGGATTATACCAAGCTGCGCGTGCAGAGCAAACATTCCACCAACCCCAAGGGCCCCAGCGTCCGGATCATCGAACATGAAGATGTTCGCCGCATGCTGTTGTCCCAGAAGTCCATTCTGGAGGCCTGCCGGGCACTCATTTACAAGTCCTACCTCTACCGCGACCTGGCCGTAGACGCCGCCACGCCCGAAGAGCGGGAATATTATGACGATATGTTTGCGATCAACAACCCCATGTGCAAGGCCTATACATCCGATATGGCGAGGCTCGCCACCGGCGACGCCATACAGTGCCTCGGCGGCTACGGTTTCACGGAGGAGTATGCCCCGGCGGAACTGTACCGGGATGTTGTGATTTACGGAATCTGGGAAGGTACCAACTTCATCCAGGCGCAGGATTATACCGGCCGCAAGTTCACCATGAAAGACGGCGCACCGTTCAAAAAGTGGGTGGCGGAAATCGACGATTTCGTCACCGGCAGGAAGACGGACGAATTTGCGGTGGAATTCGCGATGATGGCGGAAGCCATGACGGCTTTCAAGGAGATCGTCAACCTGAATGACGCCTGGACGAAGGGTGACAAGCAGATGAAACAGCTTTTTGCCACCCGGACCATGCATGCAGGCGCGAGAGTTTACTGCGGCATGCTGCTTTTAGACCAGGCGCTTCTGGCGGCGGCAAAGATCAAAGAGAAGGGCGAAATCGACGCAGATTTCTACAAGGGCAAAATTGCCACGGCCCGGTTCTATATCATGAATCATGTTCCCGATATCTTCGGATATCTCAAATCGATGAAGTTCGGCGACCGCAGCGCTATTGATATCCCCGAAGAAAGTTTCATGTAGTTCATGCGCCCCTGCTTAAAGGCAGGAAAACCATAAAAGGGTAAGCAGCCGGAGCGGAAAAAAATCCGCTCCGGCTGCTTAAAGGGATCACAGACAATCTTTGATATTGTGTTTCTCATAAAAGATTGTTGGCAAAATTTCTCTTCCCGGATGAATTGTCATAAGCAGTCCATAAAGGTGAAAAATGAACAAAGAGCAAGCAAGGGAATTCGCATCAAGATGGCTGCCTGCCTGGACCGGCAACGATCCCGAAAAACTGGCCGATTTTTATTCGGACGACTGTTTTTACCTTGATCCGGCAATTCCGTCTGGCGTGAGAGGGAAAACAGAACTTCTCTCGTACTTCAAAAAGCTTCTTTCCCAGAATCCGGATTGGGTATGGACGCAGATCGAACCGATTCCCATGGAAGATGGGTTTCTGAACAAATGGCTGGCCAGAATCCCTGTCGACCGGAAAGTCGTGGAATGCATTGGCGTTTGCTTTGTGCAATTCGACAATAAAGGAAAAATCAGGCGCAATGAAGTCTACTTTGACCGAAGCGAACTGATTTCGGAAATCACCAAATATAACAAGACGAAATAATCGTTCGCCGCGTTTAACGTCAGTCTTCTGCGATAAAAATTGATTGATTCCGAACCGTTTACGCTCAACTTTGTGCAGTCGAGGCGGCCGCATCAATCATTGTAGTCATAATATTCCTGCGGATAATGTTCCCGCTCATAGTTGGGCACCGAACCGGGCACCTGATTCCCTTTCGAGTACATGCACTGTACGTAAGCATCGTCGTAAATCATTTGAAGCTGCTGGCTGGAGTAAGCTGACGCAGCGGCCCCCTGGGCGGCACCGGCAGCTGTTCCGATACCTGCACCCATTGCGGCTCCATGTGCCGCATACCTTCTCGTACTTCTGGGTCCGTATCCCCATGACGCGCCTGAGAGAGCACCGATGCCGGCCCCAATCGCTCCTCCAATAATACCATATAAAACGGCATTCGCGTTGATCCTGTCCACGGCTTCCTGGCCGCCCATTTGCTGAAATGCCCAGGCTTGGCACTCTTCCGACTCTGTCTGAAATTTTGCAAACGGTTTTCCGGGAGAGGGCATCACCTGAACCGTTGGCCCCAGCGGTGCGGTTGCGCATCCGGTAAACAGCAATAAAACAGTTACGATAATACTTGCCGCCTTCAGAAATCTTCTGTTTTTCTTCATGATCGTCCTTCTAGCCTCTGAAATTTTTCAAAGATGAAAATATTTTCTGTTATCCAAACATTCTGCAATCTAAAACTACCTTAATTATGTTAATCCTGTCGCCTCTTAATGTCAAGGAAATGGACGCAAATCATGATATGCAAACGTTTGGTGAAAAAGATGAGCAATGTGGCAAAATATGTAAAATAAACAGCACTCAAACGTTCAAACTTATTCACTGTATTTGATTGACTTCAAAAACCTGTCTCCTTATACTCGTTTAGCAGCAGGCAGTCACAGAAGGAACCCGGCATGAAACCAGAAAGACTATGGACGAGAGATTTTGTCACCGTCTCGGTGATCAATTTTTTAGTGTTTTCAACGCACTTTCTGTTAATGGTCACGATTGCTTCTTATGCCGTGAATAAATTCCAGGCTTCAACCAAAACAGCGGGACTCGTCGCAGGCATTTTTATTATCGGGGCTCTGATCGGCCGACTGGGTACAGGGCGTATCATTGAAGCGGCGGGCAGCGCGAAAATACTGAAATTCAGCACGATCCTTTTTATTATTACATCCGCGTTGTATTTTGCCGCAGTCAATTTGCCATTACTGATCCTCGTCAGACTGCTCCATGGAATAATCTTTGGTATGGCGAGCACTGCAACGGGGACCATTGTCGCCCAGATTATCCCCGGAAGCAGGCGCGGGGAAGGTATCGGCTTTTACAGCATGGGGGCGATCCTGTCGGTGGCATCAGGCCCTTTTGTAGGAATGCTGTTGATTCACGGAACGGATTTTAAGATGATTTTTACGCTAACGTCGGTCCTGGCAACCGGCAGTTTTATCCTGTCATTTCTTGTTGACGAGGCAGCCTGCAAATTATCTTTACAGGAGCAGGTAAAATCCGAGAGCCCTTCCCGTTTGTCAAATTTTCTGGAAATGAAAGCCGTGCCGATTTCCATGGTCATCTTCATCATTGGTTTCAGTTATTCCGGAGTGCTGACGTTTGTGTCCTTATACTCCAGGGAAATTCAACTGCAGGAAGCCGCCAGCTTCTACTTTCTTGTCTATGCGGTCACCGTTTTTGTTTCCAGGCCCGTCTCCGGTCGATTATTCGATGTTCGGGGGGCCAATTTTGTTGCCTACCCCTGCCTGATCATTTATGCGGCCGGCATGCTTTTATTCAGTCAGGCGATCAATGGATTCATGCTGCTTCTGGCGGGATCGCTCATCGGTTTGGGTTATGGAAACTTCATCTCCTGTGCCCAGGCCATATCCATTAAAGATGTTCCACCTCATCGGCTGGGTCTGGCCACGGCAACTTTTTTTATTTTTGTGGATTTGGGGTTTGGTATAGGGCCTTACATTCTTGGTTCCCTGGTGCCGTTTACGGGATATCGCGGATTGTATCTCATGATGATGGTTGTGATCCTGGCAACGGTCCCGCTTTACTATTTTCTCCATGGAAGAGGGGCCTCACCGAAATAGATGCCGGTGGAGGGTTGTAATTGAAAAGGGAGGAATCGTTGTGAACGAGAATCAAAAGAAGGAGAAGGGAGGCATGAAAATGAATCATTCTTTACCTTTTGTCATAACCATCAGCCGCCAGCTCGGTTGCGGAGGGGCATATGTGGGTCAGCAACTGGCAAAGAACCTGAATATTTTTTACGCAGACCGTGAAATTATCGGTCAGGCGGCCAGGCAGCTTTCGGTGCTGGAAGAGGACGTGAAAACGCGCGAAGAGAAAACTCTTTCCTTCTGGCAATCCTTCCTGCGGTCGTATGCGGTTGCTCCGGACACGTATGTCCAGCCGCGCACCTTGACTCCGTCAGACCAGGAGCTGTTCAAGACAGAAAGTGAGATCATCAGACGCATTGCGGAGGGTCGTTCGGCGGTCATTATCGGGCGGTGCGGTTCTTATGTTCTTAGCGACCACCCGAATCACATCAGCCTGTTTCTGCACGGTGGAATATCCTTTCGTAAAAGCCGCGTTCAGAAACTTTATGAAGTGTCAGAAGATGCTGCCGGGAAAATGATCGCCCGCAATGACGAGGAAAGGGCTCATTACAACCAGAAATTTACGGGTAGGGAATGGACCGATGCGAGGCAGTATGACATGACGCTTGACATTAGCAAAACAGGCGTTGACGGGGCCGTGGCATTCATTTTGAAATATGTGGAATTGATCCAAGAGAGCAAATGATCACCAAACGATAAAGGAGCGATTCATGTTGAGCCCGTGCAGAAATTTGTTGAAGATTCCGGCTGCTGCCGTCATTCTGATCATTTTTCTTTCCCTCACCGGTTGTGCAGCTAATTCCCAGGTCAGTAAGAAAGTCGGTAAGGCCAACCTGGTAGCGGTTGTCGGGGCTGCAGCGGCGGGTGCCGTCAGTGGTCTTGTAACGGGAGGACCCGTCGGGGCCATTCAAGGGGGCATCACAGGAGCGACCTCCAGTGCCATATCCAGCGCCACGGGAGTGGTTGCCGGCGTGATTGAAGAAAATGAAGACAAAGAGATGCAAAAAGGTCAGATAAAAGACCTGTCCACAAGACAAAGAGAACTTGACGAACTGGAAGCAAGGATCGGGAAAAGAAACTACGAGGCCACTCTGCTTCTTGCAGACTGTAATCACCGGCGGGCAATCGAAGTGGCCAAAAAAGCTTTCGGGGAGTCAAAGGATTCGACACAGCGAGCTTATACTCTCCTTCTTCAGGCCATGGCGGCGGAAGAAATGGGGGACAAGACCCTGGCTGCATCCATTTATCCAAAGATCGTTCAGGAAAGTCCTCAATACCCTAACATGGACAAGGCAAGATCAGACGCACTGGAAGGAGTCCTGAAAATCCAGCAGTTACGCAGGGATCACGGCCTGCCACCCCTTTGTTCTCCCTGATATTGGAATGCTGTTATCGGGGAAATTACCGAATATTCCTGAAACGGTCCGACCACCAGATTTGATGTGTGTCTGCAGGGGCTCTGCGGCTATTCTCCTATGAGCTTGCAATCAATGCGAATTCCGTCTTTCACCGCACGATCAACAGAGTCCTGAAAGACACTGCAGTCAAGGAGGTTGTCTTCAGAAGACTTGCGGCCTGAAAAGACATTGATTAACAAAAGCGGCTTCTGATTTTCGATGAGGGAAAGTTTGGATTTGTCGTAGGTTGAACCTTCAAATATGGCAACACCCGGTTCGTCCATTTCTTTATCAACAGATCCCAGACCGATCTCACCACTGCATTCTGCCTTGCTTTGTGCAGCCCTGGTGGGATATCCAAATAAGCTTGCCGAAACAATGATCGTCTCTTTCATTTTTTTCAGTTTTGCCGAAGCTTTGGGTGATAGCTGGACCGACACGGTGAAACGCGGCACCTCGGCCTGTGACGAGGGGAGCGTTGATGCCTCTTTCCCGGATCCACTGTTGCATCCACAGGCAAACATTGCCGCAAGGGCAATCAGCAACAACAAACGATTTATCCTTCCCATAAAATTACTCTCCTCTTTCTGCTAACGGCTTCGTGCATCCCTATTACTTCCGAAAAACGTTGCTAGAGTTTCCGTTTGTCGACTACCCGGCTGCTTTTCCCTTCCGAACGCTGAATGGTTTTGGGCTCGACCAGTTTGATTTTGGCGGTGATGCCCAGATAGTCTTTCATGTCTTTGCGCAGCTGGTTTTCCAGCTTTTGCAGGGTCTTGATTTCATCCGCGCCGGCGAACTGTTTTTCGGACAATTCCACCTGTACTTCCAGCGTGTCCAGAGATCCTTCGCGATCCACAATCAATTGATAATGCGGTTCGAGGCCTTCAATGCCCACCAGCACGGCTTCTATTTGTGAAGGAAAAACATTTACGCCGCGAATAATGAGCATGTCGTCGCTGCGTCCCAGGACGCGTCCCATGCGGCGGTGCGTCCGTCCACAACGGCAGGGAGTGGGATCAATACGGCAGATGTCGCGGGTACGGTAGCGGATCAGTGGAAAAGCTTCTTTGGTCAGCGTGGTGAAGACAAGCTCGCCTTCCGAGCCGTCCGGAAGTGTTTCGCCGGTTTTCGGATCGATGGTTTCCACCAGGAAATGATCTTCAAAAATGTGCATGCCATCGCGCACTTCGTCACATTCCATCGCTACGCCCGGCCCCATGATCTCGGACAGACCGTATATATTGAAAGCTTTGATGTTCAGTGCTTTTTCGATTTCGTCACGCATTTTTTCCGTCCAGGGTTCCGCACCGAAAATCCCTACCCGAAGCGCCAGTTTCCGCATGTCAACTCCCATCGCTGTTCCCTGTTCGGCGAGGTTGAGCGCGTAGGATGGCGTGCAGCAGATAGCCGTCGGCCCGAAGTCCTGCAAAATCATAATCTGACGCTTCGTGTTGCCGCCGGACATCGGGACCACGCTTGCGCCGATTTTTTCCGCCCCGTAATGAGCGCCCAGGCCCCCTGTGAACAGGCCGTAGCCGTATGCGTTGTGAATGATGTCGTTTTTGGTGAGGCCGGCAGCCACAAAGCAGCGGCCCATTAATTCCGCCCAGGTTTCAATGTCCTGCCGGGTGTAGCCGACAACGGTGGATGCTCCGGTTGTGCCCGACGAGGCATGTAAACGCACGACGTTGCTCATCGGTGCGGCAAACAATCCAAACGGGTAATTGTCCCGCAGATCCTGCTTGGTGGTCATGGGAAACCTTTTGAGGTCGTCAAACGTTTTCAGGCTTTCAGGAGACACTCCCGCTTTGTCGAAGGCCTTTTTGTAAAATCCTACGGTATGATAAACCCGATGCACCACCTGCCGTATCCTTTTGAGCTGAAGTGCTTCAAGGGCTTCGTGGGGCAGGGTTTCAAATTCTTCATTATAAATCATGCGTAATCATTCTCCCGGGGTTCAAGATATTTTCAATTCTATAGCATAATTCATTGTCGAATTAAAGCGGGATGGAAGCTGAAGAATGAGTGTGCCCTGAATGATAATTCCAACCCGGCAGAGAGAGCGCTCAAGGTGATCCGCCTTTGTTTCTGTGCCTGCCAAAGAAGCCTTACCCGCCTGTTAAAATTCATTGACAGGCAAACCGGTTCTTCCTATAATAAATCTATTCATGACTTTTCTGGTGGAGTCATAAAAAAAGGAGCATGTATATGGAAATCGCTGTTACCAATGAAACGGATATAGCCATTTTTGCAATCAAGGGCAGGCTGGACGCCGTAACCGTCCCGGAGCTGGAGCAGCAGCTTAACCAGTGGTTTGAAGGAACGGGAAAGAAATTGATCTTCGACCTGGAAGGGTTGGATTATATCAGCAGCGCCGGATTGCGAACGTTTCTTTCCACTGCGAAAAAAATGAAAGTCCGAGATGGAAAACTGTGCATGACAAGACTTCGGGACAACGTAAAAGACGTCTTTACCATTTCGGGATTTATTGCCCTGATTCCCGCATTTGATACCCTGGGAGCGGCCCAGGATTCCATGCGGTAGTTTTGTGCCGATATCACCCGTTATGCTGATGAAAAAGATGCCTGCCCGGATAGAAAGTCTGCACGAACTGCTTGCTTTCATTCGGAACGAGGCGAAAAAAAGAGGATTTTCCGAGAAGCATCTGCAACGGATTGAACTGGTTGCGGAAGAGGCACTGGTCAATGTGTTTGTTCATGGCTACACCCATAAAGAGGGAGAAGTCGAAGTGGCCTGCCTGGGTTCGGATGAACCGGCCATCACGATCGAAATCCGTGATCAAGGTATCTCTTTCGATCCTCTTTCCCTGGCAGATCCGGATATGCAATCCGACCTGGCCGACCGCAAGATCGGCGGCATGGGTGTGTTCCTCATTCGGAAGATGGCGGATCGGGTGGATTATCGCCGGGAAGGCGACAGCAACATTTTCAGCATGACTTTTTTGAATCGCTGAACAGATAAACGGTATGTGTTGAGTGCCAGGATGATGTATACCGGAGAACAGACATTAAACTGCCGTCCGTTCTTTCTTGTTTTTCCAGACCCTTTTCAACCTCAATGAATTACTAACAACAGAGACAGAGCTGAAAGCCATTGCCGCGGCGGCGAATTCCGGGTTCAGCAGGATGCCGGAAAAAGGATAGAGAACACCGGCGGCGATCGGAATTCCAATGATATTGTAAATAAATGCCCAGAATAGATTTTGTTTAATCACCCGCATGGTCGAAGCGGACAAAGAAATCGCTTCCGGCACACTGGTCAAATCATCCCGGATCAAGGTGATGTCGGCGGCTTCAATTGCCACATCGGTTCCCGTGCCGATGGCAATGCCCACATCAGCCGCTGCAAGGGCAGGCGCATCGTTAATGCCGTCGCCAACCATGGCAACGACTTCACCTTTTTTCTGCAGATTTCTTATCTCATCTGCCTTGTTTCCGGGCAGAACTTCCGCCATCACTTGTTTGATGCCGAGCAAAGATGCAATGCCTTCTGCTGTGCCCGCATTATCGCCCGTCACCATTGCCACTTTTAATCCCCTGTGCTTCAGTCTCTGCACCGCCTGCTTTGCAGATGCCTTCGGCACATCCGCCAGTGCGATCAGGCCGATCACTTTCTTGTTGCGAGCGACATAAACAACGGTCTTTCCTTCCTGGGCCAGTTCCTCAGCCGTCTTATTCATGATGTCAACGGAGACACCCTGGTCGTTCATGAGAAATCGATTGCCGATCAAACACGTTGTACCGTCAACAGATGCCCTGGCGCCCATGCCGGACAGGGCCAGAAAATTTTCTGTTCTGGCCACAGAAATCCGGTCGTCTGCGGCCTTTTTTAAAATGGCCTTTGCCAGCGGGTGTTCCGATGATTTTTCGAGCGCCGCGGCCACGGACAGGACCTGCTTTTCATCGGATCCATCGGCGGTCACAATGCGGGACACTTCCGGTTCGCCCCGTGTCAGCGTACCGGTTTTGTCAAATACGATAACGGAGAGCTCATGGATTTTTTCCAGAGCCTCACCGCCTTTGATAAGAATGCCGCTTTGTGCGCCGAGGCCGGTGCCCACCATGATTGCGGTCGGCGTGGCCAGCCCCAGGGCGCAGGGACAGGCAATGACGAGCACCGAAACGAAATTAATCAAGGCCCGGCTGAAGCTGCCGCTTTCCGGAAGAAAGTACCAGATGGCAAAAGTGACGGCGGCAATGCAGAAAACAACCGGAACAAATATGGATGCGACTTTGTCTGCGATACGCTGGATGGGTGCTTTGGATCCCTGCGCTTCTTCCACCATGCGGATAATATGAGCCAGCATGGTGTCTGACCCCACACCGGTTGCCTGCATGGTGAAACTGCCTGTTTGGTTGATGGTGGCTGCAAACACCTTCTGCCCTGGTTGTTTGGATACCGGCATGCTTTCACCGGTCAGCATGGATTCGTCCAGAGTTGATTGCCCGGTCAGCACCGTGCCGTCCACGGGGACTTTTTCTCCGGGTTTTACCAGGATCTCATCGCCGATCTGTATGCTTTCTACAGGCATTTCGACTTCAGAGCCATCGCGCAATACATGGGCGGTTTTGGGTTTAAGGCCGATCAGTTTTTTTATTGCGCCGGACGTTTTCCCCGTCGCCCTTGCTTCCAAGAGCCTGCCCAGCAGGATCAGGGTGATGATCATTGCCGCGCCGTCATAATAAACATGCGGCGCAACGCCCGCGCTTTCAAAGAAACGGGGGAAGAAGGTTGCCGCCGCAGAGTAGGCATAGGCGGAAAAAGCGCCGACGGCAACCAGTGTATTCATGTCGGACGTCTTTTGCTTAGCCGCTTTGAGGGCACCTGCAAAAAAACGGCTGCCCACCCAAAACACGGCGGGTGCCGTCAGTACAAAGAGGGTAAAAAGCATGGCCTGACGGGGAATACCGTGCAGGAAAACAAACCAGTGCTGCATGGAACCCAAAAAAATGATTACGCTTAGCACCGCGCCGCAGATCACTTTTATGGTCAGTTCTTTCAGCTCCCGTGCTCGGGCCTTTTCGACGGGGTCGTCTGACTCGTCTTTGAGCTCTCCAAGAAATTCATAGCCCTGTTCGGATACAGCTTTAGCCAGTGAGGAAACGCCTCCCCAGCGGGGAAGGTGGCTGACGGTGGCCCTCGCGGTTGCCAGGTTGACACTGACATCCACGACGCCTTCCACTTCTTTGAGCGCGTTTTCCACGCGCCGTACGCAGGCGGCACACGTCATTCCCTGAATATGGATCTGCACTTTATCCGGCAACGTCGTACCCCGCTTTTTTAATTGCATCCTTAATCAGCTCCATGTCTAAGGGCCGGGTCTCGTCATAAGAGGCCGTTTCGGTTTTCAAATCCACCTGGACGTTTTCGATTCCATCAATAGCATTGAGCGCTCTGGCAACTGCCATGACACAATGCTGGCAGCTCATGCCTTTAATTTTGATTGTTTTCACAAGAAACCTCCTTGAATGCATTATTTCTGCCTAAAATAATAATTATTCATGCAATAGCAAGCTTTATATCGTACTTGATAAAAAATAAAAATTCTGTATGATTATAGGCAAAAGGACGCGCTATGATCATACGATGCTGGGGGGCGAGGGGATCCATACCGACCTCGGGGAATCATTATCTGCGTTATGGCGGAAACACAACCTGCCTGGAAATTCGCAACAGCGGTAATGATGTTCTGTTAGTTGATGCCGGTTCAGGAATTCGTGAAGCGGGCAATGCTTTACTTGCTGAGGGATATCGTGATTTCACGCTGCTTCTCACGCACGCACACTGGGACCACATCATGGGGTTTCCTTTTTTCAAACCGTTATATAACCTCAAGACAAACATTGCCGTCTGGGGTTGTGATTTTGCGCAGCACTCCATCCAGGACATGCTCGCTCGCGTGATGTCCGCGCCGTATTTCCCGATCAACTATGATGATGTTCATGCCGATGTTGTCTATGCGGATTCATGTGGAGGCGTTTACACACTTGGAGATATCCGAATCACGCAAATAGCCCTTTCCCACCCGAATCAAGGCATGGGTTATAAATTTTCAGAATACGGAAAAAACTTTGTCTTTCTGACCGACAATGAACTGGGGTATCGTCATGAAGGTGGCATGGCGCGTGAGGATTATGTGGAATTTTGCCGCGGTGCCGATGTACTGTTTCATGACGCGGAATACCGCAATGAGGAATACTCTAAAAGACATGGCTGGGGGCATTCAACCATCGAGCAGGCGGTAGGCCTTGCCCTGGACGCGGGTGTCGGGAAATTGGGGCTTTTTCATCACAATCAGGATCATCTGGACGACGAAATTGACGATATGGTTTTCCAGTGCCGGCAAATTATCCGTGACCGGGGCAGCAAGTTGGAGTGCTTTGCCGTGTATCAGATGATGGAGCTTGCCCTTTAGAAGAACTACAGAAATTCCTCAAATCATATCCGGAGAAATCCATGCTGATCGTTTTACATCTTGTCCTGATGATTGCCGCGGTGATATGTTTGATCACGGGTGTCGGAGTGGCCATGTTTGCCCGGAAGAGGAAAAACTGGCTGAAACTTCACAAGGCAATCAATACGGCAGGGGTGATCATCGGGCTCGCCGGTGCGGCCATGGCTTTTGCCAATGTTGTAACATCGGCCGGGAATCACTTTTCAGGACTTCATCAGCGGGTGGGGCTTTTCGCGATTCTTTTATTCTGCTTTACCCTTTATTTAGGGTTTTATTCTTTCAAGGCCGCCAATAAAATTGCTGTCCGAGCCACACATCGCTGGTCCGGACGTATTTCGCTGATCGCCATGATCACAGCCTTGATTCTGGGCCTGATGATGATTGGTGTCCTGTAAATGCTTCTTCCGACAACTTCAGAAGAAATCAGTAAACTTTCATGGGACCGGCCTGATGTTATTCTGGTGACGGGTGATGCCTATATCGACAGTCCGCACATTGGCGTGGCGGTCATCGGCCGTGTGCTGGCCGATGCAGGGTATCGCGTCGGAATCATCGCGCAGCCGGATACAGAAAGAGATATTGACATTCAGCGTCTGGGTGAGCCCCGGCTTTTCTGGGGAATCACCGGCGGCTGCATGGACTCCATGGTTGCCAATTATACCGCCCTGAAAAAAAGAAGGCGTGAAGATGACCTGACGCCCGGGGGCAGAAACAACCGCCGCCCCGACCGTGCCGTCATTGCCTATGCCAATCTCATCCGGCGCTATTTTAAAAACACAAGACCGATTGTATTAGGCGGTGTGGAAGCAAGCATGCGGCGGATCGCCCATTACGATTACTGGTCGGACACCATCCGTCGTGCCATTCTGTTTGATGCCCGAGCCGATGTCCTGGCCTATGGTATGGCGGAGCGATCTGTTCTTGAAATTGCTCAAAGGCTGGCCCAGGGAAAGGATCTCAAAAATATCCGCGGCACCTGTGTCATCGAAAACGATCCGCCGCGGGGCTACCTGGAATTGCCTTCCTATGAAAAAGCTGCTGCCGATCCAAAAGCATTCGTGAAGATGTTCAAAATTTTTGCAGGCGAAAACGACCCGGTTACGGCGCAGGGGTTTTACCAGGAACATCGCGGCCGATTCCTGGTGCATCATCCGCCGCAGCCTCACTTGACCGGGGACGAACTGGACGCGGTTTACAATCTGGAGTTTTCCCGCCGGGTGCACCCTTTTTATGAAAAGAAGGGAAAAGTCCGCGCCATGGACACCATTTCTTATTCATTGACCACGCACAGGGGCTGTTTCGGGGAATGCCGTTTCTGTTCCATCGCTCTGCACGAAGGAAGGACGATCCTCAGCCGCAGTGAGGAATCCATTCTGGCCGAAGCAAGGAAAATTGCGGCCCTTACGGACTTTAAGGGATATATTGTGGATGTCGGTGGAGCGACGGCCAACATGTACGGAATCGACTGTTCCCGCAAACTAAGCCGCGGTGCGTGCCCGGACAAACGGTGCCTGTACCCGCGCGCGTGCTCTTCCCTGAAGCCGGACCACACGCGTCAGATCAGGCTGCTTGAGGCCCTTCGCCGGATTCCGGGCGTCAAAAAAGTATTTGTCGCTTCGGGTATTCGTCATGACCTGGTTCTGGCGGACAAGAAGAATGGCCTGCCCTATCTGCGGGAGCTGGTGAGACATCACACTTCAGGGCATCTGAAAATCGCGCCGGAGCATGCCGTGTCATCCACGCTTAAGCTCATGGGGAAACCGGTGCCGGAAGCATTGATTGATTTCAAACACCTTTTTGAAAAGGTCAACACAGAAACAAAGCAAAAGCAATTTCTGACGTATTACTTTATTGCCGCACACCCGGGCTGCACCGAAAATGACATGCGGGAACTGAAATCCTTCATATCACGTGAATTGAAAACAACGCCGCAACAGGTGCAGATCTATACACCTCTACCCTCAACCTTTTCCGCGCTCATGTACTGGACAGGGATTGATCCGGAAACCGGCAGGAAGATTTACGTGGAAAAAGATCCTTTAAAGAAGCAGAAACAGAAGGAACTTGTTACTCCGGAAAGCAGGCGTTCAGCGACAGGGAAGAGATATAAAAGAAAAAAAGTGTGATCGGGGCTTGGGGGGGTGAGAGGATGCTTTTTAATGTAGAAAGTGTTTGCCAGGCGCGCTGCTTCGGATTGCTCGGGGATCAATCCCTACAACTACCAACTCCTCCGGCACTTCGTGCCACCTCCGCCTGCAGAGGACATAAAAGGTTGTCCCCCTCTGGAGGGGGTTAGGGGGAGGAAATTCCTTTAACCTTTTTGCCTTTGTCCTTTTTCCTTGATCCTTTCGCCTTGTACCTTGATCCTTCTTTGTCCCTGCGGTCGCTGAGCCTGTCGAAGCGTGAACACGCAACCTGCAAGGTTATGACACACGATTTTGCCATTGCGAGCCGCCTCTCAGGCGGCGTGGCAATCTTATAAACAAGATTTCTCGTGGAGTTTATCCTGGACATTGCCGTAGGGTTTCGAAATGACTCTTTTGCTCATTGCACAAGCGGTCATCAAAGGAACGAGCTATCTCAAGGATTATAAACTTTCATGATTATGCGAAGATTTCAATATTGCAAAGAGTTGACGGCTCCAACATCCATCATTCGCTTTTTGCCCGCGATACACTGCCGCGCATCTGCTGTGTCCAGGACAGCGCGTAGCGCCCTCCCGCGGCCAGCAATTCTTCACGACTCCCTGATTCGATAACACGACCGCGGTCCATCACATGAATGATGTCCGCCTGCATAGCCGTGGTGAAACGATGTGTTATGATGAGAGCAGTCCGGCACGCGACCAGTTGGCGGAATCGCGCCAGCCAGTCCGCTTCCGCCCAGGAGTCCATTGAGCTTGTCGGTTCATCCAGAATGATCAGCCGGGCCTGCCGCAGGAAAGCCCTGGCAAGGGCCAGCCGCTGCCATTCACCGCCACTCAATTCCGCACCGCCAAACCACTTGACCAGGACCGCCGAATAGGTGTCCGGCAAGCGTGATATGGGAGCATCGGCACCCGCGGCCCTTGCTGCGGTTTCAATTCGTGCCGGATCCGGTTTGCTATCGATGTCGCCAAAAGCAATGTTGTTGAAAACCGTGTCGAGATAACGCACCGGCTCCTGGAAAAGAACAGTGGTTTGCCGTCGGAGCGATTCTGTGGAGAGCTTACGGATGTCCTGGCCATCGATCATGACATGGCCGCCTTCCGGGTCGTAAAAACGGCACAGCAGCCTGATGAGGGTCGTTTTCCCCGCGCCGTTTTCACCCACGAGCAGTAAAAATCCTTTGATTTTCTTAATTGTAAAGACAACCGACGTTAAAAAAGCACAGGCCTATTGTAAAAAATTCTGGCATCATTATTTATCTGCCGGATAACCTTCAATGAACTTCATCATTCTCCCGCAATCAACATTATAACATGTCGATAATAATTGATAAATTTCTAATTTCCCTGATAGTCATGACTTATCGCACCGACACAGTCGAAATTATGCAAAATCCCGATATTTTAAAACATTAATATAATCAAATGTTTTACATTTTTTTAAATTTGTAAAGATATTCGACAAAGGTGATGTTTTTTGGATAAAAAGTAGCACTACATGAGATAGGAACGAAGAGCTTTGCTGTTGTTATTGTCTGTGTCGATAAACGCCGCGCCGATATGGACGCTGTTTTCGTTATTTACGATTCTTTTCGGTTCACAGGCTAAACGAATAGGTTTATTGCTTGATGGCAGGTTGAAAACAACTTCAAATTTGGCGTCCTGCCCTGCCATTCTCAATCGGTCTTCCATTTCTTTGGCCAGGGATATTTTCAAACCACCCATGGAAAGCTCGGTGATGTCCACGATACATTCCTGTTCGGTATCCGCCTGGATGATGACAGCCGGAACGGAAAGAGATTCACGGGGATATTGCCGTTTTTCCTGTCGTGATTCAACAACGGATGATTTTCTCTTGTGCAGGTAATCAGATAATATGATTTCGATTGTTGACGATAATGAACGCCTTTCTTCTCTGGAAATCCTTATCAAACCGTCATGCACTTCTCCGCTGACCCGAAAACAAATAGACTTGTCCTTCTTCATCAAATAAGTCCTTGGACTTTAATTAATTTTTTGCAAAGATTCGTAAGCAAATATCATACCTTAAACAATTATTGCGATGGTTATGTATCCTTACGATGCTGTTATTACTTACGATTATTTTTGTAAACAGTGGTGAACAAACCAAAACCGTTTTTTGATCCTTCCGTTTTTTTATAACTTTGTAAAGGTTATCGACAGAATCACTTTCCGTCTGACCTTACCGGATCTCCGAACTCAAAACCTGCCTTTTACAGGATAGTCATTTTCCAATATAAAGAAGGTAAAACCATCAGGATTTTTTGTGACCAACCTCTATCATATTTTTGGATTAGATATTGAATCGGCAGTTTCACTTCCGTCCACGCCCGTTTCCGGTCATTTCAGCAGATGTTTACCGGATGTGGTCATTGAATACGGCAATCCGCTAGTTTTTTCCATAATGTTTATTTATTTTAATTATATACACAATATCCTTTCAGGTCAAGCATCGATGAACATCGATCAACAGGATGCCGAAGTGCTGGTTCCAGGTTTTCAAACCCTCAGTGATCCACAATAAAAATATCAGTTGACACGATGGCAAGTCTTGTTTATAAAGTCGCATCTTCCAAATAAATTTCTTATTTGACGCAACAAAAAATTGAATATGGCTGAGTTCTCATGAAAGAAGAAAGGCTTCTCGAGCGTATTCGTACGTGGGAAAGTGAGCCGGATCGGCGCGGCCGTACCGATGATATCCGGCAGGTCGATTCCATACTGGCCCATCTGCGGCGCATTTTGAATACACGTCAGGGCAGCGTTCCGATATCCGATGTTTATGGTATTCCTGATTTAAACGACTTCCTGACCTCCTATCCGGAATCGGTAACCCGGGTTGAAAAGTCCATCCGGCAGGCTATTGAAAAATACGAACCTCGGCTGCAATCGGTGAAAGTCCATTTTCTGCCTCAGGAAGAGGATGTTTTGTGCCTGCGTTTTCAGATTACAGCCCGGATCAATGCTGGGACGGGCAGAAATATACTGATTGAAACGATTGTGAATTCGGACGGGCGGATCAGCTTAAAATGATAACATCTGCAGAGAGTAACTTTGAGGTTTAAGGCACCCTATGCTCAAACGATATTACCAACAGGAAATGGATCAGCTCAGGGAATTGGGGGGTGCATTTGCCAGGGCATACCCGGCGTTGGCGCCGATGCTCGGCGGACAGACTGCTGATCCCGATGTGGAGCGGCTGCTGGAGGGCGTATCCTTTCAAACAGCCCTCTTGCGCCGGAAACTGGACGACGAATTTCCGGAAATCATCCAGGACCTGATTCGCCTGCTCTGGCCCCATTATCTCAGGCCCATTCCGTCAACCTCTGCCGTTGCCTTCAGGCCAAAACCCACCATGAAGCAGCCTGTAAGCATTCCGGCGGGAACCCGGCTGGCCTCCATACCGGTTGAGGGGACTGCCTGTTTTTTCAAGACCTGTTTCGATGTGGATGTTCATCCCATTTCCATTACCGATGCAGTTTTTGAGCAGCCATCCGGTCAGGCGCCGCAAATCAGGCTGTCGATGGCGCTTGACGGCCTGGAATTGTCGCAATGGCCGATTCAATCCCTGCGATTTTTTCTTGCCGGAGATTATCCGGGGGCCGCCAATCTTTATTTTCTTTTGATGCGTCATCTGAAAAAAATCGTTTTCAAACCGCTGGAGTCGGGAGATTCCATCGCCCTGCACGGCAATTTCCTAAAAGATGCAGGTTTTTCAGAAAAGGCGGCGCTTTTTCCTTATCCATCCCATTCTTTTCCCGGTTACCGTATTCTTCAGGAGTATTTTTACTACTCCGAAAAGTTTTTGTACCTGGACCTGACCGGATGGGAAAAGTGGCAAAACCGGGGAAACGGATCTACGTTTGAAATCTGTTTTGAATTTAAGAATCTTCCATTGACGCCGCCGCGTGTTACTTCAAATTCTTTCGCACTGTTTGCCACACCCGTTATTAACCTCTTTCCTCATGAGGCGGACCCGGTTTTTGTGGATCATCAAAAGGAGTGGTACTATGTGCGCCCGGCGTCTGCCAATTCCGATCATTACCAGGTTTATTGCATTGATAAATTATCCGTATGTGTGCAGGCCTTAGCCTGAGAAAGATCCTATCAGCCGTTTGATCATTTTAATCCCGACGCGCAAACTGCGCCCGTCTACAGCATCACGCACCGTCCTTCCCTGATAAAGGGGGCCACCGATGTTTATCTTGCGGTGGCCTATCCGAAATCAGCCAAGGTTCTTGCCACCGAGACGCTTAGTATTGAACTTACCTGCACCAATGGCTCGTTGCCTGAAAATCTGCGTGTGGGTGATATTTGCATTCCCACCGGAGCCGGCCCCGAATTTGTCACGTTTAGCAATATCAAACCGGTTAGCCCGGCTGCTGTGCAGCCTGTGGGTTCCAAATTTTTATGGCGACTGATCTCGCACCTGTCTCTGAACTATCTGTCTCTTGCAAGCACAGATAACTTTCGGGCTTTGCTTGACCTCTATGCTTTTTCAGAATCTCAAAATCAGCCGCTTCTTCTGGCCAATAAAAAACGGGTAAACGGCATAGAACACCTGAACGACAAAGCGGCCGACTTGATTTTTCGCGGAATGCTTTTGCGCGGGCGTGACATTACCCTGAAGCTGCGGGAGGATCATTTTGCCTCTGCGGGAGACATGTTCGTTTTCGGTTGTGTGCTGGATCAGTTTTTGGGGGGATACGCCTCCATTAATTCTTGTACCAGGCTGACCATTGATGAAGTATTAAGAGGAGAACAGTATTTATGGCCGGCCAGGCTGGGTTGTCAACCTTTGATATAGAAACCGGACTATTGGAAAAGGGCCGGCGTTTTTCTTTTATTCAGGTGATGAGGCTGATGCGCCTTCTGGGCCATGTTCCGGAAAGCGTCAAAGATCCGCGGACGTTTGCCCGGCAAGCGCAAAGCCTGCGGATCAGTCCCCAAAACAATTTGAGTTTTCCCGCTTCGGATGTCATGTCCATTCAAAGAGCAAAGGGAGAATCTTCGGGGTTCCTGGTCAATGCCGGTTTTCTCGGACTTTACGGGCCGGCGTCGCCCCTGCCGACATTCTACACGGAGGATCTGATCCAGCAGGAAGCAGATGAAGAATCCGCTGTCCGTGATTTTCTGGATATTTTTAATCACAGGATTTTCACGCTTTTCTTCCGCTGCTTAATGAAGTACCGCCTGTTTTTCCGTGTCTGTGAAGAACACAATCCGGAGATCCTCAATAAGCTTTACTGCCTGATCGGGCTGGGAGAGCTCAGGCATCGCCGGGACATGCCGTACGCTTATTCCATGATACGCTACAGCGGGATATTAAGCCAGCATCCCCGCAGCGCCCGGGGGCTGGAAA